>Ga0114931_10012024_pt1 | contig 10162 bp, 9 predicted proteins | sample 2SBtaG_FD_89579 | JGI IMG/M metagenome (GOLD analysis project Ga0114931, IMG submission 89579) | Deep subsurface microbial communities from Kolumbo volcano to uncover new lineages of life (NeLLi) - 2SBTROV14_V59a metaG | ecosystem: Environmental > Aquatic > Marine > Volcanic | place: Kolumbo... | reverse complement strand
GGTGGAGCGCGAAGAGTGCCACCCGAACGAAGGGGAATTCGCCCGATTGCTGGCCGAGCGGCTCTCCGGCTGGACGGTCGCGAAGACGCTGGAGCGTTTCGCCGAGGGTGGGGTCCCGGCGGTATCGGTCCTGCCCGGCGACAGCAAGGCGTTTCTGGAGGGAGCCCAGGGGACGGAGAACGGGATGGTCGTCGAACGCCGGCACCCGAACATGGGGGCGATGCGGATCGCCTGGAACTACATCGATTTCGGGGACACTCGGAGCTCCACGGGCCGCCCCACTCCACTGCTCGGGGAGCAAACCGAGGCCGTTTTGCGCGAGCTCGGTTACGACACCGGCGAGATCGCTGCACTGTATTCTTCTGGCATAGTGCATACGGAAATGCCGGTCGGGTCGTCCCGGTGAGCGCAGGGGCCGATGAGGACAGGCGTGAAGGGCTCCCCCTCGGACACTTGGTGGTCCCCGTCGAATCGCTCAGCCCGGAGGCGCTTCGTGGCGTGATCGAGGCATTCGTGCTCAGGGAGGGGACGGATTACGGTTTGCGGGAGCTCACCCTGGAACAGAAGGTCGGCGAGGTTCGGGGTGGACTGGAGCGTGGTGAGGCACAGATCGTATACGATCCCGGCCGCGGTTCGGTGACCGTGATCGCGACCCGGGACCTGTCCCGCTGATCGGGATGGGTGGTCGGGCTGGCGTCGTGGCCGCGCCGCTGTGACTTTTGTCACATACGTTGCTCTTCGCCCCCGCTCACAGTGAACGGCCCGCGCAAGGAGGCGGGCCCTATGCTCATCGCCCAGATTACCGATCTGCATGCGCTTCCACCGGGGCAATGCCTGGACGGGCTGGACACGAATGCCTTGTTCGGCCGGGCGCTCCGGTGCTTGACCCGGCTCGAGCCGGCCCCGGATCTCGTGCTGATTACCGGAGATCTCGCCGAGGGAGGAACGGAACAGAGCTACGAGAAGCTCGAGGAGGCGTTGGCGATGCTCGACGCCCCGTATTTTCTGGCCGTTGGCAACCACGACCGGCGCGAGGCGGTACGCCGGGTGTTCTCGGGGCTGCCCTACATGCCGAAAAGCGGGCCTATTCAGTACACCGTGGAGGATTACCCGGTCCGGCTCGTCTCCGTGGACACCCTGGACGAGGGGCGGGGCGGCGGGTGCCTGTGTTCCGAACGCATCGCCTGGCTGGATGGAGAGCTGGCGCGCCGTCCCGAGACTCCCACCTTGCTCTTCATGCACCATCCCCCTTTTACCTCCGGAATCGACTGGATGGACGCTTCCCGCTTTCGCGGGGTAGAGCCTTTGGCCGGGCTGCTGCGCCGGCACCGTCAGGTCCGTCGGATCGTCTGCGGGCACCTGCATCGACCGATCCTCTCCGACTTCGCAGGTATACCGGTTTCGGTAGCCCCCAGCACCTGCTATCAGGTTCACCTGGATCTCGCTCCCGCTGCTCCCCCTCATATTGTTCTCGAGCCACCTGCCTGCCATTTGCATCTTTGGGACGAGTGTCGTTTCGTTACTCACGAGCACCTGATCGCTTCAAACGCCTTGCCGATCTGTTTGCGTAAGCAAGAAGAAGCGCCTTGAAAGCCAGCGAGTGCTCTGTTTCCGAACGCGCATCCCCGCATTCCCGGTTTCCGCCTATCATTTCGTAGCCCGCGTCCTCACCGCTCACGGTGAGAGCGCGATTCGGTGGCTCGGTGGCGACAAAGGGGACGACGTCGATGGAAAGGATCTCCGTGGCTTCGGCTGGGGTGCCGAGCCGCATCCATCGCGGGCGGGCGATGCAGCTCGGCCCGTGTCTTGCGTTGCTCGCTTCGTTGCTGGTGGGGGCCCGTGCGGCGAATGCGGAAGGGGTCTATGCCCGAGCCAACTGGCTGCACGGGATCCAGAGCGCGCTCTTTACCGCGGTCAAGCGCGAGTTCAAGACCCGCTACGACGGCTCGATCTGGGCCGAAGCCTGCCGAGCGGGGACTATGGCTAACCGACTTCGCATGCGTGGCAAACAGCTCAAGAAGTTTCTCTTCGACGAGCTGAACGGCCGGCGCGACATCGGACGGATAAAGCCGGTGGAGAAGTGGGTGCTGGTCAACGCGGTGGCGGCCATGACCGAATCCTATCTGGAAGGAGCTAAGGCGTTCGTCAAGCCGAGCCGAGGGGATTGCAAGGTAGTGCTGCGTGGCCTACGGCGCGAATTTCGTTAGCGCCTCGAGCCGGTGAGCCGGCGTTGTACCCTGAAGACTCCAGCAGAGGGGTGTCCGGAGCCGCTCGCACCGTGTGTCAGCGGTTTGATCTGTCTTCCTCCCTCGCAGTGTGCGCGCCGGCGGTCGAGCACGTTCCACCGTTTCGCTTGAGTGCGCGAGGAGCGGTTGCTACGATCGCCGCCCGCGATTTTCCGTCCCGAACGTTCCTCCACGAGCCGCGATGCGACCGCGAGCCGACATCTCGATTGGGGTCGGTCGATGCAAGGGTTCGGTGGTCGACTCTGCTTTGCGGGACCATCGATACGAGGAGTGAGCTGTGAGCGAGCCGAAGCTGGAGCAGATAGCGCAGATTACGCCGGTAGCCCGGCGTCTGGCGGGGCAGACGATAATCCTCACCGGGGGCGGCAATGGTATCGGGCGGGCAGCCGTTGAGCGGTTCGCCGCCGAAGGCGCCAACGTGGTCGTCAACGACATCAATCCGGCCGTCGCCGAGGCGGTGGCGGGCGAGCTCGGTGAACGTTACGGCGCGGGCTCGGCGATGCCATTTGCCGGAGATGTCACCAGCGAGGGTTTCAACCAGTCCATGGTCGACGCTACCGTCGAGCAGTACGGGGAGCTCGACTCCATCGTGTGCAATGCCGGGGTGACCCGCGATGCGACCCTGTCCAGAATGGAACGGGACTCCTGGGAGCAGACCATCGCCTTGCACATGACGGCGCCGATGGAGCTGGCAAAGGCGGCCCTGCATGCCTGGCGGACCGCGAAGGATCCGAACCGGCGCCGCAACGCGGTCTTTACGACCAGCGTTTCAGCTTTCGGCAACGACGGCCAGTCGTCCTATTCCGCGGCAAAGGCAGGCATGCTCGGCTTCATGAGCACATTTGCGATCGAGACCAGGCAGCGTTATCGCCTGCCGCGGGTGAACGTGAATGCCATTGGCTACGGGCCGATCCTCACCAGGATGACGCGGGAGGGGAAGCAGGATATCCAGGTTGGTGAAGAAGCGATCAGCATGGGACTGCCGGAGGGTGCTCATTCGGCTATTCAAGAGCGGGTGTTGCTCGGGCGGATGGCTGACCCGTCGGAGGCGGCGAGCGGTCTGTACTTCCTGGTCGGTCCCGACTCGTCGTTCTTTACCGGCAAGATCCTCTGGGTCGACGGGGGGACTTTCAAGCTCGTCCGGTCGTAATCGGTGAGACGGGATCGAGTAGCCGTTCCGGCTGTAGGGCCGCGACCTGGCGGGTTCGGCGGTCCTGTTCGGATATTCGGTCACCGGTGAAGGGGCGGGGATGGCATTGGCATTCGATGGAGTTCGCATAGCGGACTTTACCCAGGTTCTTTCCGGTCCGTTCGCAACCTATCAGCTCGGCTTGCTGGGGGCCGAGATCATCAAGATCGAACCACCGGGAGGCGGCGATATTGCGCGCCCGATGCTGGACACCGCCGGGTTCGGTCAGGGCGAGCTTTCGCCGGTTTTCATTGGTGTAAACGCGAACAAACGTTCTATTGCCGTCGATCTCAAGAGCGACGGCGGGCGTCAGGTAGTTTCTCGAATCGTCTCTCGATGCGACGTGTTGGTGCAAAACTTCCGCCCGGGGGTCATGGAACGGCTCGGCTTTGGCTACGCTGCGGCGAAGTCGCTTCGTCCCGATATCATCTATTGCGCTATTTCGGGATACGGGAGCCACGGCCCCCATGCCGGGGCAGCGGCCTTCGACGGAGCCATTCAAGCTGCCTCGGGATTGATGGCGACGAATGGCCATCCGGAGACGGGACCGACCCGAACCGGCTCCCCCATCGTCGACGTGACCTCCGGTCTCATGGCCGCGTTTGCCATCGCCGGCGCTCTCCATCGGCGAGCACGGACCGGGGCGGGCCAGTGGCTGGACGTTGCGATGTTGGACTCCGCGGTTACCCTGCTCAACCCGGTATTCAATGATTTTCTCGCCACGCATCGGGAGCCGGAGCTTCTCGGAAATCTTTCTCTGACCCGCCTGCCGACAGCGAACGTATTTCCGACCGGGGATGGATGGATCCAGATTACTGTCATCACCCAGGAGCATGTCCAACGTCTGATGGAGGTGCTCGGTCGTCCGGAGACCCTCGATGACCCGAGGTTCGCCGACGAAGCCGCGCAGGTCGAGAATCGCGAGGCGATGCGAGAGGTGATCATCGGGGCGCTCTCCGGAGAGGGTGCCGAGCGGTGGTTGGAGCGGCTCCGGGAGGTCGGGCTGCCAGCGGCGCCGGTTGCTCGCGTCTCGGAAGTGATGGCGAGCGAGCAGCTTGCTCACCGGAGTCTGACCCATTCGCTTCCCGCACCGGCGCGACTAGGGGGGGGACGCCTCGAGTCAGTCACCACGGGTTTCGTAACAGACGCCGATGGACCGAGCGCGGACCGGTTCGCTCCGCGGCTCGGGGAGCACACGGTGGAGATACTGAACGAGGTGGGCTTCCAGGAGAGAGAGATCAGTGCGTTGCTCGAGGACGGAGCCGTGGCCTCGGCTCGCTGAAGCACCCGGCAACGCGTGTGGCGGTAAGACGGTCTCTCGCCGCTACTCTCGGCTCCGCTCGATTCCGAAACGCACGGCAAAGACGTGGTTGTATTCCTCGCCCTCGAAGCGGTTCCCATTCGTACCTTCCAGGGCAAACCCCGTGACCGGCAGGGCTCTCCGGCTCATGACCCCTTCCGAGCTGAGCTTTGTGGTGGGGCCGGCGGGACGCCGCCCGCCTGGCCCGATGGCAGGTCAGGCCCGGCGTGGTTCGAGCGTGGCCCGATGCGAGCCCGGCCGAGCTGGTCGCGCATTGCCTCGAGGGTCCGCTTCGCGGCGGTGAGCCAGGGAACGATTTGGTGGCCCCGGCCGTGATCGCCGATGACATTGGAGCAGAGAAGCACCGCCAGATCGGCCCGGTCGGAGATCCTGGCGAGAATCGTGGAGAACGCCGCCGGACGATGCTTTCGATCGCTCCTCGGGGCACGGGCCCTGCGTCCGGCCGGTACCGTCTCTGGGATCCGTTGCCGATGGCTGAGTCCTTCCACGAGCGCCTGGATCCCGATGCCGAGCCCCGGCCCTCCCTGGATCTGCAGCTCCGGTTCCGTATCGGGGGCGAGTGCATGGCGGGCAAATCGGGCGTGACGTTCCACCCAGCGTGGTTCGGAGGGCCTACGAAGGGCAAAATCGATTTGCTCGTGGGCGATCTGGATCTCTTCCCCGAGCGAGTGGACGAGCACACTGGGCGGCTCGCTGGAACGGGCAGTCGTCTCTGGTCGGGTCGGCTCGATGCTGCAAGCGGTCAGCCAGGCGATCAGGAAGCAGGACAGAAGGCGCGGACCTGGCAGGGCGCTTCGCGGCCTGGGAATGTACGGACACGGGTGCATTCGCATCGGGACAAGGATAACCGGAAACGATCGTGTGAAGGCGAGCCCCGGCGGCTGTGGAAGACGGGCGGGCGTTGCCGGGCGAGGGTCGTTAAGAGCTCCGCGATGCGTTTGTCGCGCATCATAACGCAACCGGATCCTCTCCGGCCCGATTTGCGCGGGTGTGGGTTCGCGACGCGGCCAGCTTTCGCTCCAGGCGCCGCATTCGGGCACTCGTTTCGGTGCACGAGGGGTCCCGAGCGAACGCCAGGGCCGTCCATCGAAGGGCCTGCTGATAGTGCTTCGCTCGGTGCTCGAAATGTTTTGCAAGCGCAATCATTGCCTCTCGGTCACCTTCATCGGCCAGCCGTTTCCACGCTCGCAGGGCTGGCGCTTGATGACCGGCTTTGCGCGCCAGGGTGGCGAGCAGGTGAAGGGCACTGCCGGTGAGCCGGGGCTCTCGGGCAAGCAGGTCCCGTAGAGCGGCCTCCGCGCGTTTCGCCTTGAGCAGCTCGAGTGCGGCGGCGGCCGGGTAGGCGCCGCTCGTTTCCGGATCCATTTGCGCGATCCACAACGCTTCGGGGAGCAGGGCGGTTGTCAAGAGGTCGGTGCGATTGTGGGCAAGCACTCCGGCCATGCGATCATGATAATCGCGGCCGGCGAGCCATTCCCGCCAGACCCCCGGGATGTCGGCACCGGGGATGTCATCGTGGCGTACCAATCCGAAGAGGCGGCGCTCCACGGTTCCCAGCTTCGCGTCGGGCCAGCAATGACCGAAGGTGCGTCGAACGGGGTGAAGAAGATCGAGTTGGATCAACCTACGAGGGGCGTCTTCCAACCGGTGCAAACGGTGGCGGACCGAGAGCAACGTCAGGTCGAATGCCTTGCCGTTATAGGTAACGAGGCCCGTCGCCAGTGCCAGCTCGGTGCCCAGGCCGTGGAGCTGTGCTTGCTCGTCCCCAATGCGATCGAGCACGAGCTGGGTGAGCGACAAGCCCCGATCGGTATAGCGGGCGATGCCGATCAGAAATGCGAGTGTGCCGGCGCCGGTGGACAGGCCGGTCGTTTCGCAGTCGAGTACGACCGGACCGGTGCCCGCGGTGCGTCCATCCGTGACGGGGTTGCGGCGTCCGTCGAGTCCGAAGTGGCTGAGGGCTTCGATGGGGGGTGGCGAGAGAACGGCCGTCCCGTGTCGTGTCCCATATGGAACGAGGGTATCGATCCGAAGTAACCCATCTTGTCGCGAAAGACCGGTGTGCCATGACGACCGCCGGTTGTCCGCCGGCCCGCTCGATATGACCGGGAAAGCCGGCCGCGAAGCTTCGCTTCTCGTCACGCTTGCTTCGGCGGCGAAGGGATGCGGCCCGCCGGTCTCGTGGCGCAAGGTCCGTAGCCGGGCGAGCGTGGCTCGAGTGTCGGAGGATGTGTTCGGTTTCTGCCGCATTGCCGTGGATCTCACCCTCCGCCGGGCTCGCCCGCGGCGGGCGGCGGCCTCAGATTCGATAGAACGAGCCCGGCGCCTTGCTTGGCGCTGGCAGTCGAGGTCGGTGAGGCTTGCCTCCTCCGGCTGGCGGCGAGCTGAGGGCCGATGCAGGCCGGACAGCCCCATTTGCAGTCGCATTCCAACACGAGCGCGGTGGCGTTTTCGATGAGCGCCCCTCGAGTCTGGTAGAGCGCTTCGCTCAACCCGATTCCTCCGGGGTAGTTGTCGTAGAGAAACACGGCCGGGGCGAATCTTTGCGCGCCGATCGGTTCCGGCACGTTCGGGCCTCGCGACAGGTAGCCGGGCAGTGTGGCGCCAGTGCCGTGACCGGCGAGCTGCTCCGCGTTCTCGCTCCAATTTCCCGCCGAGTCGCCCACGGTGCTCCCGAGATCGTGCGGTTCGCACATCAGGAGGAAAGCCGCCCCGTGCCGCAGCGCGTAGGCGGCGCCCACGAGCGCTTCCAATGTGTGCCATCGATCGGGGAAGAGCTCGTCCAGGATAGAGGCTGACAGTTGCCACCAAACGGCGCTCGTGTGCATTTCCTGGTCGGGAAGATGGACGGGCCCGTAGCCGATGTTTTCGTGCGAGTAGTATCGAATTTTCTTGTACCCGGCCACCCGTCGTACCAGGTGAACTTCGCCGAACGCAGAGACTCCCTGGCCCGCAGGGCCACCGTCGAACTCTTCCAGGACTCTCAAGCGCGTGTAGTCGATGGCGTCGGTGTAATACTCGCTGCCCGTTCTGCGCACGTAGGCCTTGCGTCCCTCCCAGTCGAGCACCTCGACTTGCCAGGGAACGCCCTGCACGTGGTAGATGGCACCTTCATAAAGGGTGAGCGCGGCCGATGCGTAGTCCGTCTCGCCGATCGTGCGCGGCTTTTTGCCGCCCTGGTCGACGACGATGAAATTGCCTTCTGCCACCGAGCGCAGACTGATCGAATTGGCCGGATAGTCTTCTCCGACCCAATGCCAGATATCTGCTTCCTCGTGAAGGAGTCCCTGCTCCGAGAGATAGCCCATGAACTCGTCCACGACGTTGCGCCCGAATCGTTCGCCCCGTTTGAACGGAAGCTCGAAGGCCGCGGCCCGCATGTGGTCGAAGGAGATGAGGAGCTGGTCGGGGTTGATTCGCGCCCTTTCCGGGGTGCCTCGCTCGAGTAGCTCGGGGTGACGGACGACGTACTGATCCAAGGGTGCGCTGCTTGCGACGACCATCCCGAGTGCCGGGCGGCTCCGTCGACCGGCGCGGCCGAGACGTTGCCACGTTCCAGCAATCGTTCCGGGGTATCCGCTCAGTATCGAAACGTCCAGCCCGCCGATGTCGACCCCGAGTTCCAGGGCGGAGGTGGCCACGACGCATTCAATCTCGTCGTCTCGTAGTGCTACCTCCACGTGCCGGCGCTCGTTGGGGAGGTATCCCCCACGGTAGGCTTTCACCCGTTTGTCCTTGCCTGGCGCGGCATCGAAACGATCCTTGAGATATCGGGTCAGTACCTCCACCGCTGTCCGAGTACGGGCGAAGACGATCGATTTGCATCCGGCCTCGATTGCCTGCGCCGCGATCATGGCGGTTTCCCGGTGCAATGGCGCCCTCAAGCCCAGGGCCGGGTTGACGACGGGTGGATTCCAGAGCAGCACGTGACGCTCGCCTTGCGGTGCCCCGCTCTCGTCGATGAGCTCCACGTCTCGGCCAGTGAGCTCACAGCCGAGCTCGCGCGGGTTTGCAATGGTGGCCGAGCAGAGAATGAAACGAGGCTGGCGGCCGTAGAAGCGGCAGATTCGTTCCAGTCTTCTCAGCACATTCGCGACGTGGGAGCCGAAAACTCCGCGGTAGCCATGGATCTCATCGACGACCACGAAGGCGAGCGTCTCGAACAGTCGGGCCCATTTCGGATGATGGGGGAGGATGCCCTGGTGCAGCATGTCGGGGTTCGTGAGCACGATATCGGCGTGCTCACGAACCGTCCTTCGGATCTCGGCGGGAGTATCGCCGTCGTAAGTGTGGACCCGCAGCCCGAGGTGTCCGGCGTCGTCTATCGAGAGCAGCTCGTGAAGCTGGTCCCGTGCCAGCGCTTTCGTCGGAAAGAGATACAGCGAGCGACCGCGAATGCCATCGGGTGATGCCGGTGCAAGGGTCGCTGGCGAAGCGCCCGGTATGGGTTCGAGGGGAGAGTGAGATGTGCCGAGCGCGGCCTGCAGGGCGGGGAGGTGGTAGCAGAGCGACTTTCCAGACGCGGTCGGCGTGGCGATTACGAGATCGCGGGCCCGCCGAACGCTCGTTTCCCATGACCGGGCCTGATGGCTGTACAGCTGCCGGATCCCACGCCGACGCAAGGCGTGTCGTAGACGCGGGTCGAGTTCCTCGGGCAGAGGCGCTACCGAAGCTGGCCGGCTCGGAATATGGAAATAGTGGCGGACCCGGTCGGGATGGCGCCGGAGCAGGTGCTCGAGCAGGGCCGACAGCGGATTTCCGAGCGCCCCGCCGGGGACGCGGCTCTCGGTATGGGCAGGAAGGGCCATGGATGGTTCATGAGTTCTCTTCAAGTTCTCTCGATTGTAGAGACGAAGCCGCGTCGCGTCGAGCGCGGTGAGAGGCGGTGGATCGCCACGAGGGGATCGGTCTCGGCCCCCTTCGCCAGGAGGCGGATAGGGGTGGACAGACCGTGCAAAGTCGTCCTGCACCGCTATAATGCGGCGCCCAATGCGAAAGTGGCGGAATCGGTAGACGCGCTGGTTTTAGGTGCCAGTGGGGTAACCCGTGGGAGTTCGAATCTCCCCTTTCGCACCAGCGTGCATTCGCGAGAGGTACGACGATGCAAGTGGCGGTAGAGGCGACCGAGGGATTGGAACGTCGAATGACGATAGCGCTGCCGGAGGAAGCCCTGGCCGAGCAGGTCGACTCCAAGCTGCGTTCACTGATGAACGAGGTGCGGGTACCGGGGTTTCGCCCCGGGAAGGTTCCGATGAAGGTCCTGTCGAGGCGTTTCGGGCGTCAGGTTCGCGAAGAGGTCGTTGGCGAGCTCGTTCGTTCGAGCTTTGCCGACGCGCTAGAGAGCGAGAACCTTCGGCCTGCCGGCGGTCCGGTGATCGATCCGGTGAGTAGCGACCTCGGCGCGGG
>Ga0114931_10012023_pt1 | contig 10164 bp, 10 predicted proteins | sample 2SBtaG_FD_89579 | JGI IMG/M metagenome (GOLD analysis project Ga0114931, IMG submission 89579) | Deep subsurface microbial communities from Kolumbo volcano to uncover new lineages of life (NeLLi) - 2SBTROV14_V59a metaG | ecosystem: Environmental > Aquatic > Marine > Volcanic | place: Kolumbo... | reverse complement strand
CCATATTTGAAATTGAAATTCTCAATTAGTACAATAAACTCTCAATTTAAAATAAAGATACAATCAATTTAAAATAAAGATACAATCAATTTAAAATAAAGATACAATCAATTTAAAATAAAGATACAATCAATTGAGATAATTCAATTTGTACATTATTTTGTCATAAATTTTTGCAGTCTTTCCATCAGATATATTCTTCTTGATGTACCATAATGTGGACTTGTTGATTCCAAGTCTCTTTCTGTCCTGAACAGTCAATGCCAGAATTTTCTTTCTTAATTGCATTGTATCTTCTCTTTGAATGATTAACTTTGGAACATCAAAGTCAAATTTTTTCTTTTTATCTGAAATGTGGTGTGCAAGGTTTCTGATATTGTCAAAGAGCACATTCTGGTAATAGTAGTTTTTTCCCTTGTATGGAACCTTTGTGTTAAAGTTTGCAGATATCTTTTCAATTAGCAATCTGGCAGTCTTTTCACGTAATCGGATGTTATAGTTTTCAGTTACGATAAAGTCTGATTTTTTTAGTTTCTTCTCTTCTAGCAACTGTATTATGGATAAATCAATAATCCATCTAAACAACTCTTGAAGATCATAAATTAATGGAGTTCTAGATGGAGTGATTTCATGCAAGAAACCAATGGTACTATCAAGACCTACTGCATTGACTGACTTTCTGATTTCAGATTCCAAAATAGCATATCCATAGTTGAAAAGGGCGTTGACCTCGTCTGATGCATTATAATTTCTAGAATTTTCTTTACTTTTCCGCATAGAAAAGCCAAATTCAGGCACAATTTTGCTGATAATTGTAGATATTTGTTCAAAGTAAATCTGCGCGATTCTTCCCTCATATGTCATAAGATCAGAGTAAATTTTATCCCAGTTTGATTCTAGCCATCTTGATTCTTTTTCAAAGGATTGTTTTATCTTGGGAAAATTAATATCATAATATTTTGAGAGTTGCTCAAGTATGTTCAACGAGTGTTTGACTTTGATTTGAATGATTTTCGTTGCAATGTTTCTTCTAAATGAATCATCAAGATATTTCTGATACTGTTTGATTTTTAATCCTCCTGACTTTGGCTCTTCTGGAAGTGTTACACTTAACAGATTACCATTCCAATTCAAAAGAGACAGATTGATTCCATGCTTTACAGTCCATCGCATTGCCTCAAATGAAATGTTTCCAGTGTGACCGTCTATTATAATACTGTCATGATCAATCTTGTGGGGATAAAATTCTAGTCTTTCTTTTTTTAATCTGTTTAGAATGATTAATTTTCTTTTCTCTACGTTAATTGATGTGCCAAAGCCTGAAATTAGTAAGGGATTCATTTTTTATTTCTAGTCTTATTTTTAACAGATTTTTTTGAAATGGGTTTAGATGTTAATGTATGTTTTTTTGATTCTTTATTATTCCCATTACTGTATTTTTTTAAAAGAATTTTTAACATACTTGCAAAATTTTTACGTATTTCTTCTGGGTCTTTAGTAACTGTGTTTAACAATTTGGGATAATCAATCACAAATCCAAATACGAGTTTTCCAAAACTTTCTTGTTTTAGTTTGTTTTTCTTTTTTATGAATTTCTCTAAAACAAACTTTTCTATATCTAACATGTCTGATGTAGACAATAGATTCAATTCATCTAAATTTTTATCAATCACCAAATAAGGATAAATTCCGCCCATCAATCTATGGGTTTCAAGCACTTCAGAAATTCCAGAATAATTATAATAAAAAATCCCGCCATTCTTCTCTATTGTATTTATCGTGTGAGTAGCTTTACCACGATCTAAAAGTTGTTTTCCATGGTCAGTAATAGAATATGCAGATTTTTCCTCATGAATTATTTTCTCAATCTCATTTTCATCCACCAGTCTTTTCAGCATGCTTGTCAAACCTGTTGGAGAAAATTTAGTGACTTTTTGTAAATCAGTAAATCTTTTGGGTGAATCTTCTAACAAATTTAGAATAGTTTCTTTGTTCTGCTTTTTGATATCTTTCTGAGTTTGATGCGGATCATATTTCATTTTACTATACTTACTATACTCACCTTAGTATATTTATAATTTTAGTTGCAATACTAGGTATAATGAAAAATCAATTCGTACGTAAAATTATCAAAATAGAGTATAGTCACCTCATATCATTGCCTATTTTTTGGCTCCAATTAGTAGGATTTGATACTGGAGATTTTGTCCAGTTACAATTAGGAAAAAACCGAGAACTGATCATCAAACCAAAAAAGGTAAAAAAATATGGCTAAACAAACTAAGAAAACTCCAATTCATAAAAAATCTTGGAATGATCTTAATCCCGAAGAAAAAGATCTTCGAATACGATCACTTGAGGTTGTTGCTCAAGCACGTACTACAAAAAAGTCATTAACAAAGATTGCAAGAGAAAATCAAATTCCAGTAAAAACTGTTCTTCATAATACCAAGGCTTTCAAAAAAGTAAACAGACGATGGGTTGCTAAAAGATTTGATAAGATTTCACGCTCCATGATAATCAATGAAAAGGGAAAAATGATTTCAATTCAAATCAATGACTCAAGGCATGCAAGCACCATAGGAAAATATCTCAATGCAAAAAAAGAATTTCTCAAGACTGGAAACAAGAAAAAACTATCTAAATTTTCCAAAAAGAAAATCAGAGATAGTAATGGAAAGTTACATTCCTTTGAAACAAGACCCAAGAAAATAATTTCAATTGAAGAAAGAGTAGAGCAAGAACCAGATAGACCACAGGTGTATAACTTTGAATGATGATCCTATTTTGGAACTGTCAGTTTTTCTTAATGAACAAAGTATGAAACTACTTGATGCTATGAAATTAGAAATTAGAGATAATCAAAAATGGATTGATGATATAACATATCAAACAAAACAGCAATCAAAAATAAAAAAAGACCGATGTGTAACATGCAATTCAAAGGAAGATTCCAAATATTTACAAAAACATCATCCCGCAGGAAACAAACATGATTATCGAATTGATACTGTTTGTATTCCTGATTGTCATAGATGGTTAACAGAAAGACAAGATACGTGGGATGCAAGATGGAAAGAAAAGAACCAACCAGAAAATCTTAGACAGGCATTTTTCCTTTTAGGGTTACAGGATATGCTGATTCTAAAATCAGAAAAGACTGGAAACAGTATTTACAAAAAATTAGCCTATTCGTATAATGAAAAGATAAACGTGCTTTTGGGAAGGTGGCAGAATTAACCCGATTACCTCTTTACTTTAGGTGCTATACTGAAAAAAAGGAGAAAAAGGAAGAAAACAGAGGAAAATATGACAAAATTGAGCCTAATCAGGAACTAGTTTTAGTTTTTGATACTGAAACAAAGTCTGATCAATATCAGGGGTTGGTTTTTGGCTCTTGTGGTGTATGGTCATTTGGGAAACTGCGATATTTTTACATATTTTATGATGACAATCTCCCAAAACAAGACATTGAAAAACTCGTAAAAATTGCTTCAAAACAAAAATGTTCATTACTATCAAGAAGAGATTTTGTCGAGCAAGTCTTTATTCCCAATGTCTATCGTGCAAGGGCAATATGTGTTGGGTTTAATCTGCCTTTTGACTTGTCACGACTTGCAACGTATTGTGGAAAATCAAAACTGCAACACAATGGGTTCTCGTTAAAATTATCTGAGAACAAAAGCAATTCTAGAGTTGTGATAAAAAGTAATGATGGCAAATCGGCATTTATCCAGTTTGCATCTCACTCTAAAACAGAAACTGAAAAGAAATCTCCAACTTATCGCGGTTGCTTTGTTGATCTCAAGACATTCACATTTGCACTTACAAACAAATCATACACCCTGAAAAATGCCCTAATAGACTTTGGATCAAAATTTAGAAAGTTAGAAACGGACAAACACGGAGTAATATCCAAAGAATACGTAGAGTACAACATCAATGACACTCTAGCTACACATGATTTGTACTTGCAAGTAATGAAGAGATACCTGACTTATCATATTAACAAACATGAAAGCGAACTATACTCTCCAGCATCAATTGGTAAATCCTATCTAGAACAAATTGGAATAGTGCCTTTCTTAAAACAAAACCCCAATTTTTCAAGAGAATTGCTAGGATATGTCATGATGACATATTATGGAGGAAGAACAGACTGTAAAATTAGAAAGACACCGACCAAAGTATCATACATTGACTTTACTAGCATGTATCCGACAATCTATGTTTTGCTTCAGATGGATAAATTCCTAAAGGCAAAAAAGATAACTCATCATGATTCCACAAAGAAAACTCAAAGACTGCTTGATACAATAACAAAACAAGATGTAGCCAACAAAGAATTCTGGGGGGAATCTATAACCATTTGCAAGATAATTCCAGATGACGATATACTGCCTGCCAGATCAAAGTATAACGCCCAAAATACTACCAATATAGGCATAAATTATCTAAAATCTCGTGACGGCACATCCATTTGGGTCACATTACATGATTTAGTAAGCTCCAAATTTCTATCTAGAAAAACTCCCCAAATTCTAGAGTCAGTCACTTTTGTTCCTGAGGGAACACAGGAAAATCTCAAGGAAGTTAAGATTTTTGAAGGTATTACCGTAAAACCTGATGAGGATCCCATTCAGAAAATAATTGAAAAGAGACTGGAGATAAAAAATGACATCATCTCATTGGATGATTCCATCTCAAAACTGATTCAGAATCATCTAAAGATAGTTGCAAATTCAGCAGCCTATGGAATTTTCATTCAACAGGATATTGAATATCCAAACAAGAATAATGATGTCTCAGTGTTTGGAGCTGATGAGTCATTTGAAACTGAAATGGATAAAATAGAAAAGAATGGTACTTTTTTTAATCCTATAATGGCAGTTTTTTTGACAGCGGGTGCTAGACTAATTTTGGCAACGGCTGAATCACTAGTGTTAGAAAATGATGGTTACCTTGCATATTGTGATACTGATGCAGTTTTCATTTCACCTGAACATGTGCAACTAGTTCAGGATTTCTTCAAGCCACTAAACCCGTACAATCATGACGTTGAGATGTTCAAGATTGAAGAGTACGAAGACGAAAACAAGAAAAAACATTTGGCTGATAACGTTTGGTTTTATGGAATATCTGCAAAAAGGTATGTGCTTTATGGATTTGAAAATGACGAGATTGAAATTTACAAATATTCTTCACACGGACTGGGATATTTGGAAGGAGTAGACCACGAGCAATGGTGGAAAGACATTCTGGAAGTTCATCATCATCCAGAAAGAAAAGAAGAAATTATTTTAAAATACAAAAACAGACCCGCAATATCACCATTACGAGTAAGCACTTTTCCAATTTACAAAAGATTTTCAAAACTAAACAAGGGAAAATCCTACTCTGATTCAGTAACACCTTTTAATTTTTTCAACATCGGGACACAGGTTCTATCTGATCCACAAACGGGTGAGCCAATAATACCGATGATTCCAAAAGTTGATTCATCAAAACACAGCCAAGTGCCATACATGTAATTCCTTGATTATAAGACAGGCGAGGTCTATCCGCATGAAGGCTCACTTGATTCAAAGGAATACTGGAAGATGCTTGATGAAACCTTTGAGGATTACATTAACCATGATGAGGCAAAGTCAGAGGGAGATATTGGAGTATTGGAGCGTAAACACATAGAAATTGACAAGGATTCCACAAAATACATTGGAAAAGAGGCAAATAATTTGGAATTTTCAATGGTAAGAGGTGCTTTCGCTGAGGATGGTAACGAGTATGTTGATCATCAAAAGAAACTGCGAGAGATTATTGCAAATTTGACTTTGGAAAAGGCTTTAGAAATTGGGATTGATAGACGAGAGTTTTACAGGCTGAAAAAGAAACTTGAAAGAAATGAGAGAATTATGCTCAGGAACAAGATACTAAATAAAATAATTGAAAATGGTATTTTAATATCTGAATGATTATACTCATAAATATTTATAAAAAAACTTGAACAATAAATTTAACTAAAAATATTTTTCCAATGTCTGACTTTTCTTTTCATCTAATTCTTGAAATTTAGCAATTAACCAGTTACGTGTATCGCCACTATGTATGACTAATTTTATATCATAACTAGTATGATCACCTATTACTGTAGATGCTAATTTAAGATCCACAAATGCAGTCATTGCTTCTATAATCCACTCACGTCGTACACAATTTTTGTTTGTTTTTGGAGCGTATTGACTAAGTTTATCTAAAATGTCTTGAATATTTTCTCGAACATCTAATGATCTTTTTCTTTCAGTATCTCGTAGTTGTTCTATTGTGAGATTTGTTTTCAAAATATGATCCCAGATAATCATCATAGTGTAAATTAATGGAGGTTTAGAATCATAAAATTTTGTTTTATTAACAGTGGGAATGATTTTTAGTTGAGGTACAGCTACACCAGATGTAAATAATTTATCCATGTTGGAATGGGAAAATGTTCCATTTTCTTTTTTTATAAGAATAAATTCTTCTTGTTGTTGCATTCTAGAACTATGTATGACAACTACATTGCGTTGAAATTTATGTTTTAGAACAATTTCTTCTGAATTAAGATATTGGAAAAAATCATGCGTTCGTAGTGGATTCGAAATAAAAATAATGTCATGATTGGCAATATTGGAATCCCATCCTGTTAACTTATCATCATATTTTTTTAATTGTTCTACATCATCTAACCAATATTTTTTATTCATAGGCAGATCTACTTTGATTTCAGTAAGTATCCCGGATGAAGTATTTTTTGAAACAATGGCTTCAGTGACTAAATCTGGAGTAACATCTGTTGACGGGGAAATCGTATTTTTTGTACTTGTGTGTAATTGTTTCCCCTGAATACTTAACCCAGAAAAATCATGTTCGAATATACCTGAAAGTGCAATTAATGTTTGAAGAGTATATTCATAATCATCTATTTCTTCTTTAATTTTTTTTTCGTTTATTGCCAATTTTATATCACAATGTCCTTGTATTCCTCAATGACTCCGTCTTTGATACGTTCAAAAATATGGTTCAAAATTCTATTCATTGAAGCAGTACTAGCAGAAAATTGTGGATAAATTATCAATCTATTATTGGATACAACCCATAAATCGTATGATGAACCATCCAAATAATCAAGTAAAGATATGTGAATGTAAGGATTTGAATGATAAGAACTAACAGACACTTTTTCTAAATCTAAAAATGAGTCTACAAAATTTTTGTTTTCGGAGATATCCTCAAAGATATCTTCATTAAAATTAATTACAATTGGTTCTGGATTTTCTTCTTTTGCTTTTTTTGATCTAACATTAAGATATTCATTCTTACCATAGGCATATTTTACTGCTAATGGAATTATGATATCAATAAATGGAGAAAATCTTAATTCTCCAGAAAAAAAACATCCACGAGATATTACTCCCAAGTATTTAGGTTGACTTATTCTTCCATCAACTTCATCGGATACCACTTTTGCTTCAAATCTGATTGACTCTATCCATTGATTAGCGATATAGATTTTTTCAAAAATACTACTATAGTGTTCATCCGTATATGTCATTTGAGATGTTCTTTTCTTCTTAGTCCCAAATAGACGTTTTTTTACATGTGAAAAATCAATGACTATTTCATTTCTAGTTTTTCGTTCTAATTCATTACATATTTCTTTAATTTCATGATTAGTTAGAAACATTCTTGAAATGCTTGGATAATGTTTGTTAATCAATGCAGTAATGATTGTTTTAAACTGAAGTTTTGAACAATTGCTAAAAATCATGTAGATTGGGTAATTATTGTATTTTAATATACGTGCACGTATTGTTTCTTCCCTATGTTTGGTTTTATCAAATGTTTCAAATATTTTTGAAACTTTCATTGTGAATGTGTCATTACTTCCATTAACGTCTACATCAAAATTTTTTGGTATCCAATCACTTAATTCTGAAATTAATGGATATTCACTATGCACTAATAATACATTAATTTTATTTTTTGAAGATATCAGATAACTATTCACATAGATGAAAAAATCTTCATGTTTCTCATAATCTTGATCATATAACCAATAATCATAACCTTGATCCTTCCCCAAAGCAGATTTTATCTTTCCTACATCTTTAAAAAATGATTGGTTCTTCTAATTCAATTTGGTTTAAAATATAATAAAATAATACTCTGATAATATAATTTGATACATGATTATGAAGTTCAAATCTGTAGGTGCTTGACAATTAAATTTTTCATAGAGATTTAATGAATTAATTGAACACTCCTACCTATCAAATGTAGAAATCATAGCAAGATTGCTAGACAATCATCATAATCTTGAGTGTTATGACTGCATGCATTGTAAACTATTATCTATCCAGATTTACACATAATCAAATAATTTTATCATTGTTTTTACAGACTAACTTCACACAATTTTCTTCAATAAATGATTTACGATATTATGATTTTGATGACAAGTCTAATTTGTCAGAGGGAGGAGTTATATCTGCAAATACTTCTTCTCGGTTACAATTTCTGAGGAAAAAATATAGTGTAGAATCTATAATTTTTAGCGTATTGATACTTCGATCATAATCAAATAGCGGTGGATTGATCATCTTTCCAATTTGGTATTTCGTGATGGATTGTAAAAAATTACTCATATCACTTGCCCTAATGTCATCTGGTCTATGATGGATTTTAGTAATTTCTTGTTGGATATCTTTTCTTGTTAATCCCTTAACAATATTACCAAAATTTGAGTTTAATAATACTCTTAGAAAATAATAAGGAATGAATAATGGAACTTGCCCATATCTAGATTTACTTGCAGAATCCGCAAAAGTTTCAAAAGAACGTAAATGCCTACCTGAGTAATCATTTAATTTTTTAACAATGGCAAATTGTAAATTTTCTTTTGTAATAATTGTTTTTTGTTCACTAGTCTCAAGTATTTTTGCAGCCAAGCAAGTTTCTTTACATAGTTCTTGAAACACACCTATGCTATCAAACGATGAACTGGTTAGGTCATCACTAATTTGAGAAAAATCTATATTCAAAACCTCAGAACCTTTTTCAAGTACTCGTTCAAAATCTTGTTTTTCCCATGGCTCTACAGCTACTTCTACAACGCGATCTTGCAAATCTCCATTAAATTGGGTCAATCGGTTCCGTTCTCTCCAAATACCCAATATGATAAATCGAATATCAGTTTCTTGAAAAATTCTTAAATCAAAAGCAAATTGTTTTTGAACATCTTCTTCCAAATAATGAAAATTATCTAAAATAATATATTTTTTAAAGTTAATACTTTTCAAAATTTCAGAAATATCTTGTGCAAGAGATAAGTTATATTCGACAGTTTGAAATTGGTTGGTTTTTGTAGTATCCCTTCCTCCTCCTCCGGATCCTCCTGCTTCAACTTCAGCAATTAATGGAATCGTAATTTTGGCTTTTGCCGAACCAGATACTGTCATTTGATTAGTTTCCTGTTCAGAAGATTCAGTCAATATTTGAATATCGCTTTGTCTAAGAACAGAAGAATACACATCTACCAAATTCATTGATGGTGAACATTGAATGGGAATGGTGTTATCTAATTTTAGGTGTTTTTTAATGAGGGATGTTTTTCCTTGTTTTGATGACCCGTATACAACAATTTGTTTATTGAGATTTAATGCATTCTGAAATAAACCATCAACCTGTTCTCGTTCTATATATGATTCAATGATTTCATTTGATACTCCAAAAACCTTTAGCGTATTAGTCATAATCTCATACGTTCTTTTATTTTCTTTAATAAAACAATATGTATTTTTTTTGAATCATATGTATCAATTATCACTTTTTACAGCATAATCAAAAATTTGTGACATTTCTTTTGCTCTGTCTATCCAAAATTAATTCTGTTTTTCTGGAATTTTATTAAATCAGGCTTAGTTGTGACATTTCTTTTGCTCTGTCTATATTCCCAGCATTACATTTTTGGGGATAAAATGAGACGCACGTAAACCAACCAGCTCCTCGGTGTTTTACTGATTAAAACTACCCTTGTAGGTTCAAGATTCCAAGTTTCATAATTTTTAAGATTAATCATTTTTTTACTTCGATTTTATTTTACCAAATTTGTTGAATCCATCTTTGTTG
>Ga0114931_10012022_pt1 | contig 10164 bp, 9 predicted proteins | sample 2SBtaG_FD_89579 | JGI IMG/M metagenome (GOLD analysis project Ga0114931, IMG submission 89579) | Deep subsurface microbial communities from Kolumbo volcano to uncover new lineages of life (NeLLi) - 2SBTROV14_V59a metaG | ecosystem: Environmental > Aquatic > Marine > Volcanic | place: Kolumbo... | reverse complement strand
GCGTCCATCGCATACCGACAGCGCCGCTCCTCGGTGTGGGCGGCCTGCATGGTGGCCACGCCGTCGGTCATGGCGTTGCGGTGCAGCAACGAAGTGGCCCAGACGTTGGTGCCGCGGCGGGCCAGCTCGTCCGTGCTGACATCGTTGCCGTCTTCGTTGGTGCAGCTGGTCGCCAGCGAGTACAGCCAGTGGAAATAATCGCTCAGCGTGGTCGCGGTCTCGTGCATATGCCCGACCTCGACGGCGCGGCTCAGAACGTGCGCGGTCGCGGCATGCTCTGGGGCCGCTTGGGAAACAGGTGCCACGGTGTGGCCGGGTGAGCTTTGGTGCCGGGAGGCACGTCCAGCGCGACGTTGGCCTCGCCGTGGCCCCGGCGGTGGACCTTGAGCTTGCGCACGACCACGGCCTTGTCGAAATAGAACGACAGGGTGTACACGCCCGGCTGAAACGCCAGCTCGTAGGCGCCGTAGCGGCCGGTGCGGGCGCCGGTTTCGGCGCCGGAGTCGGCGCGGGCGATGACCATGGCGTCGGCCAGGGCCGCACCCGTGCGCTGGTTGGTAACCTTGCCGGTCACGGTGCCGAGGGCGTCGGCGAAGCGCGCGGGCTGATCCACCGGGTGCTCAGACCGGGGCGGGTTGGCCACGCCGGTTGCGCCGCACGCGGTACACAGTGTAAATACCAGTGCCAGTCGTCGCATGGGCAAAGTCTAGCTCCGGCCACCCGGGCGTCAACGTCCACCAAGCGTTACGAATTCGCAACTGGATGGTCGCAGCGCGCCTTCCTAGTCCTAGTACCTGCCCCAGTAACCGGTGCTGGAAAAGTGGTACTCGTTGCCGGTGGACAGCGAAAACAATGCGCCGTCCACCAGCCATACGCGCACCTTGGGCCGCGGCCGGCTTGCGCGTGTTGTCGTGGTCGCGCAACCGCGACAGCGCCGGTCGGAGCGTCTTGCGCAACGTGGCCATGCAGGCGCGCACGTCGACCTCACCACGGACGATGCGTTCTTCCAGGCGCGACAGCCCGTCGCTGGGTCGTTTCGGTGCGCCGAACAAGCAGGTGGTCGCCGCGGCGATCGCCGCGCTCACCGTGGTTGCATCGTCGCGGCGCGCTTTGCTCTCGGCGCGTGTTGTCAGCAGAGGGCCGATGATCAGGGCGTACAACACGAAGAGCCCGGCGAGCGCGACCGCGCCGCCGATGTACCACTTGAATCGCTTCGGTCGCAGTTCCATGGCGGTTCGGTCGCGAATGTTACCTCGTTGAAACGCCCGATTTGATTGCTGCGTCTTGTGCTTTGTGTCAATATTGAAGCTTCATTGACACAAAGGTGTAACTTTCGATGGTTCAGGTTCGAGCAGGGGAGACATACCACGAGCTGGACCGCGAGGAAGAGATCGATGGTCGAGTAGCGATCCACGACAGCGATCATGTCGAGGTCAAGCTGGACTGCCGTCTCGGCGGCGCGGCCAAGTCGCGGTATCGGGTGGAGACGTACTTTTTCGTTCCCGCCAGCCTGGGTCTCAACGAAAACAGCTATACGCGCCAGCACTTTTACAACGACGTTCAGACCTATCTGCGGTTCAAGACGCCGACGATTCCCCTGGCGACGCTCGCCGATCCGGAGTCGCCCAACTCGCCCCTCGCAGAGATTCGCCGGCTGCTCGAACGCTCCCAGCGCAACCCCAAAGACCGCCGGTTGCCGCGACAGCTGAGCTACGAGCTGCGCATGTTCTGTTGCGTGGCGCGGGCGCGCTTGCGCGATCGCGCGAAGGCGATTCGCGACGGCATTGCCAGGCTTCCGGAAGACACGGAGCGCTACGACGTGCTCATCGCCGACATCGCGGCAATCTCGGAGCGCTTCGCCAACGAGTTGGAGCAGCTGGTGACGGAGTGGCGGGCGCTGCGCGCGCCGATGCTGGACGTCACCACCAACACCGATACCCGCGAGATGTACCTGCACGCGGACGAATACATCAGCCTGGTGGTCGAAGAAAACATCACCCAGCTGATCCGCAGCATGGACCGCAGTGAGTTCATCAACGGCCAGATGGCCAATGCGCGCGGCCGCTTTGCCGAACGGCTCATGGCCGAACGCAACTACCGGATTGGGGCCCGCTACGATACCGCCAGCAGCGCCAACGGTGGCGAGCTGTTCGTCTATCGGCGCAGCCTGCTCAAAAAACTGGTCACCTCGGTGCTGTGGCTGGAGGTGGACAAGCAGCACAAGGGCAAGACCCTCGGTGATATCGTCGCCGCGCTGGCTGCGGGCATAGCGATGCTGTTCGCGGCGCTGGCCACCATCTTCGCCAAATACGTGTGGATGCTCAACACGTCGGCCTTCGTCGCGGCCGCCGTGGTCACCTACATGTTCAAAGACCGCATCAAGGACTGGCTCAAGCGCTACGTGTCCCGGCGCATCGGTCGGTTTCTGCCCGACTACAGCGTCAACATCCGCGACCCGATGACCAACGAGCAGATCGGCAGCAGCCGCGAGTCGTTCGGCTACGTTTCGCCCGAGCGCGTGCCCGACGCAGTGTCAGAGCTGCGTCACGCCCAGTCGGACTCGGACGTGGCGCGCGAATCGAAAAAAGAAGTGATCCTGCGCTACGACAAAGAGATCCGCATCCACTCCAAAGATGTCATTCAGCGGATGCACCTGGCGGAATACGACGTCAACGACATTACGCGCTTTGCCCTGTGGCAGATGCTGATTCGCGCCGACGATCCCAAATACGCCATGCCGATCTACGATCCGGACGACGACAAGGTGCGCAAGCAGTCGTTCCGCCGGGTGTACCACCTGAACATCGTGATGGTGTTTCATGCCGGGACGCGCAAGCAGCAGACCACCACCATGCGACATCTCCGCGTCATCTTCGACAAGCACAAGATCCGTTGATTGGAACACGTCACCGGATAACTGGCTTATACTCGATCGGCCAGGGGGCGATATGGCCGACCACGAAGAGCTCAAGGTGCCGAAGGACCGCATCGCGGTCGAGCTGGGGTTGCGCAACGGCGCGCGGCGCACGGGGCACCTGTTTCTGGCCGAGAACGAGGCCCACGCCTTTCGCCACGAGAGCGTGACCGACATCATGCTGGATGAGCGCACGTTCTTGCCCGTGTCGATGGTGGACGGCGACGAGTGGGTGTTCGTGAACAAATCCGCCATCGGCTATCTGGCGATGGGGCGGTTGGACCACGAGGATCTCCGGTTGTTCGACCAGGATGTCGACGTGCAGGTGTGCTTGCGCGACGGCAGCGAGCTGTCGGGCAGCCTGCTTTACTCGGCACGGACCGAGCAGTCGCGGTTGATCGATTTTCTCAACTCCGACACGCCCTACGTCCGCCTGTACGGCCCGGACACGATCTTCATCGTGGACAAACACTTCATCGATTCGGTGGCGCAGCTCAACAACGAGGGCAGTGAGTGAGTAGAGCAATCGACCTGTATCTGGATAGCCTGGTCAAGTTCGGTGCTACGGGGGTGGTGCTGGCCGGCAACGCCAACGTGCGTTTTCAGTTCCCCGCCGGGGACCGGCACGCCAACCAGTCGACGCCCAACGAGCTGTTGCTGCACATGGTGCAAGAGACCGCCACGCCCGACGCGGCGGGGGACGTGGCCGCGGGACGCAAAGCCAGCTACACGTGCCATCACAAGGGCGCCGACTACACCGTAGCGGTGGAGCCCGATGCGGGAGCGTGGCGCGTCCGCATCACGCTGGGGGCGGCGCCGGCGGCCAGGCCCGCCGTAGCCAAACCCAAGCCCGCACCCGAGCCGGCGGCCGAGTTCGCCATCGAGCGCACGTCGTACGCGGATGCGGCGGCAGACGCCGGGGCCAGCGCGGAGCCCGAGAGCATCGCGGGCAGCGGCGGCGACGGCTCGATCGACCAACTGCTGCGCGAAATGACCCGAATGGGCGCGTCGGATTTGCACCTGTGCACCAACTGCGGGCCGTACGTGCGCCACGATGGGGACATCAAGACGCTCGAGGGCTATCCGGCGTACAGCCCCGAGATGATCTGGGACCAGCTGCGCGAGATCATGCCGGAGCGCAACCGCGAAGAGTTCGAGCGGCGCAACGACACGGACTTTGCCTACGCCATCGAGGGCCTGTCGCGGTTTCGCGTCAACGTGTTTCGCGATCGCTATGGTCCCGGCTCGGTGATCCGCGCGATTCCGTTCGAGATTCTCACCGCCGACCAGCTGGGCCTGCCGAAGAAGGTGCTGGACCTTTGTTATCTGACCAAGGGATTGGTGCTGGTCACCGGCCCGACCGGGTCGGGAAAGTCGACCACCCTCGCGACGTTGATCGACTACATCAACCGCAACCGCGCGGACCACATCATTACGATCGAGGACCCGATCGAGTTCGTGCACGATAACAAAAAGTGCCTGGTCAACCAGCGCGAAGTCCGCGAGCACACCGATTCGTTCAAGAACGCGTTGCGCGCCGCGCTGCGCGAGGACCCGGACATCGTGCTGGTGGGCGAGCTCCGCGATCTGGAGACCATCGCCATCGCAGTGGAGACAGCCGAGACCGGTCACCTGGTGTTCGGCACCCTGCATACCACCACGGCGCCGAGCACCGTCGATCGCGTCATCGATCAGTTTCCGGCCGACCGCCAGGAGCAGATCCGGCAAATGTTGTCAGAGTCGCTCGCCGGCGTGATCGCGCAGACGTTGTGTCGCAAGGTCGGTGGCGGCCGCGTCGCGGCCTACGAGATCCTGCTGGCCAACAGCGCAGTGCGCAACCTGGTGCGCGAGAAGAAGACGTTCCAGCTGTTCTCGCTGATGCAGACGGGCCGGGCGCAGGGCATGCAGACGCTCAGCATGGCGCTGGACGAGCTGGTGCGCGCCAAGAAGGTGGAGCCGCTCGAGGCGTACACCAAGGCCGTCAACAAACAGGAGTTCAAACAGATCCTGCAAAAGCAGGGGATCTCGGTCGACCTGGGGGCGGTGGCGCCGGATAGGCCACGCTGACGGTGTGTTCGCGTGTTCACACCTGCATCTCGTGCGCGCCTAAGTCCTGAAAATCGTGCCGCCCGTCACGTGGTTTGTATGTTGCTAAGCGTTGCGGACATGTCAGCGACGCGACTGAGTCTGGCGGTGGTGGTGCTGCTGGGGGCGTGCGGCGGTAGCGCACCAGGGTTGCGCGCCCGCGTCGCTTTGACCAGGTCATTCGCGTCGTCTGTGCGCTGTGCCCAGGGGCCGTTCGAGCTCACGATTCCGGCCAACGGGCACCGCTGGGGCGAGAGCATCGAGCTGCGCGTCAAGACTCCGCGTGCGGTGAAGCTGATCGCCCGCGTGGAGCGCGCCGGCGGCTTCGCGCACAAGGCCGACAAGCTGATCGGCGGCCGGGGCCGACCGGACAATCGCCGCTGCGTCGTCGGCGCCGATGAAGTGGGCAGCGTCGCCGGCGGCGGTGGGCGTCCGCCGGGAGCCACCGGGCCTCGGACCAAGGGGGACGGGGAAACCGGCGGCACCACGACCAGGGCGCCACCGGCCAAACGTCCGGTGCTCGTGTCTGTGAGCGCGGCTGCCGGCGGTGACACGCTGGTGCGGGTGAGCTGGCGCAACCCGTCGCTGGAACCGCCTGCATTGCACGCCGGCGATCGGATTCGCATTCGCATCTGGTCGCTGGTGCCCAATGACCTGCAGGGGGTGGTGTTCACGCTGCGCCACTTTCTGTACGTGCCCAGCGGGGGCGACGATGCGTTCGTCGCGTACCTGCGCAAGCTCGAGCGCAAACGCGCGCGTGAGGACGAGGCGCGGCGCAAGCGGGCGGAGCGACGGGGGCACGTTGTTCGGTCGAAGCCCGTGTCGGCCGAGACTCGGCGCCGGCGCCGCGCCGAACAACAGCGCCGCCGGGCGCAACGCTTGAAACGCCAGGCCGAGCGCCGCCGCCGTGCTCGCCTGCGCCGCCAGTACTGCGCGAGTCATCTCGATGACCGCGAATGCTGGGGACCGGGCGGGTTCCGCGTGCACGCGGCGATGGATGCGCGCGCGGCCGAGCGCGCCCGCTACTGCAAAGCGCATCGCAACGACGCGCGCTGTTGGACCAAACGCGAATGGTACGAGCGCCGGCTGCGCTGGCACCGTCGGCTGCGCCGCGCGGCGCAAAAGCCCCAGGGGCCGCCGCCGTCGCCGCGCGCCGAAACCAAGCCGCCGTGGCCGAGCGAGCACGCCCAGTGGCGGCCCGGCTATTGGCACTGGTCGGCGGGCTGGAAGTGGATTGCCGGGCGCTGGCGCGTGCCGCAAACGGACGTCGATCGCGGGCTCACCACCAAAGCGCCGCAGCAGCCGCCGCCGCCAAAGCGCGAGGCGCGGCCACAGCTGCCCGTACCCTCGGCGGTGTGGATCGTCGGCTACTGGCAGTGGAACGGCAGCGTGTTCGTGTGGGTGCCTGGATCGTGGCAGCTGCCGCCGTCGGCGGGCGTGCGCTGGCAGCCACCACACTGGCGCGTCAGCGTCGGCGGGGTCGTGTTCGTGCCCGGGCGCTGGATCGGAGGTGCGCCGTGAGGGCCGCGTTGGGCATCATGGCCGGCTTGGTGCTGGCGTCGGGCTGCGCCACCGAATCGGTGACCGCGTATGCGGCCGGCAAGACCCCCGCATTCAACGAGAACGAGTGGGTCGAGGTGGTGCCGTTGCCCGGCTTCACCGAGGAGCTTCACGTGGTGTTTCACGCGGCCGGCCAGCGCCCGATGAGCCGACGCACCACCACGGCGCGGCCGAGCAAGCCCCGCGTGGTGTTCACCGAGCCGCTGCCGCCGGAGCTCAGCTGCAAAGTGACCCAGACCGGCCAGAGCGTCGATCACATCGCCGCGTCGCGCTACGGCAAGAAGTGGAAGTGGGCGACGGCCAGCTTCTTTGTGCTCGAGGCGGCCGTGGCGGCGTTGTCTCTGCTCAGCGACGCACCCGACGGAAAAAGCAACGTGCCCAGGCGGATCGTCGGCGGTTATTTGGCGCTGGACGCGCTGGTGACCGGGGGGTTGTTCTTCGTGCCCAAGCGCGACGTGCTCGAGACCAAACCGCGCACCGTGGTCACCACCGTGCGCCGCGATTGTCCCGCCGGATTGGTCGTAGAGGCGGGAGGCAAGCGGGTGGAGGTGGACGCGCGCGGCAAGCTGGACCCGGTCGGGGTGCAGGTGTTGGACCGCGCCATGGCCGAGCCGACCGCGCGCATCGAGGTGCGCTTCGGCAGCTACAGCGCGGTGATTGCGCCCACCCCGGACCAGCGTTGCGCCTGGCTGCGTGGCCGGCGCAACATCGCCGACGCCCAGGCGGTGTGTGCCGACGCGATCGGTCGCTATGGCCGCCAGCCGATCACCACCACGCTGCAGGTCGCGCCAGGTACCCTGACCGGCCAGCGCACGCCGACCCTCGAGCACCGGCTCAACATGGCGTTGGCTCAGTCTGCACGCTGAGCATCGGCGTCTTCGTCCTCGACACACAGGTGGCCGCGGGTGGCCGCCTGTGGCCACGGCACCGCTTTGAACGCCGACCACCTTCGCCGCGGTATGGCTTTGCGGATGATGACCCGCCGCATGGTAATTGCGGCGAATAAGCACTGAGCACGCGACCCCGGCGATGGCCCAGAGCATGCCATACGGACCCACCCAGGCCTTGGTGCGGGTCGCCACCAGCGGTCCTACGGCGGACCCGGTTTTGGCACGGGTCGGTGGATATGCGCTTCGTTTGCGGGTAAAAGGACGCCATGATCAAAGCGAAGACGTCGTTTCTCATCCTGACCACCGGCCTGCTGTTTGCGTGCGGCGGTGCCGACAGCAAGACCGAGTCGACCGCGCCGGCCAGCGCACCCGCCGCAACGGCAGGGGAGGGCGGCCACGGTGGCATGCACGGTCACGAAGGCATGCACGGCATGAACGCCGCTGCCATGCACCACCACAACTTCACCCCCGAAATGAACAGCTTCCACACCACGATGATGCCGGTGTGGCACGCCAAGCATGGCGCCAAGCGCATGGCCGATGGCTGCGCGGTCGCGCCGAAGCTGGTCACGCAGGCCCAGGCGATCGCCAGTGCCGCCAAACCTCAGGGCGCCGCGGATACCTGGCCGTCACTGACCGCCGCGCTGGTCAGCCGCGCCAAAGCAGTGGCCACCACCTGCCAGGGCGACAAGAGCGCATTCGAAAGCTCAATGAAGGCGATGCACGAGGGCTTCCACGCCGTGCTCAAAGCAATGCCCAACGGCATGCACAAGGGCATGCACTGCGGCGGCATGCACAAAGACATGTCCAACAGCCGTTAAGCTGCCGGTTGCGCGGCCTCGTGGCCGAGCAACGTCGCCATGATGGGGGGCCGGACCCATGGTCCGCGCAGGTCCTGCCTCAGCGCCGTGCGGGTTCGCCAGCTCAGGCGCTGCAGGTGACGGCCATGGGGCTCGACCAGCTCGAGCGCGCCCTCCTCGTTGCGGTCCAAAAGCAGCGCCCGCTGGCCGGCGCTCAGCGTGAACGCCAGGTAGTGGACGGGGCATGCGGGATCGGCAGCCGGCGCCGCGACGCGGGCACGCACCCGGTGCGGTCCCACGCGCAAGGCCACGACATCGTCGCCGCTGCCGATGCGCTGCGCGAGGGACGCCCCCCACGCGGCGGTGCCGCCGTCGATGAACAGGGTCGCGGTGAGTTGGCCCGGCTCGGGAACCAGGCAAACGTATTCATCCAGGGCACGCGCGAGTCCCTCGTCGCTCAGGTTCTCTGCACGGGCCAGCTCGTGGATCAGAAACAGCACCGTCTCGCGACACTCGAACACCAGGGTGGTGTCACCGAGGGCGACGCGCCGGGGCTGCTTGAACGCGATCATCGCTTCGGTGTAGCGGCGGCGGATGCGTTCGTACAGCCGCCTTGGCAAGATGTCGGCGGGGTCTAGGCTGGGGCGATAGGACGCGAACATGAGGCCTCCTGGGTCAGCCGCCGTTCGTGGACGGAACGACGCATAGCTCGATCTCGCTGAAGTCCACGGACAGCGCCCGCAGGTCGATGGTTAGACGCCGCCGGCAGCGCTTGCACGCCAGCTCGATGCCCAGCGGCGTGCGCTTGGCCAAAAGCTTGCCGCAGTGACAGCGGATGTCGTCCGTTTCGTTCATGCTGTACCTTTTATTGATAATGAAAGTGAAAATCATTGTCAATAACGCAAATATCAATTTCGGTCAGTTGTACCCAACCACTGATAAGATCAGGGAAGGTGCCGAGCTGGCAGCGAATGACTTGGTCCGGCGGAGTGATCGCAGTGATCGCCGCGACCGCGTGCGCACAGGTAAAGCCGCCACCCGAGCTCGCGGCCGTGGAGCCCGCCAAGGTGCCCGCGGGCGTGACCACGCCGGTGCTCGTACGCGGCAGCAACTTTTTTGGCGAGCTGCACCGCAACGAAGATGGGCAATTCACCAGCGACCTCGAGTTCGGCATCATCATCGTCGACGCGGACGTGGAGCTGGTCGGCACGTTCGACGACACCAACACCCTGGCCACGACGTTGCCCGCAACGCTGGCTGTGGGCAGCTACGACGTGGTCGTCGACACGCCCGGTGGCGACGAGACCGTGCTGGCTGACGCGCTCAGCGTGGTCTCGGCGCACGTGCTGATCGAGGATGCGCCGGGTGGCGCGGGCGCCGAGGTGGGTGATCGCCAGCTACCGCTGGGGGCGGAGCTCCCGCTGTACGCGGTTAGCCGCTTCGACGACGACGGCAGCTTTATCGGCGATGAGGTGGTTGGCTGGTCGATCACCGGGGATGCGGGCAGCATCGGCGTGAGCGAGGGCAGCTCCACTACGTTTACGGCGAACATGGTCAGCACGTCGCAGGTGAGTGTTAGCCACGCGGTATTTGGCGCCGACAGCACCGGCCAGTTGGAGGTGGTCGCCGGCAGCTGCGGCGACACGTACTGCACGGGCACGGAGGACACGTGCAGCTGTCCCGACGACTGCGGCACGATGTGTGGCGACGGCTGCTGCAATGGCGGCGAAACCGAGGTGGATTGCCCGAGCGATTGTTCGTGCGCGACCTGCACCATGGGCACCTGCCAGGAAACGTGCACCGGGGACTGCACGCTCCAGTGCAATTCGCCGTGCGCGTGCAGTCTCGATTGCAACGGGACCACGGGCACGTGCATGACCTCGTGCGACGGTGGCGAGGTATGCACGGTGGATTG
>Ga0114931_10012021_pt1 | contig 10164 bp, 7 predicted proteins | sample 2SBtaG_FD_89579 | JGI IMG/M metagenome (GOLD analysis project Ga0114931, IMG submission 89579) | Deep subsurface microbial communities from Kolumbo volcano to uncover new lineages of life (NeLLi) - 2SBTROV14_V59a metaG | ecosystem: Environmental > Aquatic > Marine > Volcanic | place: Kolumbo... | reverse complement strand
GATGCCATATTCAACTTCTTCAACGAGGCGGGCGTGGGCTTCGCGGAGCAGGTCAGCAAGCGTCTCGAGACGCAGGGCGGGATGTCGGGTCCTGCACCGGACCCGGCGCCAGGCAAAGAGATTTGACTCGGTTCGGACTCAGGCCCGACAATTCCCGGCTGCGCGGGCATGCGGCCACCGGTCGACCATAAGGCCCGCATCAGCGCGTTGCGGGTGAACACTGAGGGGGCATCTATGATCGCAAAGACCATCCGGACACGGACTCGGGGAGGCCGCCCCTTGGTTGGGGGATTGGCCCTGGCGCTGCTCGTTGGCGGCTGTACCACGGTGGGCCCGGACTTCAAGCGTCCCGAGGCCCCGGTGGCACAGGACTGGATCGAGCGGCAGGACCCGAAGCTCAAGGTGGGGGAGGAGGTCGACTACGGGGCCTGGTGGAAGGCCTTCAACGACCCGGTGCTGGACCACCTCGTCGAGGCGGCCTACGGCCAGAACCTGAACCTTCAGATCGCCGGCGTGCGGATCATGCAGGCACGCGCCCAGTTGGGCATCGCCGTGGGCAGCCAGTACCCGCAGCTCCAGCAGGCTTCGGGCGATCTGAACCGCAACAGGATCAGCAAGCACAGTGCCAATCTCGGCCCCGGTGTAGACCGCAGCTTCTGGAACGCAGCGATCGGCTTCGATGCGGGTTGGGAGCTGGATTTCTGGGGCAGGTTCCGCCGTGGGGTGGAGTCGGCCCAGGCCAATCTGGTCGCCAACGTGGCCAGCTATGACAATGCCCTGGTCTCCCTGACCGCCGAGGTGGCGCGCACCTATGTGGCGATCCGGACCTTCGAGGAACGGATCAAGATCGCCCGTCAGAACGTGGCCATTCTGCAGCGCAGCCTGCAGATCGCCCGGGTGCGTTTCGACAACGGGGCGGTGACCGAGCTCGACGTCACCCAGGCCACCTCCCTGCTGCGCGAGACCCAGGCCCTCATCCCCCAGCTCGAGATCGGCCTGCGTCAGTCCAAGAACGCCCTGGCCGTCCTGCTCGGCAAGCCCCCGGCCGAGATCGAGGCCATACTCGAGGCGCCCGGGGTGATCCCGGTGGCGCCCGCGGAGGTCGCCGTCGGGATTCCCGCCGAGCTGTTGCGCCGGCGTCCCGACGTGCGCGCCGCCGAGCTCCAGGCCGCCGCCCAGAGCGCCCTGGTGGGGGTCGCCGAGGCCGATCTGTATCCACGCTTCTCCCTGCTCGGCAGCATCGGGCTCAGTGCGGCGGACACGGGCAACAACGATGGGGGCGACCTGTTCAAGACCAGCAGCCTCACCTACTTCGTCGGCCCGAGATTCAGCTGGCCGATCCTCAACTACGGGCGGCTCAAGAACAATGTGCGTGTCCAAGACGCCCGCCTGCAGGAGCTGTTGATCAGTTATCAGAACACGGTGCTGCGCGCGGCCCAGGAGGTGGAGGACGGCCTGGTCGGTTTCCTGCGCTCCCAGGAGCAGGTGAAGTACCTGGCGGGCAGTGTGAAGGCCTCCGAGCGCTCCGTGCAGCTGGCCAACATCCAGTACCGGGACGGGGCCGTGGACTATCAGCGCGTGCTCGATACCCAGCGCGCCCTGGTCTCGGTACAGGACAACTGGACCCGGGCCCGGGGCGACATCGCCCTCAACCTGGTGGCGACCTACAAGGCCCTGGGCGGCGGTTGGGAGCAGCGCATCGGCAAGGAGGTCGTCGACGAGGCCTACCTGAAGCAGATGACCGAGCGCATCGACTGGGGGGAGCTCCCACCTCAGAAGGACCTGCCCGAACAGCTCGATCCACCGCCACCGGCCCGCGATCAATCCCTGTTCGGCGCCCCCGACTGGTGAGGCCCATGCGGGCCGCACCGCGGCCACAGTGCCTTGCCGGCGGACCCAGGGTCCGCCGGCTGCGGCGCCAACCCGCGTTTCTCATAGTCTCAGCCCGGATTTTGGCCAAGGCTTGAGGCGTGAGCCTGATCAGGGCCTTCGCATGCAGGTTCCGCGTATCCGTTCACCCTGTCAGGTGTCTGGAGTTGATCTGTCGGTGGAGACTGGAGAGGTCAAGGTTTACGTTGAACAGGAAGCTGGAGCAGAGCAGCACTGCCCGAAGCAGTGGGACTACGTCACGACACGGCCGCCGGCAGCGACCTTGCACCGCAGGGCTCTCAGGAGGGGGCCCAGGGAGGGGCGAACAGGAATCGGGGGGGCTTCCTTCTCCCCCCGGCGCAGTAGACTGGCTTTGAATCCGGCAGGCCCATCCTAGCTCAGGCGAAGACGTAACACGTGCAGGTTGTTACGGCTATGCAGTCACATTGATCAGGGTTCCCAGAGAATCCGTTGTTGGTGAAGTGTCACGGGCTTGTTGTGCCGAACTCACACGAGTGGCATCGTCCTTATCTCCATCTCCGTCCGGTTTGTTACCTTCAACTCGGCCTTCCGAGCCGTTTGGGGTGCGAAGAAGCGGCTGAACGGATGCGCTTGTAACGGACGAAATGCTCATAATAGTCTCCACAAGGTTCGAAGTGCTCTACCTGCCGCACTTGGTATTTCGGGTTTCAGGATGCGTGCATCCGGGTACGGGACGCGGCGGAAACGCGCAGCCACATCATACATCTGTCAAGTATTGCCAACGTCGTCATGCGCCCGGAGATGCAGGACCCTGGAGGCCGCGATACCGAGTGCGGCGGTATACATAAGTCATCTGTATACATCGGCAGCGGTAGCCGATACTTTAAGGCCGCACAGGGCGGTTCACGAGCCTGACAATCCCTGCTTTCCTCCACAGATCAGCCACGGCGATCAAGCCTTGGCCTTCCAGCCGCTCGCTGGGCATCCGGGGTTGGCGACCCAGCGTTCGCCCATGGGCAGGGACTGTAAAAGCCGGCTGGCGCTGGCGTTCACCGATTTTCCATCGATCCGCGATGTGCTGCCGTTCGCGCCTGTGCGACCGCGGCACAATGTGTCTGGGACAACCAGATGCCGGCTATTCTTCCACGTTGGAGTGGACCCCACTCAGCGAGCATACCCCGGTTGTGGACCAGCTATCGGAGTCACACGTGGCCAGAATATGGCCGTTGTAGTCAAGCAGTTTTCCCGTCCAGGATCCCTCTCCTTTCAATCTGATATTCATGTATCCGAACTTGCTGATTCCGAATCCAACTGCGTCCATGCCGGCGATTTCGGTGTGAAACAGATGTTTTGGGAAGTTGCGGGCCAAGTCAACGCCACCGTTCCCGACGATCAGTTGGCTCGGGCGCCGGGCCTGTTTCTCGGGTGGGGAGCTGATGGACTGGAAGCGATGCATGTGCCCGGAGAGCACCAGATGCAGCGACTGAGGTATCGGGTAGCGCGCGTATGCTGTTTGCAGGGTATGATTTATAAAAGCATATTCTTTCGGTTCCCTGTTTGCGGATTTTGCGCTCTCATGCTCGGGCTTCTTCACCCCCCATAGCGGCCGGTGGGTCTGGAGCCAAAGCACATCTTTTTCCGGGGTGGCGCCGACCAGTTTCTGAATTTCCGAGAACTGGGCGTCGAAATGGTGTTGGTGCAGGTCCCCCTGATCACAGGCGTTGGCGGAATCGAGTACCACGATCGCCAGTCCACCGAGGCCAATCCGATAGGGCTTGCGGAATATGAGCGCTTCATGGCTCTCCGCGGGGGGACAGGAAAGCTGTCTCTGTTCGCCGCCCAACAAATTCGACCCGGGATCGAGCAGGTAAAACCACCCGGGGCCGGCGCGGCTGCACAATTCGTGATTGCCGCGCGCGAACACCCATGGCGCGGCCGCCAGCAGCTTTGCGGCCGGCTCGAAGAAATCCTTATTCCAGTTGCTCCAGTTGTCCGGAGTGTCACTGCCCTTGCTGTTCTGGCCATAATAAGGCCCGGCCAGCTTGCAGCTTGGGCTCGACGTATTGTCTCCGGCATCGTACACCCGTACCTTTTTGCCATTGACATGGATATGTCCCGGCGTACCACGATAGTTGTAGTCACCCATATGAAGGATCAGGTCCGGCGCCGGGTCCGTCGCAGCCGCGCCATCGGCCATTTTGTGCAGCGGCCAGTGGTGAGCGCTGTCCTGGTGGCAGCCGTTTTGGTCTGAAGGCTTGCAGCCGGTGTCACCAAATACGGTGACCTGGTGTACCTCGGCGGGTATCGGCGGCAGTTTGCCGGAAAAGCCGGAAATGCGTACCTCTCCACTCCGTGGATAGATGGCCTCGCAGACCTGTATCGGGAAACTTTTGGGGTCCGGGTTGCTGCGTGGGGTCATCGGGACTGCGCGTCCCTTGCCATCGTCGGAAATCAGCGACGGGCAAGGGGTATCGGCACCGTCGAGGATCACCCGCGCCATCCCTACCGTCTCTCCAGAATCTGAATTACCGAACAGCACGAAGGCGGCCAGTGGTTTGGGCTGATGGCCGGCCGTCACAGGTGTGGTGGACATGGCCATGGCCAGCATGAGTATCAGCAAGTTCGGTCTAGTCAGTTTGGGCATGGTCTTGAGGAAGAGGGCAGACGGGCCAAAGAGTGGGGCAGGGGTCTGGCTGTGTATAGCCGTCGGGCCTGGGTATTCGGTTTTCCGGGTGCGCGGATATGAATAGAGGCGGCTCATTGCTCTCCAGGCCCTGCTGATTCATCGGGACACACTCTCTGGTTGGCCCCCAAGATTACTTGAGGTGGTGCGTCCGGGAGAGTCTAGCCGTCAGGTCCCGGGTGGGTGGCCACTGCCGTCGGATCGAGCCGAGGGTAGGCGGGGGGTGGCCGAGGGCCGGTCCCGGCCCTCGGCCTGGGGGTCAGAAGCGGTACAGGGCCGACAGACTGGTGGTGAGCAGGCTCGAGTTGTAGAAATTGATGTTGGAGTCGCCCTTGTACCAGCCCAGCCTGGCGACCGCGCTCCAGTCCTTGAATCCGAAGGGCCGGTGATAGAAATAGGTGGCACCCAGACCGTAGATGTCGTCCTCCCGGGTCTTGTTGTAGATCGGGTTGGTCGTCTCGTAGCTCGCCCGGGCCAGCAGGGCATTGGCGACCAAGTCGAAGCCCGAGCCGTGGTACAGGTAGTTCAGCTGTGCGCTGTACTGCCTGTTCTGCATCGCCCGCCCTTCCAGGTCGTTGTCGGTGTAGCTTAGTTGGGGCTCGAGGAAGTTACCGCCCCCCAGGTCGAAGGCGTAGCGGATGCTGTAGTCGTAGGTGTCCCCCTTGCGCTTGAGCAGCTTGCGCTGGTTGGCGGCCAGGCCCAGGTCCTTGCCGCTGTCCTCGTCGTCGATGGAGATGTCACGGTAGGTGAACCGGGCCGTCAAGTTCGTCCCCAGTATCCCGCTCCAGCTCAGCTGCACACCATTGGCCTTGCGGTCGGTATTGTTGCGTCCCCGATTGGCGATGTAGGGGTCGGCCCAGACCTTGGTCGGCAGGGAGGTAAAGAGATACTTGGCCGTGACCACGCTCTGGTCGCTCAGCTCCTGGGCCACGCCGATACCGGAAGAGCCCTCGAAACGCAGTGCGTCCAGAATCTCCTGCCCAAGCAGGATCTGGGTGCGGGTGCTGGCGAAGGTGTAGCGCAGGTCGTAGTTGAAGATGGGCGAGGCCGTGATGCGGTCGTTGGGGCTGGCGGTGATCGAGTCGATACTGTTCTTAGTGACGGTCTTGAGCGAGGTGCCGACGATCATGTTGTTCTTCACGTTCCTGACGTCCGCCCCCAGGGACACGAAGCCGCTCAGCCCGCTCTCCTGCGGGATGGTATCCAGTGCCGCGGCCTGGCCGCCGACCAGCAGGCCGGTGGCTGCCAGCAGGACAGAGACGGCCGTGTGCGCGGACCGGTATCCGCCCAGGGTCTCGGCGGCAGAGGTATTGATAGGGTATCTTCTCATGGCTGTCTTGCCTCTCGAGTCTATGGGGCTCTTGGTATCCGAGTGCGTCACGGGGGAGAGATCGGTGCCGATTCTACGCCGTACCACGTTGCTTATTCAATACATATGTGTGGATTACGCAACACTCCATGTGGCCCCAGGAACAGGCCCCGATTGCGGGTCTGGCCATCGAACCGTTGCCCCGGGGAGGTCCTGAGCCATGCGTGGATCGGCAGGCGCCGGGCGCACCTGCCCCGCCGTGCCTCGCGCATCTTGACCTGAATGCTTGTGCCTCACCCTCGACCCGGAATGGATCTGCGCTTCCCGGAGGCGGGTGTCCGGTCGGTCGCCCCGTCTCCCGGTGGTGATGAGGGAGACCCTGGGTCTGACTGGATGTATACTGCGTGCCTGCCGCACCCATCCGCCGATCCGCGCCCGATATCACGCCAGGCCTGAACCCGGACCCCCATGACCGTTGCCTCCGAGCCCGCCACACCCTCCGCTGTCCTAGAACTCAAGGCCCGCCTGTTCAAGCTGCCCCTGCTGCGGCTTCTGGGTCCCGACATGGACGAGGTGGCCAGCGATCTGGCCACCAGGGCACAGCAGATGCCCGAGCTGTTCAGGGACTCCCCGGTGATCATCGATCTGGGCAGACTCCAGGAGGAAGACGGAACGATCGAGTTTCCCCTGCTGGTCGGCCTGCTGCGTGGCTACGGGCTGGTGCCGGTGGGCGTGTGGCGGGGCACCGTGGCCCAGAACGAGGCGGCGCGGGCAATGGATCTGGCCATCGTGTCCCGCGGGATGGGGGCGACGCCTCCTGTGAGCGCAGCTCCCCGCCGTGGGACCCCGGATGCCGGCACCGCCCAGGCGGACACGGTGATCCGCACGCCCGTGCGTTCCGGACAGCGGGTCTATGCCCCCGGCGGCAGCCTGGTCGTGCTCTCCCAGGCCGGTTCGGGGTCCGAGCTGATGGCGGATGGGTCGATCCACGTCTATGGCGCATTGCGGGGACGGGCCTGCGCCGGGGTGAAGGGGGACACCAAGGCCCAGATCTTCTGCCAGGAGTTGAACGCCGAGCTGCTCTCTATCGGGGGGCGCTTCCGCACCGCCGACGAGCTGGACCCCACGCTGGTGGGCGGGCCGGCGCGCATCTGGCTGGAGGACCAGCGGCTGCAGGTCGCCCGCCTGTGACGATGCCTGCTGCCGCTGCGAGTGCCGGTGACCGCCGCGCTGCGCATCTACAAGAAGGGCCCGGGAGCCACCAGCAAGACCGACGTGGAGCGCAGGCTCGCGGCCCGGGATCAGGCCGCGGCCGCTCCCTGGCAGGGCGTGACGGCGGTGCGGCCGCCGCTATCGACACCTGCGCCAGGGGGCTGAACGGCGCAGTGCGCAGGCCTTCGCCGGCCGGTGGATGCGGTTCCGGCGAGGCTCAGTGTTCCCCGGTCAGCGGGACAAAGGCCACTGCAAGCACGGCCCGGATCCGGACCTGCCCCTGAGGATCCTTCTCGACCATGGTCAGCTCCTGGGCCAGGGCGGTGTCGCCCACCGGGATGACCATGCGTCCACCGGGCTTGAGCTGTTCGATCAGCGGGGCAGGGATCTGTTCGGCCGCGGCGGTGACCAGGATCGCATCGTAGGGGGCGTGGGCCGGCCAGCCGGCATAGCCGTCTCCGATACGGATACTCACATGATCATAGCCGAGCCGGCGCAGCCGGGCCCGGGCCGCTGCGCCCAGTTCAGGCAGGATCTCTATGGAGTAGACGTGGTGGGCGAGCTCGGCCAGGACCGCGGTCTGGTAACCGGAGCCGGTACCGATCTCGAGCACCTTGTCGCCGGGGTCGATCCCGGCCAGGTCGGTCATCAGGGCGACGATATAGGGCTGCGAGATCGTCTGCCCGAGGCCGATGGGCAGGGGGTGGTTCGCATAGGCCTGAGCGCGCAGTGGCGCAGGAACGAAGCGGTGGCGGGGCACCTTGTCCAGTGCTGCCAGGACCCGCGGATCCAGTCCCCGGTGGCCCGTATCCAGGTCTATGGTCTGGGCGTAGGCGCGCAGTGCGTGGACCATGTTGTGGCGCATGCGCGTGTAGTCTTGCTCCGTGGGCTCGTCCGCGCCCAGGCATCCCGTGGCCCCGAGCAGTGCACCGATCAATGGCCACCACGCCCAGGCCCGGCCCGATGCAGCCTGCGGCGCCGGTCCCGGCAGGCGGCCATGGGGCCGTGCGTTTAGTAGCTGGCTCATGGCGCGTCTCTCATTCTGTGGTCCCCTGGGGGGGCAAGGGGCCGCTCGAGTCTACCCCTTGCATCCGGATCGACCGCCGGCTCCCCCGGGTCGGGCAGCGAGGCCGGTGGAGACCTTCCATGGGGGCTGGTGTCCCTGCTATAGCCTCACGCTTGACCGGCACCCCGATCCAGGCAGCGCACGACACCGAATGCACGCGGCCTTCGTGCCGCGCCCGGTCGAGGCAGGGACCGGGCTCTCCGCGGTGGGCCTCACCCGGCATGACGTCTCGCGTCCCGGGCCATTGGGGGCCCGGGCTCCAGGCTGGCGGGGGCCTGGAGCCTGCGGTACCTGCCGGGACCGACGCCGAAGTGCCGTTTGAAGACCCGGTTGAATGCGGCCTCGGACCGGTATCCGAGCTCCTCCCCGATCAGGGCCAGGCTCTTCTTCGAACCGAGCAGCGCTGTGCGCGCCAGCTGCATGCGCCACCGCGTCAGATACTGGGCGGGCGCAAGCCCGATGATCTTGACGAAGCGCAGCGACAGGGCGGTGCGCGACAGACCCACCTCGTGGGCCAGCTCGTCCACCGTCCACGCGTGCCCGGGCCGGCGGTGCAGGCGCCGCAGGGCCTCTCCGACGAAGCGGTCCCGCAGGCCGATCATGAAGCTCGTCTCGTTGCGCGGGTCCGCCATGAAGGCCCGCAGTACCTGGATGAACAGGACCTCGGTCAGGCGGTTCAGGGCCGTGGCGGCCCCCGGGCGTGACACCTTCGATTCCCTCTCGATCAGCTGAAGCAGGGTCGCGAGCCAGCCGAGACCGGTCTCCGCGGTCGGGGACAGACTGAAGTGACCGGGAAAGGACGACAGCATCGGGTGGCTCACACCCTCGTCGAACTCGAAGTGCCCGCACAAGAGCTGGGTCTGCGGGCCACGACCACCGAAGGAGAGGGTCATACCGTCGAAATCCGCCTGGGCGAGCAGGGTCTCCAGGGGCTGCCGTGGGGCACCGGCGTCGGAATAGAACTCATGGCCCTGCCCGCGGGGGACCACGAACACGTCCCCCGGGCCGAGGGCTATGGCCTCGGTGAGGCCGGGCACCGTCCCCCAGCAGCGGCCCGCGATGACGATGTGGAAACGCACCACAGAGGGACGCTCGGGGATGGTGACCCACCAGGGTGCGCGCAGACGGGTGCGGAAATAGACGCTGGTATTGAACTTGAGTATCCGCAGGATATCGCTGAGAACGTCCATTGTGTCTCTACCGATCGATCGCGGGGCCCCGGATCTCTCGTGGGCCGTCCGCTACGGGAGCCCGGAATCGGTCGGGCATCCTTAAAGCATAGTACAACCGCTGCCTCGGTAGAGCGCTCACAGGGACGCCTCTGGGCGCCTGTGCGATTCGGAAGACGGGGGTTTCGACCCAAAGTGCCGCTGAGCGCCGTCACCGAGGGGAGACGGGGCTCAGCGGCCTGTACCCGGTCACAGGATGCACGGACCTTCGATCAGCACGGACCCAGCAGGGCCCACTCATAGGCGGTGGAGCCCGAGGGGAGGGGGCGGCATGTCTTTGCCGTGCCGGCCTCCATGGCCGCAAACTCGGCCGAGCGATGTCTCTCTATAGGGACCATGTGCAGGTCGGTCTGGGCCCAGTCGTCAATCGTGTTCCCGGAGGGCACCGCAACCTGGACATCGGTAGGCCTGGCCTCGCAGTTGACGACAGTGCATATATCCCGGGTACCAAACTCATAGGCGTCCGCAAGGGATGTGACCGGCGCCAGAAAGAAGGCGGCACTGCTCGAAAACATAACCAAACCCGATAAGATCTTCTTGATCATGGTGTCTCTCCTGTGATGGGTTGAGAGATGCGCGTCCCGCGCCTCGACCGCCGTGGGTGGCCTGTGATCCCGTTTCGGGCCCGCCTTCGGCTGGATCCGCGCGAGCACAGACTCCCAGGGCGATAGGACTGAGTGTGGTTCACAGACCTAGGAGTGTGTCGGATTTAGGCGATCGTAGCGAGCAAGGTGGGAGAAGGAGGCAAAATATTCACGATTTCGAGGCGCATAGTGGGACTACGCAACGAGAAATCGGGGATATTTGGGCCCTT
>Ga0114931_10012020_pt1 | contig 10165 bp, 11 predicted proteins | sample 2SBtaG_FD_89579 | JGI IMG/M metagenome (GOLD analysis project Ga0114931, IMG submission 89579) | Deep subsurface microbial communities from Kolumbo volcano to uncover new lineages of life (NeLLi) - 2SBTROV14_V59a metaG | ecosystem: Environmental > Aquatic > Marine > Volcanic | place: Kolumbo... | reverse complement strand
GCGAACTAAGATAGTCAACGACAAAAGTAAAATTCTTGTCATTCGTTGGCTATATTGAGAGGGACATACACTTTTTATCAATTACTTATGTCGCGAACTAAGATAGTCAACGACAAAAGTAAATCATATTCTTATTCGTTGGCTATATTGAGAACGACATACACTTTTTATCAATTACTTATGTCGCGAACTAAGATAGTCAACGACAAAAGTAAATCATATTCTTATTCGTTGGCTATATTGAGAACAACACACAACTTTTATCAATTACTTATGTCGTGAACTAATATTTCGTAAGAAATATATAGTACCTAAGACGACAAACATTGTATGCGCAGTAATTCGAGGGAAAATACAAAAAGAAGCACATTCAAAAGTGGAATAATTAATTATTCATTTGCACTAGCGCTTAGCACAATAGTAGCAATTACAAGCTTTCAGAAGAATCCTAATAAATTTAATCTTGAGGATATTTTACATAAAGAAAAAACAGAACTAGCAGGCATGAGTTTTGGAGCAGGATATACGTTTAATAAGCCATTTGGTGCTGTTCAAATAAATATTCCTGATAAATATATTAAAAGAACACATCAATTCAGAAAATATCTTATAAAACAAGTTCCTAAGAGCAAGGAGTTCATAAATGCTTTATTCAATAATGAAAGTATAGGTCTTGATAACAGAGTCGACTCCCTGATAAACGGCACAGGCCAAAGACACAAAAAATCTATGACTTATCAGGAATTTCTGGACTACATAAATATTGATGATTTAAAAGAAAAAGGTGTTGAGTTCTATGAAAAACACAAGAGTACACTTCTGGATATTTATAAAAAAACGGGTGTTGATCCTAGAGCTATTGTTGCACACTATGGTATTGAGTCAAGATATGGAAAAATTACTGGCACGCATAACTGGTTTAATACATTACTAACACATTATGTTAAGGGAAGAAGAAGCAAGGACATACGCTTTGGAATGCGGGAAGGAAAAGCACTCATAAAATTAACTGATCAGATATGGCATTGGTCACCAGATTCTTTAATGACGAAGAAATCTTCGTATAAAGCAGCGTATTCAGGCGCGCAATATATTCCAACTGCTTTCTTGTCTTTATACCGAGGCGAAGATGGAACTCTAGAGAATTCAAATCCTTCAAATGTTACTGATAATTTGTATGCAATTGCATATTATCTAAAAAATAATGGCAGGCATAACTGGAAACCATGGCTTAATGGAAGACATTGGAGAAACATTGAAGGAAATCGTCTTACTACTTGGGTGTATAATCATTCCAGATACTACAACAATGTAATCTGGCTTGACATTATGCCAACAATTCCTTTCAGAACAGAAAAAGAGATGGAAGAATATACTTATGACACAAAATCTGATTCACAAAATTATGAATTACTACCAAAAGCAGCAGTAAAAGAGAAGTCTTCAATAGGAATCGGAGCACCTTTTTAATCAACTTTTTCTCTGAGTGAAGAATAAGTCTTCAACATCTTCAAGGGTAGCAACATCTTCTGACATTCTATCATACCTCAATGTCGTGACTCTTGGAAATCTTAAAGCATAACCTGAAGAATAACTAGGACTTTTTTGTATTTCCTCGTATTCAACACTTATTACAATTGAAGGTTTAAATCTTACAACTCTTCCTTTTTCTTCGACAATTAATGGTTTTAGAAGTTCAGTTAGTTCTTCAAATGATAGACCTTCTTCTTTTTTCTCTTTAAGTCCTGTTCAAACATTTCCAATCTCTAAGAATTCGCCTTCGGATTCAATTGCAATATTAAAACTTGTAAACCATCCGCTTCTTTTTCCCTGACCCCACTCAGCGCCTATTATGACAACATCTAATGGGTCCATCGCAGATTTTAGCTTTATCATGTACCCGACTCTGGAACCTGGTTTGTATATTCCAGCCATGTTCTTAAACATCAGTCCTTCATTTCCATTTTCTACTGATTCCTCAAAGAATAGTTGTGCTTTTTTTGAATCATCTGTGATAATCATCTTTGAGATAACTATTTTTTTCTCTTTTCTAATTACAATTTTTTCAATTATATCTCTTCTTTTTTTGAAAGGCGTGTTCAGTAATTCTTCACCATCCCAATATATTACATCAAAAATATTTAATTCAACTGGAAAGTCTCTAGCCATCTTTTCAATGTCGTATTTTCTTTTTATTCTTTGAGAAATGCTTTGAAATGGTGTGTATTTTCCCGTCTTTGAATCATAACCTGCTGCTTCACAGTCAAGAATACATGTCTTTGCACGAACATTGTCAAGAACGTATTTTTTTACTTCTGGAAATTGAGCAGTAACATTTTCTAAACGTCTAGTATAAATTGTTACTTCGTCGTTATTTTTGTGTATCTGCATCCTGAATCCATCATATTTGTATTCAAGAGCTGCAGGTCTTCCAACAGTATCAAAAGCATCTTCTACAGTTGTTACTTTTTGTGCAAGCATAACTTTTAATGGCTTTCCAACTTCAATTTTAACGCTTTTTAACGAATCTATTCCTTTCCTTGCATGAATTGCTGTCTTCACAAAATCATTTGTCTTATTTAGTGCATCCTGAATTATATTCATTTTTTCGGTGTATTCCTCTCTGTTTTCAGGATTTATAGATTCTGTAGCCTCATCATAATTTGGATTTATTTCTTCAAGATATGCCCATGCAATTGCATCCCTTAATGTTCCTTCTGCAACTCCGACTCTCAAGTCCTGAAGTGCGATTCTGATAACATATTTTGCTTCAATTGGTTTTGCAATGGAAAGAAGTTTTGCAATCATCTTAACTTTTTGATTAACACTTCCCTGGCCTTTTAGAACTGCAAGTTTTCTGAATGTATCAAAAACAATTTTTACAGAAAGGTCTTCGCTAAAAAGGGTTCCTTGCTGTTTTTTGCCAATAAATTTTTCAGCTACTTCTCCTAAGTCACCTGTTTTTTTCCATTGGTCTTCAACCTTTGCTGCAGAATACCCAGTTGCAACAGATATTGCTTTAACAACGAGCTTTGTAGCAACGCCTAATTCCTGTTCATCTGTTTCAAGAAATACTCTACCTTGCAAAAGAAGGATTATTGTACTTAAATCAGATTCTTTTGTTCTTTTAAGAAGTTCTGAGATTATGAATGTTTTCCTGAGGCGTTTAGAATTAGCTTCAAGTTCTTCATACGTTTTTGCAAGAATATCAAACATCATTTTGTATCAATTGGTAAATGTCTATGATTTTTATAACCATCCCCTATTAAGGTTAATAAATGCTTTTTCTTTATATATTTAGCGTAGAGGGAACCAAAGTAATGATATCAATTCCTAGAACAATAAACGACAAATACCACGTATGCGTATGATTTCAATCAATAAACTTTTTATATGACTCTTAATGCATCTTTCAAATGGGCCTATTTGATAATATTCAAAAAACAAGCAATAGTTTAATACAGACTCCTGAAGCGTTGGAATATGAATATCTTCCAAAAGAATTACCATTCAGAGAGAATGAACAAAAATACCTTGCAGACTGCATAAAACCACTCTTTCAAAAGAGGTCCGGAAGAAATCTTTTAATTCATGGTGCTCCTGGAATAGGAAAAACCGCAGCAACAAGATTTGTCCTAAGAGAACTTGAAGAACAATCAGAAGAGGTAGAACCCATATATATTAATTGTTGGAAACATAATACAACATACAAAGTTCTTCTTGAAATGTGCAACATTCTTGGATACAAATTTACTCAGAATAAAAAAACCTTTGATTTATATGATGTTGTTGCAAGAATTATAAATAAGAAAGCAGCAGTTTTTGTTTTCGATGAAATAGACAAGGCAGATGATCTTGACTTTTTGTATTTTGTTTTAGAAGACATATACAATAAATCAATATTTTTAATAACTAATTACAAATCATTCCTTATTAATCTTGATGAACGAATAAAATCAAGACTTGTTCCGGAACTTTTTGAATTCAAAAAGTATAACCTTAAAGAAATTCTTGGAATTCTAAAACTTAGAAAAGACTGGGCATTCTACCCTGACGCGTGGGAGCAGGAAGCGTTTGATTTAGTTTCGCAAAAAACATTTGCATTAATGGATATACGTTCAGGCCTTTATTTACTAAAGGAATCTGCTCTCAATACTGAAGAAAAATCAGGAAATAAAATAACTGTAGCAAATGTTAACTGTGCAATAAAAAAACTCGATGATTTCACTATAAAGAATTCAGAAGAACTAGAAGCTGAAGCAAAAACAATATATGAAATTGTACGCGAGAACTCTGGAAAGAAAATAGGCGATTTATACACAATTTATCAGAAGAAAGGTGGTGTTTCATCATATAAAACATTCCAGAGAAAAATTGCGAAGCTTGAAGAAGGAAAATTTGTTCATACAACAAAACAAACAGGCGCAGGCGGAAACACAACAATAGTTGAGAAGAAACTTAGCGATTTTTAAAATCATAGAAATTACTACTCCGAGCCTACTTACTAACAAGCCAAAGGCAGCGGTATTAAACCCCCTACACTAGTACGCAATAAAACATAACTGATTCATCAAGACGTTCTTTAAATCCTATGTTTAGAAAATCAACTATATCTGAATACCCTATCTGAATAATTATTCTGCAGATATTTATAATCTTCATATTCACTTCCTAAAAAAACATTCTGGATTATTAGTCATAAAAAATCGAATTCACTTATAAATCATTTCTTTTTTGTCACTATTAAATAACTGCAAAAAAAGCACTGGACATCCTTTGACGCCGGCTATATAAACTCAGCAATTAGTGAAAATAGCAGAGGTGAATCAAATGACAAATGAAGCATATACACAATTCATAGGAAACCTATTTTTTACACAAATAAAGACGCTTTCAACAAAGACAGCGAGGTGAACAAGAATGAAAATGAAAGGATACGCAGATAGAATAATACCTTTGATGAGAGAACATCACATCATAACAACAGAAGATGAAAAAGATATAACAGAATATCTAAACAATACATTCGGAGGCGAAGAATATGCTTAATGCAATCACAAATATTTTTGAAAAACGCGAGTATGTTTCGTGGCAGACATACTATGAGAAAATGAGATTCATGGAAAACTTTTACTGGCAACAAAACGTAAGAAAAAAATCTATGAAAAATTTAGCGTAATTCTTTATTATATATTTTATTAATCTAATTTTCAATTAACTTTTTAAATAAGCCCCAATTAACGTTTAACATGAACATACTAAACAAGGACGAATTCAACACATCTAAGAGAAAATATCTCAAATTAATGAAAGAAGTTATTTTTATTTATCCAACAGACACAATTTATGGCCTTGGATGTGATGCAACAAATGAAGTCCTTGTAAATAAAATAAGAGACCTTAAAGGAAATAGCACACATTCATTCTCAATCATTGCACCATCAAAACAATGGGTTTACGATAATTGCATAGTAGGAGAGAAAGAAAAAGAACTCGTTGAACAATTAGGCTCATACATAAAAATCAAAGGAAATGACCACAAATTTACACTAATATTAAAACTAAAAAACAAGGACGCGGTAGCAAAAAATGTTTCACCAGGGAAAGAAACAATCGGCGTTAGAATCCCAAACAACTGGTTCTCAAAAATAGTAAATGAATTTGGAAAACCTATAATAACAACAAGCGCAAACAAAACTGGTTCTGACTTCATGACAACGCTTGATGATCTTCACAAAGATTTCAAAGAAGAAGTATCATTTGTAATCTATGAAGGAGAAAAGAAAGGAATACCTTCTACAATAATTAATCTATCTGAACAATAAACCAAGAGGATTTCAGAAAATGAGAATACTCGGAGCAGGAGATAAGCAAAAATTTGAAAACAAATTTTTTAATCTCCAGCACCAAAACGAGGAACTAAAATGAGAATACTCGGAGCAGGAGACATACATGGCGATTTATTCGCAGTAAAAGAGTTAGCAGAAAAAGCAGAAAAAAATCACGCAGATTTAATTATACTGTGTGGCGATTTACAGGACGATGATTCATTAGATAATATTCTTCAGCCATTCAAAGACAAAAATCAAAAAGTGCTTCTAATATCAGGAAATCACGAAAGCTTAGCAACAGCAGACTTTCTTGCATACATAAACAAAGCAAAAAATCTACACGGCTACTCAGTAAGATATGAAGATGTAGGAATATTCGGATGCGGTTCTGCAAATATTGGAATACACAGTATTAGCGAAACAGAAATCTTTGACACACTCAAAAAAGGATTTGATAAAATATCATATCTGAAAAAAAAAATTATGATGACACATGTTCATCCAACAGGAAGCAAAATGGAAAAGCTATCAAACTTCATAAAAGGAAGTTACGGTGTTTTGAAAGCAGTGAAAGATTTCAAACCAGACATACTACTTTGCAGCCATGTACACGAAGCGGAAGGTCTTGAAGAACAGCTTGAAAATACTCGAGTAATAAACGTAGGTAAACACGGCAAAATCATAGATATCTAAGAAACTTTGTTTAATTAGTCAACGACAAAGGTAATTTATTGTTATTGCGCGCTAGCGAATGTGATTTAATACCTATACATTTAGGTCGATAGCACGCAATCTGAAAATCGCACTCGGAGTAGCGATTTTCTTTATTTGTTGGCTATACTGAGAGAGACATACAATTTTTATCAATTTACTTATGTCGTGAACTAAATTACGAAAACTTTATTAAACAACCCCGATTCTGAACAGATATAATAAACAACGAGGTTAAAAGAGAAAGCACGACTTTTTCTTTAAATAATTTAAAAAAATGAATAAATTCAAAGAATTAGGACTAGCAGATAGTCTATTAAAAACTATAGAAAGAGAAAATTTTACAGAACCAACAGAAATACAACGAAAGTCAATCCCATTAATACTTGATGGAAAAGATGTAGTAGCAGGCTCAGCAACGGGCTCAGGAAAAACACTTGCATTCGGAGCAGGAATAATTGAAAGATGCACCCCCGGACAGGGACTTCAAGCAATCGTTCTAACACCAACAAGAGAACTAGCAGAACAAGTAGGACAAACATTAAGAAAATTCTCAAAAGTGAAAAAACTCAAAATGACAATTGTCTACGGAGGCGTATCAATAGACCCACAAATCAGGGAACTACGAAGCGCAGACGTTCTTATAGGAACTCCTGGAAGAATCATGGACCACATGGAACGAAGAACTGTTAACCTTCAAAAAATAAAAATCTTTGTTTTAGACGAAGCAGACAGAATGGTTGATATGGGTTTCATAGATGATGTTAAGAAAATAATGAAACAATGCCCAAGAGTGAGACAAACACTACTATTTTCAGCAACAATAACACCAGAAACCAAGAAAATAGCAAAAGTATACATGAATGACTCAGTTGAGATAAAGGCTGAAAACTACGTTGACCCAAAAAAACTAAAGCAAGTTTATTACGATGTACCTAATAACATCAAATTCTCACTTTTAGTACATTTACTAAAACAAGAACATGCAGGTCTTGCTATGATATTCTGTAATTCAAGAATGAATGTCGAGTTTGTAGCGAACAATCTAGTAAGACAAGGCATAGAAGCAGTAGCAATACACGGCGGATTCTCTCAGGATAAAAGAACTAAGGTTATGAAGCAATTCAATGCAAAGAACGTTTTTGCACTAGTATGCACAGATGTAGCTGCAAGAGGTCTTGACATAAAAGGCGTTTCACACATATATAACTATGACATACCAAAAGACCCAAAACAATATGTTCATAGAATTGGAAGAACAGCAAGGGCTGGAAAAGAAGGAATCGCAATTAATCTTCTGTCTGGAAACGACCACGATAATTATTCAAAAGTTTTAAGAGAAAATGACGTAACAATCAAAAAAGTAGAAAGACCTCAGGTCCAGAAAATAGAAATAGTAAGAAACAACAGAGATAGCAACAGAGGAAATTTCCAAAACAGACCTCAAAGAGGACCTAGAGGAAACAGGCCACGAAGCAATGGAGGCCCAAGACGTGGAAATGGAGGCCATAGAAGAAGCCAAGGCAGTTCTTCCAGAGGAGAAGGCGGTCCAAGAAGAAGCAATAACGGACCAAGAAGAAGCCAAGGCGAAGGTGGCTCAAGGTTCAAAAAACGAGGAAATAAGCCCCGAAATTTCTAAAACTTTAAAAACAGGTAAAGATACCGAATAAAAATAAGGCTGTAAAACGCTGTTATTGAAAAGAAATTTTCTTTAGCGGTTTTTTGTTCAGCAAGGAGAGTAAATAAAATGGAAGGAACAGTAAAGTGGTATAATAGAACAAAGGGATACGGTTTCGTATCAGGAGAAGACGGCAACGATTATTTTGTACATCAGAGCCAAATGCCTGAGGGAACAGTCCTAAATGAGAACGACAAAGTAACATTCACACCTGCAGACACCGAAAGGGGAAAACAGGCACAGAATGTACAATTAGGTTCAGGCGACCAATCAGCAGATGAACAGTCAACTGATGAACAATCAGATGACGACAGTCAGGACCAATCAACAGACGCACAGTCAGAAGACGAAACAGAAGCACAGCCAGATGAACAGTCAGAAGACGACGGTCAGGACAAAAAACAGGAAAATTAAACTAAACCTGTTATTTTTTCTTTTCTAATTTTTTTCTTAATATTTTCATTTCAAATACAAAAAAGAAATACTATTCGGACTTTTAGAGTGAGATTCTCATTTATAGCATAATTAATATTATTATGAATTATAATTAAGTTGTTCAAGGAAAAATCTTAAACTATAATTTTATTATAACTAGTGTTAGCTATTATTGGCTTAATCGTTAATATATTCTTGCTAACTAAGAAGAGACAATCTTAGCTTATAGTTTAATTTTTCAATAACTTTTTATATTACAAATTTGTTATAGTTTTAAAAGAGGGGGATTAGTTCATGAACACAGGGTTTTTAGGTGGTTTTTTCTCAAACATTGCAAAAAAAGACACATACAAAAGCATAGCATACATACTCTTAAGCGTTCCCTTAAGCATAATCTATTTCACACTAATAATAACAGGAATTGCTCTTGGAGTTGGCTTATTCATAGTATGGATTGGAATACCTCTTCTAATACTCACTCTTGGCTTATCCTGGTGGTTTGGTGTATTTGAAGTTAAGCTAGCAAAAACGCTGCTTAATGCAAAAATAGAGAGGAATGGAATAAATGTTGCAAAAGAAATCACGATATGGCAAAGACTCAAAACTCATCTAAAAAATGCTCTGACATGGAAAATTCTTGCATACGAAATATTAAAACTTCCTATAGCAATAGTATCATTTACAATATTTATAATTTTTCTATCAGTTACAATAGGACTTATCTCAGTTCCATTCATATATACTGCAATAACGATAAACTGGGGTTTTTGGACAATAACTACAAGTTGGGACGCGCTCATTTTGCTAGCAATAGGTTTAATAATGTTATTTGTAACCCTTGACATAACATTATTTTTAGGAAAACTTAACAGATTATTTGCCGAAGCTTTTCTTTTACAAAAAGCAGAGATTAAACCTAATACTGTACAAGCACATACAGAACATAAAATTCGGGAAGTTCAACAAACAATTGTTCCTGCTCAAATGCCCAAAACAAAACCCGTTTTTAAGACAGTAACCAGAACTAAGAGTGTTAGAAAATTGCAGAAAAAAGTTCCTACTAAAAAAAGTAAACAGACGAGAAAAACAAATAAAGCAAAAAAGAAAAAAACAGTTAAAAAAAATCCTAAGAAAACAATAAAAAGAAGCCCCGCTAAAAAGAAGAAACAAACAAAGAAAACAAATAAAGCAAAAAAGAAAAAAACAGTTAAAAAAAATCCTACTAAAAAAAGTAAACAAACAAAGAAAAAGTCTTCCAAAAAAACTAAATATAAAAAAACAACTAAGAAAGTTAATAAAAAATCAAAACGAAAGACTCAGACAAAAAAAATTCTAAAAAAACAACAACAAAGACGAAGAAAATAATGAAAATCGCTGCTCCGAGTCTTATCTCCGACCTAAAGGACGGAGTATTATGACTCAGTCGCCTAGACGCGATTCGCAAGAAACACAACAAGTGTTTCTGTGCGCTATAAACCAAAGGTTTATACGCGTTCAAATTGCGTGTTAT
>Ga0114931_10012019_pt1 | contig 10165 bp, 10 predicted proteins | sample 2SBtaG_FD_89579 | JGI IMG/M metagenome (GOLD analysis project Ga0114931, IMG submission 89579) | Deep subsurface microbial communities from Kolumbo volcano to uncover new lineages of life (NeLLi) - 2SBTROV14_V59a metaG | ecosystem: Environmental > Aquatic > Marine > Volcanic | place: Kolumbo... | reverse complement strand
TGAACTCGGCGCAGACATACCAGAACGCCCCTCACGCCAAACTCCAGATAAACCGCGCCGAGACTGCAACCAGGAACAACGCGAAGATGATCTTGAGGGTGCGCGGCGCAAAGGCGTGGGCGAGACGCACTCCGAGCGGGGCAGCCAGCACGCTTGCCGGCACCAGCAGGGCGACGCCGATCAGGCTGACATAGCCGAACGAGAGGGGCGGCAGGTCTCGGGCTCCCCATCCCGCCCACATGAAGCCCAGCGCACCGGGCACCGAGATCAGCAGGCCGAGGCCGGACGATGTCGCTACCGCCTGATGGACGCTGCGGCCATAGGCCATCATGAGGGTATTGCCGAAAATGCCGCCGCCGATGCCCATCAGCGTCGACAACAGGCCGATGGCGAGGCCGAACAACGCATTGAGCGGCCCTTTCGGCAAGTCGTCGCCAAGCCGCCAGTCGTCACGTCCGAAGGCCATCCGCGCGACGATTATGAGGCAGAGCGCCGCGAACACGACCCGCAGCAGCGCGCCCGACACCCAGGCCGCGAGCAGGCTGCCGAGCACGACCCCGGCAACGACCGGCAGCGCCCAGCGCCGCAGCACGGCGAAATCGACCGCGCCGCGGCGGTTATGGGCGCTGAGCGAGCGGATCGACGTCGGTATGATGACGCCAAGCGAGGTGCCGACCGCGAGATGCATGCGCACCGCCTCGTCAACACCGATCAGCGCGAACAGCTGATAGAGTACGGCGACCAGAATAGCGCCACCGCCAAGCCCGAACAGACCGGCAAACAGGCCACTCACCGCACCGGCCGCCGCCAGGGCCGCGGCCAGCCACAAAAGGTCGCTTACAGGGATGTCAGGGATCATCGGCGAGCCCGGTTCTAGGCGGCGCGCGAGCCGGCCAACGCACGCTCGCCGATCGCCTCCATCATCGCCCGGGCCTCGCGCAGCACCTGTGGCCCGGCGCCATCGCTGTTGGCGTTCTCGCTCAGATATCGCCGCCACAGGCGGGCGCCCGGCTCGCCGGCGAACAACCCGAAAATGTGCCGGGTGATGTGGTTAAGCCGGGTGCCGCGCGCAACTTCGCGTCCGGCATAACCGACCAGCCGGTCGACCACGTCGAGGCGGCTGAGCGGACCGGCATCATTGCCGAAAATCCGCTGGTCAATCCCGCTCAGCAGCCACGGCGTGCGATAGGCGGCACGTCCCAGCATCACACCATCGACATGAGCCAGATGGGCCTGCCCCTCATCAAGCGTTGCAACGCCGCCATTGAGGATAACCGTCAGGTCCGGCCAGTCGCGCTTGAGCCGGTGGACCCGGCCGTGATCGAGTGGCGGCACGGTGCGGTTGTCATCCGGGCTCAGACCCTCAAGCCAGGCCTTGCGGGCATGGACGATAACGGTCCCGCAGCCGGCCCCCGCCACCGCGCCGACAAACCGGTCGAGCGAGGCTTCGCCATCCTGATCGTCAATCGCGATCCGGCATTTGACAGTGACCGGGATATCGACCGCCTCGCACATCGCGGCGACGCCTTCGGCGACCAGCGCCGGCTCGGCCATCAGGCAGGCGCCGAACCGGCCCGAGCGCACCCGGTCGGACGGGCAGCCGACATTGAGATTGATCTCGTCATAGCCAAAGTCGCGGCCAATTCGTGCGGCGCGCGCAAGTTGGTCGGGATCCGCGCCACCTATCTGAAGCGCCACCGGGTGCTCAACGGCATCAAACCGCAACAGCCGTTCGGTGTCGCCATGGCAGATCGCGGCCGCCGTCACCATCTCGGTATAGAGCCGGGCACGGGCCGACAACTGGCGGTGAAACCAGCGGCAATGGCGATCGGTCCATGCCATCATCGGAGCGACACAGATACGATGGCTGGCACTATCAGGCTGATGCGTCATCGGGAGGCCTTGTTCCACGTTCTGCGGGCCCGCGAACAAGGGGCTGCCGGGCCGGAACATATTAGATCGAATCACGGTCCGATCACAATCGACAGTCATCGAAACGCACGGTTTCGCTCCACTGTTTCAGCCAATAGTGTGTCAAAATGGTCACAGTACAGCCGAAAAATCCCGCGATGGAGGACTTTCGGCCGATCAGGCTTGGCGAACGATCCATATATTGCTAACTTTTCGTTAACCGGCGCGGTGCAACAGGGGAAGAAGGCACAGCGATGACCAACAGGAAAACCGTTAAATTTGCCTGCACGATTGTTGGTGGCGCCGCTTGCGCGATCACCGTCGGCGGTTTGCCGGCGCTCGCCGCCGATCACGGCGCACCGGCAAATCAGGCATGTGCGGTGTCGACGCTTAACGGCAAGCTTGAGGGCGCCGGCGGTTTTATCGATCAACGCGGCAACGATGGCGGGCGCGGTCACGCACTGATATCACTGGCGGCACCTTTGGGGTGCATGTACGGCTTTCAGGTCGACGGCGGCATCGGCGATCTGGCCGGTTCAACCGCCGGTGGTCTGGCAGGACATATCTTCGCACGCGATCCGAGCCGCTATCTGTACGGTGGGTATGCCCAGTGGGGTTCGGTCGGGGGACAGGACATCTGGCGCATCGGCGCTGAAGCAGAGTTCTATCGCGGCAATATGACGTTCGAGGTTCTGGGCGGATTTGAAGACACGGACCGGACCAAGTCAGACATATTCGCGGCGCTCGATGTGGCGTTTTATTCCACCGAGAATTTGCGGATCTCCGCAGGCTACCGCCGTTTCGTCAAGGTTGATGCGGCGGGGTTCGGTGTGGAATGGCAGCCCGAGGAACTCAATCTTGGTGTTCCCGTGTCGTTTTTCCTCAACGGCGGGGTCGGCAGCAAGAGTTACGCCACGCTCTATGGCGGCGTGCGCTTTCATTTCGGCGCCGCAAACAAGAGCCTGATCCGCCGTCATCGCGAGGACGACCCCGGTGCCAAGGGCATTTTCGAGCTCCAGCGTGAAGACTTCAGCAACGTCGACACGGTGACGTCGGGTACAGGCGGGGACAGCAAAGTACAATAGGTAGCCCCCTGAACACCACCCCGGCGGGAGATTGCCAGGGTCCATCTTTGCGCCCTTTTGGTATCGTATTCAGTCACCCGCCCCACCTTCTTCGGGGCGGGCCGATCCTTGTCAGTCTTACGGCCCCCAGACCTCATTGAGCAGCCGGGAGAACTTGCCGCCCGGCCCGGGTCCGAGCACGCCGGTTTCCCTCGCTTCGACCTTTGCGCGTTTTGTCGCACGCGCGCGCACCGCCCTGATCGCACCCGGAACATCGATATCGCCTGCGGTGGCCGGGCGCATATAGACGAGCTCCAGCGCCCGTTTTCCCGTTTGCACGATGCGCCAGCGGCATCCCGGCAGGGTGTCGCACAACGCCCGGTGAAGAGCCGCCGGGGCGTGCCAATGGGCGTCGATGCCGAGTTCGATCGCATATCGCGGTCTTGAAACCTCCGGCATCAGCGCCGGCAGTGTGCGCCCGCAGCCGCAAGGTGGCGCCCAGGCGCCGCGGTCTCCGGGCTGATAGCGAAAGAGCGGCAGGGCGTAGTTGTAGAACGGCGTCACCGTAAGCCACCCCTGTTCCCCGATCCGGCATGGGCGGCCATTGTCATCGAGAATTTCGACCAGACAGACTTCCGCAAAGACGTGACTGCAATCTCCGTCCGGGCACTGGCCCGCAACGCCACCGCATTCGGCGGTTGAATAGAGATCGACAATTTCCGGCCAGTGGCGCGCACACAGCGTGCGGACATCACCGTTGACCGCCTCCCCCACCGACAGCACGCCGGCAAGTGCCGGTGCGTCGGCGCCGGTTGCCTCAAGATAATCGCTGAGCGCGACGAGATTGGATGGAAACGTGTTGAGATAGGCCGGCCGGTCGAATGATGCGAGCCAGTCGAGTTGCTGTCTGAGGGGTACAAACACCGACAACTGCCTTATCCGGCCGCGTTCCGTGGCCGGCATCCACGGCTCGCCCCAGCGTTCGGTGTCGACATGGACGCCCTGACGCCGGCGCGGTTCGATTGCGAGCGCACGGACTTGCGCCAGATCACGCGCAAAATCGATACCATGCCAGGCATGAAAGCGCAGACTGGCCGCCTTGTCGGCGGTATCGGACATGACCGTGCGCGGCACCCGCAACGGCCGCGATGTCGAACCGGATGTCAGGACGACCCTCGTTGAGCCGTGCGAAGCCGGAATTTCGCTGTTCGACAGGATGCCTTGCGCCGCATCGAGGGAGGGCCTGCCCATCGGCTCTATTGCTTCCCAGCCCGCCACATCAATATCGCCGGACGACGTGATCACGGGCGCCAGATGACGGGCGTAAAAGGCGTTGGTGCCGGCGGCGTAGGCCAGCAGGGACTTCAACGCGTCATGGCGCTGCCGTTCGAACAGTTCCGGCGACGCAAACTGCGACGCCATCAGGCTCTTCGCCATGCGCCTGACGGCTGCGGAATTGTCTCTGGGTTGTGTTTCGGGCATGGTGAAGTGTGCGGTAATCTCCGCTTTGCATTTGGACACGGATCGCAGGCAGAGGCAATGGCTGAGGCCAAAGAGGATCGGCAGCTGGTGCTGTATGGCGCTGACAACTCCTACGGGCCGGAAATTGCCGAATCGGCACACCGCGCCGGCTGGAACGTCATTGCCGGCATCGCAACCGGCAAGGGGGATCGCGGGGTGTCTGCCGTTCCGGCCGTGCTGCGCGAGGATGAACTGTCAGCGTTGCTGCGCGAGACGTCTGTTTTCCCGGTCGCGATGGTGCCGGGAGCGCGAAAGCAGCAAGTCGCCCGTCTCCGCGAACTGGGTTTTCGCGATTTTGCGAGCGTGATCGATCAAACCAGCGTGGTCTCGCCGAGCGCCGATATTGGCCGCGGCTGCTATTTGAACGTCCTTGCCATAGTTGCCGCACGGGGTGAACTTGGCGATTTCGTGTTCATCGGGCGCAATTCATCGCTCGGTCATCATTCGCGTATGGAAGACTACTGCACCCTGGGGCCCGGTGTGACAATCGCCTCGCATTGCCATCTCGGCCGCGGTGTGATGGTCGGCTCAGGGGTGACAATCACGCCGGGCCGCACAATCGGCGCCAACTCGGTGATAGCCGCAGGCAGCGTGGTCAGGCGCGATGTGCCGGCAAATACCCTGGTGACGGGACATCACGCGCGCGTCTATCGCCGCAACATCGCGGGCTATAGGGACCTCGGCGTATGAACGACGGCGCCGGCTTGCCGTTGCCATGGTTTTGCACCTAATATGGCAATCTGGCAGACCCGATTCTGCCGGGGGCATCTACGGGCGCGACATCGTCGCCAGCGACCTGACATCCCTGACCTCTAACGGCGATCTGGACTGCGAAGTGGGCAACATCGGATTGAGCAATTCTGGACCTTGCGGCTCCGGCCAGGCCGGCGGCTGCATCAGACGCCTGTTTGGGGTTTCAATGCTCCTCGCCGCCATGGCGCCGATGCTTGCTGGCTGCAGCGGCATGTCATCGCCATTCGAAGCGACGCCGGTCCGGCTGGTCAGCCTTCAGGATTTGCTGAAGACATACCCGGCCGGCGGCAGGCAGATGGCACGGTCGGCCGCGGTCGTGGTCACTCGGGATCCGAGCAAGGCGGCATTTCTCGCCAGTATATCGCAGAATGCCAATGAAATGCAGCAGGCCGCGATCGGCTCAGCGCTGTATCAGGCGTCGCGCGGTATTACCGAAAGCAACCCGCGCGGCCATACCGAGATCCTGTCCGCGGTCGCGCGCTCGCCGAAGGCTGTACGCGCGGCTTTTCTCGCAAGCAGCCTGAAAGATTGATCCGCCAGTCAGCGCCCTAGTAGAACTTCTGTGGCAGCCACAGGGCGATTTGCGGAACCGCAAGAAGCAGCCCCACCATGCATATCATCGCTATGACGAACGGCAGTGCCCCGACGCTGAGGTCATTGAAGTTGCCGCCACGGGTGCGGATGCCGTGTACAACATAGAGATTGACGCCGATCGGCGGGGTGATCAGCGCGGCTTCCATCAGCACCGTCACCAGAATGCCGAACCAGACCGGATCATAGCCCAGATGAACCACAATCGGGAACACCACTGGAATTGTCGTCAGCATCATCGACAGGGTTTCCATGAACATGCCAAGCAGCAGATAGAAAACAATGATGATCAGCATCGTCTGCAGCGGTGTCAGTCCTAGCAATTCAATCGTTCTCAAGATGCCCTGGGTAATACCCAGGGAACCCAGAATAAAGTTGAGAAATACCGCGGCCAATATGATCAGCATGATCATCGAGGTCGTCCGCATGGTCCCTTCGAACGCCAGCCGCAACATCGACACCGACAACGTGCGGTTCACCGCGGCAATCACCAGAGCAAACACCACGCCGATCGAGGCTGCTTCGGTCGGTGTCGCGATACCGGCATAGATCGACCCGACAACAGCGATGAACAGAAATACCGGCGGCAGCAAATCCGGCAGGGAGCGGATCCGCTGCCGCCAGCCGGTTTCGACTTTTTCACCGCCCCAGTCTTTTCTGACCAGACAGGCGATGACAATCACGGCCATGAAAATCGCGGCGAGTGTTACGCCCGGCATTATGCCCGCCAGGTAGAGCTCCGGCACCGAGGTGTCGGTCAGCAGGCCATACAGGATCAGGTTGATGGAGGGCGGGATCAGAATACCGAGCGTGCCGCCGGCCGCCAGCGAGCCGAGAAACAACGGTTCATTGTAACTCCGCTTCTCGATCTCAGGGTAAGCAACGGTACCAACAGTCGCGGCCGTAGCAACACTCGAGCCGGATGAGGCGGCGAATATCGCGCTCGACCCGATATTGGCATGCATCAATCCGCCGGGCAGCCATGCGATCCACTGAATGACGGCGTTGTACATGCGTTGCGCGATGCCGGCACGCAGCATGATCTCACCCAACAGGATGAACATGGGAATGGCGACAAGAATGAACTCGATACTCTGTTCCCACATGAAGTCGCCGATCATCAGCGACCGGCGTCCGCTCAGAAAAACCTGGTCCAGTGACAGGCTCAGGATACCGAGAACGGCGCCAACAGGAACGGCAGCGGCGACCAGAATGACCAGGCCGACAATAATCAGCATCGGCATGTCAACGATCCCCCTTCGGGTCGATCGAAACGCCGTGGGCTGTTCTGGCCTCGGTTCCTTCGGTTTCCTGCGCCACTTCTTCCTCGATCGTGCGTACGCCGGCGATCCTGTTGAGTGTGGTCAAATCGCGCTTGAGCAGCGATACGGCGGTATAGACAGTCACGAATGCGAGCGTCAGCAGGAAGAACAGCAGACCGGCAACCCATAGTAACTGCGGCATCCAAAGTGGTGTCGCCAGAGTGGTCTGGGCGGTGGCGTTATATTCAACGGTTTCCTGAAAAACCCCGACCGCCTTGGTCGCAAGGATATAGACATAGATAAACAGCAGCAGCAGGGCGACAAGATCGAGCACCGCCTGGGTCATCCGGCCCAGGTTGTTGTACAGCGCATCAATCCTGATGTTGGCGCGATTTAGCAGGCAGTAGGAGTAGCCCCAGGTCGTTGCCGCGGCAAAGACATATCCCGAGATTTCATCAGAGCCGCTCATGGTGACGGAAAACAACTTTCGCGAGAAGACGTCGATGGTCACCATGATGGCGGCGAGCATGAGCGCGCCGCCGCCGACCCAGACCGAGACACGGGAAATCTTTTCGAAGCCTGAATGAATGCGTTCGAACATGGCTGCCTCATGTTTCGTCGCGAGGATTGAAACAAATGAAAACAGCGGCGCGGACGAGATATACCGCGCCGCTGTCTCGGTTGCCCGTGAGTTAAGCCGGTTATGGCTTGGCGGTCAGACCAACGACCTTGCCAACCGTTGCGTTCCACTCATCAGCGCATTTCTGGCCGCACCGCTTCGCCCAGCGCTTCAGCACGAAGTTTTCGGCGATGTCCTTGACCTTCTTCTGGTCCGCAGCCGAAGGCGTGATCGGAACCATGCCGCCGGGCTTGCCCTTCTTGCAGGGACCCGAAGCATTGCAGTCCATGCCGCCCTGGTCGAGCGAGTTCTCGAACGCCCAGATCGCATCTTCCATCTTCCTGGCCTCGGCCTGGATCAGCTTCTGGGTATCCGCATTGAGGCTTTTCCAGGTGTCCATGTTCATGGCCGTGAAGGTCGCCGCATAGCCGACACGAATGCGGATATTGTGGGTTACAACCTGCCACCATTTGGCGTTATAGGCCGGCATGGTTCCGGTGATGCCACAGTCCGCGACACCCTTCTGCAACGCCGGCACGACCTCGGCGAATGCGATGGTGACGGCGCTTGCGTTCAGGCCTTCAATGAAGTCGCCAAGGGTCCGGCTGTAAGTCCGGATTTTCTTGCCGGCGAGATCCTTGAGCGTAACCTTCTTGATATCTTTGCTGCCCAGATTGCACCACAACTGCTGGCTCGGGAAGGTGTACATGTTGAGCAGCTTGGCGTTGTATTTTTCCGCCAGTTCGCGCTCGATAATGGGCCGGTAGGCGCTGATCGCCTTGCGGTACGTCGCGAAATCCTGCACCACACCGGCCAGATCAATACCTTCGAGCGCCGGGCTCGCCTTGGCGCTGTAGGATGTCAAAGCGTGGACTGCATCATAGGCGCCTTTTTTCAGGCCGGACATGACTTCATAGCCCTTGAGGCCCAGTTCGGTATAAGGCTTCGCGTTGGCCGTCAGCTTGCCGCCGGATGCCGCCGGCAGCTGTTCATTCCAGAATTTGCTCTCGAATTGCTTCCAGTTCTCAAGAAATCCCCAGGTGCCGACGACTTCGAATTTTTTTGTCTGAATTTCGGCGGCGGCCGGCTGCGTCGCCAGGACGAGTGCCCCGAGCGCGGCCACCGTTGCCAGCGACGTTATCACTTTTGACATGTGTTTCTCCCTCATTTCGTTATAGGGCCGAGGCCGTCGATGCGTTCATCCCTCATACAGCCCCGACTGTTTCGATCGGCTTCAAATGCCGATTTTCAAGAGCTCAGACAGTGCCCGTTGAAACTGAATTTGGCAAGCACCCGCTCTGTTTGCGGGATTTCAATGTTCGAAGACCCCCGTGTCCGTGCAGACTCTGTCGGTGATCAGCATTGCTCCGGGCTCGTGGGTAATGCAAATTTCCGGCCTGGCACTCTCGATCGCCGCCTGGGGGGTCACGCCGCAGGCCCAGAACACCGGAACATCACCTTCGCGAATTTGCGGCGGCTCGCCAAAATCGGGTTTGGCAAGATCGGCAATTCCGATCTGCCGCGGATCTCCGGCATGAACCGGCGCGCCGTGGGCATGATCGAACCTGGAGGTGATCTCGATGGCGCGCTCAACATCGCCGAGCACCATCGAGCGCGTCGACACCACAGTCGGACCGCAAAACGCGCCGGCCGGCACAGTCTCGATCGAAGTGCGATACATCGGCACGCTGCGGCTCGCATCAAGATGCGGCATTGCGATACCGCCCCGCACCAGTGCCTCCTCGAACGTGAATGAACAGCCGAGCACAAAGGCAACAAAATCATCGCGCCACAAGTCCTTGATGTCATGGACGCTGCGGGTGTGGCGGCCGTGTTTGTAAACCCGATAGGCCGGAACATCGGTGCGGATATCAATGTCATCACCAAGCGTGCGCAGACAGGGATCGCCCGGCGCCGACATCGCTACTAGTGGACACGGCTTGGGATTGCGTTTGCAGAATTCGTGGAAGTCGGCGGCATGATCGCCACCGAGAATGACCAGATTGCCCTGAAGCATATCAGGCGCAAGACCAGCCGTCGGACCGGTATAGGCGTTCTGCCGGATACGTGCGCGAACTGCGGCTACATCGCCACCGCCGATCGCCCTCTGGTTTGATTCATCGTCGTCATTCCTCACCCGGATCATCCGCCGCTACACTTGTTGTTGCGAAGCCGTGGCGGCGTCTGCCATGTTGTGGACAGACTAACTTTGATTGAAGATAAACTCAAAGCGATAAAATTTATCAGGATACATCAATTCCTTTTATGTTTTGGCTCGTCAGGTAGCCCGCCATATGTTGCTGCGCCATATCGGCCATCAGCTCCGGCAAGGTCGTCACCGGAGTCGATGGAAAGGTGATGATGAAGTTGATGTTATTGAGCGCAAGCTCGGTGCGCACCTCGACGAGGCGGCCGGCCGCGATATCCTCCTGAACCGCCGCCAG
>Ga0114931_10012018_pt1 | contig 10165 bp, 11 predicted proteins | sample 2SBtaG_FD_89579 | JGI IMG/M metagenome (GOLD analysis project Ga0114931, IMG submission 89579) | Deep subsurface microbial communities from Kolumbo volcano to uncover new lineages of life (NeLLi) - 2SBTROV14_V59a metaG | ecosystem: Environmental > Aquatic > Marine > Volcanic | place: Kolumbo... | reverse complement strand
TTGAATTTTCGCTCCGGGAAACGAGACGATATGGCGCCTCCACAAAGTTACCACATTCCGGATAGGAAATGGCGGCAAATTCGTCCACCGTAACTCCGGAAGGAATAAAATGATCAATGAACGATTTCCGCTCATATTTATCATAAAGGAGAAATTTTTCCAGCCCTTCCTCTTTGGCCTTTAACGAATCGTGAATGCTGGCAACGGTTTTCCCCTGACCGTCCGCGACTTCCGCCTCAGTCCGGGCGGCAAGTTCTTTTAATTGATGGTGATAACCTTCTTCCCGGCGGTTCATGGTGTTTAAAATATTAAAGTCAGCCGGAAAATAATCCATTTCTATCATGCTACCGCCCCGGGAAGGAGATAGATAGAGATTCAGCTTCTCCGTCTCAAGAATGACCTCGTCCTTTCCATCCATATCGTAATCCGTGATAATTATGCGCGCCGTTTTGGTTTCATTCCGCAAATTCCGGAGCTGTTTCTCGGCCCTGAGCAGGTTTTGGTACACCGCATGGCGAATATGGCCCAGGTAAAGACCGCCAAAAACGCCGTGCCAGTATGGACAATTACATTGCGCACTCCAGATAGAATCAAAAACGTCGGCAAGGGCTCTCTCGCCTTTCTCCCGGGCGAGATTTTCCGCCTGGCTACTTAAATAAAGCATTTTTTTGTGCATAAGATTTGCCTCGGGATATTTGGTCAGAAAATTGCGCCAAAATCCGCCCCGAACAAAAACGCCAAAATCGTCAAGAATTCCCTGGTCTTTCAGATAACCTTCAAATTTCTCGTATTTTTTATAGGCCGGCGTGGGCAACGCCCAGTGCATCATCTCCGCATAAGATGCGGTGGGAAGGTAAATGCGGCCCTCAGGCGGCAACTGATCCAGCGCTTCGGAAAAATGCATTAACTTTATCCAGTCGGCATTTTCCAGAATCAGCGCAAAAAATTTCCGCAGCCACTCCTGTTCATACACCAGGGCGTAAGTGTCCGGCCAGATGCCAAATTTTTCCCCGTCATCGGCAAAAACAATCAACCGGTCTCCTTCTTCGGTAGCAAGGCTCCGCAGAAAATCCAAAGTAGCCTGAGGGTCTTCAAAAGGAATGGTGTACCGCAATTTTTGGGAAATGGGAAACAGACGAACCATATTCCCCTGATCTTCCGTGAGATAATAGCCGTAGAGTTGATCCCCTTCCAGGCCGGCATATTTAAAATGAGCGTCATCAATCACGGTGAATTCCATCCCGGAACGGGCCATTAAAGTGGGAATGGACGGTTCCCAAACCCGTTCAGCCAACCACATTCCCCTGGGTTTCTGGTTGAAGCGGGAGTGATTCCAGTTTGATAATTTTTGAATCTGGCCAACGGCGTCACTTTCCGGAATCACTGGCAAAATCGGTTCGTAAAAGCCGCCGCTCAGCATCTCCGCCTGCCCGCGTTCCACGCACCGGCGAATTTGATCCAGATGATCGGGATGATGCTGCGCAATCCATTGCTGCAAAATGCCTGAATAATGCAAGTTAACTTTAAAATCCGGAAAATCCGCAATGACGTCTAACAGCGGCTGGTAAGAACGCCGGAATGCATCTTCAAAGACAAAATCGAAATTCCCCACCGGTTGATGGTTATGAATACCAAAGACAAAATTGATTTTTCGCATAAATTTCCTTTTCTTCCAGTCAGGGCAAAAGTACCGCGGCGGTTACCACCGTTGTCCAGAGCCCTGTTTTATCTCCTAAAGCGGTTTGGGTGACGCTGGCCGTTTTCACAATTTTACCGCTTATTTTCCACTGTTCTTTTTTTTCGTCGTAGCTGGAATCGGGATTAAACGGCACTCCGATGATGGTGGCCAGCATGGTGGCAGCCAGATCTTCAGCGTAGTTTCTTGCCTTTTGCTCATTTTCTCCGAAACTATGATGTTCGGATAAATATCCGTACATTTTAGGGTCTTTAGGAATTGCTAACCCTACCGCCGACGCGATGAGCCGGCTGGGTTCGTTGGTGGAATTCCGGCTAAGAACCGCGTGAACTATTTGTCCCGGCTTTAATTCTTTCAGTCCTTCCGACCGCGAGACCATTTTACAGCCCGGCGGGTAAATGGATCTGACTTCCACAATATTATAAGGCGCGATACCGGCGTTGCGCAACGCCATTTCAAAACTGGCCAGTTTTCCCCGATGTTTTCCCACTCCTCTGGTTAGGAATATCTTCCGCGGAACGTACATCAAAAATCCTCATCGTCGTTAATTTGTCCTGAATTTCCGCCCGTCCATCGTAACGGATCACCGGTTTCACTGTTCTCCAAATTTTCGAATTCCGTCCACTTGCGCAGGAGTTTGCGGTTCCGGCGACGAACCAGAAAGTAGCCCGCCGTCAAAATAAACAGCATAAAGAGCCAAATTAAGTTGGTAAAATTAAAAAAGATATACCATTTATAACGTTTGGCCAAATTCCGGTACCATTTTATTTCAAAATCGATCGAATCCAGTTGCAAAGATGATTGCAGCGCTTCATTCAGGCCGTTCCTTTTTGCCTCTTGTAAGAAACGGACGAGGTTGTGCTGCGGTAAACGCTGAATTAAAAAAAGCACTGCCGATTGGCTTTCGAGGTAGGCGATTCTGGCCTTTTTCTCATCGAATTGCAGCACCTTTTCGATCTGGGAAAAATCCATAACTTTGTTGGATAACAAGGCATTGCTCAGCGTTATGCCGTCCCACCAGGAAACTTGTTTCCCGCTCATCAACATTGCCAGGCCCTCATCAAACCAGACCGGCATCTCATGGTCGCCGGACATATCGTGGAGGAATAGATGAGAGAGCTCGTGTTTAACATCAGTTTGCAGATCAAAAATAGAACCCGACCAGCGGGGACTCTTGACGAAGATCGTTCTGTTTTCCGGAAAATATGCGGCGCCGGCCCAGCGGGGCAATTCGTGCTGCAAATAACGGAGCTGATCTTCCGGTGAAGAAAGAATGACAATTTTTGCCCGGCGTTGAATCCGGAGCGAAAAAATCCGTTGAAATCGCGGCAAAGAGTTTTGCAAAATCCTCACAATTTTCAAGGCCGTACCCTCATCCTGATAGGCATAGTTAAGAGTAAACTCGCGAAAATGTAATCGCTGATCGGGTAGATTCAGGGAGTGTGCATTCCCGCAAAAAAACAGGCAAAATATAAGCAGAAGCGAAAGCATTCTCCACCGAAAATTGTTTGCGCCGTCAATCATCTCATGCCCGGGCTTCTGCCTGCGCGATCCCCCGGGAGACGTCAATTTTCAATAGTAACAGGATCCCGCTGATAAAAAACAGGATCAGCGCCAAAATTCCCCACCGGGAATTGCCCATCAACTGGCCAACCAGTCCGAAAATAGTTGGGCCCAAAATTCCGGAAAATTTCTGGCTCACGTCATAAAAACCAAAAAATTCGGCAGATTTTTGTTTCGGCACCATGCTTCCATAGACGGAACGGCTGAGGCCCTGCGTACCTCCCTGAATCATGCTGACAACGACCGCCATTATCCAGAAATGGAGCGCGTTTTGCAGGAAAAACCCGCCGATGCTCACCAGGCAGTAGCCGGCCAGCCCCAGAATAATGGCGTTTCGGGCGCTTAACTTTTGGGCTATTTTGATGAACAGAATCGAAAACGGCATTCCCAGGAACTGTACCAGCAAAATAGCCCCGATAAGATCGGATTGTCCGATACCGATTTCCGCGCCGAAAATCACCGCCATCACGATGATGGTGCCAATTCCGTCATTATAAAGCCAAAAGGCCAGCAGAAACCGAAACAGTTCCCGGAACCTGCGCATATTCCGAAGGGTATTGGAAAGCCGGCGGAAACTTTCCACCAGCGCGTTTCGATGCTGGTTTGTCGACGGACTTCCGGGCGGCTCCGGCACATAACGAAAAAGGGGAATGGAAAAGAGCCCCCACCAAACGGCGACGGAGACGAATGAAACCCGGGCCGCCTGGGCGCTGTCGGCCATGCCCCACATTTCCGGTTTCATTATGAACCAGAGATTCAGCGCCAGCAAGAGCCCGCCGCCCAGGTATCCCACGGCGTAACCGAGCAGCGATACCTGATCGATCCGGTCCTTCGGTGCAACATGAGGCAGAAGAGAATCATAAAAAATATTGGTGCCGGCAAAACCGATCCGGGCGACGATGTAAAATGCCGAAGCCGCCAGCCAGTCGCCTTTTTGAATTAAGTACAGCGCCGCCGTGAAGAAAATTCCCAGCACTAAAAATATTTTAAGAAAACGGAGTTTGGAACTGCGAAAATCAGCGATCGCTCCCAGGACGGGCGCGGAGAGGGCGATAAAAATCATGGCGATGGTGTTGCTATACCCCCAATAACTGCTGGCCAGGTTCGGCGCCAAATTCCCCGCCGCCACGGAACTGTAAAAAGTGGGCAAAACTGCCGCCATTACGGTGGTGGCGAAAGCGGAATTGGCTCCATCGTAAAGAGTCCAGGCATACACCTGTTTTCGATTCGGAAATGCCGTTAGCTCTTTCAACATAAGGAGACACCCTTTACCCGGAATCAGCAATCGCTTCCCCGGAGAAAAGAAGTCAATTGTTTCTGGTTTTTAATAATACTGGGAAAGGCAGGATTGCCAATAGTGGAGCCTGTCTATAACTGCCTCTGGACGCTTTGCACCACCAAATTGATAACCGACTTCAGCGTATCGAAAACGCCAAGCCCTTTGATTGCCACCCCCTCAAAATGAGGGACGTCGAAGAAATTTAGTTTTTTCTGCAAATACTCCACAGATTCTATATTGGGAAGGTCCCTTTTGTTGAACTGAATGACCCATGGGAAACTTTCCAGAGAGGAACCCATTGATTTCAGGTTTTTTTCCAGGTCCAATAAAGTTTCAATGTTGCCTTCCATCCGATCTTTCTGAGAATCTGCCACGAATACAATTCCATCCACACCGTTGAGGATGATCTTTCGGCTGGATGCGTAATAAACCTGGCCGGGAACCGTGTACAGGTTAAATTTGGGTTTTTTCCCTTTAATGCGGCCCACTTCAATTTGCATAAAATCAAAAAATATAGTCCGATCTTCCTTGGTCTTCAGAGTAACCAATTCTCCGGTCAGGGAGGGATCCAATTTGGAGTGAATGTACTCCAAATTCGTCGTTTTGCCGCTCATTCCCGGCCCGTAGTAAACAATTTTAAGATTTATTTCCTGTAATGCCCAATTGATAAACATAGTTACCCTCTTTATCCTATTTCCCCGAGTTCCAGGTCTGGCCTGTATTTATTGCTACTTGAAGGATTCATCCAACATATCGCCCAGCATACTGCTGAAATCATCGTCGATCAGCTTGGAAGATTCGTCCTCCGCATCTCCGGTATCCAATACTTCCAGTAAGTTTTGAATGGCCTTCTTGGTGTAAATCCGGACTAATCCGAGCGTTACACTGACGTCAAATACCACTACCAGGAAAAAATTTTCGCCCACATTGGAAAGATAGACGTTGCGTTTTTCCCCTTCATGGAAAAGCAGCTTGAATTTAGCATCCTCGCCAACCAGTTTGGCCATTTCGGCGGTCGCCGCAAAATCACTGGCGGCCAAAGCGGATAGAATTGCCGTGTTGATGTCTTCGGTATTCCCCCGCTGGGTAATTAACTGACCGCTGATATCGGCCAGCAGAATGGTCGAAGCCTTGGTCTTTGCCGCCAGCTCGGACAGTATTTTGGTAATTCGGTCAAACTGATCCGCCGCTAAAATGATCTGCCGGCTTCCATCCTTTAATTTTCTTACTTGAACCATAGTAACTCCCCCAGTTTAGTGGTCTAAAAACGGGTTATCGGTCTTTTTTTCAACTTTTCCAACGAGGTTTTCAGGCTCTCACGCATCCTACCTATGGCATCGGCAAGTTCTCGCAATTCATTATTGACTTTTATGTCCAGCGGCACATTAAAGCGTCCCAGACTGATGTCCCGGGCCGCGGCGACCAGTTGCAATACCGGCCGGGTTACTTGCTGAGTAATAAAAAGATAAAAAAAGAACACGATTCCGCCTGTACCCAACGTCACAAACAGAACAAGCGTCCATAAAGTTTGGGCGATATGCCGCTGGATGACTGAAGCTTTCATTCCTATCCGGATAAAACCCATCAGGCCATCTTTAATGGGAACCAGAATATCGTAAACTTTCCGGCTCTGGTCTTTTGCCGTCAAAGTCAGGGCCGTCACCGTATAACCCTTTCCGGCCGTTCCGGGATTTGTGCTGAGCCCCACCAGTTTGGGCGGAATCTGCCCGTTAAAAGTATCCGTCTTAATTGAATCATCAAAATCCTCTACAATCACATATTCAATATTGGAAGAACGCCGGTATTTTTCAATGATGCGGCGGAGACCGACCAGGTCATCTTCCACCAGTTTTTCGGCAGCCAGCTCCGATATATTCATTCCCATAATCCTTCCCTGTTCGATGAGCGCCTGAGAAAGCACCCGGTTCAGGAAATGAATGACAATAAAAATAAAGACACTGCTCAATAACAGGGCGCCAACAAGGATGAAAATTGAAAGTTTTAACCGTAAACTCCCGTGCTTTCCGGCCTGCCCGCTTCTCACGCCTCCACCTCCAGCCTCTTCAGCATTTCCTTCATAAATAGAAATCGTTTTGCAGGATCGGAAATTTCAAAACTCAACTGTTCTATCAGCAAAGGCAAAAGATTTTGGGGAAATTTCCGGCGGTCAGCATTCATCTCAGTCAATAAATCATCCAAAAGAACTTTGGCTACCGGCCCCACATTTAATAAAAGCGAGTACTCCACATCCTTAAAAAAGTTCTCGGTAATATAAGACCTATTTTCAAGAATTCCAACAATTTCCACCAGATTTTCTTCGATCAGCCGGGAGAAAATTTCATCGAGTTCGGCAGAGTTTAAGGAGAGTGTTTCGGCGATATCGGCCACGGTCTTTTTGCCGTCAATTTGGGTAATCACCGCCCACTCCAGCGATCTGAGATTCGCCTCACGCGGAGCCGCATTCTCGGTAAGTTTTACCAGCGCATTCAGGCTAATTGAAGTCATTTTTTGTCCGGCGTCCTATTTTTTCAGAAACTTTTGAAGCAGTTCCATATCCTCCGCGTTTGCTTTTTTCGGCAAAAAATAATCGGACTTTCGCGGCGGCCATTTGTTCAGCTTGCGCTTTATTCTCCGGTGCGTCAACATCTCCTGAATCGATACTTCCAGGTACAGACGAAGCAATGAGATATCTTCCCCTGCTTCCGCCGTCAAAATCACTACTAGCCGGTCCTGGTTAAAAACGACTATTTCTGCATCGTCCAGCACCAGAATGGCTTCATTTAACTGTTTGTCGATTCTTTCCGATACCGCCAGCAATGGCAGTATTTGGCCGACAATTTTCGTAAGCCGGGTTCCTTCATTGCGGGAACGAACATAAATATCACGAATCTCCCCGCTATTATCCACCAGGGCTATTCCCCGGACGCTTTTTCGATTTCGAAGACCATCAAAAAATTTCTCTATCATGTACCGTTACCTGCCAATGCCTCGTTTAACATTCGTTGACATTCCTCCAGAGGAAATCCCTCATCAAGACTCATCGCTAATTTTTCCGCATATCTTAAAATTACCTCGGCTTTGATCTTCTTCCTTCTCCGGAGAGGGATGTTTTTCCAGAATGCCGAAAGCAGTGCGGTAACAGCCTCTTTAAACCGGGAGCGCGCCACCAATCTTTTCAGGTGAAAGCCCGAGGAACTGACCTCAATATCCCCACTCCCCGGGTGCAGCAGGGGGAACTGTTCCCCCAGGACGGTCATCAGGCGTACCAGGGTTTGGTAGAACGGTTCCCGAAGCAGTTTTTCGTTGAAAACCGACTCCAAATACCCAAATAATTTTTCCCAAAATTCGACTTCGGTGCGGTGCTTCCATGGGATGATAAACGCCTGATTTTCCACGATCAAACCCGGATGTACCACTCCATGCACCGTAATGAGAGGATGCAAATTTTCGGCCAACGTTTGAAATTTCCGCAACACGGCTTCACCGGAAACAATTTTCCCGCCGGAAGATTGAATCACGCTTTCCATCGGATTGCCATCCAGGAAAAAGATGGTTCCCCTCCCCTGCCTTTCGGCAAATTCCAGGTCCAAATATCCGGTAAGCTCCTCCCGGTTCATCAACAACATTGTTTCCGCTAAACTCTTTCCTTCCATTTTCCGGATATCGGTTGATGAGGCGGCGGTAACGGCAATTCCCAGAACCAGGGACAACTCATTGCCCAGGGGATTCACCCGAATGTTTCCTTCTTTTTGACGGGCTTTGCGGATAATTCGGTAAACAGCGGTGGGGCCGGATAAATTCAGTTCCGGATCCGAAGAAAACGCCTGAATAATCTTACCGGTGTCGTAAACGATAATACCTTCATAGCCCCAAAATACGAGTTGTAGATATCCATTAAAGCGGTTTTCAGTCAGGTTGGCTAATAAATGTTCAAAAATTGTGTAGGAAGTGTTCAATTCCTGCACAAATCCTTTTCCCGGCGGTAACAGCAATCGTTTATCCCTTACTTCCCTGCATCCTCTGGAGCAAGCTATGAACATGCCTGACGAATTGTGGCCTCAGAATCCGGAGTTCGGTTTCGATAAAAATAATATGGGGCGAAAATTCAAAAATAAAGAGAAAAGATTCTCCGCGACGGATCAGCATGTAAGAATAGTCGGTAGAACCTAACAATTCCACCAAATTATGCATTTTAAGCCAGGTATAAGCAAAATATGCGGGATGAATACCGTCGTGTTTTTTCCCTTCAATCACTTTTCCGTGAGCATCCAGCACGAAAACCTGGGTAACGCCTTCCATCTCGGCGATGTGGGCCAGTAACTGCTTGGGAAGCGCCGCTGTTTTGATTTCTTTTTCATCAATCAACCGCAGGCCTTCCAACACAACCGAATTCCAGGGCCGGTTAATGGTATGCGCCGGCGCCTCGATGCCGGCTTCCACCTTAAAGGCTCCCTCAGTGATGCTGAGCATTTCGTGAACGGCCCGTTCTCCAATATAGGGGCCGATTTCCGCATGAATAATGGCTCCGTCGGCAAAATACATCTGCCCCACCTTTCTGGAGTTGCGGACGGAAACCTTGGCCGTGTTTCGTTCGATGCAATTAATTTGAATCAAATTGGCCAGTTTAAGGTCTTTTAAATTCCCTACTAATGCCATTTTTACTCGATTAAGTTAAAAACCACACTCTTCAATTGATGGATGTCAAACGGCTTTTCAATATAATAATCCGCACCGAGCTGCTTTGCCCTTTGCTGATTTTCTTCCGAACCGTAAGCGGTAATGATAATCACCCGCGTGGAAGGGAATTTAACTTTAACTAAGGATAACAAATCCAACCCGCTAAGGCCCGGCATCCGGATGTCCGTAATGACCAGGTCGAACCGTTTTTGCTCCAGCCGTTTCATCGCCTCGGAAGCGGAAGCTGCCGTGAGTACCTCGCAATCAATGCTGCTGTTAATGAAAGTTTGATACAAACTGAATGTCAGCGTTTCTTCATCATCGACAATCAGAAGTCGTTTAACGTTGTTCATTCTCTCCCACCTGTTCGGTATTTTCAGAGTCGGTAATTAAACGCCGGTAACGCTATTTGAAAGGTGGTCCCTTCGCCCGGCGTGCTCCGGCAATCAATCTTGCCGTGATTTTCTTCCACCAGCCGGCTGCAAATGGAAAGGCCCAATCCCAGCCCGTCCGACTTAGTGGTATAAAATGGATTGAAAATGCGCGGTAATTGTTCTTCGCTAATTCCGGAACCGGTATCCGAAATATCAACCACCACATATTGAACTTCCGCCGCAGAATTCCTCTGTTTTTCACTCTCTTCCAGCAGCGTGACCTGTTTTTTGCTTGTGGTGATGGAGAGCGTGCCTCCCTCTTCCATGGCATCGATGGCGTTCAAAAACAGGTTCAGCACAACCTGTTCAACCTGGGATTCGTCAACATAGACCTGCGGCACCTGATTACCGAAATTTTCCTGAAATTTGATATTGCGGCTCTTCAGTCGGGGCGCCAGCAGGAGGTAAACACTATCCACAATCATTTCCAGATTATGAAAATCCGGTTTGGGCCGGGTGGGGCGGGCAAATTTGAAAAAGTCGGTCAGCAGGTTATTGGCTTTATTCACTTCGCGC
>Ga0114931_10012017_pt1 | contig 10165 bp, 10 predicted proteins | sample 2SBtaG_FD_89579 | JGI IMG/M metagenome (GOLD analysis project Ga0114931, IMG submission 89579) | Deep subsurface microbial communities from Kolumbo volcano to uncover new lineages of life (NeLLi) - 2SBTROV14_V59a metaG | ecosystem: Environmental > Aquatic > Marine > Volcanic | place: Kolumbo... | reverse complement strand
TCATGAGAACCTGGAATATATTCGTTTTCTATTATCATATCAATTCCACTGTATGCATTATTGAGACCATACTCAACGATTTCATCATATCGTTTTGTTGGTCTGGGAGGCCCAATACGTGATAAGTCATATCCTGCATCAAGTGAAAACCGACCTGTTTCAAAATCCATCACATAACCTCTTTCTTCCCACATTCTGTTATTTTGCTGAAATTTATCAATATCAAATGTGGCTCCAAAAACACCTGTTTCAGTGTGTGCTTTCATAAATTCCCCAAAATACAATGTTCTATTTTTATTTATGTCTTTTATATCAGTATATGCTTCCAAAATAAATTTAACATATTCAGTTCCATATCTCATGAGTCTTGCTATATCTTCGTCTTGAACATCAATATCATATATTAATTCCTTTGTTTTATCATCAATAGAACTTGTATTTTTTTCCATTCATATTCCCCCTGTTACTGTGTAATTGCAATAAATTGTATGTAATTGCAATAAAGTGTATTACATAGAATATAAAAAACTTTTCTATTAGAAACGTGAATTTTACAGATCAATTATGTTCAAAATCAATTTTATTTTTTTCATCAAGTTCTTCAAACTCAATTATTTCTGCAGATGTTACAGCAGTGATATCTTTTTTTACTTTATCAAAATCAGAATTTGTAATTTTTCCTCTCAAAACCAGTTTTTTGACAGGGCTTTTTAAAGAAACTTGTTTTTCAGTTTTTGCACGTCTTGCGATTGTTATTGCATTTACCACAAAATCTCCTAATTTTTCAGCTTCAGAGTCAACAAGTTCAGAATCATATGTTGGCCATGCAGTATTATGTATACTTCTTGATTTTTCATGTTTCGCAAAATAAAGATGAAATATCTCTTCAGTAATGTGGGGCATTATTGGTGCCATAAGTTTAAGTATTGTTAGCTGTGCTGTGTATAATGTATACTTTGCTGACAATACTGCTTCTTTTGGATATTTATCTTCATTGTATATCCTGTCTTTTACAAGCTCAAGATAATTATCACAGAAGGTTTGCCAGAAAAATTTTTCTGTTTCCATCTTGGTTTTGGAATATTCATATTTTTTGAAACTCTTTGTTGTACTATCTATGATTCTATTGAGTTTTGAGAGTAGCCATTTATCAACTGGCATAAGTTTATCAGGTGTTACTTTTTCATATTTGTAACCTTCAAGGTTCATTATGACAAACTTACTTGCATTCCAAAGCTTTGTTGTGAACTTTGTACCTGTCACCAGGTCCTTCTCCTGGTATGGCATGTCTTCTCCTAACTTTGAGCCAGCTGCCCAGAATCTCATTGCATCAGCTGAAAATTTCTCAATGACTTTTTTAGGGTCAACTATATTTCCTTTTGATTTTGACATTTTTTTGCCCTTTGGATCAAGCGCCCAACCAGAAATCATGACATCATGCCATGGATTGATATTGTTGTGGAGCTGGCTTTTTACAACTGTATTGAATAACCAAAATGTAATGATATCGTGAGCCTGGGGCCTTAAATTCATTGGATATAATTTGTCATAGATTGGTTTGTCCTTGAATAGTTCTCTTGCGAGCTGTGGAGTAAGTGATGATGTTGCCCAAGTGTCCAGGACATCTTTTTCTCCAGTGAACTCTGTTGAGTCGCATTTGCATGCTGTCTTTGGTTTTTCTGTTGTCGGGTCAACTGGCAGGTCTTTTTCATCTGGGAGCTTGACTTCGCCACAAGAATTACAGTACCAGACAGGAATAGGAATTCCAAAATGCCTCTGTCTTGAGATGCACCAGTCCCATTTGAGGCCTTTTATCCAGTTATCGTATCTGTTTTTCATATGATGAGGATACCAGTTCAGTTTGTTTCCTGCATCGAGCAAATTGTCTTTCAGGTCTAAATATTTGATAAACCATTGTTTTGTTGCAACATATTCAATATCTGTGCCGCATCGTTCGTGTACATTTACATTATGTTTCAGTTTCTCCTGTTTTACAAGTGCTCCTGCCATTTCAAGATCCTTAATTATTTCCTTTCTTGCGTCAGTGCTGTTCATACCTTGGTACTTTCCAGCTTTTTCATTATATACTCCGTCAAGACCCATAATGTGTATGGGTTGGACATTTGGATGCCTAGTCAACCACTCAATGCATTCAACCCCGCCATAGGTGCAATAGTATACAACACCTGAACCATATTCCATATCTGTTTCAACATCAGCAGTCAATTCAACTTGTCTGTAAATCAATGGAAGTGTGACTTTCTTGCCAATCAATTCCTTGTATCTTTCATCGTCTGGATGAACACTGATTCCAACGCAGCCAGGCAAGAGCTCAGGCCTGGTTGTTGCAAAGATAAGTTCCTCACCAGTTTCAATAACCACTTTGATATAGACAAGATTGCTTTTTTTTTCCGAATCTTCCATCTCAACCTGCGCAATTGCTGTTCTACACTGTGGACATATCATCATTGGCGCTTCTTTTCTGTACTCATAACCAGCTCTGTAAAGGTCGATGAAAGATTTTTGTGAAATTTTCTGGCAGGTATCATTTATTGTAGTATAATATATAGAGAAATCACAACTCATCCCTATGTTCTTCCACTCCTGGATGAACTCAGGCCTTATCTCTTTTAAGGTTTCAAGACAGAGCTTGACAAATTCTTTTCTAGTGAAATTTTTTTCATTCAGTTTTTTGGTCTTTTCAATAAGCCTAATTGTTGCAAGACCATTATCATCTGTTCCAAATGGATAAAATACATTTTTTCCCCTCATCCTCTGAAAACGGGCAATGAAATCTTCCTGAGAAAATGAGAATGCATGACCAATGTGCATTTTTCCTGAAACAGTTGGGGAAGGTGTGTCTATTGAGAATACTTCTCTATCAGATTTTTCATCAAATGCATATGTAGAATTTTTTTCCCAGTATTTCTGCCACTTTGATTCTGATTCTTTGGCAATGTATTTTTTTGGTAGTTCCATTATTTCTTGTGAGTTACTGCATTTTTATATAAAGTTTACTGATTGGTAGGCGACAAAAATATACAATGAAAAATTTGTTCTAATCATCAAAAAGGTCAAAAATACAAGTTTTCGTTTCCACTCATTTATTGTTAGTTATTAGTTAGTTGATACATTAAGAAAGTTACATATTAAGATCTGAAACAGGGTTTTTAAATTGCTTTAAACTCCAATGTTTACTTTTATTATTAAGAAAAAGATAATTAAAAAAAATAAATCATAACAGCTTAATCTCTCATCTCAACAGTGATTGACCTATCTCTATGCAGACAAAAATCATCATCATAATCATCATATCCATCTGCGTCAACCTCAATGTCGTAGCAATCATCTTCTAAATCATAGAATCTTGCTCTGCCATCATTATCAGTATACTTTGTCTTATGGTCTCCATCTTCAACGCGAACTCTTGCATCTTCAATATCGTTTCCATCTTCGTCTTCAACATAGACAGTCAGGTCCCATTCATCATCATTATATCTACGATCATAATCATTGTAATCATAATAATGGTTGTCATAATAGTCATAATTGTCATAATAATCATTATAATAACGCATATATGGACGCTGATTATACCTATCATACTGGTAATCCTGATCTTTTGGCTTTTCTTCAACTGTTTTCTTAAGGCTTGTAATCTCTGCTTTAAGCTGGTCTATCTCATGAGTATTTTGTGGAATAGATGACTCAATAATTGTAATCTTTGGCTGAGTGCTGAGAACTACATTTCCATCAGCTTCATGATCAAATTCAATAATCGTTACAATAATCCATGCTCCAAAAAACAAAATCAAACAAAATGATACTACTAGTATTGGTGTTCTATATGACATTTTCTCACCCCAGTATATAGTTATGTTTCAATCATTTAAATCCTTTATGTTAAAACACATAAGAATTCTTTATCTGTGCGTGACAATGAACACAAAAAACCTGCACAAAAAACCAATTATTAAATCATCGGCAATTTGCCTGTTATCCTGTCAATTATGCTTTCATCTGCCGGACCGATAGCACCACATGTAAGTGTGCCAGGTGCAATTGTTGTTTTTCCTGCATCTGTGATGATAGAAGTACATAGGCCCAAATCCTTTGCTTCCTGAATATATTTGTAGACAGATTCCTTATCAGACACTTTAAGAACTATCTTTTTGCTGCCATTTCTACGCCAGACAGAAATGGTTTCCTTGTCTGCCTTCAGGACAGCCTCAACAGATGCGTGCGCTGATTGTGCAGCCATCTTGCCTTTAGGAAGATTTAAGTCTGCTCTCATTATTATTACTTGTTTTAGTTGCATTTTATTCATGTTCGCATCAATGTTATAAAAATATTTAGAAAAACTCCCTGCAGCCGGACCTGAACCAGAAACCTTTCTGTAACAGCTTAATAACAAGTTTTTAATGTTGCTATTTAGATAATATAAATTTTAACACATAAAAACAGATAATATCCGATAGAATAAAAAATGGAATCCAAAAGGATTCCGAAACTCCCTGCCCCCGGACTTGAACCAGGAACCTTTCGGTAACAGCTGACTATTCGTCATTCCTAGCCATTACAGCGCAGGTCAAATAGCGAACGTATCTTTGGCTTTCCTGAAAAAGGAATACAGCCGAACGCTCTACCAATTGAGCTAGGCAGGGTTATGACTCAAGATTTCGCTTTTTATTTAAAAAGCTTTGGATTAGCAGGGCTTTGGCAAATTTTCAGTATGTCTTCGAAAATGAATTGAAGAAAGGAACCAGTGGATGCTAAAACTAAAGCACATGTTGTTTCTTTTTTAGCTTTTGCAGGTGATTTTACTTTTGTCTGCAACTACAATATGTAACTAAAGAAGCAAAAAAAATAAAAAATTTATTTCCCTGTCACTTTATTCGAAAATACCTTTGAAAATTTGTTAAGATTATTTTTATACTTAAGCATTGCTTGCGGAAGTATCATTCCACCAACAATCTTTAGCTTTGTTTCAATATGGTATGTAATAATCCTTTCCTCATATGCTTCAAGAGCAGGTATCAGCCATTTTACAATAGTTCCTTTTTTGTCATGTTTAAGAACCTTTGTTGGTTGAAGTGTTCCGACAGGGAATTCTTTTGATATTTCACCAATTCGTGGCACTTTATCAATCACATTAATGTTCTCAACAATCTTGCCTGTCCGGTTTTTCACATGAAGAAGCACTTTTACTTTGTCTCCTCTTAAATGCACTGCCTGTTTTTTAATAACAATAGCACTCCTGAATGCATAATAAAGACCTATTGCAATAAGTAAAAGAACAATTATTATGAATAATGGTCTGTAATTTTCAGTAACAATAATCTTTTTTGGTTCCAATGGAACTAAACTAAAATCCCATGTTATAAAGCGATAACCATCATGGATAACTATATCTGCTTTTGGCTCTGAATCTGTAAATATTTGCCTGAAAAGAGATGTCCTGATTTCATAATGCACATCTCTATCAACATTACCTATATTCTGAAAAGATAGCTCAAGATGATTCTTCAAAAATGAAGTTTCAGGAACAGTGTCTGTCTTAAGTTCACTATAAGGCAAGATCTCCAGGGTTTTTTCCTGTGATTCAAATGTTGTATTTTTTGCTGGATAAATTGTCTTGACTATTAGATTATCCTTGCCTGGTGGTTGCAATGAATCATAAAATAATTCAAATGATATCTTTTTTGTCTTTAATCCTGGCAGGTCTATTGTTTTTTTCTGATTATTATCACTGTTAATGCTTGATAAAAGCTCAACTTCCAGACCAGTAATATTTAACGGATTAAAATTTTTAAGTGTAACAAAAAGATTAGTCTTTTGCCTAGGGTCAAGTTCTGTGTTGACATCTACATCAACACCAACTGTAGGTACATATTACAGTCGTCTGAGTGGGCTTCTCAGAAATATATCAATCCCGACTATTGTTTTATAATTCTCTGTATTGGATTCAACCATCAACTCATAAGTATGTTTGCGTCCAAATTCAACTGATTTTCCTGGTGTGATTAATATTGTTGTATCAACTGATTCTCCAGGTGGAATTTTAAATGAGGTTTGGTGAGAAATTGGTTGTGTAATGATATTCCATGTTGAATCTGCAGGAAATGATAGTTTCATATCTGCGACATCGTCATTTGGATTAAAGAGTCTTAATATGTAGGTTGCTGTTTCACCTGGCAGGATTTCATCCTTCACAGGAATGATTTTTGTATCAACTGCCATAACTGTTGTTGCAAGCAATAATAAAACAAGTATGGGTAATAATAATTTACGCATTAAACCAACACCTCAGGGTTAATTCATTAGCATATTACTTTATATACTTTTCGGTTATCTCTATTAGAATAAATTAACTGTGAACCTGACATGAGAAAAATAAAAATTTTATCAAAAAAAGAAATAAAAGCCATTAAAAAAAAGATTTTTCTGCAATATGGCGCAGAGTGTGAACTTGATTATGTGTTTTTAAGAAATCAGAAAGATAAACTCTACATTGCAAACAAGGAAGTCTTTGAAATTCCTGAAGATAGGATTAGAATTGATTCACTAGGCATTTATTTTGGAACAATGGAGAGAACAGAGCTGCGTCTTTCAATTGAGGGTTCTTTGATTGTTGGTAAACATGCAACAAAAGGAATGATTGAGATTTCATATGATGATATGAAAAAATGGCTGAAAGGTGAAGAAATTAAAACAGAATCCAATGAATTAGGGTTTATTCTTATAAAACATAACGATGATTTTCTTGGCTGTGGTAGGATTAAAGATGGTATGCTGCTCAATTATTACCCGAAAGCACGAAGGATTCATACTTAACACTTGTACGCCTGAGCCAAGTAAGTGGGCTCTATAAGTATACGCATTATGTCTGCTGTCACTCTTTTTTTATTTCTTAGCTGTTTGTTTATCCAGATATCTTCTTTTAACTTATAGCTTCCATGATTTTGTTTTGGGTCAAGAATAGCATCATTATCCATCTTGTTTGTACGAATCTGCAGTTCAAAATTCAATGTACTTACCAGCCCTTGTCTTGATAATTCATCATATCCAAAATATTTACTCAATTCTTTTTGCAGTTTATCAGGATTGATTGTTACAGGAATATGAATTGACTGATAATCGCTTGGTTTTGGGTTTTTTATATAATCTTCCCATTGTTTGGTTGTCAATAGATTGCTTGCATCCAAAACCCTTGCAGCATGATAACATCTTTGTTTTTCAGGAAAAATGATTCTCAATCCAATAAAATCATCGAATGAACTTTTATCATCAAGATTTTTAATTCTTAGATACTTGTTCAATATTGAAAGTTTTGTTCTTGTACTGCTTATCATCTGCAGTTTTGGAATGTACGTTTCTCTTAGTTCTCTCAACACTCTTTGAATTTTTGGTTTGAAACCAAAATAACTAACACGAGACAATTGGCTCTTTTCAAGAACATCAACAATAGAATCAAAACCAAGACCCTCATATCGCTCTATAATCAAAGCAACAACATCTGATCCCATCTTAGCCAACTCCTGCATTATTTAGTGATTTGCATAATTTATATCATATACCTCTCTGAAGAAATACACATCACCACATTTCTGATTTAAAGTTTTTCGGTCATATTTTTTATTACATTCAGAACATAAAATTCTGCCATTTTCAATTTCTGTCTTATCCAGGGTTGCTCTGTCTTTTACATAAGCTAATTTTGAAGGTTTCCAGTATGCTTTTTCAATAAGTTTTTTTGATGAAAATAATCCATGAGCAATTGTATTTGGATTTCTACCTGTATGCTCTCTTGGACATACTGCTAAAATCTCTTGATAATGTGCAGGTTTTGATATATTCCCTTTAAGTATTTCACTTTCTTTCAAAATTCTTGCAATCTCTGTGGTAATCCAATATTTTGTATGGTCAGCGACCTCATATAACAAATTAAGTCTCGTAAGTAAACCGTTGATACCTGAATCTCCTCTATATTTTGATACATCGTAGATTTTTTTCTTTGGAAGTTTGTTTGAGATATCATTAACTCTTTTTTCAAGGCTATCCATGAGCCCAAATATGCCTTCTTTTTTACTTGTTTTTTTAGCCATTTGTATCAAATTATATCCAAATTATATGCTATTACTAAATCTTATATGCCTTTGTACTTTTTCCCAGACCCTTAATTGAAAAATATTTGTGGTTTTTGAAATCATTGTATCTAGTGCCTTCGTGCCTGCTATGAATAGTATATTTTCTTTTTTCTTCGCTTCCAAAGAGTTCGTGAAGCTGATACAAGTCAGTTGTCAGGATATATAGCTTAAATAAGCCCTCTGGGGTTTTTTCATAATAGTCGTAATGACGTATTCTATTTTCCTCTCCTGCATCATATTGTTCCATTGGCAGAATAACACTGCTTTGTGCCTGTAAAGTCTGAATAAGATTTGTTCCACTGGAATCCTTGGTAGCAGGTTCGTTAATTGGTGTTATAATTTCATAAAATCCTGTGTTCATTTTTAACTCAATAGATTGTTTAACAATGTCTTTTTGCTTTTTTGTTAGGTTTTCTGCAAGATTGCTAATCATGGATTTATGCTGCAAACCCCATTGTTCATATAAGTTTTGTCTGCTTGCTTTTAACAGCTGGAATAACTCTTCATCAACCGAAAGTTTGCCATTTGAAATTTTTCTATCATATGGAGTTAAAACATACTTGTTTAGTGCATTATAAAGAAGAATTGTTCTATAAATATTTTTTAATATCTTGATAAATGAATAATCCTCACCTTTAAGGTCTGGTTCTCCAAAATTTTGCTTTAGAAATGGCTCTTGCTCCATAACTCTTTTCAATGCAATTATCTCGTCTGTGTTGTAATGAGCTTTTAAGTCAGAGATATTATTTCCTCTGTCAAAACTTTTAACGCATGCTATTGCTAGAATATCATTAATATTTTTGTTTTTGTCTGGGGTCAATAACCGAAAATTATAATCAATATATAATTCATTTTCAAAAGCTCTTGTAAGAGAAAGAATATCCCTAATAGAATTTTTAAATTCATAAGCAATTTTAATAGCATCATAAGAATGTGCTGCGTTTGAAAAAAGATATTTCTTTGCCCCATCTATCAACTCTTCTAAAATATTTTTTCTTATAGAATTAACATCACTATTTTTGCTTAATTTTTTTTTTTGTTCTTTTGTCTTGGCTTCTTTATAAGACTTTTCCATACCAGACAATTTTGTGTTATCTTCAACATAATCATGAAGAATAGAGTCAATTACAATTCTTAAAGGAGGATTTTTAAGGCCTAGTTGATTGCTAAGTTCATAAAGTTTTTTTACAATTGGTTTCTGATGTCTTATATAAACAGAGCCACCTGTTTTTCGCTGTTGACTTCCATGCACATCAATGCTTCTTATCTCGAGTAACTTAATAAAATCAATCTCACTTTTTGGATACTTTGAAACAGGAAAAAAAGACGAATCAACAATCAATGATAGTTCGTCTGCTGCCCAGCTATCAATGTCTTTGAAACCCTTATAACTCATAATTTTTTCACCCATATACTACGTGAAACCCTATTGATTTATAAATATTTAGATTTGTTGCCACTAATCAGTTAATTAATCTTACTCTAAACTTAGAAAAAGTCACTCTATTATGATTTCTACTATCATTTTTGCACTTGGCTTTTTCATTTCATTTACAAGCGTTCTTTTGATATCATTTGCTGCCTTGTCAGCTCTTATTGCAAAGGTTCGCTTATCCACATATTCAGATTTCCTGATAATAAGTGCATGACTATCAAACCCTGGATTATATTCAGCATGTATTTCATCCACAAAAGAGCCTATTCTAAGAATAATTTTAAGCTTATCGTCTTTGTTAAACATTTTTCGTATGTTTTCTATGTCAAAATCAGAATTAATTCCAAGTATACAATCTCCTGTTTCAGTCAGAAAATCTTCTTTTGTGAACTCAAGAGTGGTTTTATGTGTGGACTTCACAAATTTGTGTCCGTATGCATGAAATTTCATTTTGAAAAAGAAAGGTTGGCTCCCTTTTTTGGTTGTGGGTAAGTGGGGGGTGTAGTTTTAGAACCAGATAGCTGGGAGCCACCCTGGTTATTATCCTAAGATATAGTAGATGCAACTAGTATATAAATATTAT
>Ga0114931_10012016_pt1 | contig 10166 bp, 7 predicted proteins | sample 2SBtaG_FD_89579 | JGI IMG/M metagenome (GOLD analysis project Ga0114931, IMG submission 89579) | Deep subsurface microbial communities from Kolumbo volcano to uncover new lineages of life (NeLLi) - 2SBTROV14_V59a metaG | ecosystem: Environmental > Aquatic > Marine > Volcanic | place: Kolumbo... | reverse complement strand
CTCTATGCCGCTCAGATAAATTCACCCGCCTTTGCTCTTTTCCAGGTAGCCATTGAATGCGCGGCAGGTAGTGATAGTCGAACCGGCGGCTGCGGGAGGATTTGGGGGAGTGACGTGGTGGTTTAACTGGATCGAGCGGCGAGGACGTCGTTCCAGTCGTGCTTGGGAGGACGCAAGCGGTGGATGGTGGGGTGGCGGGTAATCAGCTGGCGACTAGCCGATTCTCCGGGCTCGTCAGCATCGAAGCCGCAGTAGATGTCATAGTCACGCGCGAGCAACGGACGAAGCCAAGGTGCATCAGAACGGACGCCGGCGGTCGAGATGCAGATGCATTCGGTTGGATGTTGTACACCGTGGTGTTGGGAGCGTAACTGGAAGCAACTGATGGCATCGATGGCGGATTCACAGAGAATGATCTGCTGCGCGCCGGTGTGACCGATCCAGAAGTAACCCGCGTTTTTCGAAGTGCCGGGTGCAAGCCCGCGCCAGACACGGCCTCTGGTGCCGCGCAGTTCAGCGCCAACCGGGCGGTTGGGCTTCCCGGCCACCATGAGGAAGACGGCATTGGCGCGGGCATCCGCATACAGTTTACCCTCGTCCATTAACGCGTCGACGATCGTCGCACAGAGGCAACGCCGCGCAATGAGATAGCGGCGTACGGGTTGGAGATTGGCGGGACTTGCGGTTGGCAAGCGGAGCGGTTGACGACGGCCGCGTCGAAGCGCATCATCATCACTCTGGTTTGTCAGCGCGCCGCGGCAACGGGATGAGGATGTGGCATGGGGTGTCGATGCGGCATGGGGTGTCGATGCGGCACGGGGCGGCGCATGGGTACCTGTATTCGTGTGCGTCGTCGGCTCGGCGTCGTCGACACGACCGCCAAGATGGCACCACAACCACTCAATGGCCCGGCGCGCGTCCCAACCGGCCAGGTGCATCACCAGGTCGATGGCCCCGCCGCCACCTTCGTGCGTGTGCCAGTTGCAGAACTTGGGACCCGTGACCGAGAGTGGTCCACGGGGGGTACGCCACCGCGATTTGTCTCGCCGATCGCGCACCGCCCCCCAACGGCGCAAGACGACTTCCAGCGGGATGGCGCGCACGTGATCGGCCTTCCGCCGGAAGTCGTCTCGGGACATGGCTCACTGCTTTGGTCAAGTTAGTCGTCGATTCGGCCGCGTAGACTTTCGCAGTCCTTCATGTTGATGACGTAGCTGTTCGAGGTCAGTCGATCCGCCAAGGCCGCTGTCAACTGCGGATTCTTCAGAAACGATCCCCATTCACCGAATCCCAGATTGGAGGTGATGATCGTTGTCTTGTTCCGGTGTCGCTTGTGCATCAGCGTGAAGAATTGACCGACTTGTGCCGGTTCGACCTCCACGTATCCGACCTCGTCGATCACGAGGCAGTCGAATGACAGGTAGCGCCGCAGTACCTTCCGGTCGCTACGATCGGCTAACGACTGAAACAGTTCCTGGATCAACTCGGGAAACGTGATGAAGTAACCCCGATAACCGCGATCGATGGCTTGCAGCAGGAAGGCAGTGGCCAGCCCTGTTTTGCCACAACCGGTGGGCCCTAGCCAGATGACACCACGCTGCTTGGTCATGTAGTCGAAGTTGTCATAGAGCGACATCACGCGCCGGCGATCGAGCTTGGGTTGTTTGTGGAAGGGAAACGTTTCCATTTCCAATATCTCGGGGATGTTGGCCCGTTGTCGCCGGAGCAACCGCGCGTTTTCACGCTTGGTCAGATACTCCTGCTCGACGACGTACTTGAGGAGTCGCTCGGACGAATAGCGTCCTTTCCGGGCTTTCTCCAGGGTTTCATCCCAGTTTGCCAGCAACCGTCCCAGGCGGAGATACTTCAACATGGCCAGCAGCTCGTCATCGAGGTTTTGACGTGTTGGCTTAGAAGGGTTCGTCATGTTCGTCCTCCTCTTTCTTCTCGTCACTCAACTGGTCGTACTGGGAGAGATCGGGTGGGTCGGTTAGATAGCCTTCCTGGTAAGCCGGTCGTTGGCGGAAGTCTTCGTCCACTTCTGCCTCGGGGACCACGTCATCTTCCTGGCTCAGGCACAGCCAAGCGATGCGGCGAAGCGTCGCCAATTCGACGATGTGATAACGGTGCGCCCGAGCGGCCGTTTTGCGGAACACCGCGCTGGTCAGCTTGCGCGAGAGCGCGAACAGTTCACGCGTGAACCGGTGCCGCTGCACACCGGGAGTGGCGAGCGCGAAGTCGAGATAAGCCGACACTTCATCCCCCATCGCGCGCAGACGCTGCTCTTCCAGCTTGGCACGGCGTCGACGATTTTTCGGCTGGTAGCGAGGTTTCGGTTCACCCGGAGGGCTATAGTGCTGTTGACGTGTGCCGTCGGGAGGTAATGGATATTCGGCCAAGCATTCGTAGTTCTGGAAGATCTTCAGATGGTCCGCGTACTGAAGCACCTTCACGTCATCACGGCGCGTCCCCGGAACCCAGTAATAGTTGGCGCCGAAGGCAACATAGCCGTACTGATCCGTCACCCGCTGGTGCGTTTCGTAAGGCGCGGGAAGATGCTCGGGCAGTGGGTGCAGATAAAGTTGCTCATGGTCGAACAATTGGGCCGGAATCACCCGTGCCTTGGTCAGTGCGCGATGGTCCATTCGGACCGTCGCCCACTCCAACGCCTGCCGATTTAGATCCTCCAGGCTGTCGAACGTGCGTCCCGGCAAGAAGTTGGTCTCGACACTCCAAAAACTCCGCTCATTTCGAGCTTTTCGATTTGCATGTCCGATGGCATGACAGATGAACCGGAATCCTCGGGCTCGGGAGAACGCCTCCATTTCAGGTGCGATCACGGCGCTGGCTCCCGCGCCGCGGAGCCGTGCCAAGTTCGTGTTGTCGATGATGCATTTGCGGGCGGCGTAGCCCCAGAACGTGAGCGCCTCGTGCAGGAAGCACTTCATCGCGAAGCGGTTGAACGCACGGTAGAACTTCAGATACCGTCGTTTTGAATAACGCAGATACAGCACGCTCGCAATCACCTTGGTACGCCGATCGCCCAGACGCAGCTGGTAGACGGTGGTGTCATGCTGCATCTCCGCGCCGGGTTCGTCCGGAACACGATCACAACGTTGTGGCTGCTGTCGACACAACCCCAGCTCGCGCAGCATCCGTGCCAACGTGGAGTAACCAATCTCGATGCTTTCCTCTTCGTTGAGTTTCTCGTAGATCCGCCGCACCCGGCCATCGCACTCACGATAGAGACGCTCCAGAAGCGGAACGTCGATCTGCTTTTTGTCGCTCCGCTCCTGGCGTGTGAACTTCCCCTGCTGCCTGACGATCTTCCGCACCGCCTTGCGGCTTACGTGCAGGCGGCGGCTGATCTCCCGCGGGGACATCCCGGTCTGATGTAGCTGATGAATCGCATTGCGTACGTCCGGTTCGATCATGGAACTCCTCCATCTTCTTGAAGAATGAATCCCGCCGGCCAAGCAAGCTGGCGAGTAACAGATTGGCTTGGGCATGGAAGCCCCGCGAGCGAAGACGCGGACTATCACAGTGTGTCATCACGCTCTGGATGGCCCGCAGCAGACGCTCAAGATCACGCAGCAGCCCGCGTTCAAAGTCGCTCAATTCCTCCGAGTCCGCGCCCACGGCCTGCATCTGGTCGAGCGTCCATTTCCAGTTGCCCTGGTCGATCGCCTGACGCAGAGATGCTGGTCCGCGGAAGTAGCCGTGGGCCAAGAGTTCAATCTCACGGACACTTACCTTGACGCCGGCGAGCGCCCGCATGAAGTTCTCAAGCTCCTTGGCGGGCAAGCCGTTTATGCGCATAAACGGCCGTAAGGTGTGCATGTACGAGTAGACCGGAACCGCGCCCCGAAACAGCATCTGTTGGATTGCCGGAGTCATCTCCTGGAGCAGATTGCGGCGCATGCTGACCCATGCCTTGCTGCGCGAAAGCATCTCGGCCACGTCCGCCAGTGTCAGCGCATGGGCGCGCAGTAGTTCGTCCACGAAACGTGCCTGTTCGAGGATCGTGAGGGAGCGCTGTCGGCGCGCACACAGCAAGCTGGCGATGCCCTGCGCCGCGTCCGCGCCGCACGAAACGTACGGCACCCATTCGATACCCAGTTTCACCGCACAACGATAACGGCAAAAACCATCCAATAGCAGACGCGCTGCCGGCGTGTCGACACCGAGAAGAGGTTCTTCAATCCCACGCTCGGCAATTGATGCCAGCAGGCGCGCTTCGGCTGCGCGATTGCGTACTCGGTACCCCGCATAACGCAGATCCAGACTGCTTCGTTCCACGGTCTCGGCCATCGGTCACACCATCAGGGCGGATGTTGGTTAAGAAAACCGAGAACATACTCGCGCCGTGGAAGTCTGTCGAAGCTGCGTTGTCTCATACTTCGACGCAGCAGGTAAAGGAGCTCTTTCACATCGATGGCACGCTTTTCGATGACGGTCGCGATCATGGCGAGATATGGCAACATGGACGAGTTCACCAAGGTGATTTCATCCAGCGCGAAACCGTCCAACGTTAGCTCCACGTTTTCAGTAGGGGCCTGGTCGTGAGCAATCTGCGTTAGTCGAGGCGTGGGATCTTGTGTGCCGCCAGATGCAAGAGAAGATGACGTATCCGAGGATGGGACATCCGCGTCCGTCGGCACGCTACTTGGCAACACGTCACCTTCCCCGCCCCTGCCGGTCATGCTCCGCTTCCCGTTGAGACACTTCTTGTTCCTGCGGCCTTTGTCCGTCCGGTAGTACTTTTTGCTCCGCTCGTTGGCCTGATGGCGACGGTGATGCTCACGGCAACCGAATGGGCAGCGAAGATCGCGCCGATTGGCGTTGCGTGGGTGCGTCAGAAAGCGGATCCCACAATGGCGGCAGTGGACCGCACAGCTTGCCAGATCAGGACGATCGCGCAAGATGGCATCGAGCGTCAGTTGATACTGACGAACAAGCGGGTCGGCGCGGTCGTCTTGGTGCCAATCCGGACGAAATGAGTAGAATTCCCCGACCGCTACCGCAAAAAAGCCAGGTTTTCGGTTAAAATGTGGAGTAGTTTTTTCACACCCTCGTCCTACTTACTCGACGCCAACGCTTCGAGAGGTAGGCCGAGGTTTTTTTGTGCATTTACGTCAAAAAGAGATCAACACACTGGTGCAAGCGTTCGACGTGATACAAACTACCAATGGCATCCAGTCGTCTCACGCCGCAAAGCGAGGCGTCCGGCCAAACGGGTCCCAGAGGAATCAGATACACACGTCAATCTCTGTTTTGTGAAAGTGCGGAAGATGGTTAGTTCAAACGGCCGTTGGCGAGTTCCGGACGATTCCGACGACCCCAAGGATCCAGACAACGATTTCCCCATTCAACAGACCTTTACGGACTGTTCTGGCCAGCAAAGGGACTTCGTCTTCTCGTGCTTTCGCACGGATCTTGGATTTGGCGTTCAGGCGGAGGAAGAAGGAAAGGATGGGGAAGGCTTCTATTTTCGGGAGTTCGATGCGACCAGCCCGTATCTGGCGCTCGGTCGACTTCGCGGACGGATCCGCGCGGCACTTGCCACGCGGCACATTGAAGAAGTCGCCCCCGGCGATTTCCAGGCTACGCACCAAACCCTGCGCGGCAGAATCTCCGCTGCCGATGGCGAAGCTGCATTCGTCATCGACGGACAGCTACTCACCCTCGAGCAGCTGGGAAGGATGATCGCGACCTTCGAGGGATTTGAGTTCCAACTGGAAATCCAAGAATAATCCCGCCCCACGCTCCTAAGCACCTTCGCCCACAACCCAAAAACACCCGACCCCCACATACGGCTACTTGGAAAAGAAAACCCCGGGGGCACTCATCCGTCCTCTCCTTCCAAGTAGTGGTCCCCTTTACCTGAGCATACCCGGGGAAAAAAAGCTGAGCGACATAGAGGCATAGCCATGAACAAATTGATTTCCGACATCATTGATCTACCCGACCGGGTTCGCAAAGGCGATTTCGTCCTCAACCTGTCCAAAGGTGTGACTGAGCCGGAAAAGACACTCGAACAGTACGTGGTTACGCCACAGCTTGTTGCCTGCTTCGATGACGCTCTCGGCTTCATCAAGTCCGCAGTCGATGCTGCCAACAGCAAAGCGTGCTACCTGCACGGCAGCTTCGGTTCGGGTAAATCGCACTTCATGGCGGTGCTGCACCTGCTGCTCCAACACAATTCCCTCGTGCGGTCGATCCCTGAACTGGCCAAGGTTTGCGACGACAATCAATGGGTCGAGAAAAAGAAGTTCCTCCTGGTTCCCTACCACATGATCGGCTCTCGCAATATGGAGTCGGCCATTTTCGGCGGCTATGTCGATCACGTTCAGGAACTCCATCCCGACGCACCTTTGCCTGGCGTTTATCTGGCCGACGAGATTTTCGAGAACGCCCGACAATACCGTGAGCGACTCGGAGATGAAATGTTCTTCGAGGATCTCAACAAGGGTGGAGCCGCATCGGGTGGTGGCGGTTGGGGAAAGCTCGAAGGTTGGAATGCTGCCCGCTTCGACGCTGCCATTGCAGCACCACCCAAGAGCAAGGAGCGCAGCCAACTGGTCGGAAAACTGGTGGAGACCATCTTCCCGGCCTTTCGTGGCATCGCCCACGGCAAGGATGAAGCCTACGTCGATCTCGATGAAGGGCTGGCGATCATCAGCGAACACGCCAAGTCACTTGGGTATGACGGCCTGATCCTATTCCTCGACGAGTTGATTCTCTGGCTGGCAACCCACTCGGCAGATCTTAACTTCGTCCAGACCGAGGGAAACAAGCTCGCCAAATTGGTCGAGTCCCGCAAGGCCGAGCGTCCCGTTCCGATCATCAGCTTCGTAGCCCGTCAGCGAGACCTGCGTGACTTTATTGGCGAGAATGTGACGGGTGTGGACAGTCTGAACTTCTCTGACGTACTGTCCCACTGGGAAGGCCGCTTCCACACGATCACATTGGAAGACCGCAACCTGCCAGTAATTGCCCAGAAACGTGTCTTGATACCCAAGGACGATGCGTGTCGGGCCGAGCTAGAGCAGGCATTCGAGCAGACGGCCAAGGTGCGGCAGGAGATCATGGAAGTCCTGCTCACCAGGGAAGCCGACCGGGGGATGTTCAAGCAAGTCTACCCGTTCAGCCCGGCGTTGATCCAAGCCCTGGTGGCCGTATCAAGTGCCCTTCAGCGGGAACGCACCGCTCTGAAGATCATGCTCCAGCTATTGGTCAATCGCCGAGAGACCTTGCGACTGGGCGATGTCATACCGCTTGGCGACCTGTGGGATGTGGTGGCGCACGGCGACGAGGCGTTCACCGACATCATGCGGGTTCGTTTTGAGAATGCGAAGAAGCTGTACCAGAACAAATTGCGCCCCATGCTGGAGCAGCAGCACGAGATCGACCTGGAAGTCGATAAGCAGCGGGCCAAGACCGACGAGGAAATCGCTGGACGACTGGCGAGGTTTGAGAATGATGACCGACTTGTGAAGAGTATGCTGTTGTCGTCGCTCGTGCAGGGCGTGGACGCCCTCAAGAACATGACTTGCACTCGACTGGCGGCACTCAACCACGGCACCATCCGTTCCCGCATTCCAGGTCGAGAGCACCAGGTGGTGGCCCAAAAGCTCCGCACCTGGGCTGGCATTTGCGGTGAACTTCGAGTTGAAGGCGACCCGGCAAATCCCACGGTTTCGTTGGAATTGGAGGGGGTCGATACCGAGACCCTCGTCGAAGCCGCCCGAGTGTTCGACAATCCCGGCAACCGTCAGTCCCGAATCAGGGGAATGCTGTTTCAGTCCCTCGGCATTCCCGACCAGGACGAGTTGTTCATCTCCCACAATTTCGTGTGGCGAGGCAGCCGCCGTGCCTGCGATGTGTTGTTCACCAACGTTCGGGCACTGCCGGATGAGTCGCTTCGATCCCAGAGCGATTGGAAACTAATCCTCGACTTCCCGTTCGACTCGGAAGGTCACACACCTACGGAAGACTTGGACCGATTGAGCAAGTTCCGTGATAGGAACGAGGCCCATCGGACGATTGTGTGGCTGCCGTCGTTCTTCTCGACTCGCTCACAGGCTGAACTGGGCAAGTTGGTCATCATCGATCACCTGCTGCGAGGCAACAACCTCGATCAGTATGCCAAGCATATGTCGATGCAGGACCGCGAGACCGCCCGACTGCTGCTTAGGAACCAGCAAAGTGCCTTGCAATCTCGGCTGACACAGGTTGTTGAAGCGGCCTATGCGATCCGCTCGGAGCCTACGCCAGGCTGTCTGGACAGTTCGTATGACATGTCCGATTCGCACTTCCAATCGTTGTTCCCGTCACTGGTGCTGCAAAGGCCGGTGGGAGCAAATCTGGGTGAGGCACTGGAAAGCCTGCTTGATCAAGCACTGGCGCATCAGTTTCCAAAACATCCCAAGTTCGGGCAGAAGATCAAGATGGGCAAGGACTTGAAACAAGTCCTTGCCGTGTGCCAGGAAGCGGCACGGACCCCGGATGGTCGGATCATCGTTGAGGATAGGGCAGTTCGTCCGAAGCTCCGCAACATCTGCAATCCGCTTGAGCTTGGGCAGATGCACGAGACGCCGTTTGTCCTGGGGAGTTTCTGGAAGACGCACTTCAATCGGATGCTGGCCCAATCCGACCAACCAAATCCCACGGTGGCCGATCTTCGCCGCTGGATGGACCAGCCCGAAGAGCGTGGCCTGCCTCGTGAGATCCGGAACCTCCTTGTTCTGGTGTACGCCGATCAAACGAACCGGTCGTTCATAGATCGGGTCCGAGGCGGAAACTACGCACCCACGCTAGACGACCTACCGGGCGAGTTGGAACTCGTGGAACAGCAGCTTCCCGACGTGAAGGATTGGGAAGTAGCGATTCAACGAGTCTCGGAGGTCTTCGGCCATGCGATCTCTCGCCTCTTGAACGCCGCGAATCTCACCAACCTGGCATCGAAGGTTGAAGAGAGTGTGTCGAACCTGAAGGCCGACTGCGAGAGTCTGCCTGACCGTGTGCAACTGGTCCTGAAAAACTTAGGGCTACCAGAGGGAGAGATCGCCAAGGCAGATCGAGTTCGCACAGCAGTGGCCGTTCGGTCGTTGCTGAAAGATTGCGAAGGCAAGGAGCCCATGGCCTTGGTTGGGACCATCGCCAGCGCCAAGATCGATACGTCAGGCCCGGCAATGGGACGCAGCTTCAAATCCGCCACCTCGATACTCGATTGTCTGCGAAATACGAAGTGGGATCTGTTCGAGGGAATCTCAAATCTCAGTGATTCTCGCAAGACCGAGGCAGAATTGCTGCTTCAGGATATCCGGTCACATCTGTGTACGGATGAATTGGCTCTGGCCGGTGGGTTGGCACCGAAACTATCTGAGGCCGAGAGCCGAGCGATCAAACTTCTCACACCTCCAAAGCCTCCCATCAATCCTCCAGAGCCACCCGAACCTCCGCAGCCCCCGCCACCCAAAAAAGGCTGGAAACAGGTGGGCACCGGGAGCAAGTCTCGGTTGAACCATGGGGATTCACTTGCTGAGACGAAGAGCTTGCTCCAACAGTTGGAACAGAATCCCAAGCTGCGACTTACCGTCCACTGGACCCTGGAGGAGGAGACGGAATGAGCGTAGGGATGTTAATTGGACAGCGCCACTTTTCGAATCGAAAGTGACGTAAGTCTTTTACTCTAAATGTGTTGTGGCGAACTGTTAATCTAGGAAAACGGCCGAGCAGGGACCGTCGTAAGTCCATTCCCACAAATATCTTGGGACAACTTCACGGACAAAAGTGGCGCTGTCCAATTAATAGGTGTCTGCCTTTTCCGTGCGAAACCGACGCACCACCACCCCTTGCCGCCAAGCGTTCGCCGAGCCACGGGCCGCACAGCGACAGGTCTCCCTCTTACGCTCAATCGTAAAGAGCACTCGAGGGCCAACGGCCCGACCGTTTGCCTAGCCTGGGCCATCGGCCCAGGAACCGGGGCCCCTCAAGAAAACCAAGGGCCAACGGTCCGGCCGTTTGCAGCGCTACGTGGGGCCGGCCCGATGTCGGGTTGTATGCTCATCATCGAGACCTTGACGAACCACCTATGACTTGGCCCTACGGACCAAGCTCGGCAAACTGCCGGGCCTTCGGCCCCTAGAGAATTCAGCGGGTGT
>Ga0114931_10012015_pt1 | contig 10167 bp, 9 predicted proteins | sample 2SBtaG_FD_89579 | JGI IMG/M metagenome (GOLD analysis project Ga0114931, IMG submission 89579) | Deep subsurface microbial communities from Kolumbo volcano to uncover new lineages of life (NeLLi) - 2SBTROV14_V59a metaG | ecosystem: Environmental > Aquatic > Marine > Volcanic | place: Kolumbo... | reverse complement strand
CTGGTACATCTCGAGGATGGGGATCATCAGGCGGGGGCTGGCGGCGACGGTGTTGTTGAGGGAGTGGCAGATGGTGGTCGGGGCTTTGCCGGCTTCACCGCCCGGGCGGTAGCGCATATTGAGGCGTAGGCACTGGAAGTCGTAGAGTCGGCTGGCGGAGTGGGTTTCGGACCAGGCTCCGGTGGGTATGCCTTCGGCGTCGAGGTCGCCGCGGCCGGGCATCCAGCATTCGAGGTCGATCATGTCTGCGTTTTTGACCCCGAGGTCGCCGGTGCAGCATTGGAGGAGTCGGTAGGGCAGGGCGAGGCTTTGGAGGAGGTCTTCGACGAAGGAGATCATGTTCTGGTGCCATTGCCGGCTTTCGGCTTCGTCGGCGCGGCAGATGACGACCTGCTCGACCTTGTCGAACTGGTGGACGCGGTAGAGCCCGGCGGTGTCTTTTCCAGCGGCTCCGGCTTCGCGGCGGAAGCAGGTCGAGACGGTGACATATTGCAGGGGGAGGTCGGCTTCGTCGAGGATTTCGTCCATGTGCAGGCCCATGAGCCCGACTTCGCCGGTGCCGGTGAGGTAGAGGTCCTGGCCTTTGGTGTCTGCCCCACCGCCGTCCTGATCTTCGTCGGATTCAATCTGCCATCGTCGGGTTTCGTCGATGAGGTAGGACTGGGCTCGGCCTCCGGGGAAGAAGCCGGTGCCGACCATGGCGTTTTCGCGGACGAGGACGGGGACGGACATGGGCTTGAAGCCATGGTTGGCGACCATGAATTCGAGGGCGTAGCGGAGGATGGCCTGGTGGAGGCGCATGCCGTCGCCGGTGAGGATGTAGGAGCGGGAGCCGGCGAGTTTGACGCCTCGGGGGTAGTCGACGAGCCCGAGGTTTTCGCAGAGTTCGAGGTGGGTTTTTGGGTGGAAGCCTTTGTTCTCGAAGAAGGATTTGGCGGGGTCCCAGTCGTCCGGGGTCCAGACCCTCAGTTCGACATTATCGTCTGCGCTTTCGCCGATGGGGACATCGGGGTCGGCGGGCTGAGGGACGGCGAGGAGGAGGGTGGCGAGTTCGGGTTCGATGGCGGCCAGGCGTTGGTCGAGTTGCTGGATTTCGGTTTTGAGAGCTGCCGGGGCGGCTTTAATAGTGGCGACCTGGGCTTCGATGGCTGGTTTTTCCTGATCGGAGGCTTTTTTGAGGGCGCCCATAAGTTTGCCGATCTGTGGGCCGGTCTCTTTGGCGAGCTTGTTCTGCTGGGCCCGGAGGGATTCGATGCGGGTCTGGAGATCGCGTTTTTCGGCATCGAGTTCGAGGAGTCGGTCGATATCGACGGCGACGCGCTTGTGGGCGGCACCCTTGCGGTAGCGGTCGGGGTTTTCGCGGAGGGCTTTGAGATCAATCATGGGGCATGAGTGTAGAGCGTCGGGAGGGGTCCGGGGAGGTTTTCGGTGGGTGGATGGTTCCGCGGAGCGTTGGAGCCACTATCCTTTGTAGAGCCCGGAAATTGGCAGGGGCTTTTGGGGAACCAGATTCATGGCGATGTTGCAACTGAAGTCGAATGCCGGGCGGGGGCGACCCATTCGGCTTGATGATGACCCGATCACGATTGGTCGGCACCCGGACAATCGGCTCCGGATCAAGGACGAGATGGCGAGTCGGCATCACTGCATCATCGAGCCGATGGGCGGTGGGAAGTATCGGCTTCGGGACCTTGGGTCTCGGAACGGGACGAAGGTCAACGGGAGCAAGATTGATCTGGTGGAACTGACGCCGGGGGATCTGATCCAGATCGGACAGTTGAAACTCGAGGTCGAGGAGCGGCACAGCGAGGTGGTCGAACGGGCCGGGGGCGGTGGCGACAACGGTGGAGTGGTGTCGGCCAAGGTGAAACGCAAGGCGGCCGAGCGGGCGCCGTGGGTGGTTGAACTCAAAGCCATTCTCGATTCGTTCGAGGTCTCGGGTGTGGAAGATGAGAATGTTCGGGTGGTGGATGCGGGCGGGCAGACTTCGGAGGCGTTGGGCGGGTCGAGTGCGGGGCCTCGGGCGGCGCGGCTTTTGCTTCGGTGCGCGTCGCGGACGCGGGCGACGGATATTCACTGTGAGCCCAAGGGCGATTCGATGAATGTGCGGATGCGTGTGGATGGGCAGATGGTGTGGATTACGGAGTTGCCCAACGAGGTTGGTGAGCGGCTCACGGGTTTGGTCAAGAACGCGTGCCAGATGAAGTCGGCGGCCAAGGACGCGGTGCAGGATGGGCACTTTTCGGCGCGGTTTCCTGATCGGCGGGTGGAGTATCGGGTGAGTGTGACGCCTTCGGTGCATGGGCAGAAGATGGTTTTGCGTGTGCTCGATCAGCGGGGTGTTCCGACTTCGCTCAGTGACCTTGGGCTTGTGGGGTACATGCTTGAGCGGATTCACGCGGTGTGCAAGCAGGACTCGGGGCTTTTGCTTGTGTGCGGGCCGACGGGGAGCGGGAAGACGACGACGCTGTATAACGGGCTTCGGGAGATTGACCGCGATGCGCGCAATGTGATTACCATCGAGGACCCGGTCGAGTATCAGATCGAGGGTGTGACGCAGATGCCCATTGATGAGAAGAAGGGCAATACTTTTAATACGCTGCTTCGGTCGGTGCTGCGGCAGGACCCGGATGTGATTCTCCTTGGTGAGGTTCGTGACGAGGAGACGGCGCGGACGGCGATGCAGGCGGCGATGACCGGGCACCTGGTGTTTTCGACGGTACACTCGAAGGATTCAATCTCGGCGGTGTTTCGTTTGCTGGACCTGCGGGTTGAGCCATACCTTGTCGCCAATGCACTGAATCTGGTGTTGGCGCAGCGGCTGGTGCGGACGCTGTGTCCCAAGTGCAAGCAGAAGATTCCGGTGACGCCGGGGCAGGCGAACAAGATCGGGCGGTTCCTCGGGGGCAAGACGCATATCTGCGGACCCGTGGGGTGCCCCACTTGTATCAAGACCGGGTACCGCGGACGGCGGGCGCTGTTCGAATTGCTGGACTTTAATGACGAACTGCGCGATGTCGTGCTTCGGAACCCGAGTATTCAGGCGATGCGGAAGATTATCGATCAGGGTCTGTTTACGACCTTGCAGCAGTTTGGATATCGGATGGTCTCGGAGGGTGTAACCAGTATGGAAGAGGTGGAGCGGGTCGCCGGGTCAGGGTGAAGAAGATTCACCACAGAGGCACAGAGATTTGGATTTGTCAGAGATTTGGATTTGGGGTTCGGGAGTGTGCTCGGTGAGCGGGGCCGGGGAATCATCGGGTCGGGCGTCGGGTTCTATGATCGTCGATACGGAAAGGTGGGGTCATGCTTTGGCAACCTTCGCTCCCGGAGCGGTATGAGAAGATGAGCAGCGATGCGTTGAGCGCGGCGATCTCGGATCGGCGCGAGCGGCTTGGCGATCGGCTTGTGATACTTGGGCATCACTATCAGACGGATGCGGTGATTCGGCATGCGGATCTGACGGGGGATTCGCTCAAGTTGAGTCAGGCGGCTGCGGATGTGGTGCGCGAGCGTGGGGCGTCGTTTGTCGTGTTCTGCGGGGTGCATTTCATGGCCGAGACGGCGGACATGCTCACGCCTGATGCGGTCGAGGTGATTCTGCCTGATCTTTCAGCCGGGTGTTCGATGGCGGACATGGCCGATTATGACCAGACGGTCGAGGCGTGGGACGCGATCGAAGGTTCGCTGCGACGGGGGGGGTGGACGGGCAAGTTGGTGCCGATCACCTATGTGAACTCGACGGCTGCGATCAAGGCGTTTGTGGGCGACCACGGGGGGGCGTGTTGCACGAGCAGCAACGCGGACGCGGTGTTCGCGTGGGCAATGGGGCAGGGTGATGATGTGAAGATTCTGTTTTTGCCGGATCAGCATCTCGGGCGCAATACGGCAGCCAAATATGGGCTCGATGTCGAGACGGAAACCTGTGTGTATGACCCGAAACTGGCGCAGGTCGGCGAGCCTTTCGGGGGGGCTTTAGAGGAGGAGTTGGCCCGGGCACGGGTGATTCTGTGGGCGGGGCATTGTTCCGTGCACAAGTTGTTTCGGGCCGAGCACGCGACGGAGATTCACAGGGCGAATGCGGGCTTGGCACCGGGCGTCGAACCGGTGCGGATTCTGGTGCATCCCGAGTGCGCCAAGGAAGTCGTGGACCTTGCGGATCTGGCGGGGTCGACGGAGTTTATTATCAACACGGTGCGTGCGTCGGCGCCCGGGTCGCGTTGGGCGATTGGAACGGAGCACAATCTTGTGGGTCGGTTGCGGTCAGAGGGTGTCAAGCGTGGGGTTGAAGTTCGGACGCTTTCGGATTGTCAGTGTTTGTGCACGACGATGTACCGGATTGATGAGCCACATTTGTTGTGGGTGCTTGATGGGCTTTGCGGGATCGGGGTTGATGGGCCGGTGGTGCGCAACCGGATCCGGGTCGATGCGGAAGTTCGCCGGAGCGCACTGGTGGCGCTGGAGCGGATGCTGAGTTTGACGGGCGCGGGCGTGTCAGGAGTTCAGGTTTGAGATGGTGCCCGAGCGGACTTCGACGATGGGGGCATCCTGGAGTTCGCCATGGTCGAGTGCTTCGCGCATCTTTCGGCCGATTTTGAACTTGACGGTGCGTCGGCTGGGGACCTGGACCGGTTCGAGGGTTTTGGGGTTCTGGGCGACTCTGGCGGCGCGGTCGCGGACTTCGAAGACGCCGAAGTCGCGGAATTCGAGTCGGTTGCCTTTTCCGAGTTCGGAAGTGACCTGATCAAGAAACGCCTGGATGACGAGTTTGACATCGGTGCGTTTGATCGCAGTTCGGGTTGAAATGCGATCAATGAGGTCTTTTTTAGTGATTGTGGCCATGATGTCGGGTCTCCCAGTGCTGCGGGTCTCGTGAAACGGGATCAAAATGTAGGCGTGAAAACAGAGAGTAAGACTTTGATCCTCTTTCTGGCGACTTTTCCGGTCTTGGAAGAAAGTACCCCATTTTCACTGTTGAACACATCACGCCGACCTGACACAACCCCAGCGGTGTCGGGCTTATGTCAGTATCGCAGATAAGTAGGTCCCCGTCAACACTGAACTTGCGAAAGATTGGCCAATGGTAACCAGGGGTGGCCAGGATTGTGGATTAAAATCGGACGGAAACCCCTGTGTAGAGCCCGGCGATGGATCCGGACCACTCGAATTGGGAGGGATCATTCCCATCTTTCAGGCGATAAATATGAATTTTGTATCCGACTTCGAGCCCGATATTTGGTTGAGGGTGCCAGATGAGGGCGGGTTCGATGGTGAAACTCGCGGAGCTGGTGTCGCCGGTGCCGAAGGCTCCGATGGTGGAGTTGATCGAGAACATAAACCGTTCATGGATATCGAGTTCCAGCGCGACGGCCAAGATTGGTTCGGCGAAGACCTGGTCGTAGGACAGGGCTGTGGTTTCGGCTCCGGTGCGGGCGCCGCTGGTGGGAGTGACGGCGAAGTCGAGGCTGATGGAGGAGACTCGGATCCCGCCACCGGCGAGGATGCGGGCTCGGAGGATATCTCGGCCGTCGTCGGTGGTGCCGTCGATATAGGAGTAGAGGAGGTAGAGGGCTCTGGCTTCTGCAGTCCATGTGGAAAAGTCGAGGGCGGAGGTTTCACCGGCGAAGAGGGCGACGGAGCCGAGGGTTTCGGTTCGGAGTGCGTTCGAGGTTGTGCTGGCGTCGAAAGCGGAGCCGGCGATGGCGATTCGGAGTTTGCCTCGTTGGAGTTGGAACTCGCCGTAGGGGCTCGAGCGGGGGAGTCCATGTTGAGGTCGGAGAGGTCGATCTGGTCGTTGGCATCGGAGCCGCCAGGGAAGTTGATGTCGCCTGCGGGCCCGGCGTACCAGAGGCGAGGCTCGAAGGAGATGGTCCAGGTCGAGGTGGGTTCACGAGACCAGGGGTCGTCGGCGACAGACTCGGCTTGTTGGGCGAGCGCGGGCGTGGACAGGGCGAGGGCGAGGATGGCGTGGCGGATCATGCGTGGCTCCGGGTGTCTGGTCGAGTTGAGAGGATAACGATAGGGTGATGATGATGCAGGGCGAAGATGGTGGATCGGTGGAGTTGGCACCCGGGGTGCGGGTTGGGCCGGGGGTGGTGCGGGTTGATTTTGTAACCAGTTCCGGGCCCGGGGGTCAGAATGTCAACAAACGGGCGACCAAGGCGCAGCTTCGGGTTTCGATTGATGCCCTCGGGCTGACGGCTGGGGCCCGGGCCCGGCTGGTGCGGCTGGCGGGTTCGCGGGTGACCGGTGATGGCGAACTGATTATCTCGGCGGATGAGCTGCGCTCGCAGAAACGCAACGAGCGGGCGGCGTACATGCGGCTTCGGATGATGCTGGTGCGGTCGATGAACCCGCCCAAGGTGAGACGGGCGACGCGGACGCCTCGGTGGGCGATTGAGAAGAGGCTTCGGGAGAAGAAGAGGAGAGGGGATGTGAAGAAGAGGCGGAAGGGGGAGGGGGAGTGAGTGCTGTTGTGGTTGCTCGGGGCATCGATCATGTCACCGGGCTTGCCCCCGAAATGGAGGTGATTGAAGTAGCAACGATCGGGGCATCACGCCGAATGAAGGTGTCGATGACGCGGCGGAGGCTGGTTGCGGCCGGGTTGTCGTCGTACGGGGAGACGAAGCACCGAGGGCCGAGGACGGACTTTGGTGGCTCATCCCCATGGAGATCGCCGCTGCTGTCGCAGCGGCGATCCCCGCGAGAGAATAAGCAATATTGTGCAAGAGAAAATCGATCCCTGGCGAAATGCCTTGGAATAGGGAACGAGACTGGAAACTTTTAACAACGACGCCGGCGTAGATTCAGTCCGAGCAGCCCAGTCGTACACACGATGAGCGAACCCGGAGATGGTGCGTATACAGAAGTGACATACTCGATCGCTTCGTCGTGCAGCGCGCTATCGAGCCCGGCGTTGAACACGGTGTAAATCACCTCCGAATCCGAGGCGCCGGAGAGCGAGAAGGTGTTGGCGAGCAAGTAGATCCCTGCGTCGGCGCTGGGGTCGATTGTGAAGTCGAAGTGCTCGTCGAAGCCATCGGGGGCATCGGCGTCGTAGTTGATGTCGAAGCCGTCGACGGGGCTGCCATCGAGGGAGGTGGTGACGCTGACCGGACCGAAGCCGATCGTCATGGGGTTATCGGCGTCATTGAAGCTGATCGGGTCGGTGCCGTCCCAGTACATAAGCGCACTGGTGAGGGTGAAACTGACCTGGGTGTTATCGGGGAGGACGCCGGGCTCGATGAATATGCCCGGCTCGTCGGCGAACCAACTGCTTCCGGTCAGGGTCATCTCCGATGAGAAGACGCGCTGGCCGAAGTCGGTGACCGTATGGGTGTCGTGGTTGCCTTTGCCAACGGCGACGGAGCCGTCGATGATCGCCAAGCCATAGTCAACATCCTCGACTTGTGCGGTCGCTTGTGATACGAGTGTTGTCAGTGTGATGAGTGCGAGTGTCTGGCAATGAGGTTTCATGGTCTTCTCCCTAAAAAATAAGTGGTCTCATTACTTGTTGGTTTCGTTCCTTGTTTTATCTATGCTCGTTGAATCAGTTTGGTTATGGGCATCCCTCCGCGAACGCCGACAGGTACGCGATGACATCGAAGATGTCGAGGACGCCGTCTGAGTTGAGGTCGACGCTCAGATCGCCGGCGCTGAACGCGGTGAGGAAGGCGTTGACATCAAAGAAGTCAAGCACACCATCTCCGTTGAGGTCTGCTACACAAGGAGGAGCGATCAGCACATTCTCGACATAGTCGATGGCGTTCTGGAGTTCGTCTTCGCCGTCTCCCTGCGCGAAGACGATGTAGAGCGTGTCGGTGGGCAAGATGTTGGGGGTTTCGGTCCAGAGCTGGAGTTGGAGCAGCCAGACAGAATCGACCTCGGGCAGCTGTCCGCCGTTGAGCAGGAATTGCATGTGGTGGTGGAAGAACGCGCCCTCGTCGAGCGCGGCCTCGCCGAAGACGATGCCCATCACCGGCACATCAACGCTGGGGGCGAGGATGTCCTGGCCGGCGGCGTGCACGGTGAGCGTCTCGTCGGCGAGCGTGTCGAAGTTTTGGTTGTCGATGTCCCAGACGCGGGGCGCGGCAAGGATGTCGAACCCGATGGACATGCCGGGGATGAGATCGCCCAGGCGCGATGTGAAACCGGGGTCGTTTGTGAAGTTCGGGAAGCCCTCGGCCCCCATGATCGCTGACTTGACGCGCACGGGGAAGACCGCGGTGCCGTCGGCGGCGACAGCGCCGGTGATGATTTGGTTGTTTTCGATCGCGAGGACGAAGTCGGTGGCATGTAACTCGTCGCCCATCGCTGCGGCGGCGGTCAGAGCGAGCGTGGCGGTCAGAATGAATCGTTTCATGGTATTTGTCCTTTGGTTGGTCATGGTATTTGTCCTATGGATGGGTTCTGGGTGTTCAGTTCGGCGGACTGGCCAGGGGGTGGAACAAGTTGTGAAATGTGTCCTGGTACATCTCGCTGAAGGCGAGCGTGCGAACCGATCCGTCCAGGAAGGCGGCATTGCTCTTGCCCGCGGGGCTGGTCGGTTTGCCGCCGTGGGCGTTGAGCCAGAGTTGCGAGCTGGCGAAGGTGGCGCTGGCGGTTGGGCTGATGAACGAGAAATCCCACTCGTCGGGGTGCACATGGTCGGCCTTGGCGAAGCCGGGATCGTCGTCAATGGACTCGCCGAACTCGCGCTTGACGGGGGTCATCATGACGAAGTGGATGGTGCTCGTCGGGCGTGGGATGCGGTTGAGCCGGGTGTAGGCGCTGCGTTGGTCGAGGCGACGCCCGGTGACGGGGTCCGGGTTGAGGAAGGGGGCGACGCTCTGGGCGGTGAAGCCGTTGAGTCCGTAGCTGGTAAGGCGTGAGATTGCGGGGTAGTCGGGGTCGTTGCTGAAGTCGTGGTCGTTGAGGATCGCCTCGTTGTCGCTAAACCAGGATCGAAGTTCGGGGAGGGTCATGCCGGTGTCCTGTCCACCGTCTTCGACACTGCGCCAAATCGAGTGATCGACGGGGGAGAAAAGCATCTCGGGCGCGGTGCCGTAGTCTTGGAGGGTGATGAGCCAGGTGTTGCGGATGTCGCCGCCGAGCTGGCCGTGCGGGAGGGCGGCATCGATGAACCGGCCATTGTTGTCGTTGAGGTACATTTGGTGCGACAGCTCGAGCTGACGCATGTTTGACGCGCAGATCAACCGCTGGGCGCTCCTACGGGCCTTACCCAGAGCAGGGAGCAGAATCCCGATGAGCAGTGCAATGATGGCGATCACGACGAGAAGCTCGATGAGCGTGAACCCGCGTTTGCGGGCTGAATGAGTTGTATAAGGCATCAATGTATTCCAGATCAGGCCGTACGCGCAGTGCAAGCGCGCTACGACGAACCGTGTTCGTGCAGAAGAACAGACGAAGCAGCAGGTTCAGCAGATCGGAGGGGCTCGTGCAGAGCGAACACAGTGCACACGCGACAAGATCGGCGTGCAGGCTTCAACCATCCGGCAAGGCGGCGTTGTTTGCAGGCCGATGACTTGGAGCGGCTGGGGCGCGGGTGCCAGATGCAACCCGCTCAGCCCGAGACAGATCGGGCAATGGTCGTTATCGGCAGGGATTGGGCTCGGGGCGGGCGTGTTTTCGCTCCGCTCGGTCGCATGATCCGAGGAGCACACCGTGATTTCGGTGTGCTGTGTGTGATGCGATAGCATGTGGAGGTTTGTAATGACACCGCCGCCGTACATCAGCACCAGCGTGATCAGGAACCAGGTTGTCAAACGGATGAATCGCATGGTGATATGGGGCGCTACTGAGAATAGATTATCATGTAATGCGAGCTTGTCAAGCCTTTTTACAGGCCGTGGGTAGAATTTTGGTGCTCGATTTGATAAACGCCGCCCAAATGGGTGGCGTTTTCTCAACGGATCGGGAGGGATTGGAACCATCGGTACGGGTTGCCCCGTACACCGGATTCGCAATCCGGCCAAGCGAATCGCAACAACTGGTATACCAAGCACTTACGGCTGGGCTCGGTGGTGGTCCAGCGGGGAATCCAGCAGCAGGGGCTGAAACCGGGGGTCTTGAACCGGGGCTGAGTTTATCAGGCTTGTGCTGCGGGCAGAGGTTTTGAGCATGTAGACCACCCGGGGCCTCGGTGATCGTCGTGGTTGCTCAGGGCAG
>Ga0114931_10012014_pt1 | contig 10168 bp, 10 predicted proteins | sample 2SBtaG_FD_89579 | JGI IMG/M metagenome (GOLD analysis project Ga0114931, IMG submission 89579) | Deep subsurface microbial communities from Kolumbo volcano to uncover new lineages of life (NeLLi) - 2SBTROV14_V59a metaG | ecosystem: Environmental > Aquatic > Marine > Volcanic | place: Kolumbo... | reverse complement strand
CACTTTGACGGGGCCCTGATTGGCGAAATTCAATCCTGTGGCTGGACCTTGAGGGTTCAAGGCAGGGCTGACGTTGAAGTAGGTCGGGTCATACCAATCTGAGACCCATTCAAACACGTTCCCCGCCATGTTATACGCACCGTAACCACTAACCCCTGCTGGGTAGGAATCTACCGCTGTAGTTTTCCCAACTTTTTGACCATAATTGGCTTTGGTCTCGTCGAGTGTATGCCCCCATGGGTAGTGTTCATTTCCATCCGGTCCCTTGGCGGTGCGTTCCCATTCTGCTTCGGTTGGTAGCCGTTTGCCCTTCCAGTCACAGAAGCCGCTGGCATCGTACCAATTCACGCCGACGACAGGTTGTTCTGGTTTGCTAAGACGAGGGTCGTCCCAGTAGGCCGGTGCAGGATGGCCGGTCGCCTTCATGAATTCTTTGTAATCTTTGTTAGAGACTTCGTATTTATCGATGTAATAGGCATCGAGCACCACCTTGTGCAGTTTTTCATCCTTATGATGCTTGCTACCCATGCTGAACTCGCCGCGTGGAACAAGTACCATGTTTTCTGGGTCTTGGCTGTAGGCAGGGCTTGTGGCCAGGAGAACGGAAACAAGCAGGCTGAAAAAAATAAATGAGAGGTATTTCATTTTGATTTCTCCCTGGTGGTCTGAAGATTGTTGAATGTGAGTTTGACGGAATTTCGTCATGGTCTTCGCGCTCCTTTGTGTTGAATGAGTTGATGATGTTCCGAGCGCCATCGGTTTTCCAAAATTGTGGTGTCGAAAAGATCTCCGCATTGCAAACATTTCATGACCTCAATTTGGAAATCAGCGATACCTTCTTCTGGAGAAATGCAAAATGTTTTTATGAGAAGTCCGCGGCACCGGGAACAGGTTGAGTTGGATCTAGATAATAGTTTGTCTAAACTCCCTGGTGAGGCCTGAATGGGTTGTTGTTGAAGTGTTTCCATTATTCCCCTCCAATTGATTTAAGTTTTTTTAAAGTTGCATCCTTTTGCAGTGGTTAATGTTTGTCTAATGTATGTATATTGTTATAGCGCACTGTTTAATATTTGTCAATAGTTTTATAGGAAAAAGTTTTGACATAGATTATACAATTTGGTATATTCACCTAATGCAAATGTACAGAATTCACAGATTTTCAAAGCTTACCGGGTTAACTACTCACGTAATTAGGGCATGGGAGCGGCGGTATGGGCTGGTGACCCCGGTCAGGGGAGCTAACCGTTATCGCCTGTATAACGATGAGGATGTCCGCTTATTCAGGTATTTGAAGTCTAAGGGTGATGAAGGGATGAGTATTGGGGAATTGGCAGAAATTGGGAGAGAAAAACTCCTGGAGCAGGCTGAGAGAGAATTCGTGTCGGCTTCAGTTGAGCCGCCTCCTTCCGAGCGATTGCTTGCAGACTTAACCCAGGCACTTCAGGAGAATGATCGGGCAGGGTTTGAACTGAAATTGAATGGGGCTTTGGCCGTCATTCCATTTGAGGAAGCCTTGCATCGCTTCCTGCTTCCCTTACAAGAACATGTTGGCCAACTCTGGCATGAAGGAAAACTTGCTGTAGCGCAAGAGCATTACGCGTCGAATCAAATCAAGCAAAAAATCTTTTCCGCGATGAACCAACTTCGCATGGCCGAGGAAGGCCCGCGTGTTGTCGTTGCCTGTCCTTCTCAAGAGTGGCATGAAATTTCGGCGATGACGGCGGCCTATTTGTGCGCGGCGCGAGGATGTTGCGTTGATTACTTAGGAGCGAATCTTCCCATTCCGGAACTGGCCAAATATTGTGAACAGGTTCGACCAGCCTATGTTCTCCTCTCCATGACCGTGGATCGTTCCCTAGACGAAATTAAAAATATTATTCGGGAATTAGTGACAGAAGTTTGACCGGTTGTTCCGGTTGGAGTCGGAGGGTATTGTGCTCAAAACCATGCCGATCTCTTTTTGACCGAAAAGATAACCATCTTTCCGGATTTAAAAGCTCTTGATGCTTTTGTCTTTTCCCTCACGCATTAACTTGCTCCGATTTGAGCCAAAGGACATAAAAAGAAAATATATTCACCTCTTTTATTGCTATCGGTTTGTATTATGGTCCTATCGGGATGCGCAGTGTTTGGTCATAGTGCTGTTGAAATTGCACCATACGAGGTAATAGAAAAAGAGGACGCTCTTGAGCTGCGTCATTATGAGCGTTTGGTTTTCGTGACAACCGCTATGCCGACTGGTATGCATGATCAACGGGATCCCTTCTACAAATTATTTGATTATATCTCTGGAAAAAATGAATCAACCAAAGAAATACCTATGACTGCACCAGTCTTTTTAGATCAGGCTGATGAAACGACCGAGTTTATGTCTTTTGTCCTTCCGGAAAATTTTTCAATTGAGACTGCACCTATTCCCAAAGACCCAGCAGTCAAGTTAGAAGAGATTGTGAACTATACCGTTGCGGCGATAACGTTTAGCGGTTCTTTCAATCAAGACAATATTAATACGCACAAAATAATTCTCGAAGAATGGATTGCGCGCAAAGGGTTTGAAAAAAGAGGCCCCGCTAAAGCCGCCGGGTATAACCCGCCTTTTACCATTCCAGCGCTAAGAAGAAACGAAGTATTGATACCGGTTGATAAGCCCTAACATGATGATGCAAGTGACGTATAATTTGAATCATAGTTTGGTTATGGTAGTAATGAGATTTTCGGGATCAAAAGAGGTTTTCCATTGAATGAATGTGGCAACTTGGGCAGATTAATTAAGGAAGCCCTGAAAACTGTGTGGATAACCGTGACCTGTGGAGCGCTTATGACTGCTTGTGTGGGGGTGGCTCCACAAGATTGGCAGTGGAAGAAAGTGGAAGAACCTACGGCATTCGGATTGATTAAGGTCAGGACGACTGGATCCTATTCACGCGGGTATCAAACTCAACTTCGATTTTTTCATCTGTTAAACCTTGGCACAGGGGAACGCCTTCGCGTCGATGTGCACTCAGCTGCCAAAGCGTTCTTCCTCACCCTGGCTCCTGGGGACTATGAAGTCATTCGGGTTCAGTTCAATGAAGGTCCTATGATGATGGAATCTCATGTTAGCTTACAATTTCAAGTCCGCCCAAACGGAACGACTTACCTCGGGACTTGGCAGTTTGATGTGGATACGCCCCGCACCCAACGGATGCTTCGCACGGAAATTGTTCACGACCAACCTAAATGGGACGAGATTCCCATGATGCATCGAGCACCCAAACCAAAGGCAATGGAAGTTTTTCTTCCTAAGCTCGAGAGCGAAGAAATTAGACTCTTCACAGTCGCGCCTTATCCGAAAATTAGTTATTACTATCGGTAATGATGAAAACGATTCATCCTAATGGACAGGGAGGCTTTTCTCTTTTACTGGCTAAGAGATTAGCGTATGTTTTATTCGGAATTTTTTAAACGAAACTTTTCGTAACGCTCGAGGTGGCATTCTTCCTGTATAGTCAAGAACTGTGCATTCATTGTTTTTCGAAGATAATCCTCAAAGCCTCTGCACTCCTTTCCTACTTGGCGCTCTCCACTACGATCCCTGCTATTTCGCACCAAAAGAAAACTTATGCATGACCAAACCGCTCCCTGGTCCCACAATAATCAAGCAATGGATCCGAGAGGACCATCTTTGGGGAGACAGACTGTGAACGTGGTTCCCTGACCTTCTTTACTGTCTACACAAATCGTTCCTCCATGAACATCAACGACATCCTTGACAATCTTCGTTCCCAACCCGGTGCCACCAGATTTGCGACTGACCACATTTTGAGTGAAAAGGCTGTCACGAACCTCGGATGACATGCCACGCCCTGTGTCTTTAACATTGACGAGTATGTGCTTGTCATCTGATGTGAGTTTGCCAGTGATCGTGATGGATCCACCAGCCGGAACCTCAGGGATGGCATTATTCACAAGATTGTAAAACGCGTTAAAAAGACGTTGCTGGTCGGCACGAATGGTTGGAAGAGTCTCAAGTCCCTGGTGTTGTAATGAGACTCCGCTCTCATTTCCATACAGTCGTAAGGCCTCCAACACATTGCCAATGATTTCACTTAATTGGCAGCCAGTAAAGTGTGGAGGTGCGCTTCGGCCCTTCACCGCATCTGCGATTTCCTTCACTCGCTCTTGAATGCGCAAGGTCCCTCTCCGCGCCATCGTGATCACATCTTTATATAAGGTCTGGGTCTGTTGGGTTGTAACCCCAGTTGCAGGTGGCAGCCGCTGGAAAAATTCGTCGAGCTCCTCTTCGAGCAGGTTCATGCCCATTTGAGCGGGTGTGAGCATGTTTTTTATGTCGTGGCTAATGTCACCAATAAGACGACTGACTTCAGCCATTTTGGCTTCTTCAAGAACGCGTCGTTCAAGCTGTTGGCGATCAAGTAAATCCTGTCGAAGTTTCCAGAGCGTGATCAACCCTATTATCAGTGTTAAAACAATCCCCACGATCATTGTTTGAATAGTCAAAGATTCCAGGTCATGGGCTGCCGAATGCAGGTGGTGGAGGGAGGTGGAAGCTTCTTGATTCATATTCAGGGTAAACTTTTGAATTTCCTGCATCACGTTCCTCCCGATCCCTTTGATGATCGCTTCTCGAACTGCCGGGGGGCCTTGAGTAGAAAATTGATCGAGAACGCTTTGCAAAAGAGCAAGCCGTTTTTGAAGCATGTTGTTGAATTCCTGAAGTCTTGAATCAAGAGGGTCATTCTTAAGCGACACCGAATGCAATTGTGCCATGTCGTCCTGAATATCTTGAACCGCCTTGCGATAGGATGTAAGAAAGTCAGATTCTCCAGAAAGGAGAAAACCACGCTGATGCTCCTCTGCTTCTTTAAGATTCAGGAACAGGCGGAAAAGGCTGTTGGTTACTTCCGCTGAATGCGAAACCGATTCAAAGCTGTTCACGGTCTGATGAAGCCCCCACAATGCTACACCTAGAACCGTTACGAGAATAAGGTGACCGAGAACAACCCCTGCATGGATCTTATTATTGAATGGAAAGAAAGGAGTATTCATTGAACCCTCATTTAACATGTAAACATTTTGTTTTGTAATGAAAAAAGGCTGACTGATTAATACAGCACAGGATTGAATGGAGAAAATAGTTTTCAATTACTAATAGTATATCAATATCTAAGCTTTGCTAAGAGACACGGTAAATCTAGTGTTCGGGCTGCTCATTAGCCAGAAATGGATCAATCGCTGTTCTCTTAATGATTTTTTCCTTGCCCGATTTGTAAGGTTTCAGGAATACATATCTTAATCAGGTACTAAAAGCGTAATATATTGTCATGCCTATGAAGGGTGTTGGGTTAACATCATTTTGGAAGCGCTATTTTGGGATTCCCGCAGGCTTTGCGGGAATTATTGCGCTTTATCTCTTCACCATGTTTGGAATTCTCGCCTACACCATTTTTACTTTTCAGAGTCAAAGGTCGGATGCGGTCGTGATTGATCTCGCAGGCCGACAACGAATGCTGAATACCAAGCATATGATGCAGATCCTTCTGGTTTCACAAGGGGTACAGGCGGATTATGGTTATACTCGTAAGATTTTGCATGGAACATTGGATGCGTTGACTAACGGGGGAGAAGCGATCATCAATCTTGGAAAAAACGAAACTGAGATTTTGCCACCAGCTTCCACTGAAGCTATCCGTCAGAAGCTGGGAGAGCAAAAAGATTTTATTATGAAATTTACGGGCAAGGCTGATGCATTCCTCAAGCTACCCCTGACCGATCCCATGTATCAAGAAGTCTTGGATGAACTGCGCAGCCTGCATGAATCCCTCCATGCCGTCACAGAAGAGGGGGTGAAAATGCTTGCGACAGAGTCGAGGGCAAAGGTTACGGCAAGGCTGGAAGGGCAGATAGTCGTGGCCTTTCTCATAGGGCTTCTTGGAATTTTGCTCACAGTGCAAGTCATTAGGGTCAATAGAGAAAGAGAGCGAGAGATATTGGAGCGACAGAAAGCACAAGAGGAATTGCGGAAAAGTGAGGCTCAAATTCTCCAGGCGTTACGCCAAAGCGATACGCTCAAGTCCGCTTTGTTGTCTTCAGTTTCGCATGAACTTCGAACGCCGCTCACTTCCATTAAAGCGATGGCGTCAAGGGCGCTGGATTATTCTGGTGAAGGGGCTCCACATCCACGGGCGGAGTACTTAGAGTCGATTAATCAAGAAATTGATCATCTCACTCGCCTTGTGGAGAATCTATTAGACATGTCTAGAATCGAAGCTGGGGCATTGAGACCAAAGCGTGACTGGGAGCTCTTGGAAGACCTTGTTGAGGGAGCCATTGGGGCGCTCGGCAAAAGTTTAAGTGAGCGAGAGCTACAATTGGAATTGGAAGATGATTTGCCACCAGTTTTTATTGACGGTGTACAAGTTCAACAAGTCCTGGTGAATCTTTTAGATAATGCGATTAAACATTCCACAGAGGGCACCGCGATAGGCCTAAAGGTGCTTCGGATAGGCGATGCTGTGGAGGTGCACGTGTCCAACGCCGGGGAGGGCGTCCCCAAGGAAGAGATTCCCCGAATATTCGAACGGTTTTATCGCGTGAGTTCCAGACGTCAGCCAAGCATTCGAGGGACGGGGTTGGGGTTAGCCATTTGTAAAGGCATAGTCGAAGGCCATGGTGGTAGAATCTGGGTGGAATCGGTTCCTGACCAAACCACAACATTTGCGTTCACGCTTCCAATGAATTCTGAGCCCCAAGAAAAAGTACCATTTGGCAGCCTATCGGAGGAGGGACCTGATCATGAATAAAGGGGCGCGGATTTTGGTTGTTGATGACGAACGAGAAATCCGACGCTGCTTAGAATTGAGTCTGGAGGAGAAGGGCTATACGGTTTTGGCAGCCGAAAGCGGAGAAAAGGCCTTGGATTTGTTAAAGCAGAGCCCTGCCGATGTCGCCATCGTCGATTTGTTGCTGCCTGGTATCGATGGAATAGAACTCACCAAAAGTATTCGACAGCGGTCTACACTCCCTATCATTATTCTTTCAGCAATCGGGGATGATAAAAAGAAAGTGAAAGCCCTGGAAACGGGAGCCGATGATTATGTCACGAAGCCATTCAGCATAGAGGAGGTTGTTGCGAGAATTCGATCAGTTCTGCGCCGGGTCGTAGGTTCAAAGGGTGTGAACCCTATCCTCTCATATGGTGATCTGGTGGTTGATTTTGAACATCGCGAGGTGAGTTTGAGCGATGAACCCATCAAGCTGACACCGATGGAATATGAACTTCTGAAATATATGGTGCAGAACGCCGGCAGAGTACTCACCCGGCGTATGCTGCTTAGCGCTGTTTGGGGGCCAGGGCATGAGGATGATACTCAAAGCCTGCGAGTTCTTGTGAGACAGTTAAGAAAGAAAATTGAAAAAATTCCTGCCAAACCCTGTTTTATTTTGACAGATCCCGGAGTGGGTTACCGCTTTAAAGCCGAACCTTCCTAGAAAAACCTCCCGCCGGTTAGTAGCAGTAGATCGACTTTCCTCTGCTGACGACACCATGTTCTCGTCATCTCAGACATTCGGTTTTCGCAAAATTTGCCATTCGTCATTCAGAGTGAAGAAAGTCTTGCAGCTTTTGCTGCAGGTTCAACATGGTTGCATCTTTTGGTCGACATTTTGAAAAATTATTTCAAATTCTTATAGAAAATTTATGAGTACTTGTGAAAATTTTACCAAAATTTCACGCATACACCTCGTTCTAAGAATCGAATTCTTACAGCTTTTCGGGTTAAATAATCACGAAAAAGAAAAATTGTGAGCGGGAGACTAGGCAAAAAGGAGGTTCCATCATGTCACATAAGATCAAATGGCTAATGACCTTTCCACTGGTATTTTTATTGGTATTGGTCGGCAATGTGACCTTTGGAGAAGTGAAGCCTTCATCCGTACGCATGAACCTGGAGAACTGGGGGCTAGAGAATCGTCCAACAAAGCTATTGGTATTGGTCAGCAATGTGAGCTCTGAAAAGAAGAGTCCTCCACCTGTGGTTATTAAAATGGAGAGCTGGGCTCCATATTATCGGCCATTTGAGGCTGAAATCCATTTGCAAACGACTATTCAATGGAATAACCCTACCGCATCTACCCACACCGTACGACACGACGGTTGTGCTGAAAAAGGACCGTGCCTTTTCGATTCAGGAGCAGTGCCTCCCAATGGCAGTTACACGATACAAGGACTCGCACCTGGACGTTATCCCTACCATTGTGAGTTGCATCCTATCATGCGGGGGGAATTGGTTGTTGGTGGTCAATCCATCGATCACCCAGAAGAATTGCAGCAGATAGCTCAGATAGAAAAATGATCAAACGAAACAACATAATTTTACTCATTTCGGGAAATACCTAAAGATTATAAATAACATTTTTACTCTGTCTCAGAACGGAAAGCTGACAGCATGCATGCTCGTTTAAGTTGGGTGAATGATGTGAGGGGAGGTTACATGAATTGGCAGGTGGATATGCTGGAACAAAGCATGACAAAACTTGCACCCCTGGGAGAAAAAGTCGCAGCACGATTTTATGAGGTGTTATTTGAAGACTACTCAAGCCTGAGGCCGCTTTTTCAGGGGGTGTCGATGATTGACCAGAACAACAAACTCTAGTCAGCCTTGGCCTTGACGGTACAGGGGTTTCACAATCCTGAGCAACTCTCAAAGACCCTATTCGAATTAGGGTTGAAGCATGAGACTTATGGGGTTTGTCCTGAGGATTATCATGCAGTTCGAGTGACATTGCTCAAAATTCTAAAAGAGTTTCTCGGAGAGAATTGGTCAGGGCAAATGCATTTGGCCTGGGCACATGCTTTGGATGAAGTGAGTGGGATCATGCTCCAAGGGGCTGCTCAAACTCCAAACACCAAAGCCTTGGGGTAGGAATTTATAGAAGGGAGCCGCTCTTCCCAAATGAAACGCATTCTTCTCGTCGATGATCATGAGATGGCTCGGCAAGCCCTGAAGGTCTTTCTGGAGTACTATGGGTATGCCTGCGAAGAAGCCGAACATGGGGCCGCCGCTCTCGCTTGGCTGGAGCAAGGACAGCACGTGGATCTCATCGTGTCCGATAACCAGATGCCGGTCATGACCGGTTTGGAATTTCTCGTTCAGGTGAGAGCCAATCCTCATTTCGGTACCATTCCCTTCATTCTGAATTCGGGGAACATCACCGACGAGATAAAACGACAGGCAGATCAGGCGGGAGTTATGGCAGTGCTCAAGAAACCTTACAATTTTTCAGATTTCGTCGCGATCGTCACCAAAGTCCTCTGAGCTGCTCGCATTCTTTGACCACTTATGATGTTAGGTTTTGCGGGTGTGGACTTGCCCCCAATGTCCACTTGCCTCAATTGAGTCTAGCAACCGACTGTTTCCTAGCCAGATCACTCTCAAAAATTTTTTGGCTTTACTCAGTGCTCGTTGAGTATTCAATAGAAGTTCCTCTCCTTGTTTTAAAAAACAGCGGTTGGATGCCCCCACCAGGCACTGAACGATAATCGAATTGTCTTCTTAAGCGATGGATGTTGAAAGAGGGGATGGTTCCGTGCTTCATACTATACTAGTAAGCGATCACATTATCCTTGATCTTCCTCAAAAGTTTCGTACCTCTAATAACATTGTGGGGTTGGGTTGCCCGGCGACAGGAGGCTCAGCGCCAAGCAACCCTCCCCCGGATATGTGAAGTCATCAATCCGAGTTTGTAAACCCCTAAATGATCTTACGATCCCCCGGAATGAACTTACAAACAAAATCCTATTAAGTTTAGACAGACAGAGGGAAATCGGAATCAAACTTGACTAGAGACTTGGCATAAATTCCATGCGGGAAAATGCTTTTGTGTTATCTCCCTTCTTTCTTGCCCGCGTACTGAAATTTATTCGTTGAGATGTTTTTGGAGAGGCTGGTTAGTCATCTCGACAAAGAATTTCTGTCAAGAAAGAGGTTCTTACAGAATTGTCTAGGGTTTTCAAGGATCTTCTTGGAAAATTTCTAGCATGAGTAGTTAAATATAAAGAGGGCTTAAATGATCCAAGCAATAATTCTGTTATGAGACGAGAATTTACCAAAAAAATAATGTCGTAAGGCTAGAGTACAAAAAGGGAAGCCCCGCATATGGCAATGCT
>Ga0114931_10012013_pt1 | contig 10169 bp, 9 predicted proteins | sample 2SBtaG_FD_89579 | JGI IMG/M metagenome (GOLD analysis project Ga0114931, IMG submission 89579) | Deep subsurface microbial communities from Kolumbo volcano to uncover new lineages of life (NeLLi) - 2SBTROV14_V59a metaG | ecosystem: Environmental > Aquatic > Marine > Volcanic | place: Kolumbo... | reverse complement strand
CTACCCGTCCAGCTGGACCATCGCCAGCATCATCGTCGGCGCGGTCTCGGCGGTGACCACCATCTACATCATCTACTACTACCTGATCGTGGTGGCCAAATCGGGCAACAGCCAGAACTACCCCACCAGCTCCGGCGGCTTCCTCGAGTACTTGCGACTGATCATCAAGCGCGACTTCATCAACCTCGCGGCGCTGTTTTTTGCCATCGCCGGGCTGATGAACCTGGTCTACGTGCTGATTTGCCTCGGCGCCGTGGTCACCGTGATGATCATGATTCCGCAGCACATCGCCCTGCGCCTGCAACTGGCCAACGGCGACAGCGTCGGCGATGACGGCGAACCCGAGCTTGCGGCCGGCTCGTCGGGCACCTTCACCAAGCTGTAGGCAAGATCGACCTTCCCTCGGTCTAGTACAATGGTCGGGTGGATCGCCACGCCCGCTACCTCGAGTTGCGCCTGGACCGCTGTCTGGCGCGACCCGAGCTGCACCGCCATCAGATTCCCGTACTGCGGGAGCTGATCGCGCTGGCGCGCAGCGGGGTGTCGCCCGCGGAGTACAACCGGCGCGCCGGCCACCTGTTCGGCCTGGTCCGCGCCGAGTGGCTCGATCGCTACGACAACCTGGCCGACATCCATACGGCGCTCGGAAACGAGCGTGGCCAACGCGCCGCCGCCGTCGCCCGCAAAGCCGCCGTCGCCACCACGTTCGCCGAGTTTGCCGCGGCCATGCAGCGCGCCACTGCCAGGGTCGCCGCCATCGAGCTGGCCGCAGCCAACGCCGCCGACGCGCTGATGCCACTGGTGGTCAACCTGCTGTACTGGGCGACCGAAGCCGCCGAGCTCCGCCGCGAACCACTGGCCGCGTTGATCAAAGGCCTGTGGCGAACCATCCAGCAAAACGACCCCGGCTGTTCGTGGCAACGCATCTGCAGCTATCCGCCCTACCGCAATCGCCTGCCGTTCGGCGATGACGCGTTGGCGATGCTCGGTGCCTGGCTGGACGAAGCGGTGGGGCCGCAATTGGTCGACGTGCCCGAGGTTACCGAGCTCGATCCCGGTCCGCTGCCGGTCATCGACACGCCCGACGACCCGCCGTTGCCCAGCGTGGCCGACGCGGCGCGGGGCTATCACATGGCCTACGACTACACCCTGCAGCACGGTCCGCACGAGCTCCTGGAGGTCTACGAGCGCATCTTCGAGGTGGAGGCCGCGGCCACCTGCGCCAACGACTTTTTGTGCCGCATGCTCGAGGCGGACCTGCCGTGCGAGCTGGTGCGGGTACAACACCGCGCCATCGCCCGCGACGCCCTCGACCACTGCCGCGGTCTGTCTCAGCCCAGCGTCGAGTACCACTACCGGTCGCTGGGTGATGCGCTGGCGGCCGCGACGACGACCACGACGATGGAGTACGAGCTCGCCCGCCACGAAGCCTTCTTCGCGGTCGAGTCGGCGTGGAATCACATCCTGATCGCCTACGCGTTTCGCACCATCGTCGCCGCGATGACGTGTGAGCTCGACCCGAGCCCAGCGCGGCGCGAGACCGTGCGCAGAAGCTACGACGTGAGCTCGCAGCTGTTCGGCGACTGGGACACGGCCTTTGCCATCGACCGGGTGTGGAGTTTCTTTGCCAGCGTGTTCTTCGAGCTCGGCCAAACCCTGGTGGAGCCGCCGCCCATCGTTGGTGCGATGCGCGGCGAGGTGGGCCTGGATGTGCTGTCGGCGTTTCGCGCCCACGCGCTCGAGCACGTCATCGAGTTCGTGTCGGGGCAAGGCCTCGAGTCGACCGAGGCGCTGGACGCAAAGGTGGAGCGCCTGGTCAACAGCCGTCGCTTCGCCACCGCCGAAGACATGCGCGATCACGTAACCGCGCTGTTTCGCGCTGCAATGGCCGGGCAGCCGGCGCCGGCGCCAAAAAAACCGGCCAGCCCGGGGGTGGTTTTGTGGGGACAGGACGTACTATTCGAGGCGCTGGAGGCGGCGCTGTCTTCGCCGCCGAGGCCGTGTTAGGCTACGAGTTCATCCCATAAAGGACCGGCAAGTCATGGATACAGCGGATAAAAAAGCACTCGAGCTGGCGAATGGACGCACGGTGACAGTCGAGGCGGGCTCCGATGGCGAAACCGTCGAGTTCCGTGCCGCCGGTGGCGATGTCGAGCTGCGCATCCGCATGAGCGAAGACGGCCCGGTGGTGCAGCTGTCCGGGGCCAAGGTCGAGATCACGGCCGCCGAGTCCATTCAGATGAAGTGCAAGGAGTTCGAGGTCCAGGCCTCGGACAAGCTCAGCCTGCAGAGCAAAGACGAGCTGTCGGTAACCTCCAGCGGCAAGATGCACATCGAGTCAGAAGACGATAACGTCATCAAGGGCAAGATGATTTACCTCAACTAGGAGCCAGTCATGCCAGGCGCAACCCGAGCATTGGAAGACAAGGCCAAGCACGACGGCCCCCACTGTCACGCCCCGGTCCATCCGGCGGCGCCGGTGCCCACGCCGGTGCCACACCCGTGCGCCGAGCACCAGTTCAGCAAGGGCGCCGCGACGGTCAAGACGAACGGCAAGCCCGCGGTCCGCGCGACCGACATGACCATCCCGTGCGACGCCGAAAAGGGCGGCTGCCCTCCCGGCGGCCCGGGTGTGGTTGCCAAGGGCTCTGTGACGGTCATGATCGAAAACATGCCCGCGGCGCGGAAGGGCGACGCGGTGCTGTTCGCAGCCTGCGTCGGCCCCATCCCGATGCCCAAGGCCACCATCAGCGGCGGCTCGTCCGACGTCATCATCGGCGGCTAGGAGCCAGCTCTGCGCGCGCGGAGCCTAGAGCGTTTGCGCCCGGTGTGTCTGGCGTGCCGCGCCGCAAAGCGACCACCATCACCGCTGGTCCTGGACCACGTGGTGCGCCGCGACGGCGATGACATCATCGAAGGTGTGCTGGTGTGCTCGACGGCGGTGTGCCAGCGCGAGCATCCCATCATCGACGGCATTCCCATCATCGTGCCCGACGTGAGCCAGTACATCCGCGACTTCGAGGGCTCACTGCTGGCGCGCAGCGATCTGTCGCCGTTCACCCACGGACTGTTCGGCGATTGTCTGGGCCCGGACTCGGCGTTCGAACGCAACCGCTCGATGCTCAGCGCCTATGCGTATGGCCACTACGAGATGCCCTCGGGGCTGGCCGCGTTGATGGACGCAACGGTGCCCATGCTGTCGTCGGCGCCGGCGGGGCTGTGGCTGGACACCGGTTGTGCCACCGGCGGAGGCTGCGTGGAGCTGGCGCGCCGCGGCGCCGAGCTGGTGCTGGGTATCGACGTCAACATCGCCATGCTGCGCTTTGCCCGCCGGCTGCTGCGCGACGGCCGCGCCACCTACGAGCTGCGCAAGTCCGGCGTGGTCTACGAGTCGCGCACGGTGGAAATCGACGACGCGCTGCGCGACAAGGTCGAAGTGTGGGCGTGCAATGCCACGGCACTGCCGTTTTACGATAGCCTGTTTGACGGTGCGCTCAGCTGCAACGTGGTCGACAGTGTCGATGTGCCGATCTTTCACCTGGCCGAGATGGGCCGGGTGCTGAGAGCCGACGCCGAAGCGTTGATCGCCTGCCCCTACGACTGGTCGCCCAACGTCACCGCCCTGCCCCGCTGGATCGGCGGCCACTCGGCGCGCTCGGACAACCACGGCAGCTCGGCCGACGAGATGCGGCGCATCCTGTCGAACGACTCGCCGCCGGAGATGAACATCTGTCTGCGCAGCGTGCGCGAAAGCGACGACGTGCCGTGGCGGGTGTACATGCACGAGCGCGCCGTGGCCGAGTACCGCACCCACGTGATCGTGGCGCGAGCCAGCCGGCCGAGCTAACCTGTGCTCGCGCGCTCGTAGATGTGGGCGATCTCGGCCTGACGCTTTTCGTACATGCGCCGGCGCAGCTCGGTGAACGCGTCGTAGTAGTGGGCGATGTCGTCCGCGCTCAAGGTGGGCAGATCCAGGATGGATTCGCGGTGGTTGGCGTCCCGGTAGAGGTAGTCGTCGGGCAGATAGCCGTGCTGTTTGCACACGTTGAACAGCTGAGTTCCCGGATACGGGTAGAACACGAAATAGCCGAAGTCGAGCACGTCGAGCTGTTCGGCCAGGTCCAGAGTCTGCTGCAGGTCGTCGGGCGTCTCTTCGGGCAGCCCGAGCATGTAGTTGGCGGTGACGTTGATGCCGGCCTCGCGGGTCCAGCGAAACACGTCGACGAAGCGCTGGTTCTTGACCGGGCGGCGCATGACCTCGTAGCGAATACGCTCGCTGCCGGACTCGACGCCGTAGGTGATCTGCTGGCAGCCGGCCTCGGCCAGGGTGTGCAGCAGCTTCTCGTTGACCGTCTCGACCCGTGCGTGCAGACAGAACGGCACGGCGATTTCGTCTCTGTAGATGCGGCAGAACTCGCGCACCCACGGGTGGTGGATGGTGAACGTGTCGTCCAGGAAAATGACGTAGCCGAGCTTGCCCACATCGCGCAGCCCGTGCAGCTCATCGAGCACGTTGCGATGGCTGCGCCGGCGACCATATTCTTCCGTGCTCTTGTACAGCTGGTTGTACATGCGCGCGGCGCAATAGGTGCAAGGAAACGGGCAGCCGCGCTGGGTCGCCATGTGCACCGTGCCGTTGGGCTCGTCGAGCAGATCGCGCGCCAAGAACGGCAGCTCGTCGATGGGCGACAGCGGTTGGCGCAACGCCGGACGCGTGCCGCCGTCGACCCAGATGTTGTCGATGCCTTCGGGGCTGCGACCGGCGGCCAGAGCTTCGACCAAATCCAGCAGCGGCGCCTCACCTTCGCCCAGGCACACATAATCGAAGCCCGGTTGCGCCAGCACTGCTTCGGGCGAAAACGTCGGGTGCAAGCCGCCGGCGACCACCGGGATGTCCACGTGCTGGCGCACGGCGCTGACGAGCTTTCGCGCCCGCTGCCACTGGCGCGTGGTGAGAGATACGGCGATGAGCGCGGGCGCGTGCTCGCGCACCTTGGCGGCAACAGCGGCCGCGTCCATGGTCAGCGGCACGCGAAAGAAATCGACGTGATGACCGTGCTGGCGCAGATACGCGGCCAGAAACGACGGACCGATGGACGCGACGGCCCAGCTGCTTTCGGTGTCGACCTCGATGAACAGGACGCGCATTGGCGACCAGAATAGCCGCGGTCCGCCCGCCCCGCCAGGGTTAACCGCCAAACGCGCCGCGAACCACGGCGATCAGCTCGTCGGCCTCGGCATCGCTGAGGATGAGCGGCGGCAAAAACTGCAACACGCGCGGGTCGTTGTTGGCCCACACCGCGAACACGCCCCGGTCGTACAAAAGCTTGGCCGCGAACATGCCGGCGCGCTCGGCGCCGAACGCCAGCCCCATCATCAGCCCGCGACGACGCAGGGAAAACGGCAGCTCCGCCAGGCCGCGCTCGAAGCGCTGGCCGAGGGCCTCCACGCGGTCGCAAAAGCCCGGCTCGGTGACTATGTCGAGCACGGCCATCGCGGCGGCGCAGCCCAGCTCGGCGCCGCCGAAGGTCGAGATGTGAACGAACGGGAGCTCGTCGAACAGCGCGTGCAGCTCACGGGTCATCAGGGTGGCGGTGATGGGATACATGCCACCGCTGAGTCCCTTTCCCGTGACCACGACGTCGGGCTTCAGGTCGTCGTGCTGGTAGCACCAGACGGCGCCCGTGCGGCCCAGACCGGTCTGCACCTCGTCGAGGATCAGCTTGGCCCCGCGGGCATGACACAGCTGCTGCACGGCGGCCATGTAGCCACTGCCCGGCACGGGCATGCCCATGGTGGCGGGAATCGGCTCGAGCAGCACCGCGGCCGTGTCGTCGTCGATGGCCGTTGCCATGGCTTCGATATCGTCGAACGGCACATGGACGAAGCCGGGGAGATTCTTGCCGAACGGATCGCGGTACTCGCCGTCGCCGGCCGCCAGCGCCAAGCCGGTGTGGCCATGGTAGCCGCCCACCGCCGAGATGATCTTGGTACGGCCGGTGTTTGCGCGCACGACCTTGATGGCCAGGTCCACCGCTTCGCCGCCGCTGACGCCGAACACCACCCCGGGCAACGAGCCACCGGTGGTCTCCGCCAGCCGCGCCGCGAGCGCCGCCCGGTGCGCCGACACCAGGTGGTGATTGCCGATGTCGAGGCTGTCCAGCGCCCCGCGTACCGCGGCGACCACTGCCGGATGCCGGTGACCGAGGTTGAACACGCCGCCGTTGCAGTGGCAGTTCCAGAACCGGCGGTCGTCGAACGCGTCGAAGAACGCGGCGCCTTCGCGGCGGCCCATGACCACGTCCAGGCCCAGCTCGCGGTAGGTGGCGGCCTTGCCGGCCGATACGTGGGCGCCGTAGCACTCGAATGTCTGCTCGCGGTTTTCCATTGGCTGTTGCATCACGACCTCGCGGGTGATTGGTTCTTGACGATGCCGCGGCACACCAGCTCGAGCGCGCGCTCGGCGAGCTCGACGGTGCCGCTGGTGGTGTCGCCCCCGAGGGTGCGACCGAGTACGAAGAATGTCTCCATCAAGCCGTTGATCAGCAGCGCGGCGACGGGAAGATCGGCGCCGAGCTCGAACACGCCTTCGTCCTCGCCCTTGCGCAGGGCGCGCTCGACCAGATCGATGCTGCCAAAGTACAGCTGCTGGGCCTCCGGGGTGATGGCCAGCTGGGAGTTGATGCCGTAGAACACCGACTTGAGCAGGCGCTGGCCTGCGGGATCGCGCTCCATCAGCTCGTGATCGATGCGCACGATCGACTTGAGCATGTCCAGCGCCGGCAGCGAGTCGTCCAGGTGCTCGCGCTTGCCGGCCAGATCGGTTTTGGCGGCGCGGTCCACGCATGCCAGAAACAGATCCTCTTTGTCGTCGAAGTAGCTGTAGATGGTTCCGACACCGACGCCGACCTGCTTGGCCATGCGATTGACGCTGGAACCGTTGAAGCCCTCGTCGGCGAACACGTCGGTGGCGACGCGCAACAGGTCCTCGTAGCGCTCCGGGTTCTTGTTGCGCAGGCGGTGCTTCCGGCTCGGCCGCGGGGTCATCGTACGCCCCCTGGCAAGCGCGCGGTGGCGTTGCGAATGCGCCAGAACCAGCGGGTCAACAGCGGCCGGCGGTCGGGCGCCACGTGTTGTGCCACGGCGGCGTACCAGCGGCGCAAAAGCTCGCCGCCCCGGGCGAACGCCTGCGCAGAGGGCGGCGGCTCGGCTGCCCAGTCGGCTTCGATTACGTCGCGCTCGGCGCGAAATATCGGCATGAAACGCTCCGGGTCACTCATGACCGTGCGCTGGAACCGCTCGTGGCGCCACCACAGGCTGCGCAAATCGGCGCGCCGGCCCGCCACCGGGCCGAGGTCTATGGGTTCGTCTACAGCGACCGGCTTGAACAAGCTGGTGCACGGCGCTGCGGTCCCGGTGGCCCAGTGGTGGCTGCCGCCGGGGCGCAACTCGGACACCCACGACGCCGTGGTCTGCGAGCCCAACGACAACACTCCGCCGGCGTGCATACACGGTGCCGCCGCCGCACCGTTCAGCCACGTGTAGTGGGGGACGTCGGTTGCGCCGTGATCGCGCAGGATGGCGAACACGTCGACGAGCTCGGATGACCTGTCGGCCAGCCGCTTGGTGCGCTCCTGGCGTACCGCCGCGTGGGCGAGCCGGGTCTTGAGTCGGTTCTGGTGCGCCCGGGCAAACGACGCAATCGACAACGCGTTCGAGATCGTGCGCACGCCACTGACACGCTCGACTTGCCATTTGCGCCCCGCCGTTTCCAAAATGAACGCGGACGTCGGATCGGCAATGGCGAAGCTGTTGTGATAGCTGAGCCGCTGCAACTCATAGCCGCAGCGGCCCCCCTGGCCGTGGGTTTCGAGCAACCGGGTAATCACCTGCACCGCCTGTTCGGCGGTGGCCGCGCGCTCCAGGGCGAGCCTGACCAGATCCATACCGGTGAGGCCCAGGGGCTGCTCCGGCTCGTTGGTAAACACCGCTTCGTTGCCGATGGTCACGCCATACTCGTTGCTGCCCATTTCTGCGCCCCACATCCAGAACGGCCGGCTGATGACCACGGCGTTGGTCCGCTCGACCTGGGGAATGCGGATCCACGTGCACGCCAGCTGCGCCACGCGGTCATGCTCCCGCGCGGCATGCCATTCCAGCTGCTGGGCCTCGTTGGGGTCGCGGTCCGAGTTCTTGGCGAACATGACGCGGTCGCCGTCGGCAATCACGACCGTGTCACACATGGCGATCGATCCTTTTGGGCAACAAGAACGGGTACGGCCGGCGCAGCACCCGGCGGTGCCAGGCGCGATCGGCGTGACGCAACCACAGCAGCGCCGCCCAGGTACGCGCGTCGGATTTGTAGTAACGGGCGACCTCGGTCTCATCGAGCGGCGGCGTCACGCGCTCATTGGCCACGGCGACGAGCTCCGGGATCAGCCCGGCGAGCTGCTCTTTGTGCAAGTTGGCGATGGCATCGAGCACGACGCCGCGCACCTGGTGATACTTATCGATGATGCCGCCGAGCAACCACCACCTGATCGGCCGGCGCAACAGCGCCGGCAGCGCCGCCAGAAACAGATCGGCGTCGAGCTGATCGTTGCCCTCGTCGTCGCGCAGCAGCGGCGTGGTCACATCCAGGTACACCAGCTCGCCATCCACCCGGGCCCAGTTCGAAAGCTGCGCGTCCAGCCCCAACTGCGGCGACACCGCGGCGGCGATCGCGTCCACCACCTCGCGAAACAACGCCACCGCCGCCGCATCGCCTGCCCGCATGATGTCCACAACCATCGAGTCGCGCGCCAACAGCGGTTGCACACAGTAGGCCACCCACGTTCCATCGTCCCGCTCGAACGCACACAACTCCGAGCGCACGACGCCCACGCCCCGCTCCCGCAACAAGGCCAGATATCTGTCGAAGCAATCCCGATAACGCGCCAGCGCCGCCCCATCCCCGAACACCGGCAACCGCTTACACGCCACCTGCCCCAACCGCACCACAACACTGATCTCCCCATACGCCAACACATCCAACCCAGACTCGTCCCCACCAACCAGCGCGGCCTCAACCCTCCCATCCAACATTTTTAATTCTTCAACACTTACCACTGAGTAATCACTCCGAGCTAACACACAGAGTTATCACTCAAGCCATCCCCCAAGTCAAGGGGACAGGCACAGCGGGCACAGGGCACAGCGGGCCAGGCACAGCGGGCCAGGCTACCTCTCCAAACCTACCGACATCACTAAGGCACAGCGGGCCAGGCTACCTCTCCAAACCTACCGACATCACTAACGTTTTGGACCATACCGCGCACTTTCCGGAGCCCCGCCACACGGTGCCCTGCAGTCCACAGAAAGTGCGCGGTACGGCCTAAACCGCCAATAATTTCCGGCGGTTTCAGCATGTAGCATGGCCCGCGGGTCGTGGCCCGCGGGTCGTGGGCCGCGGGTCGCGTGGCCCGCGGGTTGTTTAGAGTTGGAGGAAGCGGATGCGCTGGGTGTAGACGCCGCCCTTTTGGGTGCGGGGGAAGCGGGCGCGGCGCATGATGTTGGCGGCGCAGCGGCGGTGGCCGGAGGAGGAGGCGTGGATGACGCGGACGGCGCCGACGTGGCCGTTGGGTTTGACGACGACTTTGACGGTGGCCGAGCCGTTGCCGTACTGGTCGGCGCATTTGGTGATGCGCGTGGCCAGGCGATCGATGGCACGCGAGCGGTCGTACCGGCTGATGTATTTCTGTTTGGGTTTGTGATGGGCGGCGGCGACCTTCTTGCACGTCGCGACCAACTTGGCGAAGCCGGCCTTGCTGCCCTTGTACTTTTTCTCGGCGGCGTCGCGTGTGGCGTGCAGCTTTTTGCACTTGCCCGCCTTGGCCAGCTTGGCGCCGTCGGCGTGGGCCTTGGCCAGATACGCGTTCTTGGCGGCGGCCTGCTTTGCTTTTTCGTCGACGGGTTTGGTCTTGGTGCCGGCGTCCGGGGTTTTGTTGACCTCGACAGCGGCGTCGACGGGAGTCTTGGCGATCTTGGTGGCTGCGTCGGCGCTGTCCGCAGTGCCGGCGTCTGCGGTCATGGCCGCAGCTCCGGCATCGCTGGTGCTACCCGACGCGCCTTTGTTGTCGTCACCTTTGCGCTGGAGGAAAAAGAATGTGCCGCCGCCGATCGCACCGATG
>Ga0114931_10012012_pt1 | contig 10169 bp, 11 predicted proteins | sample 2SBtaG_FD_89579 | JGI IMG/M metagenome (GOLD analysis project Ga0114931, IMG submission 89579) | Deep subsurface microbial communities from Kolumbo volcano to uncover new lineages of life (NeLLi) - 2SBTROV14_V59a metaG | ecosystem: Environmental > Aquatic > Marine > Volcanic | place: Kolumbo... | reverse complement strand
GATTACAAAAGCTTTTGTAATTCCCCTCCTCTCCCTCTCCCTCTCCCTCTCCCTTGACACCTCTTTTTCTGGACTCCTAAAATGCCTCCCTTGCCTGTTTTTCAGGAGAATTGACTATTTATGCGGGATGATGTGGTCATAATTGGTGGAGGCTTAGCGGGGTCGGAGGCGGCTTGGCAAGCGGCGGAGCGCGGGGCCAAGGTGACGTTGTATGAGATGCGGCCAACCAAAGAAACGGCTGCGCATAAGACCAGCCATCTTGCTGAAATTGTCTGCTCCAATTCGCTTGGTTCTGCCGATCCCATTAGCGCTCCGGGAATCTTAAAAGAAGAAATGCGGCTGTTGAATTCGTTAGTGATGCGCGCGGCTGAGTTGGCGCGTGTCCCGGCAGGTTCCGCGTTGGCGGTTGACCGAGATATTTTCGCGCAAGAAATTACGAGGACGCTCGAATCCCATCCCAACATTCGTATCCTTCGGGAAGAAATCTCAGCGATTCCACGAGATGCGTTGTGTATCGTCGCTACCGGTCCGTTGACATCGGAAAGTCTGGCCAAAGATTTGTCCGACGTGACCAATGTCAAGCACCTTTCGTTTTTTGACGCGATTTCTCCTATTATTGATGCCGAGTCCATCGATATGGAGAAGGTGTTTCGTGCGTCTCGTTATGACAAGGGGGGGGCGGACTATTTGAATTGTCCATTGGGACAGGACGAGTATAATGCGTTTTATGATGCGTTAATGGCCGCCGAGAAGGTGCAACCGAAAGATTTTGAAAAGGTGCCATATTTTGAAGGCTGCGTTCCCATTGAAGTTATGGCGGAACGTGGAAGGCAAACGCTGGCCTTCGGTCCGATGAAACCGGTGGGTCTCGTGGACCCGCGTTCAGGGCGCCAATCCCATGCGGTGTTGCAGTTGCGAGCGGAGAACCGACATGGTTCCTGCTATAACATGGTTGGTTTTCAAACCAAGTTGAAGTACCCTGAACAGCACCGTGTGTTTCGTCTCATTCCCGGGCTTGAGCAGGCGGAGTTCTTACGGATGGGGAGCATTCACCGGAATACATTCGTCAATTCCCCGGAAGTCATCCGGAACACGCTTCAGTTAAAGGTGCGGGGGACCACATTGTTGGCAGGGTGCCTGATTGGTGTGGAAGGCTATACGGAGTCAGCCGCGAGTGGAGGATTAGCAGGCATCAATGCGGCGCGGGCCTTGTCGGGGCTGCCCTTGGTGACGCCGCCGCCAACCACGGCCCATGGCGCCTTGATTCAGTATATTACCACGAGCGATTCACGGTATTTCCAGCCCATCAACACGAATTTTGGTTTGTTTCCGCCGCTTCCGACCAAAATCCGTGATAAGCAACAGAAGCGTCGGATGGTTCACCAACGGGCGATGGATGAGTTTCACGGATGGATGACGCAATTCGCGCTTTCATAACATTCCTGGATCTACAGCGGGGTGCCTCCCACGAAACCATTCGCAGCTATCGATCAGACCTTCGGCAATTCCAGGGCTTTCTGAATTCCAGTGATAACAAGCATGGGAATGACGCTGCGGTTGCCCGGATCGATTCGCGGACCATTCGTGCCTATTTAGGATGGTTGGCCGAAAACCATGAGGCGAAATCATCGCAGGCACGGAAGTTGGCGACGCTTCGGAGCTGGTTTCGGTTTCTCATTGAAAGAGGGCAGGTCACTGTGAATCCTGCTGCGCAGGTGCGCACCCCTCGTCTGGGTCAACGATTACCTCGTGTGCTGACGAAGGATGATGCGGAGCGCTTGATGGAATCACCGGATGAACGGGATGGTGTCAAACCGGCCCGGGCACGTGCGATTCTTGAGACACTCTATTCCACTGGGGCCCGGGTGAGCGAATTGGCCGGTTTGCAATGGGAAGACCTGAACATGGATGAGGGTATGGTGCGGCTTCGCGGCAAAGGGAACAAGGAACGCCAAGTGCCGATCGGGCAGGTGGCGGTTAATGCTATACAAGACTATGCTGCGGTCTCATCCTTGCGAGTGACGGTGTGTGATAAACAGGCGGTCAAGGTTCCGGGAAGGATCAGCTGTGGGAAAGGGCCGATTTTTCGAAACAATCGCGGTGGCGCCTTTTCCGCGAGAGGTGTGGAGCGTGTGGTGAAGCAGTACGGCATGGATCTTCAAATTGGCAAAGTCACACCCCATACGCTGCGTCATTCGTTCGTTACCCATCTGTTGGATGAAGGGGCTGATCTTCGGGTTATTCAGGAATTGCTTGGCCATGCCTCATTGGGTACGACGCAAAAATATACACATGTTGCGACGGACCGGCTCATGGAAGTGTATGATCAGGCGCATCCCCGATCAGGCAGCAAGATCCCTCGTCACCTCTTCCCAAAACGAAAGGAAGTATGAAAATACGATCCACCACTATCTTATGCGTGCGGCGGAATGGCATGGTGGCCATGGGATCCGATGGTCAGGTCACCGTTGGCTCAACAGTCATGAAGGCCAACGCCAAAAAAGTGCGACGAATGTTTCAAGATTCGGTCTTAGGGGGATTTGCCGGGGCTACGGCGGATGCCTTTACCTTATTCGAAAAGTTTGATGCCAAATTGGAGGAATACCGTGGCAACCTCACCCGGGCTGCAGTCGAATTGGCCAAGGATTGGCGCACTGATCGGGTGTTGCGACGATTGGAAGCGTTGCTTGCTGTAGCGAATGCCACTCATTCTTTTATTATTTCCGGGACCGGCGATGTCGTAGAACCGGAAGACGGCATTCTGGCCATTGGATCAGGGGGACCCTATGCACTCTCAGCCGCACGCGCGTTGTTAGCGCATTCCGAATTGGAAGCGAAGATCATTGTTGAAGAGTCCATGAAGATTGCCGGTGGCATCGATATCTACACAAATCAAAATCTTGTCATTGAGGAATTGAGATCATAACTCATGAAGACTACCCAAAAAGAAGCTCCGCCTGTTAAGCTGGATTCGTTAACGCCCCGCCAAATCGTAGAGGTGCTGGATCGGTATGTCATCGGGCAGCGGGATGCCAAGCGCATGGTGGCGATTGCGTTGCGCAATCGGTGGAGACGGCAGCAATTGGGTCCGGAAATGCGTGAAGAAATTTATCCCAAGAATATTATTATGATCGGCCCCACCGGAGTGGGGAAAACAGAAATCTCTCGACGTTTGGCAAAACTGGCCGAAGCGCCGTTTATAAAAATTGAAGCCTCGAAGTTTACAGAGGTCGGCTATGTTGGACGTGATGTGGAATCGGTGATCCGGGATCTGACTGAACAAGCCATTAGTATGGTGAAATCCTCCTCAATGGAACGTGTGCAGAAAAAGGGGGATGAGTTGGCTGAGGAGCGTCTGCTGGACCTCTTGCTCCCTCCCGTACGCAGTCGCGCTTCGGCGAATCGTGCGGGGCAAGAGGACGGGAGTGGGTCAGGTGGGAGCACGGAGGCCGCGGATGCCACTCGTTCAAAACTCAAACTGCAATTGCGCGAAGGGAAGTTGGACAAACGGACAGTGGAGATTGAAGTCAAAGAACGTGGGCTTCCTGTTGGGATAATTTCGAATGTTGGTGGAATGGAAGACTTGGAAAATAATTTACGCGACATGCTTGGTGGTTTGATGCCCGGCAAGGTCAAGAACCGTGTGATGAAAGTGCAGGATGCGTTAAAATTTCTTGCACAAGAAGAGGCCCACAAACTGATAGATATGGATGAAGTCACCCGTGAGGCGATCGATCGGGTTGAACAGTCAGGTATCGTGTTTCTTGATGAGATCGACAAAATTGCTGGACGCGAAAAGAGCATGGGCCCTGATGTTTCTCGTGAAGGTGTGCAACGCGATTTATTGCCGATTGTTGAAGGGTCGACCGTGAATACGAAAATGGAGCGGTGCGTACGGATCATATATTGTTCGTCGCTGCAGGGGCATTTCATGTGGCCAAGCCGTCGGACCTCATTCCTGAACTTCAAGGCCGGTTTCCGATTCGTGTCGAACTAGAGCCGCTGACGAAAGAAGATTTAGTCCGAATTTTGACAGAACCACGCAATGCACTGGTGAAGCAATATCAGGCCCTAATGGAGACGGAAGGCCTTGCGCTTGATTTTACAAAAGATGGGTTGGAAGAAATTGCTGCCATTGCGGTTGAGGTCAACGAGCAAACAGAAAATATTGGCGCCCGCCGGTTGTTTACGGTGGTTGAGCGCTTATTGGAAGACGTATCCTTTAAAGCGCAGGAACTGAAAGAGAAAAAAGTCGTCATCAATGCCGGCTACGTTAAGGATCACCTGAAGGATATCGTGAAGGATCAAGACTTGAGTCGCTACATTCTTTAAGAGCATGTAGAAGCCTGTCTTTCTCCTTCCTCCCTTTTGTAAGGGGAGGCTAGGTGGGGTAGAGTCTTTATGTGAAATTGCCCCCTCAAGGGTTATAAAAGCTCCTGTTCTAAAAAAACGCTGCCTCCCCCTATACCCCTCCTTACGGAGGAGGGGTATTTTTTTGGGATGCAGATTACTGTACCTGTTTACCATACGATTACCCTGTGAGCTGAGAGAAAAACTACGGTAACTCATGGAAAAGTTAATCAAAAAAGCTGACGTCCTTGTTGAGGCGCTACCGTATATTCGGACATTTGCCGGGAAGACCATCGTCATCAAGTACGGTGGGAAAGCGATGACGCAAGATGATCTTAAGGATGGTTTTGCTGAAGATGTAGTTCTGATGAAGTACGTCGGGCTGAATCCCATAATCGTGCATGGGGGCGGACCCCAAATCAACAAAATGCTAACCCGTCTCGGTATTCAATCTAAGTTTAAGCGAGGCGTACGGGTGACGGATGCGGCCACGATGGAAGTCGTCGAAATGGTGTTACCGTGTTGATCAACCAGGAAATCGTCACACTGCTGAATCAACACGGTGGCAAGGCCGTCGGTTTGACGGGTAAGGATGGGAGATTGATTCTCTCGAAACCCTTCAGTTCAAAGAAATGGATGCAGGGTCTGGGCCCAGACCACCAAGACGCTGCTGAGGAGGACTATGGTTTGGTTGGAGAAATTGACGCGATTTGTCCGCAAATTCTGTTCAAACTTCAGCAGGACAATTTCATTCCTGTGATTGCTCCGATAGGGGTGGATCGCAAAGGTGTGGCCAACAATATCAATGCGGATTTAGTTGCAGGCGCTGTGGCAGGGGCGCTGAAAGCGGAAAAACTTCTGGTTCTCACGGACGTCAAAGGTATTCGCGATGCTGACAATCGTCACCTTTCAACTCTCTCTCGGAAGGATATGGAGCGGTTGGTAAAAAAGGGAACTATTGGGGAAGGCATGTTGCCGAAGGTGCGAGCCTGTTTGACCGGAATAGAAGCTGGGGTTCATAAAGCCCATATTATTGATGGACGAATTGAACACTCCGTCTTGTTAGAGATTTTTACGGATAAGGGGATTGGAACAGAGATTGTGGCGTAGGCCAAATGTTGAAAAAACTTGCTGGCTCGTTCTCGTCCCTTGAAAACCTCAACCTACCTACTGTACGCCTCGAATTTCGCGCTTTCTGCGGACTTGCCGATCAGGATGATGAACGATCGGTGCTCTCTGGTTTGCAGAAAAGCTGATCAAATCCAACATTCCTTCCAGTTCCGGCGCCATTTGTGATAGGTTGTTGACTGTCTATAAGTTGTGTATAGTCATGAAGCTTGGCACTAAATATTGTAGCCTGGTGTTGAAAAATCCCACAGTTCATCGACTCAACTAGGTCAGACCTATAACTGTGCCTGTGCATTGTTCTAGATGATGACTTGGCCCCATGCCTGCACAACAATCTGGTCAAAGTTCGTATGCCTCGAAGTTTCATAGATCAATAACCTCCGTTTGTATGTCGTTCCCTGATTTGCCGTTCTCAAAGAAAGAGCATTCATGCTGAACCGGGTAGCTGCGGTGAGCCTCTTTGCTCTCTTGTCTTTTTTCTCCTTGAGTGTCCAACCTGTAGTAGCTGAATCGCGCTTGCCAAGAGTCACTATTGGCATCGTTGCAGACGGTCCTCCCCAAGATCACGGTTGGGGAAAAGTCGTGCAAAGCCATCTCTTCCTGAAGGAGATCTTGGAACTGACCCGAGGCGAATTTGATGTCAGATTTCCTAAAAATAAATTGGTCCATGGAAATTGGTCCGTCGCGGGTGTGAGGCGGGTGGTTAATCATCTCCTGGCTGATCCCAGTGTCGATGTGATTATTGCCCTTGGGGTCATGGCCTCACATGACCTGAGCCAGCGGCCTTTTCTGCCCAAACCCGTCATTGCACCTTTTGTCATTGATCGGGAGTTGCAGGGGTTGCCGTTTCGTAGAGGAACCAGCGGTGTTCGAAATCTTAATTATCTCACCTTGCCGCATTCATTCGAGCGGGCGGTGGAGGCGTTCAGAGAAATACTACCCTTTACCCGTATGGCGTTGTTGATGGACCAGGCTGTCCTGGAGGCATTGCCTCAACTCCGAATCAAAATAAAGCGCGCGGCAAAAGAAACCGGAGTCCAGATTTTACCGATTCCTGTCGGTACCTATGTTCAACCGGCGTTGGGCGCCATCCCGTTAGGGGCGGAGGCAGTGTTCATTACGCCGCTTCTGCGTTTGCCCATCCAAGAGTTTGATGCCCTGGTTCAAGGGCTCATTTCTCGAAAACTACCGAGCTTTTCTCTTTTTGGTCGTGAAGAAGTGGAGCGAGGATTATTAGCCTGCATTGCTCCGGAAACCAACACGTTACGTGTCGCTAGGCGCGTAGCGCTCAATCTCCATCGCATCCTGATGGGAGAGGATGCCGGTACGTTCCTGGTTTCGATGCCGGAAGGTGAACGTTTAACCATCAATATGGCCACGGCCCGATCCATACAAGTGTGGCCCACTTTTCGTGTGCTCACAGAAGCCGACCTTATCCATGAGGATATGCATCCAGTTGATCGCAGTCTGTCGTTGTACCAGGTCGTGCGGGAATCTGTGTCGATGAACTTGGATTTGGCAGCGGCTGATCGAAAAGTGTTGGCCGGATTGGGACAGGTCAATAATGCGCGGTCGGCATTGCTTCCGCAGATTTCGATCGGGACACGCGCAACAGTGATAGACTCCGATCGCGCAGCAGTGAGTTTTGGCGGCAACCCGGAACGGACCGCCAGAACGACCGGTGGGTTGACTCAACTGTTGTATTCGGATAAGGCATGGACCAATTTTTCGGTGCAGGAGAAGGCCCAGTTATCACGGGAAGCCGAACGCAATCAATTGCGCTTGGATATCATTCAAGACGCGGCCGTGGCCTATCTGAATGTGCTTCGTGCGAAAACCTCGTTTCGTATTCAGCGGGACAATCTAAAACTCACGCGATCAAACTTGGAGTTGGCGAAAGTCCGGGAGGCCGTCGGATCCGCTGCCCGTGACGAAGTGTTCCGGTGGGAAAGTGAGATTGCCAATGGGCGGCGGACAGTGTTGAATGCGCAAGCACAGATGAATCAGTCGAGAGTGGCCTTGAATCGCATTCTCTATCGTCCCTTGGAGGAACGTTTTGCTACCAAGGAGGCGAGCTTGCATGATCCGCTGTTATTTGATGACCTGAATCGGTTGTTTGCGTATATTGACAATCCCCAGCACTTTAGCATTTTTCGGGATTTTCAAGTGCATGAAGGGCTGAGAGCTTCTCCGGAAATCAGAAGCCTTGACGCGCTCATTGCCGGACAACAGCGGACAGTCCTCAATGCGCAACGAGCCTATTGGGCTCCTGATGTCTCAGTTCAAGCCGATGTGGATCAGCGAGTGGCTTCCGGGGGGGCGGGGCAAGGGGCTCCGCCTATTGGGTTGGGCTCAGGACAAGATAATACACAATGGTCCGTGGGTTTAGGGTTGTCGTTTCCGTTGTTCAGCGGGGGCAGCAAGGAAGCGACGGAAACCAAAGCAACGGAAGATTTGCGAAGGCTACGGTTGGAACGGGAAGCGACTGTGGGCCGTGTCGAAGAACGCATTCGTTCCTCGATGTTTCAAGCCGCCGCGTCCTTTCCCGGAATTCGCTTGTCCCGTGAGGCGGCTGAGGCGGCAAAAAAAAATCTGGAATTGGTGGTGGATCAGTATTCCCGAGGAGCCGTGGATATCATTAAACTCCTGAATAGTCAGAATGCCGCTTTGACGGCCACCGAATCGGCTGCCAATGCGGTCTATGAGTTTCTCATTGACCTCATGAACATTCAACGGGCCGTCGGGAAGTTTGATTACTTTCTGTATGAAGAGGACCGCGCTGCCTGGTTTGATCGTCTCAGGTCGTTTTTTGACAAAGCAGGAGTGGCGCCATCGTCTGAAACTAAGGGGAGCCCCTTTTAATGAAAGATTGCCGATACGGGTTCTTTTTCCTGCTTAGCGGTCTTCTGAGTGGAAGCTTTCTTGGTTGCGAACAACCGCCAGTTTCTGAAACTCAGGAAGTGATTCGTCCAGTTCGTTCGCAGCAAGTGTTTCTCACCGGGAGCAATCAGATTCGTACGTTTTCCGGCACGGCTAAAGCAGGACTAGAGGCGAAGCTGAGTTTTAAAGTCCCGGGCACGGTTCAGCGGTTGTTGGTCAGGGTTGGAGATAAGGTCCAACAAGGCCAAGTTCTTGCCACCTTGGACCCTCGGGATTACGACCTTAAAGTACAGCGGGCGGAGGCGGCGCTTGCTCGAGCCAAAGCGGCAGCGCGAAGTACGAATGCCGATTATGCACGAGTTCGGGCCTTATATGAAAATCGCAATGCGTCCCGGAATGATTTGGATCAAGCACGAGCTGCTGCGGAATCCTCGAGAGCCGAAGTGGCGTCCAGTGCCAAGGAATTGGAACTACACCGGCTACAATTAGGGTATGCCCGCTTGTCAGCGCCAGCGGCCTGTTATGTGGCCTCGGCCCCTGTGGAAGTCAACGAGAATGTGCAAGCCGGCCAAATCGTGATGGAAGTGGTGTGTGGATCTCGCTTGGAAGTGGAGGTGGGCGTCCCGGAGATCTTTATCGCGAAGATTACAAAGGGCAGCACCGTTACGGCGACCTTTGATGCAATTCCGGGCATCCGATTCCAGGCGGTCGTGACTAAAGTTGGAGTGGCTTCAGGACGAACCGCCACAACCTTTCCTGTCACCGTACAACTCAAGCAGCGAGTTCCGGGATTTCGATCAGGCTTGGCGGCTGAAGTGACGTTTGCTTTCAAGCGGCGACAGGGCCAGGCTCGTTTGCTTGTGCCCTCCGTGGCTGTCGGTGAAGATCGAGATGGCCGGTTTGTCTTTGTCGTGGAAGACCAGGGGGAAGGGTTGGGAATGGTGCATCGAAAACCCGTGGCGACCGGCGAGCTGACACCGGAAGGGCTTGAAATCCTTGATGGTCTCTCCGATGGGGAACGTGTGGTAACGGCCGGCGTGCGTCGTATCCAAGATGGCCGAACCGTTCGCTTGTTGTCATCCCCTAACAGACCATGAACTTGACCCGCTTTGCGATTGTCAAAAATCGAATAACCGCGATCACGCTCCTCATCTTATTGCTATCCGGCATTTCCGGCTACAACAAACTCTCCCGCAACGAAGATCCCGGCTTCATTATTCGCACGGCCTTGGTCGTGACCTACTTCCCGGGGGCAAGCCCTGAACGGGTCGAACAATTGGTCACCGATAAGTTGGAAAAATCCATTCAGGAAATTCCGGAATTGGATTTTGTCCGCAGTGAATCCAAAACCGGCGTTTCCCTGATCTATGTGAACATTCTAGAAAGCTTTCGGCACATGCGTCCGATTTGGGACAACCTGCGAAGGAAGATTGAAAAGGCCTCGCCGGATCTTCCGGATAGCGTGATCGGGCCGTTTGTAAACGATGAGTTTGGAGATGTCTTTGGCATTATCCTGACGATCACCGGAGATGGATTTGCGTATCGGGAGATCAAGGATGTCGCGGATAATGTCAGAGACGAATTGTTGCGCCAGAGTGAGGTGGCAAAAGTCGATATCTATGGGGCGCAGGAGGAACGCGTGTTTGTGGAGTATAACAATGCGCGGTTGTCGGAGCTGGGCCTTTCGCCGATTCAACTGAAACTTCTTCTGGAGTCGCAGAATATTGTGTTGCCTGGAGGAAGTATTCGTACAGCGGATGAAAAGATCGTGTTGGAACCCTCAGGAAATTTTGAATCGGTGTAGGAGGTTC
>Ga0114931_10012011_pt1 | contig 10170 bp, 13 predicted proteins | sample 2SBtaG_FD_89579 | JGI IMG/M metagenome (GOLD analysis project Ga0114931, IMG submission 89579) | Deep subsurface microbial communities from Kolumbo volcano to uncover new lineages of life (NeLLi) - 2SBTROV14_V59a metaG | ecosystem: Environmental > Aquatic > Marine > Volcanic | place: Kolumbo... | reverse complement strand
TTAGGCTTCAACAGCAAAAGCAATTGGCCTGAATTGGCGCATGCGCGGCCGTTGGGAAACGCTGCGCGGTCGGCACTGGTGTATGCATCGGTATGTCTGCCGCTCAGGATCATGGAGCCCGCGGCAAACCGCTTCGATCGTGCCCGCAGAGGCTGGCGTTGATCTCATACCAGGCCAGGCCGACGCTCATGGGCGTGCGCCTGCAGGGACTGATGATCCCGAAAGCGACGAAGCGGTCAATTACAGCGTGAAGGTCCAGGCGGGTATCCTGGCCGCGCAGGATGGCGGCCATCAGGCCGGCTTCCAGAACACGTACAGCCGCATGGCGCCTGATCTCGCAGAAAAATCGCACCAGATCGTCGGCTTGCGCCAAATCTTTTTCAAAAAAGCAATCCCGAACGGCTCTGTCCGGATCCAGTCGGCCGTTTATCATGGCATCGTCGAGAAGCTTGCGCACCACGGCGGGCATGAAGTAGATTTCCCCGGGGCATAGCCGCAGTATGCGGTCTTCCCATGCCGAGCTGCAACTGCACACCGCCGGAATCAGCATGCGCTCTTCGAAAGCAGCCAGGATACAGTCCTGTTTCAGGCCGTCGGGCAGATCGATGCGCTCGAAAGCGATGCCGCCGGTTTTAAGGCTGGTTCGCAAAAGTTCTGCCAACGGCCCGGCCTCTTTTTCAGGGAAACACTCCGCCAGGGCGGCTTCGAGGTGTGGCGCCCTTTTCATCTCCCCGTATGGCGGTTCGTGCCGTCGCATCACCTGCCGCCGCCACTGCCCGGGCATGCACAGGGATTCACCTCGTAGAGCGGCACGGCGGCTTTGATCACCGGCCCCAAGGGCCTCAGTTTCGGGCTGACAATGCCGCCGCCCTTTAAAATCGCAATCAGCGCGCCGGTCCTGCCGCAGACCCCCGCCCGGGTACAGGCGGCAGCGATGGCCGGGGCACTGATCGCACCATTAACGGCATGCCCACAGATTTCATCCACAACGTCCGGCATCTTTTTCCATTCCGCCTCTCCCATGTCCCGGTAAAGGGCGCCCACGGCTGCCCGGACATCCCATTTCGCACCCGCCATGGCGGATTTCACCAGATAGCGGGAGATATTCGGCATCTCGTAGATCTCTCCCGGCACGATACCTACGACCCGGTCATCCCATTCGCTGCAACGGAAAAATTTCCTGGGCAGTAGAAGTTTCTGACTCCAGGCAAACAGCAGCAGCTCCCCGGCAGCGCCGCCGGCAATGGACTGCACGTCCTCAAAAGCGACCGTTCCGCGGCCGCAGGCGGCCACCAAGACGGCGGCCAGCATCGGCGGCATCTCCTCACCGTATACCGTGCTTAAAGCACTGCGCAAATTCTCCAATTGGTCTTCCGGCAAGGAATCTGCTCCTTTGGCGATGAAACTCCCGGGCCGATGAGCAGCGCGACCCGCCTGCGACACCGTACACGCGTTGCGGCGTTTTTCGGATGCCCGGCATGGCCCTACTGTTCGTCAAATCATGGTTTACCTCTTTTACACCATTTTGGCCCAAAAGCACAGCTTGCCGAACCGCAATTTCAGAATTAACTTGCGTATGGCGGGGCTGGAGGCCCAGTTCACATGGACGGCCGCCACGGCCGAAACCGTCCTTGCCATGCCGCCGGTCCCACGCGCGTCAGCTGTGCCTGGGCAGATACGGGAATGGATATCAGGGCGATCAAGGCGACCGCGGCCGTTACCTGTCGCTGCAGCATGGCCAGTTCGGTGGGCTCGGCTCCCTGCCGGCCGTCGGCCAGCATGTCCAGCGGAACGTCCGTCCATTTGGGGCTGTGCCCTTCGAGACGCCTCTTGCGCCTGCGCAGAACATCGATGGCCCGGTTGCGGCAGATGGTGACGATCCAGCGCTTGACAGTGGCCTTGCGCACATCGTAGCTGACCGCCCTTTCCCAGATCCGCGTAAAAACGTCCAGCGTGATCTCTTCAGCGCTTTCAGGGTTGCCCACCATGTTGCACACCAGGGAGAAAACCAGACGGCTGTATCGATCATACAGGGCAGCCAACGCTTCGGCATCGGAGTGCGCGATGCGACGGATCAATTGTTCATCGCTCGGGTTGAAAGCATGCATGTGCGTTTCCGACCCTCCTCGCCAGCTGGAAATCACGACAGCACCAGCATGGTAAAATCAGCATTTGAAATCAATCTTGATTTATGCTCTGATGGCAGTGTGTACAGCCCGTGGTGCACCGCCGGTGTCCATCGCACCCAGTTGGGGCTGCCTTGCAGCGAACAGCCCCTTCATTTACCCACGCTGACACAAAAACACATCCGACAGTGCAATAAAGCATGGCGGCAGCCACACCGCTGCTGCTGGCCGTTATACGCTGGCCGACGGCAGGAGCCAGGCCCATGGATACCGACCAGTTCCAGCATCTATTTCCAGCCTTTCGCACGGCTCCACAGGCGGCCCGCGAGATCATGACCGCCGGGTCGGTCGTGTCGTTTCCCGCGGACAAACTGCTGTACCGCGATGGGGACGTCTGCGAGGGCATCGGCCTGCTGCTTGCCGGCGAAATCCGTGTCTACAAGGTCTCTGCCGGCGGCCGGGAAATCACCTTGTACGATATTTTTCCCGGCGAAAGCTGCATCTTGAACGCCAGCAGCATCCTATCCCACAGCCGTTACCCGGCCCAGGCCCTGTCCACGGTGGGGGGACGTATGCTCTACCTGCCGCAATCGGCCTTCCGGCGCTTAATGAACCGCAGCGATGTGCTGCGCGCCTTTATTTTCCGTCTGTTCAGCCAACGCCTGGCCGAGGTAATCGAACTGGTGGAAGCGGTTGCTTTCGGCCGTCTCGACCAGCGTCTCGCCGATTATCTGCTGGAAAAGTCAGAAAACGGCCGGCTTGAAACTACGCACCAAAAAATCGCCAACGATCTGGGCAGTTCTCGCGAGGTCATCAGCCGCCTGCTAAAAGACCTGCAGCGGCGCGGTGAGATCGCCCTGGCGCGCAACCGCATCCGGTTACTCACCTTCTAGCCTTTCAGCCCTACCCAGTTTTTCACGGCTACGAACCCCTGCGGTCCTGCCTGTGCAACCTCGGTTCAGGAGCGCGGTACCAGCGCAGGGTATCGGACGTCGGTCAGCCGCACTTTTGCGGCTATTCGAAATCCGCCTCCGACAACGGCACACTTTGCATTTCTATCACGGCAGCACGTCTTTTTTCTGTGACAATGTCACATACACGCCTCCAAAAAAAGATTATGGTTTGGACTGCAATTTTCTTTTACCCAAACCGTTTGCCGAAAGGAGTCTGCCATGTCTCGAAAAACACTGACATACCTTGCCGTACTGCTGCTGGCGGTCGCCGGTTGTACGCAGATGAAACCAACCGTCCGCGAAGCGAGCCTTTACAAGCGGCTGGGCGGCTACGACGCCGTGGCCGCGGTGGTCGATGATTTCATGGCGCGCATGGCCGCCGATCCGCAGCTCAAACGTTTTTTCGAAGGCGCCGACCCGGCTGGACAGCGGCGTATGCGTCAGCTGATCGTCGATTTCGTGTGCAACGCCACGGGAGGCCCCTGCTTTTACACCGGACGCAGCATGAAAGCTACCCACGCCGGCATGGGCATCACCGAAAGTGATTGGAAAGCCGCCGCCGACCACCTACGGGCCACGCTGGCCAAATTCAAGGTACCCGCAAAAGAGGCCGGCGAATTGATGGATCTGGTAGGCAGCCTTAAAAAAGACATCGTTGAATCCTCGTGAGCGTCTGGCGGCACACCCGGCAGGACGGCGATTTCCCTTGGGATGCATCCGGATGCAGGATTGTATGTAAGCTGTTGATAAAAGACTTCTGCCCGGTCCTCGGGAGCCGCGGCGCGGCAGCCAGACGGTGCGGTTTCTGTCGGAAACAGGAGCTCCTTTGACCGAAAAACAGACATGCCCGTCAAGGGCGAAGGAGGCAGCCATGCAGAAAAACGTTGGCACCATAGACAGATATGTGCGCATTATCATCGGGACCTCGGCCATCGCGGTCGGCGTCTACCTTCCCAGCTGGTGGGGAGCGCTGGGCATCATCCCGCTGTTGACGGCCTTCGTCGGCTGGTGCCCGGTATATTCATTCTTTGGGATGAATTCCTGCCGGCTTTTCAGCTCCCGGGATACATGCCGGGCGGATGGCACCCCGTAACTGCCGGCGACCGGACTGCCTTATCCTGGAAACCGGATCCGCAAAAGGGCGATCCCACACGCGGGCATCGCTCTTTCTTTCCAGTGAAGGTGCAGTGTACAATTGTCAGGCATGACCCTCGAATGCCGCTGCTGGCGCCTCTGATACGGCAAAACAACGGAGACTAACTTGCGGCGGCACTATTCCACGGCCGATAAAAGTATGGCTGCAACACCTGTACCGGCTTGTCCACGGCCGGTTTCACGGGATGGCACGAGAGCCGCCTGCCGGCGCCGCTGCGACGGTCCGCACCGCCTGGCCCAAGCCCCCCCGTGCACCGCCGTCCGTTTATTGGCCATGCCGCTATTTTGCGCCGCTTCAGGGCGCAAGCAGTACCTGGCCGCCGAAGTGCTGTCCGAGCGCGACATTCAGGCCTTCCGCGGCCGTTTCGTCTGTCAGTTCCACCACCAGCTCCCCCTTTTCCCCCACGACCAGCCGGCCGTACGCCTCGACGATCTCGGCCACCTCCGAGGGATCCACAGTCCACCAACCCCTGGTCTTCAACAGCAGCTGCCGCCCGCTGAAACGCCGCGGTGTCACCAGGTCGATGGTCCGGAACCAGGCATCCCATCCGATTTCCGCCGGCTGTTTGAGCACCGGGCTGACCGGGTCGTGGTAGATGCGGCAGCGGCCGAACAGCCGCAGCCGGATCACGGTGCCACCTCTTCGAACAGCCGGCGAAGGTTGCCATCGGCGGGCAGCATGTTGTCGGCAACCGCATAACCCTGCAATGTCAGTACACGCGCCAGGCACAGCGCGTAAAAATCAGCCATGGCAGAAGCTCCCTCAGGCAGTCCGCGCCCGCGGGCCAGCCCGTAGCTACGCTCGAACAGGTGCAGCGCCATCTTCTGCAAGCGGGGCCGCAGCGGGTCCCGCCAGCCGACGCCGGTCCGGTCGAAAAGCGCATCATGCACCCTTTCCATACGGGAAAACGCCTGCCGCATGGCCTGCACCCCGGGATTCTGCCCCCACTCGTCCAGTAAAACATGACCCATAACGCGGTCCTCCATATGGCAGATCGAAGCTCTCAGATGCCGTATTGCAACCGGAAAAGAACGCTTCTGTCAATGCCTGTTTTGCCGCCAATACGCTGCACCGGCACTTTGTTCGCTGGCCGGCGGCATGAATCGGCCGCGCCTGGGAGCCACCATGCCAGCGGGTGTCCCGGTGTGCTGCATATATTCAGCAACATATTGTATTTACATAGCCCTTGACACACAAAGAGCGATTTGAAATACTCATTTACGCCAAAACAACCGCGGCCTGTGTGCCTCTGCGGGGAAACCTATGCTGCTTGAGTGCCGGAATCTTGCGTTCAAATATCCCGGTTCGAAATTCGATGTATTTACCGGTATGAACTGTCGGCTTGCAGGGCCCGGATTCCATGCCCTGTTCGGCCCGTCCGGTGTGGGGAAAACCACCCTGGCCAAGATGATCTGCGGCCAGCTCGGCGCCTTTTCCGGTGAAATTACCCGCCGCAAGATCCGGCAGATCCTGTACACCTACAACATGGAGCGGCTGCCCGGGTGGTCCAGCGTCGGCGAGCATCTCGAACTGAACATACCGCATGCCAGCCGGCACATCGTGGATGACCTGGTGCGGCTTTTCGGACTTGCGGAATGCATGGATGCACGCTTCGCCCAGCTCTCTTTGGGCCAGCAGAACCGCACCAACCTGGCGCGCTACCTGCTGCAGGACTTCGACCTGCTGGTCATGGACGAAAGCCTGGCCAACGTGGACGAAGCCACCAAGAAAAAAATCATTCTGCAGATGAAAGCGATGTTCCCGCAACGCTTTTTCCTGTACATTTCCCATAACGTGGTAGAAGTGGCCCGGTTCTGCCGGCAGATCCTCGTACTGCGGACTCCCCGCAAGCTCCCCCAGGCAGTGGTGATTTCCGGCCTGGACCACCGCCATGGGCAACATCCGGACCAAAGCCGACTGGAGCACACCATGCTGGAGATCGTCAATGCTGCATAAACGCCTGTCCCAGTTTTTCCTCATCTACTTCCTGGGGCTGGGTTTTTTGATGCTCGTCAAGTACGCTATGGGCCTGTCCGACTACGTCATCCCGGGCCCCGCGGAGATCGGCCAAACCGGGCGGCAGGTTCTGAACGGCTACCTGCTCGACGTGCTCAATACGCTGGCCGTGGCCGTGCTGGGGCATATTTTGTCCATCGTGCTGGCCACCTGCGTGGCGATTATCGGCCGGCTGACCGCCTGGATCGGATCCATGATCCGGGTGGCGGCCTACAACATCCAGGCGTATCCCATCGTGGCTGTGGCGCCCATTATTTTCATCCTGCTGGGTGACGGACTGTCTTCCAGGCTGCTGATTACCGCCATGATCTGCTATTTCCCGCTGCTTTTGTCCTTTATCGGGATCTTTTCCGAGCCTGTGCCGGAAATCGAGCACTTCTTCGAATCCACGCACCGCATGAATTGGCGTCTGCAGGTGAAAATCCGGGCTTTCGAAAATATGCACAAGCTGATTACGGTGGTTGTGGGCAGTGCCACGCTGGCCATGGTGGGCACCATCGTGGCCGAGTTCATCGCCGCCGATTCAGGCATCGGCTACAGTATCCGCATTGCACTGTACCAAAGCGACCTGGCCAGAATCCTGGTGGCGCTGTTTTTAATCGGCACTTGCAATTCGCTGTACCTGGTCTTTCTGGAATGGGTCGGCCGCCGGATCAGCCGTCGTTGGGCCATACCCCCTGGAGTGTAACGCATGAGGTGCGCCGTGAAACCCCAAAAACCCCGTTTCTTTTTCGTCCTGATGCTGGCCGCCGCGCTGTCCGCCCGAACGGTGATCGCTGCAAGCAACAGCAGCGCACACCTTGCCAAGGTCCATGTGACCTACCGCCTGAAGTGGCTGTTCAACGTCAGCGTGGTGGGTGGCCTGTATGCCAAAACACAGGGGATTTTTTCCCGCAACGGGCTCGATGTCACCATTTTGCCCGGCGGACCGGAACGTGACGCCATCCGGGAGCTCGAACTGGGCCGCGCCCAGTTCGGTGTTGCATCGGCGGACCAGATCATCCGGGCGGCATCCAGAGGTGCGTCCGTGCGGGTGCTCGCCCAGCTCTTCCAGGTCAATCCTCTGCACTGGATCTACCGCCCGGACAAAACGCCCTTTTCCGGGCCAGAAGACCTCAGAGGCAGAACGGTGGGCATCACTTACGGCGGCAACGACGAAGCCATCATGCGCGCACTGCTATCCAGATACCGTATCCCTGAAAACGAGCTGCGCCTTTTCAGCGTGCGCTACGACTATACGCCGTTTTACCGCGGGCAGGTGGATTTCTGGCCGCTTTACATCAACGCCCAGGCCGCCATCATCGGCGGCAGGCTGGCGGCGGCCGGTGAACGCTACAGCTTTCTGAATCCGGCGGACTTCGGCATTCGCTTCGTGGCCAACTCGGTGATCACCAGCCGACACATGCTGGAAAAACATGCCGGCACCGTCAGGCGCTTCATGGCGGCGCTGCTGGAGGGCTGGCGCCGGGCCCTGGATCCGGAAAACCGCGACAAGGCCATTGCCGTGGTGCTGCGCTTCAACCGCCGGACGCCGGCCGCCATCGTCAGAAAGCAGCTTCCCGTAACCCGCCGGTTGATGATGCCCGGACCCGGTGCAGTTTTGGGCAGGATCGATTTGGCCGCCTGGAAGCAGACGGAAGCGATCATGCTGTCGCAGAAACTGATTGCGGCTCCCATACACGTGGAAAAGCTGCTGGTGGATCCGGCCAAATACTAGCCGGGCGCCATGTACCGGATCTATGTCACGACCGTGGACGGCAAGGTCAAGAGCAAGTCCAGCGGCGGGTTCAACATCAGGATGAAAGTGGATGCTTCCACGGCCGGGAAGGCCCTGGAAAAGAAAAAAAGCCGCAGATTAAGTCACCGTCCAAGGGAGGCCACATCAATTTGCAATGACCACAGACAAATTACCCTGCACTGGAACCATTGAGAGAGGCAGCCACGCGCGCCCGTTCCTGCGAGTCGTCGCATGCAACTCTATTTGCCGTAAAATCAGCGCTTCTTGCGCTGGGCTTCCAGCTGCTCGATCATTGCCAGTTTTTCGAGCGCTTTTTCATCGGAAAGCGGCCGTGTGGCAAAGTCCGCGCACCACTGGCCGTCTCCCGTGGTCGGCCAGACGGCGAATTTCATGAGGCCCACGGGGGCCGTATCGGACAGTCCCGGCAGGGGTGCATTGCGACGGCATTCCCCCACAAAACCGTCGTCGGTTGCACCGGTTTGTTCCCAGTACTTGCAGTTTTTACAGATGCCTTTGGTACCCATCTTATCCAACCTTTGTTTTCCATGCTGTCTTCAAGCAAGACCGGCGGCCCTTTTCCTGGCCGCCGGACACGGTCTCTGGGGCCGGACGCGGCGCGTACAGCCGACACGCGCTTGCCGACGCTGCATGCACCGCCATTGCGGGCAGCGTCCTGCAGCGAAAGCCCATGGCCCGGCAGCCGTGGGGAAAGCCGGCATTCCAGGTCACGAAATAATACCGGCAGCGGTGACAGTCGATACGTGGACGTGCTGTGCTTTTCATTGACTTTGTTTTAAAGTAGAGCTACAAATTTGTAAACAATTGTTTCCAGGCGCGGAGCATCAGGGCAAAACCACCTTCGGGTCAAATACAAAATTTTATAGCGCCACCCTTTGAGGCACAGGCATGTTTCGACTGCAGCGCCACCACGTTTCCGCCGGCACTTTCATCATCAGCGAGCACCAGCCCATGATCCTGGAGGCCTACCTCTCCAGTTGCGTCGGCATCGCGCTTTACGACCCGCAGCAGGAAGTCGGCGGACTCTTGCACGTGCTGCTGCCCGCGCCGCCCTCCAAAGAACGGGTGGAAGATGAACTGAAATACGCATCCACCGCGCTGCCGGTCTTTCTACGCGCACTGGCCCACGCCGGCGCCTCGCGCCAGGACCTGCAGGCCTGTGTCGCCGGCGGCGCACTGGTACGGCCGCTGGCGGAAATGGACCTTTCCCTCAACATCGGCGGCCGCACGGAAGCCGCCGTCAGGCAGTTTCTCAGCGACGAGGGGATCCCCGTCAACAAGGCCGAAACCAGTGGCTACTTCACCTGCCGCCTGAGCCTGGATACCCAGCGATGGGAGACGACCATCGACCCCACCGGGTTCGACGATCCGACTACCGAGGCCCTGGCCCAACAGCCGACAGCCAGGGATATCCAGGCGGCCATCGACGCGCTGCAGCCCATCCCCCAAATGGCGCTGGAAATCCTGAACATCATGGACTCGGAGACCTACGATATCCAGGAGATTGCCGACCGTGTGCGTCAGGACCAGGTGATCGCCGCCAGGACCCTGCAGCTCTGCAATTCAAGCCTCTACAACCGCGGCCGGCGCATCGAATCCGTGGACCACGCGCTGGTCATGCTGGGGCGTAACCTCTTTGCCAAGCTGGTCATCTCCGCCCTGATCGAGGATTTTTTCAGCCACTGCATCATGGGTTACTCACTGTGCAAGGGTGGCCTGTTTTCGCACTCGCTGGGAACGGCGCTGGCCGCCGAGCGCATTGCCCAGCTGACCGGCCATGTGGCACCGTCCGTGGCATACTCGGCTGGCTTGCTGCACGACATCGGTAAGGTCGTGCTCGATCAGTTCGTGGCCTCTGCGCTGCCGCTCTTCTACCGGCGGTTGCAGCAGCAGCAAAACGACTTTCTATCGCTCGAACAGGAGATCTTCGGCACCGATCATGCCCAGGTCGGCCTGGAACTGGCCCGCCGCTGGTCTTTTCCCGCCTCCCTGGCCGATGTCATTAGGTTCCACCACCAACTGGAAGCACCCACGGACAGCGCTTTGCTGGTGATTCTCATCCACCTGGCCGACAACCTGATGTCCAGTTTTCACGCCGGCCTTAAACTCGGCGGCCAGCACTCCACACGTCTCGGCTGGTGCCTCGGCAAACTGGGCATTGCG
>Ga0114931_10012010_pt1 | contig 10170 bp, 6 predicted proteins | sample 2SBtaG_FD_89579 | JGI IMG/M metagenome (GOLD analysis project Ga0114931, IMG submission 89579) | Deep subsurface microbial communities from Kolumbo volcano to uncover new lineages of life (NeLLi) - 2SBTROV14_V59a metaG | ecosystem: Environmental > Aquatic > Marine > Volcanic | place: Kolumbo... | reverse complement strand
TGCTCCAAATATTCTGTATATAACTGAAAAAAGAAAAGGCCAAAATGGTGGTTTAGTCAGTTTTGTTCCAGGATAATCATTAAAATAATGCCAATGAATTTCCTGGCCTGAGTTCATTTCGGTTGCCATCTGTGAATACCAAACCTCATCAATGTACATTCTATGAAAATGTGGAAATACAAACATCCGCAAAGAAAATGCAAAAAGAAAAATAATAATTAGCAACACAAGAGTCTTTTTCCTGACCAAGAAAAGTCTTCTGTTAATAATTAAAAGAAAAACAAGGCTAAAAAAAAGTAAATACATTCCATAAACAGCTAAAGTATCAAGCATGATTACTTTTCATGAAAAAATGTTATTTAAATTTATTGCCTAAAACACATCCCATCGCACTGCCGCCTTCTAAAATACCTACAAACCATACAAGTTTTAGAAGGTTGTTTTTCAAGCCTTAACGTATTAAAAAATTCCCAAATTTGGTTCCTGTCCTCCATATACATAAGCTTTGGGCCTTTTTTCCCAATATATCTACAACTATGAATTACATCATCAACATGAAAAAGCTCTTTACAATCATAGCATCCTGTTGGAATTGTATGTTTTTTATAAATCTCTGAATACTCTGTTCCAAATAGACACCTAGGAAGAGGTCTGCTTACTATGAAACGCTTGTCTATTGAGTTAAGAAACTCTATAATTTTTTTCCCAACTGCTAAATTAAGATGCTTTTCTTTTAAATCAAATGCAAGCAAAAGCTCTCTATTTGTTTCTGGAACAGTAAACTCCTTGTCTGGGTCTAACAAAACATATTCCCGCCCCACATACTCTTTTCTTTTTGTTTTTTTAAATGGATAGTTTCGGCAGTAGTCACAAGTATCCAAAACATCAACAGGCAAAAGTGGTTTCATCCTTTTCTGGCACACAGAATTTTCACTAAGAAGAATGTATCCTGGCATTGTTTTTTTAAACTCCTCTTTCATTGACTTAAGAGTTGTTCTATTGATATTACCCATAAATGTTGCTCTACAACATTGACTGTCAGCATACACATTACCATTAGGAAAAGTTGTTGGATAAAATCGCGCAGCAAACTTTCTCTGGGAACGTTTTGGTGAAGTGTCAATATAATCCTTTGGCTCTTTTCTTGTTTTGTACCTTGCAATCGCATTTTTTAAAGAATTGATAAAATAATTTTTTCTGCACTCTTCATTACTGCGAAGACTCTTATCCAAAAGTTCTGCTTTCCCATAATCCCCATAATTATGATGTACCTCAACAGCTGCTTTATATTTGACAGCATGGTCTGCAATATAATCCATTAACATATAACTTTTCTCATCTGTAGTCAACCTAAGAATTATCTTGAGTTTTGCTTTTTTTAAGATATTCTCTATAGCCTTTAATGGCACTCTTTTTTCATGAAATCTATCAACGCTCAAAACAAGTGTATCAAGCCCGTATTTTTTAAATAACAATAGGATTGAATTTGTTTTCTTAGTGTCAAGCCCAAAAAAACCAGAACTTATTACAAGAATCTCTTCAGGACGTTGGTATTTTAAAACAATTTTCAAGCATTTCTCGAATTTACCAAGATTATAAAGAGGCTCACCACCTGATATTCTAATTCCAACATCATTTTTTGTATACTCTTTCGCAACACGCTCTATTGTTTCTTCTGGCATCCACTCACCATCCAAAGAACAACTATAAACACAAAAATCACATTCTACTGGACAAACTGTTGTCAAAAGCAAATCACCATCAAACTTTTTCCAGTTTACCATTTTTTATTAAGTCCAAAAGCATATAGACAATAACTGCATGGAGAAGCTGTCATTCTTGGTTTTTGCCATGAAGATATCTTTTTATTTTTATTTTTTACAAAACCCATTCTTACTTTGTTATTTTTCTGAATAAGTTCCAGTAAACTCATGTGGTTTGCGTTAATGATTCTTGCATTTGATAGATTAAGGAAATGACAAAACGACATGAAACCAGAAGAATCAACAAACAGCCTCAGTTTCCTAAGATAAGTACAATTTCCACTGGGCTCTGAAAAATGTATGCTTTTTTTCAAGCCCAGGTTCTCTATGTCACATATGGCTTTTTGTTTCATATTATCTGTCATCAACATGCTTTCTCTTGCAGAACCTAAAGGATAAATCTCTGTAGGTATGAAAGTCGCATCATTTTTATCACAAAATGTTTTCATGTCCTTGATTTGGTCAAAGTTATGTCTACCCATACGCATATACACATAAGTCTTTATTTTATGCTTATTTAGCCATTTTAGTGCCTTGGTAGTTCCATCATAGACTCCTTTGCCCATAAAAATATCATTTGTTTCTTTTTCTGTATGATCAAGAAATAGAGTCACATTTGCATTTGAAATATTTAAATTTTTAATATTATTAACAAAATTTTTCCCATTAGTAAGAATATTTACATTACAGTCAAAAGAAGAAAAAAGTTCCATAATATCCTTGATTTTGCTATGCAATAGTGGATTTCCCATGTCCCAGCCAAGTTCAAAAGAGCGAATAGGTTTTTGCAGTGAAAAGTTTTCGTCCAAAAGCCGTTTAATAAGTGTATAATCAAGTTCTTCTTTTTTTCCCCTAGGACAATACTTGCAATCAATATCACATTTGGTTGTAAGTTCAAAACACATTGTTCCAATATTATGCTCTTCTGTCAGAACAAAATCATCAGAGAACAAAAAATCATCTGTCTGACTTATCTCGATCCATTTCACATTTTTGCTTGCGCATTTTTTACATAATACATCCAACAATGACTCTGACATAGTTTTGTTTATGATTTTTTTAATTTTTGTTGTATTAAGTTCCTGTAACACATCAGTTTGTACCTTATTAATCTCAACAAATTCTTCTGTATTTCCACAATTATAACATTTCCAGCCCATTATAACCACAAACAATATAACATTCCTTTGCACCCAATGTATACCTTGCCATCCCGAATTAATGGTTTTGTAACAATAGCCTTCCCAACATTATATTTTACAATAATATTTCCGTTGAAAGGATTAAATACATATAAAAAGCCATCATTTGAACCAATATAAAGTTTATCTTCAAATATTAAGGGATAAGAAAAATTTCTATCCCTTGTCATGTACATCCATTTTATGCTACCTGATGTTTTATCCAGGCAAAAAATCCGTTTTGATGATGCTGCAAATATGACCAGCCATTGATAAATTACAGGTGTTGTATACACCCACTCTCCAACTTTGCGTTCCCAAATAATCTTTCCTGTCTTTGTATCAAAACAATATAATTTACCTGTATGGCTGCCAAAATACACTCTGCCATTTTCTATTGCAAATCCTGCTTTTGTTTCTTTTCCAATAAAATGTTCCCATAATAGTTTGCCTGACTCTGCATCAATAGAATATATATAATTGTCATTGCATCCGCAGACAATAATATTATTCTCTATATCAATATTTGGGCTTGAATGAACAACTGCCCTTGTTTTATGATACCATTTAAGTTTTCCAGATTTTGCATCGCATGCAATAATTACGCCTTGATAATTCCCATATTCTATGCCTACATAAAGTGTTCCTTTATGAGCACATGGACTTGAACCAATCCAGTCTCCACGTTTTTTCTTCCATAGACATTCTCCTGTTTGTGCATCAAGAGTGTACAAGTATCCATTGTAAGCGCCAAATGAAACAGTATTACTATGAAGAGCAGCTGAAGAAAGAATACCTTTTGCATCTTTCACATCTGTTTCATATTTCCATTTAATTTTTCCATCTTTTGCATCAAGACAGACAAAATTGCCTTCATTTGTCCCGAACAAAATGTTTCCTTCGTAAAAAACAGGGTTTGAGCGAGGTGGATAACCTTTCCAGTTGTTGCAATTATATGACCAAATAATATCTGGTTTTTTTTCTTTATCATCATCGTTCTTGTTTCTCAAATAAAGATCTTTTAAATTGTAAACAAAATCTGTGTTATAATGATTATCATTTAGGTTTTTTAGACCATCATTTTCATAATTAATAAGTGAAACAACACCTTTTATCATGCAGCCATGATCCTTGACAGAATTTATTGCCTTAAATATTGTTTTGCCAGAATTAATAATATCATCAACTATTACTGTGTCTTTGCCAGGCTTAAAATCACCCTCAATCAAGTTCATCAGGTCTTTTTTTTTTGGTTTTTTCCTTATGATAAACCCACTTAAAGGTTGATTTTTCTCATATGATTCCCTGACAATATAAGATACCAAAGGGTCAGCTGCAAGTGTCTGACCACCTAATTGTTCTGCATCATAAAATTTAATTTTTTCATACAATAATTTTGTAACAAGATGAGCACCTTTTGGGTTCAAGATGATTTCTCTGGTGTCTATAAGCCAGTCCTGGATAGTACCATTCTGGTTTTTTCCTGTGCTGAATTTTATTGCATTGTCAAGCAACACCTGACGAAGCTCTGAAACCTCCTTTCCAAAAAAAGGCACAAGATTTGGTATTATACTTCTTGTTATGTATTCTTTCTGGATTTTATTGCACTCGCTCTTATAAAGGCAGTTAACACAGTATTTAAGAAGAACAGCATCACCATGAAACAGCCCTGGTTTTATTTTATCCTTTTGTTTCATAAAATTAATTTTCATGCGAACTTCTGTTGGCAAGACTTCATATTTTTTCTTAAGTTTGTGAATAGGCACTTCATCATTTATCAAGCATAAAGGGATATTGTAAAGCTTGAGATATATTACGTTTGAATTAAGTGCTTTTTTTATGAAATTGACAATACCAGGCTTTACTTTTGAAAAATTCTTAGGCACACCATCAATATGCTGTTCTTCTGTAAGATATTCCTTTCCAATATATGGCATTCTTAATTGAATATCAATCCTTTTGCTGTTGTTGGTTTTTTTATTATAATCATTCACAATGCCTATGAGATAATCAAGAATATTTGGAAGTTCACTGTAATTCTTCTTTGATACCATAACAATTACAACAACATAAGTATTTGAATGAAGACATGCAAGAATTGCGTTTTTTATGCCTTTTAGTTTCTTTTTTTCAATGTCAGTTCCTCTACCCTCTATTGTTGAAAGTGATAGAGAGAGGCATTTTCTCATGCTTTTTGCCGCAGTCAGGAAATCCCTTAATTTATTTGCCATTTTTTTATCTGCAAAAGCAACACTGTTTGTGTTAAGTGATGGCATGATTTCTTCACCAACCTCATTATAAAAAAAATCCATCATACCCCAGAATTCTGTGTGACATGCAGGCTCACCCCCACTTATAATAACACCCTTTATATTATACTTCTCTTTTACATAATAGTAGTTTTCCTTAATTTCTTCAAGACTCATTTCAGGGCTTTTATTTATGTGCGCCTTGTTAAAGCAAAATCTACACTCATCATTGCATTTATAAGTTATGTCAAAAATAGCAGAGGCAAAATCATATTCCATTGAATGGTGAAAAGCAAACTTCTATAAAAACCTTAAGATTGTCTGACCATAATATTTTCACTCAAGAAGCCACTTCCAGATGGGTTTGATTATAATATTTTTATTATCTGGTTCGTCATTAATCTCACTTACTATTTATTAATTTAGTAAAATATACTTTACCAATTATATAATTATTTTGTTTTTTGTGCCACCCAATATAACAAGTGATTTCATTTTATGATACTCTAAGACAAAAGATTAATATCTACATACTGGTTTTTGGATATATTATGAAAGAGATAAACCCAAAAGTGATAGATTTTCTGAAATCGCAGCAAAACCCTGATGGGAGCTGGAAAGGCTGGCGGCCAAGCCCATTTCCTTCAATGTATTGTCTTTTAATTCTTGAAATTCTGGGTGAAAAACCTTTGTATAAAAACACTTACAAATGGGTTCAGTCATTACAGACAGACAAACGTGGTTTTGCAGAGACAACAGGTCAGAACTCGTGGGCTTATTCAACAAGGTGTGGTGCTGAAATGCACAGGGTTTTGGAACTCAAGCCAAAACATGAAAAAGAGTTTATTAAATATGTTCTTGCACATCAAAACAAGGATGGTGGATTTTCAGACATGAAAAATATAAATTCAAATCTTCTTGCAACATGTTATTGGGGACTATCTGCTCTTTCACTTGGATTCTTAAATCAAACAAATCCGAAACTTTCAGATTACCTTAAAAAAGAACTGAACAAATGTTCTAATCTAATGCTTATTTTTCAGGTTTTAAAGCTACTTAATTCAATGGGTGTGAAACTACCAGAAATTAACAAAAACATGCTTAGATTTGATTCTTTTGAGAATATATACTATTCCAGCGAGATATTACATACTTTAGGTAAATCTTTGCCAAAGAGTCATATACCAGAATTATTCACAAACCCTGAAAAAACATACAAATGCTTAAGACTTATGAAAATGCAAAATATTCCTTTTGAACACAAAAAAATGTTGGATTATATTAGGGAACAAGAGCTTCCAGCAGGTGGATTTTTCAATAAAAACGAAACATCAATGTTGCGTGCTGCTGAATGTATGCTAACACTTAATATTCTTGGAGAAAAGCCAGATTACAAATCATCAGGGTGGGTCTTAAGGTGTCAAAATCAGGGTTTTGCAAGATCAGAAGGAGCAAAACCAACAATAAACATGCAAGTGCGGGCAATTCGAATCCTGAAAATAGAAAACACGAAGTATGATAAAAAGGAGGTTAAACAACATCTTGAAGATAATATTTTTCCAATAAATCCATTTAATGCATTCTATGGTTGCCTTGCATATGCAGAGCTTGATATTGTACCTGAAAAATATAAGGATATAATCGAAGGAATAATGAGGTTTCATAATATGGATGGTGGATTTGGCTCTGGTGAGTCATATATGTACGCAACATCACGTTGTGTTGTTGCAATTGGATGTATTGTAGATTTGCTTGATACAAGATATGTAGATTATATAGAAAAAATAAGATATAAAACAATCAAATGGATTAAATCATGCGAAAATAAAGGTGGATTTGGATGGATGCCTGGTGAGTGCTCGTATATGCAACCGACTTTTCTTGCTCTTCACGCGCTTCATGTCCTTGGTGCAAGACCAGAATACGTAAAAAAACATATTGAATGGATAAAAAACTGCCAGAATGAAGATGGAGGTTTTCATGGTGGAGATGGAGGAACACCTTCTGGAAGTGTTTATACTTATTATGGTGTGATGGGAGTGGAGATTTTGTTGGTATGGAAAGGAAAAATTGATGAAGTTGACTATTTGGGTCTTTAGTAATATAAACATAAGCTTTCTTCCATAAATTTTATATTTCCAGCTCAACTTGCATTGAAAATGAAATCCCTTATACTCTACATAGCGAGCAAATGTAATTTCCATTGTAAAAGATGTATAAGATAATACAATAGAACAGATTCTATTGATTTCAACCTTCTGAAAACACCCTAATACAAGCTAAAGACTTAGGACTTAGAAGAATAGGAATAACTGGTAGAGAGCCATGTCTTCATCCAGAGTTCAATAGAATTATTGACCTTGTAGTGGGATTTAATCTCGATTTTAGATTATTATCCAATGGATATCTAATTGAGAGATATGATCTTGCTGTAAGACAAAGACCATTTGAATTTGTCATCAGCGTTGATGGGGCAACAGCAAATTTTCACGAACAGAATAGGAAAAAAGCGTCCTTTGAAAGAGCAAAAAAAGCAGTCAACTGGCTTAAAGATAGAAAAATAAACACAACCTTGCAATACTGCATTAACAAATCAAATATACACCAATTGGAGGAGATTATAAAACTCGCAGAAGATTTGAATGTAACTGCTCTAATACTTTTAGGAACAATTAGAACTGGAGAGAACAAAGACTTGGTACTTGATGCACATCAAAAAAGAAAAATTGTAGATAGAATAAGAGCAATAAAAACATTCATTGACGTTTATATTGCACCATCCATATTGATTTCAAAACAAGAAATATTTTGCAATCACATAGAAGGATTATCCAACTTAGAACTCAACCCAAAAGGTGAAATTGTCTACTGTTGTAACACTATACGATATGGTGCTGTCGTTGGATTTGTAAAAGACAATACATTATCGGATCTTTACAAAAAAACCTACGAATACTCGGACTACCTCAAAAGAATCAGAAAAAAAATGCTGCAAAATAGTTACTTCCCAGATTGGTTTGACAACTGTGATTTCTGTAGCAATATTTTAAAGGATAAAATTCTTTGAGTATTGTACTAGGTAGAACTGAACTACAATTGACTTTGGCTTATCTATGATTCAAGCTACACCATATTAAACTCATCAATGAAATATTTTATTTAGTTAACTGAAAGAGTCGATAACTTTTAAAGTAACATTTGTATTCTGTCGGGTTATGAGTGATTGGGAGGAGTTAAGGCAAATTATTCTTGATAAAGGATTAAAATTCAATAAGGGGATTGATAGTAACGGAAATGCACTCAATTTATACATTGACTGCTGTGAAGTCCTACTTGATTCAAAGGGTGCTTATCTGGCATCAAAACTCATATATGAGCAATTGAAAGAATTTAAAAGTCAATATATTGGAGGTAATACTCTTGCAGTAAGCTTGCTTGTATCTTCTTTGGTTCTTGCTGGACCCCAAGATAAACCAGTCAAGGGTTTTATGATTAGACCTCAAAAGAAAAAACTAGGTCTGCAAAAACAAATTGAAGGTCAATTCAAGGCTGGGGAATCTGTTGTGATTATTGATGATACTTTTGCAGAAAACAGTGCTGTTTTTCAGGCAATTAAGATAGTAGAGAATCATGGTGGGAAGGTTGAAGGTGTTGTTGGACTAATTGACTGTGGTGGAGTGGAAAAACTAAAAAAGAATGTACAAAAAGTAGAACTTATCTATACACAAGAGGACTTAAATATTGGGCAACACAATGATAATGGTACACTTTTTGAAGAAAATAAAAAAGTTGATGCAATAATTTTTGATATTACATACCGTTGTAACGATAATTGTGTTTTTTGTTGTGTTAAAGATAAACTTGATAGAGGAAAAACAGATCCAAATAAAGGAGAGATGAGTTTGGAGGAAATCAAAAAAACTACAAACTACATTCTAGATGAATACAATCCAGATACAATAATTATATCTGGTGGAGAACCGACAATTCACACTGATTTCTGGAAAACAATGGATTTCTTCCTATTTGAACTAAAAGACGACAAAAATATTGTGTTGGATACCAATGCAATTATGTTTTCTGAACAAATGCAGGCACAAAAGCTCTACTCTGTTCTTTCTAGATGTAAAAAAAACAAATCTGTTGAGGTTTCACTGTCTTCTGTCAATCATAATGGGAACCTATCAAGATATGAAAAAACAAAACTCAATGGAGTTCTAAATACAATCAAAGTTTGTCTTGAAACAAATACACAAATCATATTAAGTATGTTTGTTACAAAAAATAATTATAAAAATCTCCCATTTCTTGCCAGAAAAGTTAGAGACATAATAATAAAATATGATTCATCTCTTTTTAAGATTGAACTAGGCCTTCTTTCATTGGGGATTTCAGAAGAACAAAAAAAGCTCAGTATTCCAAACAGTATTGAGGAGACTCTGCCCCATATAAGAGATTCAATTAGAGTTTTTATGAAAGTTAAAGACATAAAATTCATGTTTACAAACCTACCTCTATGTCTATTCAAGGATGAAATTGAAATAAATGAATTACTTGATAGGATTCAAAAAATTTCAGAAGATTATAATCTATGTCTAGTAAATGTATGGCAAAAACAGGGAAAGATTTCTGGAATCAAATGGAGTAAACACTCTAGTAAAAAACTAAGCCATATTATGGACAGGTTTTGTGATAATTGTGTTGTTTCAGAAAGATGCAATAAATTAAATCGTAGGTATTATAAAACTGAAATAGCAAAAAAAATTTCTCCATATTGTTAAGAACTATCTGATACAAAATATAATTTCAAGATTTGTGTTGTCACAATCATTAATATAATGCCGTTCTAAGTTGCCTTTGAACTTGACTCTTAGATAAAGAATAATTGAGATAAATATTTCCTGACCTTCTAAAATCAACTACGAGAAAATATGAGCCATCATCCAAGATTATGCCTGACCCTGGATGATAAATAGT
>Ga0114931_10012009_pt1 | contig 10171 bp, 9 predicted proteins | sample 2SBtaG_FD_89579 | JGI IMG/M metagenome (GOLD analysis project Ga0114931, IMG submission 89579) | Deep subsurface microbial communities from Kolumbo volcano to uncover new lineages of life (NeLLi) - 2SBTROV14_V59a metaG | ecosystem: Environmental > Aquatic > Marine > Volcanic | place: Kolumbo... | reverse complement strand
ATTAGATACAGGCACATATTCAATCGAGTCTCCAATATCTATCTGATCTGCCCCAGGATAATCTGCTTCGATGAGCTGAGCCAGGGCCTGAATGGGTTGTGTCCATGTAGAGTAATCCTTCGGTCTGGCAGTGAAAGTTGTCCTGATAACCACATCTGTATTCTTTAGATCGTTGGTATCGATTTTATGCTTCAGTTTTTTGACCAGAGCTATGACTGACTTCTTCGTTTTTGGGAAATCCTCTTCACTCTTGATTCTCACAATCTCATCAAGAATTTTTGTGAAGTAGGATCTGATTATGTTCGGTGTGTTGCGCTTCTTCCCTACCAAACCCTTGACAACTGCTTTACCATCGTAGCCAACACCAATATAGTTCTTCTTCCGAGCGGAGAAGATAGCGAACCTGAAGTTATAATCTTGACCGATTTCGATCCCGAGATTTTCTATACTCCATTTAACAATCTTCTCAACATCGGATTCAGAGGGGTGGAGGAGAAAGACTGAATCTGTGTCTCCGTAGAGAACTTGTATCCCAAGCTCATCGGTCACGTAGTCCTTGATACCGGTAATTGCATTTCTCGCATATGCAGTGGTGGATTCAGCTACTGGAAGACAGTAGAAGTCAAATGCACTTGATCCGATGACTCCATACCCTGCGTTGATAAGAACCTTCAGTGCCTGCTCAATCACCCGGAAGTTTCCATGCTTCTTCTTTCGAGGTTTGAAATACTTCACTCGGATGTCCCGGACGAAGCCGATCATCAATCCCATAATTCCAACGTACTTGGTGCACACCCAGTGCTCAAGTTCAGGAACTTGGTTACTACGGCATTCAGGATGCTGGCAGTTGATGGTCTCGTAGGAGAGATTCCTCGTCTTGATGATTGAGGGATACAAGGAGGCAAAATCCCAGACCTGCACATCCCACCAGATACCGGGCACAGGATCGATAACAATTGCCCCCTGGAATTTTTTCCCATCAATTATAGCATTTGAAAGACCCTCACCTGCATGGAACTGTATATCCTCCTTGCTAGGAATAAGGAGATTCCGTTTTCTATGCTCCCAGATGATCCAGAATTTCAGCCAAGTACTGACAGTCTGCCGGGTGAAATCGATGAAAGGAGATTTTGAGATCCGCATCAGGACTATAATCAATTGCATAACGAGACTGTCATTGAAACATGTAAGTTCCAAGGTGATTTCTGAGTCACGGACATTGTACTTCATCAATGTCTCCAAGTCCATTTTGTCTATCCACACGTCTTCATGCTCAACCTTGCCCTCTCCCAGAAGCCCAGAGCTTATCTCCTGAAGGGACGCACTCTCATAAGCACCTCCAAAGGCATAGAGTCTAATTGCGGGTTGTCTGAAGAAGATGTGGAGATCAAGGTGGAGTGAATTCTTGAACCCACTGAAATTCCTCTTGGTGATGATAGGAGTGCTCTCAATTTGTAGGAGTTTCGCTCGATTCTCGAGGTAGGGATTATCGAAATTATCACCATTGAAGCTTATACTAATTGGATAGCGGTCGATGACCTCAAAGAAATCTTCCAACATTTCCCTCTCCTCGTCGTATCTTCGCAGGTCTACATCCTCACGAGTATATGAACCTTCAACCTCAGGTCGATTGAGAACCCAGAAGATTTTGCGACCGTCCGAATCGACGAGAGCTATTGAGATGATGGGATAGTTGGCTTTCGCTCTGTTGGGCATGGTGTCCTTTGGAGAACCCACTTCTATGTCATAAGCAGCTCTAAGTATGTATGGAGTTTCTTGAAACAGGAGAGGCATATACTCGTCAAGCATCTCAAGCTCCTCCGTTTTCTCACCTGCAAATTCTCTTTTTAGCTCCTTCTCGGTTGCCTCATCAATCATGTGATTCTTGGATATAAGCTTCCCCTTTCGTACAGAATAAAATGTAGCAGGAGTGATTCTTCGATCAGCCAAGAAATTCAAGTGGTAGCGGATATCTGCCTCATACGAGGGATTGATGAAATTTCGGAATGAGTTGATATCCCCACCAATTTCCAGAGGAGTCTTCCCAAATACCTGTCGAACCTTATGGATCTTATGAGAATAAGGATCTGTCTTCTCAACCTCTGTGATCTTGATGAAGTTCTTATTGTCCACTACTTCAGGAATGTCTGCGAGCTCATCCCGTATGAGTGTAGTGTAGAGGTAGGGGTGATGCTGGGTGGTATCCCTCCACCTGTAGGTACTTCTCGTCTCAGGATGATAGAAAACTAATTCTGCTGAATTACTCTTAGCATCATACAAAGCATCGAGGAGAAAGATATCCTCAATGTCCTGTCCGATCTCATAGACTACGGGAGTCCACTCTTTCTGGTTTCCTTTTTGTTCTTCCTTCTGTTCCCCCTCCTTAATCGTCACCTCAGGAGCTTTATTCTCTACTATTTTTTGATCCGGTTTTTTCTCAGGGGTATCCGCAAAGAAATCATCAATTGAACTCATGAAGACATTCTCTCCGATACCTCAGGAACCTTCCTATAGACCAGATAGTAGTCATCAACTTCATGACTCCTTACAGTCTCCAACCAGCGATCTATATTTGTTTCAACATCAGGAGGTACCCGTGCATTAACAATGTAATTCTCTGGAAGTTCTCCAGTCAGTCCGCTGAGCCAATCGAAATCAATTACTTCACCCCGAAGTATTTTCTCAAGCCATATGAAGATAAAATCTGCTTTCTGGTGTGTCAGGAGAAAATGCAACCTGTCATGCGAGTACACCACTGCACCTTTTGGTTTTGTTATTAGAAGATTCTTCAAATACATCGCTGCTGGAGTCAGGAGAAGAAGTTTCAAAAATTCATTGTTATCTGCTACAGGGATAATTTTCTTCATGGTTTCAATCGGGAAGATTGTCGTACCAAGGAGGAGCATTTTATCCAACTCCCACTGGAGGGAAGAGTATTGTCTCATCATGTCAATAATTTGGGGATAATCCGTCACATCAATCGAAACTCCAAGTGGAGCTGGAAATATCGTCGAAATATTCTGTAGAAACTCGAAATTGAATCTCCCCTCAAGAAGGATATCAGTACGTGTAAAAGCTAAATTTTTCCCAGAGACACGTGTGAGAGAGAGAGGAACCTTTGCCTTCTTGATGACCGAATACATCTGGTCAATCTGATGAGTATCTATGCCACTGAAAGAGACCCGAAGAGATGTGATGTCCACAAAGCTAGTAGAGAGGATCATCTCAAAAGCCTTCCGCACATAGTTTGATCTGACGATCGATCGCTTGTTTTAAGAATGAGTTGCAATAATCAACAATAGGCGATAGAAGTGGATACAATCTCACAGAGAATAAATTCAGGTGAGATCGAGCTGAGGTTGGAAGATGATTTTTTCTCAGAATATAGTCTTGAACTCTCCTCATACGTGAGGAAAGGATCAAAGAATTTTCTCGAAAGAACATATACAAGCTCCTCTCTTCAATTAATGATTGACGATATTAAGGGGAGATTAAAGTCCACAGCAAATGATGGATTTTACCTTCTAGACTCCAATTTCGGGAGTGGAAAGACCCATGCACTCATAACTCTGTACGAGCATTTCAAGGGGGAGAGGGTGGTTGCTATTGACGGACATTCTATCAGTGACACACTCTGGAATGAGATCAATCACTCACTCAATATTGAGGAGCAGAATCCAGAAGCTATACTCCAATCACTCTTTGAGAAACCAGTTCTTATTCTTCTCGATGAACTTGTTGTGCACCTGAAGAAAGCAAAAGCTACTGTTGTTGGGAAGACCACTCTTTCAGATCTCACCCTTGCTTTTCTCCATACCCTCTTAGTTGAGGCCAAGAATCATCAAGCAGCAATTGTGCTGACCACTCCGGGGGATGAGGTGGGCTACGATGGAGAGGCAAAGGAGCTCATTCAGAGTCTCAAGGGGATCGCTCTGAGGCAGAGCACTGTGTTTGAGACAACAAAATCAGATGAACTCGTCTGTATTCTCAAACGACAGCTCTTCAAGAAACTACCGAATGAAAGTAAGACCTATCCGTTCAACAGTACCTTTATCAAATTTGTAGCAGAGGAACTTATTCCAATGCCTAATTTTCAAGCGGTGAGAGGTGCACTTCGTCTTCTGAGTAAATTTGTCAGAAGTGCCCCAGATTCGGTTCTCTGGAAATTAGGAGATATTGATGTCGAAGATGAGTTTTATGAAGAGCTTGTAATAAAACTCGGACACGACAGGTTAGGTACAGTATTTAGAAAAGATATTCATAACCTTGAGAAAGACCTCGTCCCGGGAGCACGGACTGTTTTCCTGAATACCATTGCAAGAGGGGGAATATCAAGAAAGCAATTGATTGAAAGCCTTAGCACAGGAGAGCCAACAGTCCAGATTGAGGAAATTTGTGACCGACTTGAAACATCCTCTCACCACATACATGTTCGTGATGGAGAGTACTACTACAGTATCGAAGAGACACCCCTGAAGAGGTTAAAGAGTGCTGCGGATAATATTAGTGATGCAGAGACTCTCAGCTATCTTGCTACAAGAATTTGTAAACTCTTCGATGGGAACTTCTTCAAGATCCATACTTTTGACTTAGGGGTGGTTGAACTCGATCATCCGAACATTCTAATAGGTCTTCCAAAGGGAAGTAACAAGAATCAGTACCCGCTCTCTCATAAGTACAGGAATATTATATTCATGCTAGAATGTAACAAGTCGGAGGAGGTTATGAGACTTGGGCGGATGAATCTTGCAGGTAAGCACCTAAGGCGATCAGAATACAAGAAGATTCTTGACCAAGTTTCTGACAACATGGACAGAGCGATTTTGGGATCGTATACCAAATTGAGATACAGCCAAAAAGGCAAGTTACAAAGTACTGACATAAGCTTCACTGCATCCACTGAACCTCCACAAAGGACTCTCAAAGAGCAGATGATTGCAAAGCACATCATCATCGAGTCACTGAGCCCAAAATACCTCAAGTCAATACTAGAGGAGAAAGAAATTAGCATCGAGGCAATCTTGGAAATGTTTGCTCGCAACAACCAGCTAAGGGTGCTACTCTCATCACAGATCCTTGTTAACACACTTGAGCAAGGGGAGAAGGAGAAACTCTGGGTATTTCAGGATGGAGTGGTCAGACCTTACTTGGTATCCCCTGCAGCAGATGAAGAAGGACTACAGACAAATTTTATCAACTCGACGTAGTTTCCTGAACTCATGGGAAAGACCATCCACGACTACAGTTACTCCCAGACCATCGAAGGAAAGCTTGCCGGTAAGGAGTTAATCCAGGTGCTGGGGATGCTCAAGTTGATTCAAAACAAGCTTAGCTTGGATTGTAGGATCGTAGTGGCTTCAAAGACTGGCTCAAAAGTAACCCTTGAGTTCAGTGAGACACCAATTGCAGAAGTTTACCTAACTCTCAAGCGGACACTCCCAAGCTTGAAAGACATAAAGGTAGACTGGACAAAAATCACTCTGCAAGTCAATGAGTTTACAGCTACAAAGATAGATAGCAAATTAGTGAAGGCGTTTGAGGGCATTCACACATTTGGTGGAGAGGTGTTTGTGACCACCTCAAACTGATTCAGAACTTCTCATCTTACTTCTTCCGGCCTTAAGACCGGGAGGAATGTCAACCTTGGCTCCCGGAAATTCCCTGTAAAGAACCTCAGAGCCCAAAAGATCTGTTAGAAACACCGATATGGCAGCTATCTCACTATGGGGTTGGTGTCCTATTGCCGTATTGAAGTCAGAGAGTTCATAGACTGGAGGTGGTACCTTCGGACCACCGACTATAATAAGCAGATCCTCATCCTTGAACTTCTCCAAGTCATGGAGCGTCTTTCTGTGATCTTCTCCAAACATAGAAAGATGGACAACTTTTCCAATCCATGAATTGATGTAACCTCGATACCCCTCAACGTACTCAACCTTAAATTCACCGCCCCAGCGATCAGCAATGTTACGAAGAGATTTCTCAAGATTCTCATCCTTCTCGCCAGTGTAAGCAAAACTTGTGCACCCAAATGCACGGGAGCTCAACGCAACATGAGTAGTCATACGCTGATCTCTGAAATGGCGATGAGACAGTCTGAGAATGCCAATCTTTCTAACCATAAACGACAGTACCCACCTTTTTACCATCAAGAACGGCGAGAGTATTCTCAGGTTTTCGTCCACTCACAAAATGAAGCTTGATGTTTGACCTCCCAATGACCTGGGCTGCTACAACATCAAAGAGAGCATATGTCCCAGGATTCTGCTCATTCTGAGAGATGATCTCATAGAATTCCGAATAACTAATTTCCTCAAGCCTCTTTGCGTCTGAGAACTGATCAGGATCCTTGTCATATACATAGTCCACATCTGTGAGATTGAAGATGTAATCAGCTCTCATTGTCTCGGCAACAACAGCAGCAACCGCATTTGTCGACTGACCGGGTTGGAGACCACCAACAAAAACCAGATTAAATTTCATCAGAGCGGCCATTAGCTCCTCATAACTTGTCGGAGGAGTGGGATAAGCATGACTGAAAGCAGTACAGAAGAGTCGAGCATTTTGTCGAGCAGCTTCGATTCCCAACCAATCCTGGAGACTCTTGTTGACATTTAGATAGTCTGCAGCACCTATGAAGTCACGAGCTGCTCTTCCGCCACCGACAACGACTGCAAGGCTGACTCCTCGCTCCTGTAATTTATTTATCATCTCCACATATTCCATGACGAGAGGACGATTGATCTTGTCTCCGGAGTAGAGAATGCTCCCACCTATTTTTAGGACGATCTTCATTTCTAAACTTTCACGAGTGAATTGATAATAAAAACTCTATTCCACGGTTCAACACTTTTGAGTGAAGAGAAAAAAAAATCAAGAAATGTTGCAACACCACTAAGCTGAAAGAATCAGTTTTTTTATACCATCGACACCATAAACATTAGAGACCCATGAAAGTTAGTGTAGTAAGTGCTATAGGAGGCGGAGAGCCAATTGACGTCGAAATATCCCAGACAGATTCTGTTGCCAAGCTGAAGCAGGTAGTCGCAGGTAAGCGAAGAATTCCTGCTTCATTGGTCATCATCGTATTTAGAGGAAACCAGCTTGATGACAGTATGACAATCAAAGCTGCAGGAATGGTGGATGGCGATAGGTGCTACCTCATAACAAGAACTGAAGGCGGAGCTTGAGGACGTTCATTGTCAGGCAGATACAACAGACAAGAAATTATCCCAGATTGGGATCAAGATTCCCTTAGCGAGGCTCACATTCTCATACTAGGAATTGGAGCGCTTGGAAGTTACCTCTCTGTGAATCTAGCACTAGCAGGAGCTGGAAATCTCCACCTTGTGGATTTTGATACCATAGAACTCTCAAATCTCAACAGGCAGTTGCTGTTTACCGAGGAGAATATCAAGGAGAACAAAGCTACCGTAGCAGCCAAAAAACTGAAGCTTCTCAATCCGGAGATAAACATTTACAGCTATCCTTACGCAATGGACAAGCTTCCAAAAGAGGTAATTGAGAAGATTACAATCATCGCTTGTTGTCTTGACAACTACGAGGGGAGACGCTGGGCAAACTCCCTTGCAGTGAGGGAGAATATTCCGATGGTAACTGCAGGAATGTTCGCAATGATGGGAGATGTGCAGACGATTATCCCTTACAAGAGTCCATGCTTTGAATGCCAGACACTTCTCACTCCAGACAAACTCCAACAAGCATGCTCCCCAATTGGGGAGGAGAGGAAAGTAAAGGTCGAAAAGCCTCCACCACCACTACCATCCGTTTCTACTACCTCATCCATTATCGCAGGAATTCAGTCCCAAGAGATTCTCAAGCTGATTCTCAAAATTGGGGAACCCATTGGGAATTACTTCACTCTAGATACACTGACGAACAACTACCTCATGATACCTCTCCAGCGGAAGCACCATGACTGTCCAATGTGCGGAAGTATCTACAAAAGTGAGAAGCAGACTGTCTTAGGAAACAAAGGTGAGACCATTAGGGAGTTCAAGTACAGAATTGCTCTTTCCCTCGGACTGGCAGACCCACTTCTTATGACAAAGGGAAAGTTTTTGCAGGACGATGAAAAACTCAGTCTCAAGGCAGACTCAAAGATTTTCATAAGTGATGAAAGACTGGCAAAGCCACTGATCCTCATCCTAAAGTACAGCAACAAGTAGGACATATACGTACCAGTTGAACAGAGGAGAAGATAAAATATCCCCCATTCTTTATATCTATTCATGGACGATAGTATCTATGGACAAACACGTAGCGAAAAAACTATATGTTGTAGCATTGCTTGGGGTGCTCACAACTATCAGTGTAACAGATTCAAGATTATTGCCACCCACAGATATGACACATGCTACCTTCCCAACCGCAGTCGTACCAGTTACACAGACAGTGACGGAAAAAAGCTTTCCAGTGGTTCTCCTCTCTTCTGGACAGAATGTTTCATTCGCAACAACTTGGGGTTATAATGCGTCTCTCCCTAGCCCCACGAGCACATCAGGTGGGGATGAGACCTACTTCATACCAGTTCCAGAATCAAACGGATCTGGGACAATTGAGGTATTCATCAATGGGAATTTAGCTACTTCAAAGGGCCTGAACTGGACAACTGGAGGGAGTAGTTCAAGCATTCCCAAAAACATTGAGATGAATTATACCTCTTGGGGATGGCTGGGAAAAGAGACATATAGTGCCTCATTTTCAAGTAATGGCACGTATGATATCATCTACAATCTCATAACTGGGTCAATTAATTCTACAGATTACTTTAAATACAATTCCTCTTTTACACTCTCTGGGAAACTTGATTACAATTCAACCTTCGCAGATCTTAACTTCACAAATTCCAGCACCTTCCAATCTTGGCCCTACACGTCTAATACGAGAATTTGGGATGCAGGATACGTGGAAAGTAATTTTAATTTGGTATATTCTGGAATGAGCAACCAGTTTAGACAGATGAAGGACAATAACGAAGCTACAGGGGAGAGGGAGATTATGTCGCCAGAAGGGGCCAGGTTTGCTGATGCTTTGAGAAGTAAGATATTCAATATCACAAATGATCTGTTGGCTACAACTACCGGAGGAAATACAGACTTGCCAACCACATCTACTAAAGGAAATACAGGCTTGTCAACCACATCTTCTGAAGAAAATACAGAATCGTTAATCAGTAATCTTCCGTTTGAAATCTATACTTTGACTATTTCTTTATTCTTCATCATGCCCGTAGTAGCAAAACGAAGAAGACAACTGGAATAAAATCGTCTAAACTTCGGAAATAAGAATTTCTAATAGTTTCATAGCAGAGGAGAGAGTGTCAAGATACCTGAAATCGCTACAAGGCAAATACATGACATCAGAGAGTGTATCAGGATCAAATTGAATTATAAGAGCATCACAGATCGTCAAAATGATCTTTGATTAGATTCAGAAATTTCTTGATTAGCTGCTCAAATGCAGATGCACATGCAATATGTTCTGCTTTTTTAGAGATGAAATCGTCTGGGGAAACCCATGAAGAGAGAAGGAGAACCATATCCTCAAGAGTCATCAACTCCTTCAGGTAGATATACGCTACCAGTGCCTCGACACCATCTGCAAGTGAGTCCTTTGGTGCCCTGCTCCCGAAATATCGACGGAACTTAGAATCTCTTGCAGCCTGTGCCAGAGAGTTATCCCAGACGTGAATCGATCCCGATTTTCCTTTGATACCTATCCTCATTAGAGTGTAGATGTAATTTGTCAGGAAATCACCTACCTGTGCCAGATCCGTTGATCTGACGATAGATCTGATGGAACGAGTTTTTAAAAGAGCACTGAGATGGGGAAGGGAACTTGTGTCCATGCAGGATCAACTGATCTCGTAAGCTACCTCAAATGCAGATCTGAACTGGTCGTTCAAATCTTTGAGCTCCCTGACTGAATCGAAGAGTGCATGGACTGGAGATACACCAACCTCCGTCTGGATCTGAAAGACAATTGACTCGGTAAAGGTGGAGTCCCTCGCGTATCCACACATTATAACACCTTCCTGCTTCAAGACAATATCCTTGAGGAGGTTGAAAAGTGTGTGAGCATCTTCGCGACCGGGATATCGCTGGTAATGGATGTCGCTTTGCACCCTAGACTCCTTCGCTTGGAATCT
>Ga0114931_10012008_pt1 | contig 10173 bp, 4 predicted proteins | sample 2SBtaG_FD_89579 | JGI IMG/M metagenome (GOLD analysis project Ga0114931, IMG submission 89579) | Deep subsurface microbial communities from Kolumbo volcano to uncover new lineages of life (NeLLi) - 2SBTROV14_V59a metaG | ecosystem: Environmental > Aquatic > Marine > Volcanic | place: Kolumbo... | reverse complement strand
CGCCATCATGGATCGTGTAGAAGAGCCCCGTTCCCGGAATGCCGACCGTCGCGCGCCGGCCGCGCCCGCCAATGGTGACCTTGGCGCCGCGCGGACCGAAGGAGAGCGAGCCGCCCGACTTGCTCAGGTTCAGGGTGACCCCCGGGGCCAGGCGAATTCGGCGCCAAAAGCGAAACGACATCAGCGGCTCCTCGATTCGGCGTTAAGTTATCCCGACGACCTGAGGTCGGGCACACTCATGGTCCACGGCAACGCCACCCAGTCGATCAAATCATCCACGGATTCGGCAGCGGGAACGACTCTGCTCTCAAACGCCGTAATTTCGTTGTCGCAGTACACGCTCCAGTTTGGCGTGACTTTAGAAGCTCATACCTCTGAACCCGGAAATTAGACATGATCTAATCGTCCGCGAATTTGGTGAAGACATCCGGTTGTTGGTCGATCTGTTCCTTGATTGGAAGATGATGTCCGATTGCCACGACTCTGAACCCGCGGTCTTCAAGGGCAGATCGAACCTCTTGGTCACGAGCCTGTTGGTTTGCCAAATCATGGTGTGGACCATCGATGAAGATGCAGACACCAGGTCGCCCATCGCGTTCGTAATAGAAATCGGTCTGGACCGCGATTTCTTTCTCAGGCCGGTATTGTGTGCGATCGGGGAGCCGCCGCCTGTTGTCGTACAGGACCTTTAGAAAATCTCGCTCGAAGCTTGATGCCGGATCGTAGCGTTCCAGGAGCCATCGGTATTGTTCATCATAGGTGCGGCCGGATTGCTCGATGACAACGACCGCCCGGGAAAGGGATAGCATGTAGTCCCGGATCACGAATCGGTAGAGAAACCGGTGATCCGGCTGGTTAGAGTAACTCAGCAGACAATCGTAACAAGCCGCGCTGCAACGCTCGCGCCAAGCTTCAATTTCCTCCCCGGTGTCAGGGTCGAAATGCAGGAGCCTCAACGCTTCGCGTGCCAAGTCGGAAAATGACCCGGGATCCGCCGCCAGACGTTCCCAAATGCCGACCCCGCCCTCGGCAGCCTCCCACATCAGTATCCGCTGGTGATCGCCCGCTCCGATCAGTTCGACGGCAATTTCCTGTTCCTCGACCTGGTAAACGATCTGAATGGCCCGTCTCAACGCGAACGCAAAGGTCTTCAGGAAACTCTCCTGATTCTCAATGTCGGCCAAGCACTGCAGGAGCGCAATGTTGCGATTGTCCTTGACATAGGGCATCAATCCGCTGAGTGGGGCGGTCAAAGGCGAGTCATCATCGTCATCTACATCCTGTCGCCGCAACCAGCGGCCCGTCACTTGATCGACGGTGAAACCGGATGGTTCCGACGAACGGCGCCAACCGTGATTGATCCGCCAAAGCTCGGCCTGCGGCGCCAGCTTGATACCCAGCAGAGATTGGTCCCCGCTCGCATCGTTCCAATGGATGGTTCGCGTACGTATGGCGGCCGGAATACGAAAATGCGAGGTAATGTTGTAACCCTCACGCGCGCGCTCTTCCTCCTCGGACGATATGCGGATCCAGCGAACGGCCCGCGTCGTCAGTTGCTCGACCAATTTCTGCGGAAAATCGCATGTCGCTCCGTCCAACCGAGTCCCGCAATTGAGGCAAAGGTCGACGGATGAGTCTTCGCCGGGATGAATATAGCCACAGGTCAGACAGGTCTTTGCCCTTTGCAGTTGTTCCTCGAATCCACCGGGAGGCACGATGCAAAAGGCGATACGATGTTTTCTCCCCTCGTGATAGACGATGTTACCCGGCCCGAATTCCGATAGGCCGAGAAATCGAGGTCGGTCAATGACCTGAGCCTTGTCGACGGCGGAGACCAGCGTGCGCACGGGAAGACGAGGGAAATTATATCCGGGAATAAAGCCTTCGTTCGCCAAATAGCGATAGGTATAGAAATCGGATTCGGTCCATTTCCCCAGATTGAGCAACAGGTCGATTTCGCGGCGCGCGGTTTGCTGCCGCTGATGCGCCAAGTCGCGTTTGCGCCGGTCGCGGCTACGATCTTCGGTCCGCCGTGCTTCGTCACGCTGATTGCACGCCGCGCGGTAGAGATCACGCCACCGCCCGAATGCGGCGTCGAACGTTGCCGGCGCACTCCTAATCAGGTCTTCCAGCCATTGGTTGGAAAACCAGTGAACGGTTTCCAGCTCATCCCCGACCACATTCCGACAGGCCTGAACCACTTGGGTAAAATTGCCCGTCGTTGATGCAATCTTGGCGGCGGTCTCATCGTTCAGAGGCGAGTCCGGCTTGTCGAGGTCCAGCACCTCACCAATCGATTTTTCAAGCCCGATGCCGCAGACAGTCAGCCAAACCGAGTGCAGATGCGCCTCCACCAGTTCCTGATTGGTCAGGTCGAGCCGCGGTGGCGCGACGGCCCCCGCGATCATCTCGATCTTGCTTCGGAAGTAGAACTGGTCATGAGCACTGCCCTGGCTGGCGAAGGTCATGACCAGCGCGGGCCGTCCACTGCGGCCGGCGCGCCCGCTACGCTGGGCATAGTTAGCGGGCGTCGGCGGCACGTTCCGCATATGAACGATGGTGAGGTCTCTGATATCGATACCGAGCTCCATCGTCGGAGAGCAATAGAGCACGGCAAGCGTGCCGGCGCGAAAATCCCGCTCCCGCCGTTCGCGATTGTCGGCCGAGACTTGGCCCGTGTGCTCGGCCGCGGACAACCGCGTCAAAGCTGCGGCCTGCTCGCGATAGAGGCGAACGAAATGCTCATTGGGCTTGCGCGCGACGAGGTCCTCGCGAACAAGATGCAGCGACTTGCCGCGCACGGGATCCGGCCTCGCCGCGCTTCCATCCCCACGACGCCAAATCAGCGCCGTGTCCTGGAGCTGCACGGCATAGGGCACGCCGCGATGCTCGATCACGGCCAGGATCTGGCCGCGCAGCGCCTCGACGACACCCAGCACCATCGCTTCGGTGTCGCTTGTCGACAGGTTGTCGTCGATATCCCATGTCCGCCGCGACCGAAAATAGCGACCGATCGCCGACCGCCAACCGAGTCGCATGGCCACATTTTGGTCACCGCGCCGGGGTTCGACCTCCGGCAACAGGGCGATGGCGCCGGTGCGCAGCTGATCTTTCTGCTCCAATCGCCAAGGATCCCGGAAATCATTGCTGAGCCGGTTGACCAGGCTTCGCGTGTTGGCCTCGTTTAGGCAGTTGGCGCGGATCACCAGCACGCTACGGAGGTGATCGAGGAATGCGCGAAGGACCTCCGCGCGCTTTTCGGCCGTCGCGGACTCGAACATCGGAACGTGGGTCCACAGCCGATCGTTCGCCGCGATCTCATCGAGCCCGTGATAGTCGATGTCGAGCAGGCCGCATTGCTCCAGATTGGGCTGGGCGACCCGCCAGGCGCGCGCGAGGTCTTCGATGGCGCGATACTCCAGCAGATCGATCATGCCGTTCCGCGCGCGCTCATAGCCCGGCCCGCTGTCGACCGGCTGATCCATGAATATCTCCGGCGCCGGGTTGAGCGCCTGGAAGATTTCCAAGCCGATCCGATCGGCGGTCAGCGAACCGTGCCGATCGAGGGCGTGCGCCAAGGCGCTTCGCAGTAAGACGACCTGCGCGAAGTCGTTCAGATGCCCCGCCTGGAGCGCCGCGTCTTGGCGGTTGTCGGTGAAGCTCAGCAACTTCTGGGCATCCTTGGGGATGCTGCCCCCTTCGCGAAGGGCTGCGACCGAGGCCGCGCTCACCACCGTCGTGGCCGTAGACCGTCCGGTTTGACTCAACGTCACCAGTTTGACGAAATCGCTCTTCTGTCGCAGGTCGTAGGAGGCTCGGCACCGCAGGCACATCATGAAGGGTCGGGGCATCCACCAGCCCCCGGTTGCATTTTCCGTTTCCGCCGGCGATACCGATCCGTCCGGACGTACCCATATCCGCCGGGGGACGAACCGTTCATAGGTCTTCTTTACTCGCGGGCCGTTCTTGCGCCATTCCAGCCAGTTGTCGGGAAGATCCTCCTGCTCGTCCCAAAGGCTCTGTTCCTCGACCGTGAAATAGCCGGCCTCACCGTCGATCTCGTCATCGGGCGCGTTCAACACGGTCGGGCGTGGTGACAGACGCGCGTCGTGTTCGGCACCGGACAACCCGGTCAAATAATATTCCTGCCCGCATTCGCGGCAGAAGGTCAGCGGATACAGCACCGGACTATCCCCGCCGCCGGCGCCGCCGTCAGCCGCGTAATAGGCGCCTTCCATCGTCAGCGCGCGTTTGCCCGACGTGCCGATGGTGGCGTAGACGCTGGAGCCCGATGACAGAAATTGATGCAGGCGGAAGGCGAAAGCGGGCTCGCCGGTCTCGAGGGTGACCATGTTGGCAGCCTCGATCACCGCCTTCAGCTTGTCACGGCATAGATCTTCCGGCGCCCCCGATTCCTTCATGAGCTTCTCGATACCCTCGGCGAAGGTGATCGGGCTGCGGCGGACCAGACGATCCCCTTCCCTGTCAAGACCGAATGTCTGCTCGGCCCACGCCACCAGCGGATGCGTGACCACGGTGTCAAGCCTGTCGGTCGGGGGCGGCGCGTCGACCGCATCGCGCAACGCCCGCGATGTCGCCGGCACATCGACGGTCGCGACCGGGCGCAGCGTTTCGTCGATCACATTCTTTTCGGAAATCGAGCAGCCGAACAATCGCACGCCAACCTTGGCGACGGCCTGCCTGCGGGCATCGCGATCGCCACCGGTGACGAGCGTCGCCGAGGTCCCGGAACACAGCAGGTCCGGACGCCCGGCCCGCTCGCGCAGGCGGCGCATCAGCATGGCAACGTCGGCACCCTGCCGGCCGCGATAGACGTGGATTTCGTCCATGGCGAGGAAAGACAGATCGCGAGTCGTCTGCACCACCATTTGCCGGTCCGCCGGCCGGATCAGCATGTATTCCAGCATCACATAGTTGGTGAGCACGATATGCGGCGGGTTATTGAGGATGGCGTCCCGCGCCTCATCCCGGACCTCGCCTGTATAACGTGCGAAGGTCACCGGACAATCGTCGCCCCAATTGGCCTTATAGGCCTTCAGCGCGTCCTCCTGACTGTTGATCAGCGCATTCATGGGATAGACGATGATCGCGCGCACCGACCGCCGTGCCGGGTCGTCACGGAAGATTCCGTCGATAATCGGGACGAGATAGGTCAGGCTCTTGCCCGAGCCGGTACCAGTGGAGACGATATAGGGCTCTTTCCGCCGCGCCGCGGCCAGCGCCTCTTCCTGGTGACGGTGCAGGCGGAGATCCTCACCGAAGAAACGCGTGGTTTCCGGCGCGATCTCCCCGGCCTCCGCCAACGCGCCGAGCGTTCGCCCACGCTCATAGGCGGGGTTGAGCTGGAGCACCGCCTCCGGCCACAGCTCGCCCTTTGCCAGTCGGTCGCGCACGAATTTGTCGATCGCCGCATCGCGGATATGGACGAAGCTTTCGACATAGTCCCTGTATTCCGTGACGACCCTGTCGCGCAGGGCGAAGACGTCGAAGGTCATTTTTCCGGCCGTTCTTCCGTTACTGGGCGGCTTCCTGGGTCTCGTCGAGAGCGAGAATGTCCCGTCGTACATAGGCGCGGAACTCGTCGGGATCCGAGAAGAAGCGATAACCGGCTCGGTTGGCGGCCTCCTCGGTCTCGGGTCCTTCGTCGATGAGGAGGGCGACCGGCCGGCTGAGGCCCGGCTGCAATCCATGCGGCCAAGCCAGATCAAGCACTGCGAGGGGCGCGCCGGTGGCTTCGTCGACGATTTCGAACAGGAATTCGCCTTCCGGAAGCTCTTGCCCAACGACCCATTCGTTGACCTCGATGAGCAGGTCTTCTTCCTCCCGCGTGCCGATGCCGCCCGGGATGGCCTCGGCGGTTCGCTCGACGACGGGCGGCGCCTCGGCCTGCTCGGGCACCGCGCCGGCGACCAGGCTTTGAAGAAAGTCGTTCGCCGCCTGCGCCAGCAGCTCGCGGCGGGCGGCCAGGAAGTCGCGGTAGTTCTCCACCTTCCACAACGCGCGATCCATGGGGATCCAGTGGGACTCCACCGCCCCCGGGTGTTTCGCGGCGTATCTCTCGAGGTATTCGGCCGGATCGTCGTCGGAAATCTCCAGGTTGCACTCCTTGGTGAGGAAGGTGAAGTTGGCGATGGCGTTGACCTCGGACTTGGGATAGCCGTGCTCGTAGAGGCGCGCCTTGGGAAAGATGTGGTGAACCTCCAGCCGGCTCATCTGTCCCAGCAGATGGCTCGACAGCTCGACGCCCGAGCACAAATCCCTGGCCTTCCAGGCGCGCGTCAGCATGTAGAGGAGCGGATAGAAGCGGGCCCCACGGCTCCAGCCGGCGAAATCGCCGGGGTGGAGACGCAGGTCCCCCCGGTTCTGCCTCAGCCGCTCGATCAGGCGGTCGAGAGCGCCCTCCGGCTCTTCGATGATCTCCAGATCTTGGTTGAGGACGGTTTCGGTGGACCCCGCATATCGGCCCCAGAGGAAGCTATGGACGTACCAGTAGAGTAGCTTGTCGCGCTCGCGAAAGTCGGCCAAGTGCCCACCCCGCTGGTCCAGGTAGCAGGCCATCAAGGGGAGCGAATAGCGGCTGCCGAGAACACGGTCATGGTCGAGGCCGAAACGCGAGGAAATCAGGTTGAGCAACGAGTCTACCCGTTTCTCCGCCCGCTTGAGCCCGTCCTCGAAGGTCTCCCGGTCCACATCGGCCAATGCCGAGAACATCGCCTCTCCGGTCAGGATGGTGTTGATGCAGCGGAGCAGGAGCTCGAGCCGGAAGGTGAAGCCGCCGCGGCGCCATTTGTCGAGGCGCTTCTTCATCTCGTCCCGCGCCTCGGGCCACTCGGCGCACACCTTGGCCAAGGCAAGATCGCCCTTGGAAAGCTTGGTCCCGCCGCTGTTCACCCGATTGAAGATATCGACGACCACGTCGACGGTCTTGTCCTCGCCGGTCACTTCCTCGATGTGAAGGTCGATGTTCTTCACCATGTCGATGGCGTTGAGACGATTGAGATAGTCGTTCAGCCGGGGCCCCATCTCTTCGAGAGTCATGAGACGGTTCATGAATTTGGCGATGCCCTCTTGCATCACCGTGCTCACGTCGACCCACAGCGGATCGTCCTTCATCTTGAGCGGCATGTAGAACTGGAAGGTCTCGCTCTCGAGGTTGAAATAGAGGCCCGTGAAGACCTTGGCATTGCCGTCGAAAAAATGGGGCGGCCGGCCCCGGACGATGCCGTAGAGCGAGGTGATGCGCTGCTGGCCGTCGAGCAGCAGCTTGACCGTGCCGGGCGGCAGCGATTGATCGCCCCGGGACTGCGCGGTCTCGGTCCTGGTCACCCAGACGAGCAGGCTCCCCACCGGATGCTGGCGGTAGAGCGAGTCCATCAGCCCACGCACCTGTTCGCGGTTCCATACATAGCCGCGCTGGAACTCCGGCAGAGCCATGCTGCCGAGGTCGATCTGATCAAGAATGACGCTGATTTTCATAGCTCCCCTGCCGCCGAGACTTATCTCTCCCTGACCGTCGGCGTCGAAGGACGACGCGAGAGGTATTTGCCATCGGTCTTGTCGATCGTGCGGTCACGCAACATCAAGAGGCGCAGCGTCATGGATGATGCTTCGACGATGCCCTCAAGACGCCGCGGGGTCTTCAACTCCGAGCCCGAGACGGTTCAACAACTCTAGCGCGTCTTTGATGCGCTTGTCTGTCGCCTTGAGCGGTTTCCGGACCTTCAACTCCTCGATGACATTTTCACTGAAGTCGCGCTCGCGGAGATAGACGATCGTCGCTGCTAACTCGATCACAACATCCGAGTACCGGTCCAGAACGCCGAGAAACTCCTGCGCCCGATCCCTGTCCAGTTCCCCGAGTTTTTCCGGGGGCTCGGAATCCGTCGAAAACACGGTATACGGCATTTCATGAGAGCCGGGGCGCTCCGCCATCTCTAGCCGCCCCGCGGCGGCGGCTTCATCCCAGCCACGAGCCAACTCGGCGGCAAACGGCCCGTAACGGTAGTAATCGAACGGCACCCCACTGGCCATTCCACAATGCTCAAGCAGGAACGCGGTCTTTTGCAGACGCGTTCTGCCGACGAGCTCACCGCCGTTCAAAGCGACGATGCCGACAACGACGTCATCGGGTTCCATCATTTGCTCTCCTCCCAGGCTCCCTCGAGCGTTCTTAGATCATCCTCATGAGGCACATAAAGCCTTTCGATGCTCTCTCGTTCCCTGAGAGCACGGATGATCGGCGAAAAACTCCCAATATCGGTGGGTTCGGTATCATTTTCGGAACGTTTGACGAGCACCATCGACAGGGCCGAATGTTCGCTTGGCTCGTACCACTTGTAGATCGAATTAGTCCCCTGATCCGAAAGCCGAACGCCCCCTCTCCCCTGACCGGATTTATCCTGAAGTATCTTGTGGAAGCGTAGACGCCGCGATCCGTCTTTTGAATCCTGTTGAAGCCGATCGCCGAGATCGAAGCATTTGTACAGCTTGCGGTCGCTGAGCCTCCGTGCCAGATCGGAGAGAATTTTATCGGACGCGTCGCGAAGGCGAGCGATCTGCGAAACAACAACACAATCGTCGAGCGCCAGATAGTGTTCCAATGTCGGTCGGTCGCGACCGAAATACGTGGCCAGCCCTCCCTGGAGCCCGTCCATGCGCCCATCGGCATGATCCCTCCGAACCTTGGAGAGCCGCGTCAGCAATCGGCCAAGCATCTTTTCCGCGGCTCGGGTGGTCTTGTGCATGTAGACCATCGCATAGAGCCGGAAGCGGGCCTCCAGATATTCTTCGGCAACCCGGATGCCCTTGGGACTTAGGTACAGGCACTGTTCCGTGCGCGTCTCTTCGGCGGTGCCGAGCGTCTTCGTACCCACCCTCAAACAATCGAACAGCCACTCCGCGTCCACATGGCCGAATTCCACGCCCGTCATCAAACGATCGCGTTGAAGATAGTCGAGGCGGTCCACATCGAACTGGCTCGACACGACGGTGGCATAGATATCCTTGGCCTCCTCCTCACGGAGGATAGCCGCGATCGCATTAGGAAGATTTTGATCGCCGATTTCGAGACATCGTCGAATTTCCGTGTCGCCCTGCACGATCTCGGCGCTCTTTTCCTCGTGCTTGTACGGACGACCGGCTTCCGCGGCCGCTTCCTGAAAGGCGTGGCTGAACGGGCCGTGACCGACGTCGTGCAACAGCGCGGCAAGAAGGGCGGCGCGTTCCCGATCCTCGTCACGACCCTCTCCTCTCTCTCGAATGATCCGAATGACGCGCCGGGCCAGGTGATAGGCGCCGATCGAGTGAGCGAATCCGCTGTGTGTCGCGCCGGGAAATACGAGCTCGGAAAAGCCGAGTTGTCGAATTCGCCGCAGCCTTTGGAATTCCCGGGTGTTGATCAGCCGCCAGGCGAGTTGATCGATATCGTCCTTCTTGCGAAAGACGATGAGGCCGTGAATCGGATCGCGGATGCGCTGCGTTTTAGTGCCCGGCATCGTCGGATATATGTTCCTCATTCGTTCTCATTCTGCATAGGATGGCGGGATTGGTCAAGGGGCGCTTACCGCCACGTTCTCGGCGGCGCGCTTTTGAGATGTCGCACGATGCCGACCCTTTCCGGGCGGCGCAGGCGAGGGGGCGGTTGTGGCCATGCATGGTGGTCCCATCGAACGGCGCGGTGGTGTCCTCCCCTGTGGTCATGTGCTCCGCGCCCCCCTGCGCTCACCCGGTCTGTTCCGTGGGGTCGATGTCGGCGTCGGGCTGTCCTTCGGCGGCCGAGAGCAGCGCGCGGAGGCCTGTGATCACGCTCTCGAACGCCGCATAGGTCTCGCGGGTGAGGCGTTCGGGTCGGGTGACCCATTGGGCGAAGGCCACCTTGGCCTCGGGCGTCGGCGCCATGAGGTAGAAATAGGCGTCGTCGCTTTCGTCGATTTCCTGCACCGCCGCGAGCATGCGCTGGGCCAGATCGGGGGTGGCGACGAGCTCGCTTTGCAGCTTGCCGGAGAAGCCATAGGCGCCTTCGGCCAGCGCCCGGCGGCGCAGCGCGGCGGAAAAACAGGCCTCGACGGTGAAGGGGCGGTTGTCCTTGGGAACATCGAGCCGCTCCATCGCCCTGATGAAGTCCGCGCTGGGGGCAAGGAGGCACCAGTGGAT
>Ga0114931_10012007_pt1 | contig 10173 bp, 11 predicted proteins | sample 2SBtaG_FD_89579 | JGI IMG/M metagenome (GOLD analysis project Ga0114931, IMG submission 89579) | Deep subsurface microbial communities from Kolumbo volcano to uncover new lineages of life (NeLLi) - 2SBTROV14_V59a metaG | ecosystem: Environmental > Aquatic > Marine > Volcanic | place: Kolumbo... | reverse complement strand
GGATGATGAAGCAACCCGTCTAGCGATCGAAAAATACCATCAGGGAGTGCGTAAAAATGCCCCATGGTATCCCAGTAATATCGAATTCATTCGTCGCATAAACGGGCTTGAAAGCGTTGACGATGTGATCAATATTGTTTTCGATGCAAGTTATATAGTGCTCGGTCTTGGCGATGTCTATCTTGGTGCCCCCGTCGCCACACCCATTGATCCACGTCATCGTCTGGTGACAACAAAATACAATCCGGCGAGAACCTGGACACCGGAGAATGCGGTCGGGATTGGTGGTGCCTACTTGTGTGTCTATGGCATGGAAGGACCTGGAGGTTATCAGTTTGTTGGTCGAACGCTGCAAATGTGGAATCGTTACAAACAGACTCGCGAATTTACGGAAGGTAAACCCTGGTTACTACGTTTTTTTGATCAAATTAAATTTTATCCCGTTACTCATGATCAATTAACAAAAATCAGGGAGGAGTTTCCACGTGGAAATTTTCCTTTGAAGATAGATCATAAAGTCTTTAAATTGCGTGAATACAATGAGTTTTTAAAAAATAATAAATCGTCAATTGATGAATTTAAACAGCAACAACAAAAAGCATTTGATATCGAGAGAGAAAACTGGATTGCAACGGGGCAGGCTAATTTTGAAGTGATCAATGATCAGGCTCCAGAATCAAAAGAAACAGTTCTTTGTGATACAGAGGTGGCTGTGAGTAGCTCTGTCGCAGGAAGTGTCTGGAAGATATTAGTCAAAAAGGGTGAAAAAATTTCTCAGGGAGAACCACTGATTATCGTTGAATCCATGAAGATGGAGATGCAGGTGGTGGCATCAAAAAGTGGAACGGTTACAGAGGTTTTATGTGCCGAAGGTTCTCAGGTGATCAGTGGCCAACAACTTGCTGTGATCGATACAGTTAAAACCTGACAAAAGAATAGGTTCAAAATGAAGCTCGATTTATCGATAACAAGTTTACACAACAAGTACACAGATAAAGAACTGTCTTTGCAGGAAATGCTTGATTATGTCCTCAATGCAATTGAACAAACGCATCACTATAATATCTGGATCACCGTGTTATCCAGAAAAAAACTGCTTGAATTTATCGAGAAGTTGCCTGATCAAAAAACAGATCAATATCCCCTTTATGGAATACCTTTTGCGATAAAAGACAATATTGATCTCGTTGGAGTTCCAACAACGGCCGGGTGTGAAAAATATGCTTATTACCCAGAAAAAACAGCTTATGTCGTCCAACGATTGATCGATGCCGGAGCTATCCCGATTGGCAAAACAAACCTTGATCAGTTTGCCACAGGCTTGGTCGGCACACGCAGTCCTTATGGGGTCACACCGAACAGTTTTGATCCTGATTATATTGCCGGTGGTTCAAGTTCTGGTTCAGCCGTCTCCGTAGCCAGAGGATTGGTGAGTTTTTCGCTGGGAACGGATACTGCCGGTTCAGGCAGAATTCCTGCAGCATTTAATAACCTTGTTGGAGTTAAACCAACACGTGGTTTGATCAGTAATTCTGGTGTTGTGCCTGCCTGTCGATCACTGGATTGTGTGAGCATTTTTGCACTGAATCCTGATGATGCTGAATTGATCAATTCTCTGGTGGTAGACTTTGACCAATCTGATCCTTATTCTCGAAAGAAACGGGCTCCAAATATAAAAACAACTTTCCGGGCTGGTGTTCTGGGCGAAGCTCACCTTGCAGAGTTTAGCGATCCTGAGTTTTTAGAGTTGTATTATCAATCGATAGAAGATTTTAAAGACAATGGTGTTGAATGTATTGAGATCGATTTTTTACCTTTTATTGAAGCTGCAAAATTACTCTATGAAGGCCCATGGGTCGCTGAAAGATATGTTGCTATTCGAAATTTTATAGAAAAGAATCCTGAGGCACTTTTCCCCGTAACCCGGGAGATTATTGAACCAGCCAGTACTCTAAAAACCATTGATGCAGTTGAAAGCTATTATCAATTACAGGCGCTGAAACGTCTGGCTGATCAGCAACTGGAACAGGTCGATTTTATACTCACACCAACAGCTGCTGCGATTTACAAGATCAATGAAGTGATAAATGATCCCATTCGGTTAAACTCAAATCTCGGTTATTACACCAATTTCATGAATCTTCTTGATTATGCTGCCATCGCAATTCCGGCAGGGTTTAGAAAAGATGGTTTACCTTTTGGGGTGACTTTATTTACTCCGGCATATCAGGATGAAAATTTACTCGCATACAGTAAAAAAATACTGAATCAAATTAGCATGGGCGCATCAAACCATATCTGGAAAAATAGAGAAAAATAATGACTTCAACAACACTCATGAACATTGTCGTTTGTGGTGCACATTTATCAGAAATGCCACTTAACCATCAACTAACGGATCGTAATTCGACTTTGGTATCCAGTACGAAAACCAAAGCATCGTATCGTCTTTACGCACTTGCAGGTGGTCCTCCTTTTCGACCAGGACTCGTTCTTGATCGAACAAGTACAGCAGCGATCGATGTGGAAGTATGGGCTATGCCAATCGAACAAGTAGGTTCTTTTCTGGCAGGGATTCCGGCACCACTGGGACTGGGAAGTGTCCTGCTTGCAGATGGTAAGGTTGAAAAAGGTTTTATCTGTGAACCTCATGCAATTAATGATGCTCAAGATATTACTTCGTTTGGAAATTGGCGGAATTATATTGCTTCTCTGGAAAACTCCTGAGTCAGTTTAGTCCTCGATCAAGCCGACGATATGATATTGCCTCCGTGAGGTGGGATGTCTGGATCTGTGTAGAATTTTCCAGATCGGCGATTGTTCTGGCAACTTTACGAATTCGATTGACCGAACGAGCAGACAGACCAAGTTTCTGAATGGCGGATTGAAGTAATGCTTTGTCGTTTTCCTGTAATGCACAGATTTCAGGTATCTCTCTGGATGAAAGAAGATGATTGGCTTTACCCTGGCGTTGCAATTGTTGCTCTCGCGCTTTTTCAACACGCTGTTTTACGATGTTGCTGGATTCTCCTGAAGGGGAATCGTTTAACAGATCAGAATTTTTGAGAGTCATGACCTCAATCTGGAGATCAATACGATCAAGAAGAGGACCGGATATTTTTGCTTTATATCGATTAACCTGATCAGGTGAACAACGGCAACGTCCACTCTCATCACCGAGGTAACCACAGGGGCAAGGATTCATGGCCGCGACCATCTGGAAGCGGGCCGGGAATTCTGTTTGATGAGCCGCCCTTGAAATATTGATCTGCCCGGTTTCCAGCGGTTCGCGTAATACTTCCAGAACTTTCCGATCAAATTCCGGAAGTTCATCCAGAAAAAGAACACCGTTGTGTGACAACGAAATCTCTCCAGGTTTGGGATGACTTCCTCCTCCAACCAGAGCCACGGCAGAACTGGTATGATGTGGTGACCTGAAGGGTCGTTGTTTCCAGGACTGAGCAGAAAGGTTTCTGGTGATCGAGGCTATCGAAGCTGTTTCAATGGCTTCAGTTTCTGTCATCTGTGGCAATATCCCCGGCAGACGACTGGCAAGCATGGTCTTACCCGTCCCCGGAGGGCCGATGAATAGCAAATTGTGGCCACCTGCCGCGGCTATTTCAAGAGCACGTTTTGCATGTTGTTGACCTTTTACTTCTGACAGATCAGGTGTTTGATCAGACTCTACAAGTTGTTCCATTTGAGTATAAGCAGGAATTCGATCCTGTCCTTCTATATGTGCACAAACTTCCAGTAGATGTCTGGCTGGATGTATTTCGGCCTCCCAGATTAATGATGCTTCTTCGGCATTTTCCAGTGGAAGTATCACAGGGCGATCAGCATTTTTTGCTGCAATGGTAAAAGGAAGAGCGCCGGGAATCGATCTTAACTCACCCGTCAGAGCCAGCTCGCCAACATATTCCTGGTTGATCAAATCTTCTTTGGGAATTTGCCCAGAGGCAGCGAGAATCCCCAAAGCGATAGGTAGATCATAACGACCGCCCTGTTTCGGCAGATCAGCAGGAGCCAGGTTGATGGTGATACGTTTAAGCGGGAATTCATAGCGACTGTTGATGATCGCACTACGAACACGATCTTTGCTTTCTTTAACAGCAGCCTCTGGTAAACCGACAATGGACAAGGCAGGTAGCCCGTTAGAAAGATGAACTTCGATGGTGACCAGAGGGGATTCAATTCCCAGCTGTGCACGACTATAGACGATTGCGATACTCATATTTCCTTCCCTGGAAATGATTACACTCTTAAATTAACTTATTTGTTTATCTTGGATTCCAGTTCAGCTACCTGTTTTTCCAGTTGTTCAAGTCTGGTTCTGGTTCTTGCCAGTAACTCAGACTGAATTTCAAACTCTTCTCTGGTTACAAGATCCATTCTGTCAAGAGCAGAGCTTAATCCAAGACGCAGGTTCTTTTTCAAATCTTCTGCAAGCGCTTTACCGCCAGAAGGTAGTGAACGGGTAATCTTTTCAACCAACGATTCTATTGTCGATGTATTTATCATAATTTTCTTAAAACGATTGTTTCAATAACTATAACATGAGCTATTAGAAATGGGTGAGAGAAAATAAGCAAAGATATGAAGATGATAAGAGTAGTCTTTATCAGCGCACCATAGAGAAGCAAAGGAATTTACTATGCACCATATTAGTGCGTTTCAGACTGATTTTTAAGATAAAAAAATAGCTAACCCATTGTTATTTATAGTAATAACAGGTTTGGCATAGACTGTGCAGTGTTAACATTGCGTAACAAACACGCTGCCATAGTGGCAAATACTTTTTTAACTAAATATAAATCTTGGTAAGAGGGGATTTAAAATGAAAACTTTACAAAAAACTTTGGTTGCAGGTGCTCTTTTGAGTGCTCTACCATTAGCACACGCTGAAGGTCCACACGAATTCAGTGCAAATGTTGCAGTATCAACGGATTACATTTTCCGTGGTATTTCACAAACAAGTGAAGATCCTGCCATTTCCGGCGGTTTTGATTATGCCCACGAATCTGGCTTATATGCCGGTTTTTGGGCTTCAAGCATTGAGTTTAATGCAGGCACATCTAATACAGCATCACTGGAAACAGATTATTATGGTGGATATGGTGGTGATATCGGTGATACTGGGCTTAGTTATGATCTATTAGCCATATATTACGCATATCCCGGTCAAAATGAAGATGTGGCTGGGGATTATAATTATGTCGAGCTGATCCCCAGTTTGAGTTATAGCATCAATGATATGGTCAGCGTTGGTCTTACTTATGCCTACTCACCTGATTTCTTTGGTGAAGATGGCACGGGTAATTATGTAGGCGGTAATGTTGATTTAGCATTGCCACAGGGTTTTGGTGCATCGTTCCAGGTCGGTCATCAAGATGTGGAAGGCGATAAAACGACACCAGGTGGTTTCGACTACACTCATTGGTCTGCAGGAATATCTAAAGAGATCGGTCATTTTGGTTTTGATCTGACTTATCATGATACAGATATAAAGAATACACCAATTGCTGATTCACGAGTCGTTTTCACTGTCTCAAGCAGCTGGTAGTAACAACAAAAGCCCCTGATTTATCCGGGGCTTTTTCTTATAACAATTCAATATGAGGAGCTGAACTATGAAACTAGTAACAGCCATAGTAAAACCTTTCAAATTAGATGATGCGCGTGAATCGCTTTCTGAAATTGGAATCACAGGTTTAACAGTAACAGAGGTCAAAGGTTTTGGCCGACAGAAAGGACACACAGAGCTTTATCGTGGTGCAGAATATGTTGTTGATTTTCTGCCAAAAGTAAAACTCGAAGTGGCTATAAATGATGATCAGGTAGATGCCGTAACTGAGGCAATCAGTAAAGCGACCAGCACCGGAAAAATCGGTGACGGGAAGATCTTCGTAACTTCAGTCGAACAGGTGATCCGTATTCGTACGGGTGAAACTGGTTCCGAGGCCTTATAACAAGAAATTTAGACTTTAGGAGAATGAAAAGATGAATATTCGTAGAATATTTAACCTACCAATGACTTTTGTTATAAGTGCATTGGTTTTATTGCCTTCGTTGGCGGAGGCAGAAGATACACTCAATAGTGGTGACACTGCATGGATGTTGACCTCTACAGCCTTGGTGTTGTTTATGACGATCCCTGGTTTGTCACTGTTCTATGCCGGTATGGTACGAGCCAAAAATGGTTTGTCGGTGATGATGCAGTGTTTTGCCATCACTTCAATGGTGACTGTTTTATGGGTAGTCGCTGGCTACAGTATTGCCTTTGGTGGCGAAGGCCCTTATTGGGGCGGGCTCAGTAAGATGTTCCTTGCCGGTGTTGGTGTTGATACACTCAGTGGATCAATTCCAGAAACGGTTTTCATGACCTTCCAGATGACCTTTGCCATTATTACCCCAGCCTTGATCGTTGGTGCTTTCGCAGAACGCATGAAATTTTCTGCCATGATGGTATTTATGGCAATCTGGTTGCTCGTGGTGTATTCACCTATTGCTCACTGGGTGTGGGGTGATGGTGGTTGGTTAGGTGGCAAAGGTATCCTCGATTTTGCAGGTGGTACAGTCGTACACATCAACGCCGGTTTTGCTGGTCTTGTAGCCGCCCTTGTCTTAGGAAAACGTAATGGTTATCCGGGAACACCGATGGCACCACATAGTCTGATGTTCACTGTCGTTGGAGCAGGTATGTTGTGGGTCGGTTGGTTCGGTTTCAATGCGGGTAGTGAGCTGGCTGCTGACGGTACCGCTGGTATGGCTATGGCCGTTACACAAATTGCTACGGCAACTGCAGCAATTGCGTGGATGTTTGTTGAGTGGCTTATGCATGGTAAACCAAGTGTTTTGGGTATAGCTTCGGGCGCAGTTGCAGGACTGGTAGCTATCACACCTGCTTCTGGTTCAGTAGGGCCAACAGGAGCACTGGCGATTGGTGCCGCAGCCGGAATAGGTTGCTTTATTGCTGCAGTCAAGATTAAACCAATGCTGGGATACGATGATTCACTTGATGCGTTTGGTGTTCATGGCATCGGTGGCATCATTGGTGCGTTACTCACTGGTGTATTCTGTGCTCCAGCTTTCGGTGGTGCCGGTTTTGCTGACGGTATTACAAGCATCGGTGCTCAGGTAGGCATTCAGGCATTCGGTATTATAGCGACACTGGTTTATACCATGGTGATGACTTTTATCATTCTAAAAGTACTGGACGCTCTGATTGGACTGCGGGTTAATGATGAACAAGAAAGCGAGGGGCTTGATATTTCTCAACATGACGAGCGTGCTTATAATCTTTGAAGTCATGATAAGGACCTCTTGCCACTAGGGCAGATTGGGGCGCTTCGGCGCCCCTCTTTTTTTGTGTGGAACCTCTCAAAGAAGATCTATTTTTTTAGTTTGAGATTTAGAGAAAATACTCTTAAAAAGAATTTATAAATTTTTCTATTTCGTTCTTTAGATCCTTCGTTATAGTACAGGATGACAGGCGAAAAGAAATAGGATCTCTGGAAGTTGTAATCTGTGATCAGGATTGCTGATTAACAATTTCTTTTGAGTTTTTCATGTTACGGAAGATTAAAGGTTTTTCTTCCACATGATTGATAGCATTGGATTCAATACGAGCAACATCATCAAGTAAGGCCTGATGGTTGGCAGATTTACTGCAGATAGGATCAGTGTTGGCCGGATCGCCAGTCATCATATAGGCCTGACAGCGACAGCCGCCCAGATCCTTTTCTTTTTCATCACAACTGCGACATGGTTCTTTCATCCAGTCCATGCCACGGAATTTATTGAAATCGTTTGATTCATTCCAGATGTCCTTGACGCTCAGATCATGCACATTGGGTAACTCAAGCCCCGGTAACTGACGAGCAGAATGGCAGGGCAGGGCGACACCATCAGGTGCTATTGTCAGAAAAATATTGCCCCAGCCGTTCATGCATTTTTTAGGACGATCTTCAAAATAATCGGGTACGACATAGATTATTTTCATCTGATCTTTATATCGATCCTGATATTCATGTGCGATTTTTTCAGCGCGTTTGAGCTGATCACGCATTGGTAATAACTGTTCGATATTGTGTAAAGACCAACCGTAATATTGTGTACTGGCAAGCTATACATAATCCGCTTTCAATGAGACAACCATATCGAGTATGTCTTCAATTTGATCAATATTCTGGCGATGAATTACGATGTTTAGCACCATTGGATATTCGTACTTTTTAACCAGTCGGGCCATTTCGAGTTTATGTGCGAAAGTTTTTGTGCCACCGAGAAAATTATTTAGTTCTTCATTGCTGGCCTGGAAACTGATCTGAATATGATCAAGCCCAGCTTCTTTGAAAGCCTTGATCCGATCTTCATCCATACCAACACCAGACGTGATCAGATTCGAATAAAAACCAAGTTTGCGTGCTTCGGCGATCAGCACTTCCAGATCTTGTCGTACCAGTGGTTCACCACCAGAAAATCCAATCTGAGCAGCTCCCATGGCACGCGCTTCACGCATGACACGGATCCAGTCATCGGTTGAAAGCTCGTCTTTGTAGGCAGCAATGTCCGTTGGGTTAGAGCAATAGGGACATTGTAGTGGACATTTATAGGTCAGCTCACAGAGTAACCATAATGGTGGCGTGAGTTCGTGACCTGCCTGATTAACTTGTTTTAATCCAGCCATTTTCTCTTGATACCTCGAATAATTGCAGTACATCATCTTTTAGATCAGCACCTTCGAACTGTGCTTCTAGATCCTTAATGATGTCGCCAATAGATTTTTTTCCATCCACACGATTTAAAGTTTCACCGGCGCTCTGGCTAAGTTTGACCATGCCTTCCGGATAAAGGATCACGAAGGCATCCTGAACTTCTTCCCATTGCAGACGAAACATGGGAGAAATTTCAGGAATGTTTTCTAATGTGATCGCTTCTTTCATTTCATTGTCGCTCATAATATTAAACTACCAATTTGTTCAGCTTGTTCGCAATTGTGAAAGGGCGGTTTCTTTTCTATGTAAGCCATCCACATACAGTCGAGCATTGTCCAGAGAATATTGAGCTTGAACTGTAGAACTCTCAGCATAAATTCTTGCTCTTCGCGCGTTTTGTAGTAATCCAGTGTGATATCAAGACCATGCTGGACATCGCGTCTCGCTTCGCTCAATCTCTTTTGAAAATAGATATACCCTCTTTTATCAATCCAGGGATAGAATTCAGGCCATTTATCAAGACGTTTCTGATGAATTTTTGGTGCAAATAATTCTGTTAATGATGAGCTTGCCGCTACTTCCCACGGTTGTTGTTTTGCGAAGTTTATATAGGCATCAATAGCAAATTTCACACCTGGGAGCATGAATTTATGTGATAGTAGATCTTCACGTTTTAAACCAACCGCTTCTCCAAGTAATAGCCAGGCTTCGATACCCCCTTCATCACCTTCTGTTCCATCGTGATCGAGAATTCGTTGCGCCCATTGTCGGCGAGTGTCCCTGTCCCAACAGTTGGACATGATTGCAGCATCTTTTACCGGAATAGCTTCCTGATAATAGAAACGATTTGCGACCCAGCCCTGAACTGCATCTTTGTTTAGTTGTCCGGAATTCATGAGGATATGGAACTCGTGATTGATATGATAATACCGTTCCTTATCACGGAGTTTTTGTTCAAACTCTTCCCTTGTCCATGGTTTTTTTTCGTTGCTGCTCATTAATATTTTCCTTATATATTTTTCTTATAAAATAAGATCCATACCATCGTAAGACACTTCAATATCAGCTTCATTCAACTGACGTCTTTCATCGGAAGTCTCATCAAGGATCGGATTGGTGTTATTTATGTGGATAAGAATTTTTCTGGTTGAATCCAGTCTGGATAATGTTTCCTTGATTCCACCTTTATCATTCTGAGATAAATGTCCCATCTCACTGGCCAGTTTGTTGCTGATCCCTTCGTGAGACATTTCGTCATTCGTCCAGACGGTTCCATCGACAAGCACAGCATCAGCATTGTCCATGTAGTTGAAAACAGTGTCGTCGATCACACCCAGCCCCGGTGCATAAAATACGGATTTTCCTGTGTTTAGATCCTCGATCAATAAACCAATGTTATCGCCAGGAACGGTATTATGCCGGTGTGGAGAATAGGGTGGTGCTTCGCTCTTCAACG
>Ga0114931_10012006_pt1 | contig 10173 bp, 9 predicted proteins | sample 2SBtaG_FD_89579 | JGI IMG/M metagenome (GOLD analysis project Ga0114931, IMG submission 89579) | Deep subsurface microbial communities from Kolumbo volcano to uncover new lineages of life (NeLLi) - 2SBTROV14_V59a metaG | ecosystem: Environmental > Aquatic > Marine > Volcanic | place: Kolumbo... | reverse complement strand
GATACTTGAAATAGGCGAGGACGCTTATGTTGAAAATGATGGCCGCGATGAAGACCGTCTTTGAGCGTGCCACGCGCAAAGACAGTAGGTAGTTAATGACTAAAACAACGGCAAACAACGAGAAATCTCGGGGGCCGGCAAACGCATAGTAAAACACGCTCGCTCCCAGCAGGACCCAGCCGGGATTTAGGCCCGTCCGGAAGAGGGCGTAGACCAGCGAAAAGAATAAGAAGAAGGCCAGCGTATCGAAGCTCAAAACAGGCGCTCCGGATGTTTGCTGTTTCGTCCAACCAGGTAAATGACTTGCGGGGTAAGCTGAGCGTATGCTCGGGGATTCATTCTTAGGTTGGGAAAACAGGGCATGGAAGGGCAGGATCCTGAAGAAGGAGAGATGGGGCTTGTGCCTTATCCCTTACACGATTGAAAGAGCGATGTTGAATAGTTCGATTTTGAGAGATTAGGGGTGTATTTGTTGCCACAGAAGGGATGACAGCCAAGGAATGTTCATGGTATGAACGCTATGTATCACTGTTTCTGGGGGAGTAATGGCCCAGGTTTTTGCGAAGTGGCGTGGGCTGGAGGCGGCGCAGGGTAGATATGGCACGGGACAGATCAACAGAAGAGATCACGCTTGGGTTGCTGGCTGCTGTTGAGTCGGATTCCAATATTTCGCAACGGAAACTCTCCAGCGAACTTGGTGTTGCGCTGGGTCTGGCCAATTCCTACCTGAAGCGATGTGTGCGAAAGGGTCTGGTGAAGGTTCAACAGGTGCCGAGGCGGCGATATGCGTATTATCTGACGCCACGCGGTTTTTCGGAAAAGGCGCGGTTGACGGGCGAATATCTGAGCTCGTCCTTGCAGTTTTTCCGCCGCGCGCGAACGCAGCTTGATAAACTGATGGCTAAATGCGCCGAGCAGGGGTGGCATCGTATGGCTCTTGTTGGCGCGAGTGAGCTTGCCGAGATCGCGACCTTGACGGCGCATGATCATGACGTTCGTCTTGTCGGTGTTATCGATACCGATACGCAATCTGAAAAATTTTGTGGCCTACCGGTGGCTAAGAGTTTGTCCAAGCTTGGCCGTGTCGATGTTGTGTTAATCACGCTGACAACAAACTTTGATGTGCTTTACCGGGACTATTGTGAGGCCCTTGGGCCTGAGCGGGTGTTGGCGCCCCGGGTTGTCTCATTGGCGCGGACGATTATTCATTCAGACACACCGCCTTCTGAGACGGGTAAGAAGTCACGATCCCGGCGCGAACCGGCGGAGTGAGGAACACATGCTGAACTGGTATGCCGTCTACACGCAACCCAGCCGCGAAAACATGGCAGCGATGAACCTTGTCCGGCAGGGTTTTGAGGTCTATTGGCCGCGCTATCTTCGAAAGGTTCGCCACGCCAGGCGTATCCAGGAGCGCTTATCCAGCCTGTTTCCGCGTTATCTGTTTGTGGCGTTTGATCATAAAACGCCCAAATGGCGCGCGATCCGTTCCACACGTGGTGTCGTCGATCTCGTTCGCAATGGATTGGATCCGGTTCCTGTATCAAAAGAGCTGATTACCGGGATCCGTGCCCGTGAAGACGACAGCGGTTGCGTTCTTTTAGGGCGCCAGCTCTCCTTGAAAAAGGGCCAGCGTTTCAAGCTACGCGATCCTGCGTTTGCGGGGCAGGAACTCATTTTCGATTGCCAGAAGGACAGCGATCGTGTGGTGGCGCTGTTGAGCCTGATGGGGCGGGAGTTTTCCGTTGAGGTCGCCGTGTCGCAGATTATGCCGAATGGTTAGAGGGGTGGGTTTGGGGTTGGCTTTTTTTGAACGATCCTCGAACGGTTTGCCCTCTGCAGCGGGCGACAGAAAATTCAACTTCAAGGGCAGATTGGCATTGGGAATGGTCTCTCGACTGACAAAATATGATGCACTTATCTCGCGCCCGACAGCTACCGTGTCGGAAGTTCTGGCACGTATTGATGAGGCGACGCCCAACCTGTTTCAAATTATTGTTTCGGATTCGCAACGGGTTTTGGGGACCGTTACGGATGGCGATCTGCGCCGAGCTATTCTGGGCGGTGCCACGCTCGATTCAATAATATCAAATTGCATGCGCGAGACTCCGATTGTGGGACGTGTCGGCGAAGATAAGGCTAACCGGACTTTGGTAAGTCGATTAAGATTTTTGCCGGTTGTGGATGAGAATGAACGGCTTGATCATATTCTCGTCGACCGTGGCTTTCGGGCTCAAACCTTGAGACGTGCGCTCGTTATGGCTGGAGGATTTGGCCGCCGGTTAGGGGATCTTACGGAAGATACGCCTAAACCTCTTCTTAGCGTTGCCGGTCGGCCAATCCTTGATCGGGTTCTGGAGCAGCTCGAAACATCAGGGATTTCCAGGGTTCATATCTCGACGCATTTTCGCTCCGAGAAAGTTGAAGACTTTATCAAACAGCGGAAGAATTCTGCTCAAATTTTCATTTTCAAAGAAGAAACACCGCTTGGCACGGCTGGTGCTCTCGCCTGTTTGGCCGATGAAATTGATGAACCGGTGCTGGTCATCAATGGGGATGTTTTATGCCAGGTGGATCTGGCCATGATGCATGAGTTTCATACACGTCATGGTTATGACGGCACCATCGCCGTCTCGCGCCATGAAACGAAGATCCCGTTTGGCGTCATTCGTCAAACCGATGACGGGCAGTTTGCCGGTATCGACGAAAAACCCTGTCTGAATTTCTTTGTGGCGGCCGGCATCTATTACCTCTCGCCGGAATTCATCGCTTTGACACCCCGCGGGCGTGCCGTCGACATGCCTGAAGTTATTACAATGGGGGCCAGTGCCGGCTTGAAGATCGGTCTGTTTCCGGTTCATAATATTGGAAGGATGTTGGCGCTCCGGCTGATTTCAGCGATGCCCAGCTTGATCACGCTGTCTTTGATTCTTCAAACGGCTAACAGGGAAGTGCGCCGGTGAGGCGTGAGCTGGCGAAGCGTGAAATGCGAGTTGTTCCTCTACAAAACATAGCTGGTTTGCTTGCGCATTTCACTTGAATTAATGCGCGCCTGCCACCAGGAGATCGTTTTTTCCAGCCCATCCTCGAATGAGTGACGGGGTTGCCAACCCGTCGCCTTGTTGAGCTTGGTGTTGTCGGCCAGGAGGGCGCGAACTTCGGATTTTTCCGGCCTTATGCGTACCGCTTCTTCCTCTATGGGTTTATTTGTTCCCGCTAAGCGCGCGATTAACTGGACGGTTTCACCTATTGTTACGGCTATGCCTGTGCCGCCGTTATAGGCTTGCCCAAAAGTAATTCCATCTGCCACCCCGATGGTGAGGAAGGATTCGGCGGTGTCGGCTACGAATGTAAAATCCCTTTTGGGTGTCAAATCACCGACCTTTATTGCCGTGCACTTGGGATCGAGTGCTTGCCGGATTGTTGAAGATATAACTGCGCGTTCACTTTGGCGCGGACCAAAAGTATTGAACGGGCGCAGGATCACCGCCGGCAGATCGAAGGAGCAAGCGAACGCTTGTGCCATCATGTCGGCGCCGATTTTTGAGGCTGAATAAGGTGATTGTCCCTGTAGCGGATGCGATTCGGGCATGGGTGTTGTTTGGGCCGTGCCGTAGACTTCGCTTGTCGACGTGTGAACAACGCGGTGAAGGCCGTGTGTGCGTGACGCCTCTAGGACATTCAATGTGCCCTTCACGTTGACATCGACGTAAGACTGCGGGGCATCATAGGAATAGGGGATGGCGATCAGTGCCGCCAGGTGCATGCAAATATCTTGACCTTCAAGCAGGCGCATGACGAAATGAGCGTCCCTGACGTCACCGCGTACAAGCTTTATTTCAGTGCTGATCTCGGGCTCGAGCTGATCCAGCCAACCGTGTGTATCAAAGGCATTGTAGAGTGCCAGGGCTGTGACATCCGCCCCCTCCCTCACCAGGGATTCAACGACGTGCGAACCTATGAAACCGTCGGCTCCGGTTACCACTACTTTTCGTCCCTGGTAGCGCAAAATTGCAAATCTCCTCGAATACCGAAATATCTGTCCGTTGCCAGCATAGACCTATGCCAGATCCAGTCCGATTTTGTGCAGCATATTTAAAGGTGTGGGATATCTGGAAATCTTCCCATAGGCAAGTATGTTCATGAGATGAACAAACTTCTTGACGGCTGAATATCATGTCTGTATCACCAGTTATCAAGCGAAGAGAAGGCCTGTAATTAAACGGCTTTTCGTGACCGAAGGCGGTGGGTGTGCTTCACCCGCTGTGCGGTAGCTTTTGCCAATCATTACATCTTGAATTCACCCCGTTCGCACCCAGCGAGAATACCGCTTTTGGTACCTTCCTTAACGGGCAGGGAAGCAGATTTGCTTGCCAAGTGCGTTGCAGAAAACTGGGTTTCGTCAGCCGGGCCGGAGGTCTCAGCTTTTGAAGAGGGCGTTGCTAGGTTGGCTGGGCGCAAGTACGGCGTTGCCATGGTCAACGGTACGGCTGCTTTGCATCTTGCGCTCGTAGTTCTCGGCATCGGTTCGGGTGAACGGGTGATTGTGCCGGACTGGACTTTTGCCGCTTCGGTAAATGCGATTTTCCATGCAGGCGGTGTTGCGCATTTTGTCGATGTTCGTGAAACGGACTGGGCGCTTGATCCCGATCTTGTCGAACAAGAGCTTGAGAAGACTTCGGACATCAAGGCTGTTGTTGCCGTTGATCCGCTCGGGCACGCTGCCGATCTGGACAGACTATCTTCTATTTGTGCTTCGCATGGCGTTTGTCTGATCGAGGATGCGGCGGGTGCCATCGGTGCAAAACATCACGGCAGGCCCTGCGGCGGTTTTGGCGATATTTCAACCTTTTCGTTTAATGGCAACAAGACGATCACCACGGGCGGCGGTGGCATGCTCATGACCAATGATAGAGAAATAGCTGAGCGTGCTCGCCATTTGTCAACGCAGGCCCGTGTTGGGCGGGATTACATTCATGATGAAATTGGTTTCAATTACCGCATGCCAAACTTAAACGCTGCACTTGGTCTTGCTCAGCTTGAGGGTCTTGAGGATATCGTCGGGGCCAAGAGGGCAATTGCTTCACGCTATGACAAGGCGCTTTTGAAGCGAAATGACATCAAACCGATGCCGCGACCGTTGCATAGGGAAAGCTCGTGCTGGCTTTACTGTGTGGCCGTGGCGCATGAGGCAGAGGCGCGTTCCTTGATCTTGGCTATGGATGAAGGGGGGATCGACGTGCGAACGTTTTGGCGTTCGCTGTCTGCTCAACCACCTTGGGGCAATGCAACGCATACGAAGACACCGATCTCGGAGTCGTTGTCCGGTAGCGTCGTTTCGCTGCCAAGTTCGGCAGGTTTATCACTGGCAGATCAGGACCGTGTCATCGATGTTCTTGCCCGGTGGTGTGGATCAGATCTGACTTGCGCGTGATTACGGGCAAGGAACTTGTGATCATGGGCACGGGCGGACATGCCACCGTTGTCATCGATATTGCACTTTCCAATCAAACGCCTGTTATGGGTGTTGTCGGGCCCGACAAACCTAGCTTTCCACCGTCTTATTGCGCCTATCTTGGCGACGACAACATTTTATCCAATCTTGATCGTGAAATCACACAAATTGCTGTGGGTGTGGGGTCGATTGGTAATCTGGAATTCCGTCGCGGTCTCTTCAATAAAGCTTTAGGGCTTGGTTTTGCATTACCTGCCATCATGCATGCCCGTTCCTGCGTTGCGCCATGTGCTTCCCTCGGTTCCGGTGTTCAAGTCATGGCCGGTGCGATTATTAACCCGGGTGCGGAAATCCAGGAGAATGCCATCATTAACACCGGTGCGATCATTGAACACCATGTCAGAGTTGGGGCCGATGCCCATATTGCACCGGGCTCTATCGTATGCGGCGAAGCTATAATCGGAGAAGGTGTTCATGTTGGAACCGGAGCAACTGTGCTTCAAGGAATAAGGATCGGCAAGGGGGCTTTCATTGCATCCGGGGCTGTCGTCATCGGTGATGTTGCGGCGGGGGTTACGATCAAGGGTGTGCCGGGGCGATGAGTAAACCTGTGTTCGTGATCGCCGAGGCTGGGGTCAACCACAATGGCGATCTTAATCAGGCCTTGAAAATGGTTGAGGCTGCGGCTGAGGCAGGTGCCGACTGCATTAAGTTTCAAGCCTTCAACTCAGAAAGGCTTGTCGCGCAAGGAACAAAGGCTGCCGACTATCAGACGCGTAACACGGGTAAGGCCGACCAGCTTGAGTTGTTGCGCTCGCTTGCACTTTCAAACGATGCCTTCCAGAGGATTGCTGAACACTGCGAGCTGTGTGGAATTGAGTTTCTTGCCACGCCATTTGACGTTGACATGGTGGAACCCCTGCTCAACCTTGGTATGAAGCGTATTAAAATAGCCTCCGGTGAGCTCACCAATGATCCAGCGCTTAAAAGATTTGCTTCTTTCAAGCTTCCGATTGTTCTTTCGACTGGGATGGCGTCGGATGAAGAAGTGGATCATGCCGTGGGTGTGTTGCGGACATCGGTCGCCGGTGACCTAACGGTTTTGCAATGCACGTCGATTTACCCCGCGCCTGCGGAATTAGCCAACCTGAATGCCATGGTTGCCATGGGGAAACGCTTTGAGATCCCATATGGGTATTCCGATCACACGTTGGGTGATGAGGTGGCGCTGGCTGCTGTCGCGCTGGGTGCCGGTGTCATTGAAAAACACATGACTCTCGATAAAAACCAGCCGGGCCCCGATCATGTTGCCTCGCTCGAGCCTGTGGAATTTTCCAATATGGTCGCGCGTATCCGAAATGTTTCATCTTCGCTTGGCATGGCTGAGAAGAGGCCTGGAGTCGAGGAGCTTGAGACCGCCGCGCTGGTGCGCCGTTCCTGGCATGCTGCGCGCGATCTCAAGACCGGAACAATGTTATCGGAAGACGACGTCGTTCTTATGCGGCCCTGCACGGGTTTACCGCCTAGCGTACACCTCATCGGGCGCCGGATCGTGTCAGATATAGCCGCTCACACACCTATAACGAGCGCAACGCTGGCGTCTGAGTAATATATGCGCATCGTCATTGTGTCTTCGAGCCGCGCCGATGTCGGGCCATTGACATCGGTTTGGACCGCACTGGCGGCAGATTCCCAGGTTGAACTTCATATCATTTTGACAGGTATGCATATGGCACCTGGGGCGCCGCAGCCGGAACAGCTTCCCTCAAACGCTACAATTCATCGTTGCGGTATGGATCTTGGTGGTGAAGCGGATGAGAACGCAACGAGTGCTATGGGAGCCATCACCGCAGGTTGCGGGCAGATTTATGCCAAGTTGAAGCCCGATATTCTGCTCGTACTGGGCGACCGTCTGGATATGTTGCCCGCCGTTGTTGCCGCACTACCGTTGTCGATACCGGTCGTTCACCTGCATGGAGGCGAGGTAACGGAAGGTGCGATTGATGACCGAATTCGAAACGCTGTTACCAAGCTTTCTGACCTGCACCTTGTTTCTTGCAAAAGTGCCTACGATCGTGTCATCGCCATGGGTGTTGATCCTTCGAAGGTCGTGCAGACGGGTGCGCCGGGGTTGGACACACTTTTGGCGTCTCCGAAACTCAGCCGGGCTCAGTTTTTCAAGCTTTCCGGGTTGTCAAACATCACTGAACCGGAAAGTGACTTTCGTCTCGTGATGGTTCACCCGGAAACGGCAGGCCCAGACCCGTATGCGCCGTTGAAGGCTGTTCTGGGTGCCTTGGAACGATCGCCGGCACCTACCCTGTTCACGGCACCGAATTCCGATCCGGGCGGCGCACAGATGAAACGTATGATCGCGGATTTTGTCAAAGATCACGATTGGGCTCATTTCATCGACACACTGGGCTCAAAGCTTTATCCAAACGCACTGAGGTTGGCTGCGGTCATGGTTGGTAATTCGTCGAGTGGCATTGTCGAGGCAGGGCTTTTCGGTTTGCCGGTCGTTGATGTGGGAGACCGGCAGAAGGGGCGCGAGCGCGGCGAGAATGTTGTTGATGCTGGGAACGATACGGACTCCGTGGCCTCTGCAATGCATGAGGCTCTTGGTCGTAAGGAACATTGTCGCGTTTTCATCTATGGCGAGGGTGATGCGGGTCCTAGAATCGCGACCGGACTAATGACCCTGCTGGCAGAGCCCAAGATTCTGGAAAAGCACTTGGTTGAAACCGCATTAGAAACAATGTTTATCGCTCCATGGGCGACAGGTTCGAACTAACAATGCCAGCCACCATAAACGACGTCGTCATTTTGTTGGGCGCCAAGCTGATCGGTCTCGACAGCATCCTGCCAGTTGCCATGGAACTCAAACATGAGCGGCCGGACATACAGATTATATTTGTCATTTTGAGCGAAAAGACACGCCCGGATATTGCACGAAACTATGTGCTTGGGCGAGGACTGGAAGCCGTCGGAAAGATCATTGTGCTGTCGCGCGGTGACAGAAAGTTGTCCAGTCGAGCGCGATCCATCGCGGTTCTTGCCAAGCTAACAGCTCACCTGTTTGTGCGTCCCGCATTGCTATTGTCGCCCGGCGACCTGGCAAAATTTCCATTCTGGATATGGGCGCGCGCAGCGCGTATGGGAGGCGGCCGGGCAATGATTTATTGTAAGCCCGCGTATCCTGGAAACCCGGCTCTGAATTTCGCACAGAACACAAAAATCGTCGGACGTGACATGCGTTTCAAAGACCCCGGTGATGGCTTTTTGATTTATCATCCCACACAGGCAGCTGACTACCACCGCTACACCACCACCGCAGCAACGGTCGTGGGTACGCCACGAACGATGCCGGCATGGCGCCGCCACCTTGACACACTCGCCGACGAAGGCGTCTTTGATATTGCCGGAAACGACCTGCGCAGAACTAACAAACCGCTGTTATTGGTGTTCTATTGCGGACCTGCGGTTATCCCCATCCAGACCGATGATGTTCGAGAGAGCTTCCTCAACCTTGTCGAAGTGCTCGCCGACGAAGTACCGACCACACGCATTGTGGTCAAGCCACATCCAATTTGTGATTTGGAGCTTCTGTCAGATGACATCTCCAGGAGTAGCCGCCCAGATATCAGCATCAGCCACGCTCATCCACAACTTTTGGCAAAGTTTGCCGCTGCCGCCATTTCGTTGAACGGATCCAACGTAATGAACGACATGTATGTAGAGGGCATTCCTGTCATTGAGACGACGCAGTACCAAGCTGATATCCTAAAGCACGGTGACTCGCTGTATCCGAACGTCGGGCGTATAGATGCTTCTGATAATGCTGCGCTGCGAAGGGCAATTCGCAGTGTCGTTACCGCGTCATCGCCCGGTCCCAAGCCAGATCCAGATACCATCGCGTGGCCGATGCCCGTTCCTCTAGCGGAATTGCTTCTAGGGTCTGACCATCATGCTGTTTAACAGCTACATCTTCATGTTCGGCTTTTTGCCGTTGATGCTGCTTGCTGTGACGGTAGCCCGTGGCCAAAGCCAGCGTGCAGTTCAGCTTGTTGTACTTATGGGATCATGGATATTCTACGGATGGTTCGTGCCCGCACTGATCCTTCTTCTCATTGGTTCCAGTCTGGTCAACCACACCATAGGTCGTTGGATTGAGTCCAACCGTAAGTCACTCTTGCCTTTGATTGCAGGGTTGGTATTCAATCTCGGTCTGCTTGCCTATTTCAAGTACGCTGGGTTCCTGGTCGCTAACGTAAGCGCGCTGTTGGGGCAGTCCTGGGCGATCGAGAACATTCTCCTGCCCCTGGCGATCTCGTTCTTCACCTTCCAGCAAGTTGCCTACTTAGTCGACCTCCGCCGTGGAACCGCATCGTCGCCAGAATTAATCGAGTATTGTCTGTTTGTCGCTTTTTTCCCCCAACTAGTCGCTGGTCCGATTGTACATCACAAGGAACTGATACCCCAGCTACGGAAACCGACGTTCGGCGCGCTTTCAGTTAGCGGGACGCAATTGGCCTTGGTCTGGTTTACAATAGGGCTCACCAAAAAAGTCTTGTTCGCTGACCAACTGGCGCCGATCTCAGATACCATCTTTACGGCTGCCGACAACGGTGCCCATCCCAGCCTGCTTGAAGCATGGAGCGGAGTTTTAGCATTTACGTTCCAGATCTATTTCGATTTTTCGGGATATTCGGATATGG
>Ga0114931_10012005_pt1 | contig 10174 bp, 6 predicted proteins | sample 2SBtaG_FD_89579 | JGI IMG/M metagenome (GOLD analysis project Ga0114931, IMG submission 89579) | Deep subsurface microbial communities from Kolumbo volcano to uncover new lineages of life (NeLLi) - 2SBTROV14_V59a metaG | ecosystem: Environmental > Aquatic > Marine > Volcanic | place: Kolumbo... | reverse complement strand
CGAAAAGTACCCGCTGGAGTACCCACACCCCAAAATAGAAAACCCGGCAGGCTTGTAACCTGCCGGGAATCATTGGCGCGGCGGACGAGACTCGAACTCGCGGCCTCCGGCGTGACAGGCCGGCGTTATAACCAACTTAACTACCGCCGCATCCCCCTTCGAGCTTGGCTCGTCGGGACCGGCCTTGTAGCCCGCACCCGAAGGGCTGTCAAAGACAACGCATCCGCACCGGCCTCGGCCCCGGCGCTGATGCTGGCGCGGACGCGGGCGCCGGCACGGGCATGGGCGCTGGGACCGACCCTGACACTGTCCCTACCGCCTCTGCGCCGCGCTGCCGAGCTCGTCGATCACGCGCGGGACAACCTCGGAAACCGGCGGCATCGCACGCGTGCGGGCTGCGAGCTCGTCACGAGGCTTGTCGAGCTCGGCCTCGAAACGTCGGATGACGTCGGGCGTGCACCGGTCCATGGCCGCGCCGATGCCAATGCCGGCAGCTTCGACCAGGCGTGCGTTCATTTCGTGCTCGGCGTCGCCTCTGCGATGCAGGGCGAGCATGGGGATACCCAGCATCGCGCATTCCGCTGGCAGGTGGTTGCCCGCCGATCCAATCACCCCCCGGCAGCGTCCGAGCGCCTTGCCAAATGCCTGCACATCGGGCGCGTGAGCCTCCACGCCTCGCGGTATCGCCTGCGGACGTCCGAAGAGCCTCACGCGGTGCCCGCGCCGGGCGAGATCTGCGACGGCCAGGCTGCCATTGTCGTCGCGGAAGTATGCAAGGATGAAGTCTTCGCGGGTCGACCCCGACTGGATCGAGCTGCGCAGGTCCGGACGCGCGATATCCGTGCCGCGAGTCCGGGGCCGACCAGGCGCGAAATGCACGGCCACCCGTCTGCTGGCGGGCCAGGACGAGCTAGAAGCGTTGACGACCTCGCGCACCCACTTGCGCCAAGGCAATGCGACGTCGAGGTGCGTGTGCTGGAAGATCAGCCCGTGCCCGACCGCCAGCACAGGGATTCCGAGGGACTTCGCCGCGCTGACCGAAGGGCCGTCGCCGTCACTGACCAGCAGATCGGGAAACCAGTCTTGTAAGCACTCGCGGTCGCGCCGGAAGCGCTGCGCAAAGGATGCGAGCATCCCCTTGCCCGGCATGCATGCCCCGATGGGCTCCGCGCCATGAACATCATTCAACAGCGCCCAGGCTTCGCCGGCACAGAACCAGCGAACGTCATAGCCCCCTTGCAAGCGCCTCGCGACGGCCTGAGTGCGAATGCCGTGTCCCTTGCCTCGGCCGTGCACGAAGTAAGCCACGCGAATCATAGCCTCCAAAGAGTCTATGAGCCTCCTGGCCCGTCGTGAAGGCGGGGCCTTACTAGCTTTTGGAACGATGTCGGAACTCCAGAGTTTTCACGCCCTGAGCCAAGAGGTCCCAGGCCTGGCCCGATTCTCGCATGGGAGGAATGCGGACTTGGACAATGGCTCCCGACAACCAAAAAATGGCGAAAACTCTCGACAAATGCACGGTTAGCAAAGAAAGCGATACTCTCGCTCGTACTCCACAGACGACGCTTTTTTCACAGAGCGTGAATCCAATTCACGGTTGACAGTTTAATCGGGCAAACACACGGAGACGCCGGATGTATCCGCATGAGCGACGATGGCTTCGCCGGCTGGCGATTCTAAACGACTACGTACGGATTCCGTACGCCAACGGTTCGTCCTATGCGTCCCAATTCCTCTGCCGTGAGATGACGGCGCGTGGCCACGACGTCACGATTGTCGGCCCTGAAGATCCGAACGCCCAGCCAAGCGAGCTGCCCCCACGATACATTTCGCTGCCCAGCATCCCGCTTCGGAACCACCCCGGTCTCCACCTGGCGATGCCCTCGAAGTCCTCGCTCGATGCGCTGAGGGACGCCCACTTCGACATGCTGCTTGCCCAGAGTCCGAGTGGCTTGCTCTATGCGGGTGGCTGGCTTCGCCAACAGCACGGTGTGCCGCTCGTTTCCGTCAACACGGTGCACATGCCGAGCGTCTACAACGTCGTGCTTCCCGATGCGCTCAATCACGTGCCGTCAATCAAGCGTTTCTTTGGAGAGCGGGTGATGCCATGGGTCGAATCGAACACGATCGAGGCCTACAACGCGGGCGACGCGCTGGTGTGTCTGAGCCCCGGGCTCAGGCGCTACTGGCAGGAGCGAGGCGTCCGGGTTCCGATTCACGTGATCCCGCGTGCTATCGAGAAGCGCATCTTCGACGACACGGGCCAGGACGACCCGTTCGTCGAGGAAGCGAGGCCGGGTGCGCGCCTTCTCGTCGTCTGCCGTCACGCCAGTGAAAAGGAAGTCGACCGGCTCCTGCGCGTCTTCGCAGCGCATGTATACCCCTGGATCGAAGGTGCTACGCTGACGCTCGTCGGCGATGGCCCCGAGAGCGAGGCGCTCAAGGAGCTCGCTAAGAACCTTGGCATCGACCATCGTACCTACTTCGTCGGCGAGCAGGCCCTTCAACAGATGCCGGCTTGGTACCGCCACGCCGATCTCTTCGTGTACATGTCTCTTTCGGAGACGTATGGGCAAGTCGTGAGCGAGGCGCTCTGGTGTGGCCTTCCAGTCGTTGCGATGGACGACGGCATGGGGGTTGCTGGTCAGGTCACCGATGGCGAGGACGGATTCCTGGTCCATCCGAGTGATGAAGGTGCGGATCGCCGATTCGGTGGGCACATCGAGCTGCTGCTGGCCAAGCCAACGCTTCGCCGCCAGATGTCCGGGCAGGCCGCTCGCAACGCGAAGGGCCGCTCCGATCCCGAGGCTTGCGTCAGGCGCTACCTCGAGGTGTTCGAGCTTGCCAAGGACCACGCCCGGCGCGTGCCAAACGGTTCTGCACTGGCCGCGTATCGCAGCCTCGCTCGCTGGGCGGGCATGCATGCCACGGTGGGTGCGATGGGTCTCCTACGAAAGCCCGTCGAGCTCAATCGGAACCATGCTGCCACCGGCCCTTGGACCTTTTCGACAGCTTCCTGAAGCTGTTATCGTAGCCGCTACTCGGCCGTGAGTAGCTCGACCTCCGCGTCCGACGGGATCTTCGGCGGCGGTGGTGGCACCGTAGGCCGTCCACGCAGACGGGCAAAGAAGTTCTTGGCATTGCGCCGCGCGTCTTCGAGGATGAGGTACAGGCAGGGGACGATGACTAGCATGATCATCGTGGCCGCCAGCACACCGAAGCCCAGGGACACGGCCATCGGGACCAGAAACCGCGCCTGAACCGATTTTTCCCAGATCATTGGCGCCAACCCGAAGAAGGTCGTGAGCGAGGTCAGCAGGATCGGCCGGAAGCGACGTGCCGTTCCCGCAATGATCGCCTCCCATGTATCCATGCCTTCCTCGCGGTTGCGGTTGATCGACACGATGAGAAGCAGCGAATCGTTTACGACGACGCCGGAGAGCGCGACTAGGCCCATCATGCTCATTACGCTCAGCGAAAAGCCCATCAAGACGTGTCCCCAAACCGCGCCCACCATCCCGAATGGAATGGCGGACATGACCAGGAGGGGCTGTGCGTAGCTGCCGAAGACGATGGCGAGCATCGAGAACATGACGATCAACGCCAGAGCGAAGCCCAGCCAGAGCGCGTGCATCGTTTCCGCTTGGCGCTCTTGCTCGCCGCCAAGGCTGTACGAGAGGCCTGGAAAGTCCGCGAGCAGCTGAGGCAGCTCGTGCTCGAGGATTTGGGCATTGATCTCGTTGGCGTTCGCGTGTTCATCCGCGATGTCGGCCGTCACGCTGACGTTGCGGAGGCCGTTGGTACGCTTGATGACCGAGTAAGCCCGTCCGCGGGTGATGACGGCCGCTTGGGACAAGGGCATTTCGCCACCTGCTGGCGTGCGGACGATGAGCTGCTCAACGTTGTACAGCGAGCGCCGTTCTTCGAGTGGCAACCTGACGTACACCCGAACCTCGTCGCGGCCGCGCTGCTGGCGCACCGCCTCTGCACCGAAAAATGAAGCACGGACCTGCCGGGCCAGCTCGAACTCCGTCAGGCCTTGGGCCAGAGCGGCATCGGTAAGACGGAAGTCGAGTTGCTCCTTACCCTTGGTGACGCCGTTGTCGATGTCCCGCAAGCCGCTGTACGCCTCGATTTCCGAGGCCAGGCGCTCGGCGGCGGCCTCGAGCGTAGGCACGTCGTTGTCTATCAACTGAATTTCGATTGGCTTACCCGGTTGGACGCCAACCTCGTAAGAGAACGTGAGCGACTCGGTACCGGGGATCTCACCGATCTCCTCCCGCCATCGTTGCACGAACTGCTGGGTGGTGAGAGCGCGCTGCCCGGGGCCGACGAGGTACATCATCACCGTGGCGTACTGGCTCCCCTCCGTACCGGCTGTGCCCTCTGGGGTTGCCTGGATGGAGTCGAGCGCTCCAACTTCTTCATACAGGCCGCGTGACATGGTAGGCAGGGTCGACTTCGCGTCTTCTTCGTCGACGATCGACTGAGCGACCGTTTCGATCCGGTTCGCGATCCGCTCGGTTTCCGAAGCAGGCGTGCCGACCGGCATCCTCAAGTGGGCGGTGATCAGGTCCCCCTCTACCTTGGGCAAGAAGGTAAAGGGAATCCGGCCTGCGACATAGCCCATCGTCCCCACCAACAGGGCCACTCCAGTCGCGATCGTAAAGTACCGCCAACGCAGCGCCCTTTGCAAGATTGGGAGATAGGTGTGCTGGACGTGGTGCTGCAGCCGGTGCGGCATGTCCAGTTTCGCGACTCCGCGCATGAGTAAGAGATAGGGCCACAGCACGATGCGAAGCCACCATGGCATCGGGTGCGAAAGGTGCGCCGGCAGGATGAGGAGCGACTCGACCAGCGAAATCACCAGGACGGAGATGACGACGATCGGCACGACGCGGAAGAACTTTCCCATCGGCCCCGGCACCATGAGCATGGGTGCGAACGCGACGCAGCTGGTCAGAACCGCAAAGACGACGGGCTGCGCGACTTCTTTGGTGCCTTGGATAGCAGCCTGCAGGCGCCCCTTGCCGTCCATTCGTTGTTTGTAGACTGATTCTCCGATGACAATCGCGTCATCGACGACCATGCCGAGCGTGATGATGAACGCAAAGAGCGAGATCATGTTGATCGAGATGTCGGCAATCGGGAAAAAGAGCAGCGACCCTGCAAAGGAGGTTGGGATGCCAAGGGTCACCCAAAACGCGAGGCGCCCTTCGAGAAACATACCCAGCGTGAGCAGGACGAGGATGAGACCAATACGGGCGTTGTTCATGAGCAGCGCGAGCCGCTGTTGGTACATCTCCGACGTGTCGAACCAGGTCGCAGCGTGCAGGCCCTGTGGCAGGGTCTTCTGGAGCTTTTCAACGTACTCTTTGGTTGCGGCGGAAACGGAGAGAGGGGTTTCGGTTCCGACCCGAAAGACATTGACCATCGCCGCGCGTTTGCCGTTGTAGGTCGCCTTCCGGTCGGTTTCCCTAAATCCATCCCTCACGGTCGCCACGTCTCGGACGCGAACCCGGGAGCCATCCGGCTGGCTGAGCAGGATGATGGCGCCAAACTCATTGCCGCGATCGCGCCTCTCAGTGGTGCGTAGTAGCACTTCGCCGCCCTGCGTTTTCACGCCTCCTCCGGGCAGATCCACCGATGCCGCACGCACACGGGCTGCAACTTCGTCGAGCGTCAACGCGTACTTGCGGAGCTGGCGCTGCGGGACCTCGATGCTGATCTCGAGAGGGCGAATGCCCGACAGCTCCACGTATGTGATGCGGGGGTCTTGTAGGAGCGTGCGGCGGCTGTTTTCCGCAACCGATCGGAGCGTCGCCTCGTCGACATCTCCGTAAAGAACCACAGAGATGACTTGTTGCCGGTTCGAAAGGATGCTGACGGTGGGGCGCTCTACGTTTTCGGGAAACGAAGTGATGCGGTCAACGGCGCTTTTGATGTCGTTTAATGCGCGGTCTGTGTCGGTACCAAGCAAGAGCTCGACGAGGGTGCTGGCCTGTCCCTCCATCGCCGATGAGGTGACCTTCTTGACGCCGTCGATGCCGCGCACCGCTTCTTCGACCGCCAGCACGACGCCTTGCTCGACTTCGGATGGGCTTGCGCCCGGATACAGGACGCTGATGGAAACGACGTCCAGCTCGACCTCGGGGAACACCTCTTGCTTGATGCCGGAGGACAGCGTCACCAGACCGCCAACGATCAAGATGAGCATGAGGACGTTCGACGCGATGGCGTTCTTGGCCATCCAGGCGATTGGACCACGCTCTTTACCTGGGTCGAATTCCTCGAGGTCGTTCATGGTGTGGCTTGCGCTGCAGGCTCGCTCGCTTCGGTAGGCGTAGCTTCCGGCGTCGGCGCCGCCGTGCGTAGAAGCATGTTTGGCACGGGGGTCGGGATGCGGCTGATTACGACGCGCTCGCCGGATCGAAGGCCGCCGCTCAGCAGAACCGCGTCTGGCTCGGTCCATGCGATTTGAACATCGCGGATTTCGAGTAGGTTCTGATCGTTCATCACGTACACGCGGCGGCCGTTTCTCAGAGCCACGCGAGGCAAGCGAATCGCATCGTCGATGGGTTGCGCAGCGATGCTGACGTCGACGAACGAACCGAGGAGCAACGGTAGATCCCCTGGATGTCCTAAAGGCTTTTCGATGTCGATGAGGAGGCGCGCCATCGCACCACCTGGGTCGAGGTCCGGCAGCTGTCGGATCACCTCGCCGTGCCGCACGATCGTTTCTGTGCCGGCTCGCTGAACGATCTTCGCCTCGGCGCCCGGCACATCCGCGGTCCGCACCTGCACGGTCCTCAGGGAGCCCACGGGAACCGACACCTGCACCCGGTATGCGTCGGTGCCGACCAGCCGTGCCACCGAGGTTTGCGGGCTGATCAGCTGGCCCACATCGACGTTTTCACTCACCACCATAGCATTGAACGGCGCGCGAAGGGTGGTGCGCGTCAAATCCAGCTGCGCCTTCTCGAGTGAGCTCTGCGCAGCTTTGAGCGCGAGCTTGCTGGCTTCGAGCTGCGGTTTGCGCTGAGCGAGGGCTCGCTGCTCGGCGGACACGTCCATCTCGCCGAACGCCTTCCATTCGCGCTTGGCGACCTCGCCGCGACGTGCTTCGAGCGCCAGATCGAGCTTCGCCCGCTTCACCTGGGAGCGATACGATTCCGCCGCGAGCTGGTAGTCGCGCGCGTCGATGCGAACAATGGGCTGGCCGGCCTCGAATCGGCCGCCGGCCACGAGCTCGGGGCTTTGCCAGACGACGCGCCCGCCGAGCTCTGGCTGCAGCTCGACTTCCTTGGCCGGGACGACCGTGCCCTTGGCGTGTAAGTCGACCTGGTAGCGGGCCGTGTGGACTTGCATCACTTCGACGAGGGTTCCTTCGAGCGGTTTTTCTGCGCGGGGGGGTTCCGGCTTCGTAGCGACCAGAACGCCCGCTATCGCGATCGAGGCGAGGACCACGCCGATCGATAAGCCCCACTTCAAGCGACGCTCGTTCCGTCTAGTCATGCTCGGGATCTCCAAATTCCTTGGGCCATGCCCCTCCCAGCGCGCGATAGAGCTGGACGCGATAGGAAACGAGCTGGCGCCGCGACGCAACGAGCTGAAGCTCCGAAGCCTGCCGGGTCGCAAGCGCTGTCAAGACTGGCAAGAAGTCGCTGAGCCCGGCGCGATAGCGATCCTGGGTCGCCTCGAGTGTCACGCCGGCCAAACGAAACTCGTCTGCGAGGTACTGAACGCGGAGCCGCTCTTGGCGCTCGAGCACCAGCGAGTTGTCGACTTCGAGCAGGCCGGTGAGGATGGTTTCGGCGTACCGCTCGAGCAGCTCGCCGAGGACCGCGCGTTGGGTCTTGATCTGCGATCGGCCGAGCAGTCCGTCAAAGAGCGGAACCGAGAAGTGAGCCCCAGCGTTCCAGTTCCACCCGTTTACCTTCTTACTTGGGAATGCGATAGCGGTATCACCCGTGCTATTGATCTCTGAATTGAGCCAGGTATAGGCGGGCGTGAAGTCCAGGGTGACCTGGGGGAGGCGCGCTCCGATGGCGGCTGCGACCCGGCGGTCCTCGGCCTCGACCCGTTTCTGAGCGGCTTGAATGTCGGGACGCGCTTGGAGCAGTGTTGCAGGGACTTCGATGGCCGGCGTCGGGCCGATGTCGGGGAGCGCCTTGCCTTCCACAGGGAATTTTCGGCCCGGCGCCTCGCCGAGTAAGACCGAAAGCCTTTGATCGTTTAGCTCGGGTTGCCTATTGGCAAGGGCAAGCAGGGCGCGCTGGCCGGCTACGCGTTGACGTTGCTGATGCACGTCGACGGCGGAGACGAGACCCTCCCGATAGCGGAGCTCCACCAGCTCCAAGAACTTCAGATCCGTCTGGAGTTGCTCCTGCACGACGCTGACATTGATGCGCGCATTGATCGAATCGAACCATGCCTCGGCAACCTCTGCTGAAACCGCGATCGCCAGGGCCTCTTGATCGAGGCGCGCCGCCTGCGCGTCGAGCTTTGCGCCCTGGTGCTCGCGAGCCCTGCGCGCGAAGAGATCCACCTCGTACGCTACCGGCAAGGAGCCTGTTGCCTGCTGGGCGCGCACGTTGCCGAAGGACTGAATGCTCTTGCCGATGGTGTAGTCCCCCCCTAAACCGATTTGCGGCATTTGCGCGGCGCGAACTTGATTGGCGATGTAATGGGCTTGCTGCACCCTCATCCATCCAGCGCGCACGCTTTGGTTGCGGCGGAGCGCTTCTTCGACGAGCGCCGTGAGCGTGGGGTCGCCCATATGCCGCCACCAGCGCACATCCCGGACCTGTTCTGCCTCCGCTTCGGGCTTGGGCGGCGGAGGCACCTCCGCCCCTTCTGAATAGGTGTCCGGGACCTCGACTGGAGGGGGGATGTCGGTTTGCTTTTTGTAATTGCAGCCAGCGGCTAAGGCCGAGACAAGCAGGATGAGAATCGTGTCACGCATCACATTGCCCCTTCGCATGCAAGGGCCCTCACCATCGCGTCGAGGTGCAGGGGCACTAGCTGGTCGAAATCCATAGGCGCAGGAATCCGTTGCGCCATGCTTTCTTTGTTGAGTCCCACCATGACGACGCCAAGGAAGCTCGTCCACAGCTGGATGGCCTGCGGCAACGGGTCGATCTCGTGCCGGATACTGCCGTCGGCTTGCCCGCGCTGTAGCGAAGCGACCACCAGCGACAACATGTGGCCCACCCGTCCGCGATAGATCTGAAATGCCTCGCTCGAATCATCCATCTGCTCGCCTGCACCCAACCATTCCATCGCAAACCGAAAATGATGCGGGTTCTCCTGCGTGAACTCGTAGTACTTTTGGAGCAGCCGCCGGATCGCGTCCAGGCCCGTTGCAGTGTCGTCGAGCGCGCTCTCGATGAAGGGCAGGAGCGTATCGAGGAGTCGCGTAGCAACGGCCGCGCACAGGGCATCCCTGTTCTCGAAGTAGAGATAGAGGGTGCCCTTGCTGAGCTCGGCGGACTCCGCAACGCGGTCCATCCGCATCCCATGATAGCCCTGCTCGGCGATCAACTCCTGCGCGGCGTCCAGAATCGCCTCACGCCGGGCAGTCCGCTCCCTCTCTCTACGTGCCGAAACCGCCAATCCTTGCCCTCCGTACCAAAATGACCGCTAGTCAGTCACTGACTAAGAGTTAGCAAACCTAGGACCAGCTGTCCCAAGATCCAGCGAAAAAAGGGGACAGTCCCCTTTTTTCAGTGGGCGGGACAGGGTTCGAACCTGCGACATCCGGCTTGTAAGGCCAGCGCTCTACCACTGAGCTACCCGCCCAAAGTGCCCGCGAGCATGACTCACCACGGGGACAGGATCCACCCGGCTAACCCTCAGAGATCAAACACGATCTACGCGAAAGATCCCAAGAGTCTCAGCCCCCGCGTGTTTGGCAGACCCGGCAATCGCTGGGATCCGAGCGTCAAAAACCACGTAATTACACATGATTACGACGTAGGATCCTGTCCCCCTTTTACTGGCGGGCGCCGGGGGCGTCTACGGTGGGTTCGGGGATGCCGTCGTCGTCGGAGGTGACGAGCTCGCCTTCGCGGTATTCGAGGGGCCGCACCTGGTGCTCGCCGAAGAGGGTGTCGGGGGCGCTCAGGGTCAGGGCCTCTCGGAGCACCTCGTCCATGTGCTCCACCAGCACGAT
>Ga0114931_10012004_pt1 | contig 10174 bp, 7 predicted proteins | sample 2SBtaG_FD_89579 | JGI IMG/M metagenome (GOLD analysis project Ga0114931, IMG submission 89579) | Deep subsurface microbial communities from Kolumbo volcano to uncover new lineages of life (NeLLi) - 2SBTROV14_V59a metaG | ecosystem: Environmental > Aquatic > Marine > Volcanic | place: Kolumbo... | reverse complement strand
GGTATTCGTCGTGGAAGCTCTTCTTGGTGTCGGCGGCGGTCTTGATCGTCCAGGTGCCGTCGTTGACGCCGACCACCGAGGCCAAGGAGACGTCCGGCGTCAGATCGGCCTGGAACAACTCGCGCAGGAACCGGGGATGCCAGACGATGGCCGGATCCTACTGGACCGAGATCACCGCCGCCACCGGGTCGTTCCCGTGCGCGAAAGTGTAGTCGTAGATCTTTCGGACCACCTCTTTCCTCTGTCTCTGGGACAGGTACTCGATGAGGGGGGCCATCCCGTAGCCGTGAAAACCCGGTCCGTCGCCGTCGGCGGGAACGTGGAACCTCTCGAACGGCTCCCTCTCCCGGCTGGTCCGGGACTTGGAGGCGAAATCCGCCCGGGCGACGAAGTACTTCTCGCACCAGACCGAGCACGCCTCGTCCAGCCAGAAGCAGTCCGACGGCGTTCTCGCCTTGGTCCAGCGGTTGCGATTGTCGTAGAGCGCCTGGCCCAGGTGGAAGAACTCGTGGGCGGTCGTTGCCTGGAGCTCTTCCTCCTCGTCCATCCGGTTGATGTTGAACTCCAGGGTGCCGTGATTGTTCCCCCAGCGGGACGGCGTGAAGTAGCCGAAGGTGGTATCGGCCAGCACGCAGAGGGTGACCGGGACCGGCCAGCTCGTGCGGCGGGAATAGCTGAAGGACCAGCTATTGAAGGTAGTGTAGGCGTGTTCCAGGGCGGTCTCGAGGGTGGCGGCCAGGGCCGCGCCGCCCTTGGGGTAGGAGATGCTGAAGTGGCTCACCGCCGCGGGAGCGGCCCCCGGCGCCGTCGGCGCGGCGTCGGTTTCGTAGTCGTTCACGCGCAGGAACCAGACCGGCAGGGGGCCCTCGGCGTCCTCGGCGGGACCGGTCGCCGCCGGGACGGAGGCCGTGGCCGTGGTGTCGGCTACGACGGTTGCCAGCATGTGGAACCCGGTTACCATGCCGGGGACGCTGGTGCTGAAGTTCCGCTCGCCCATGGCCACCAGGGCGTCGGTGCCGCCTTCCGGAACGGCGAAACGGATGGTCAGCGGTTTCTCATAGGAGGCAGGCAGACCCTCCACCCGGTAGAGGGGCGAGCCTTCATGGCCGGGGAAAGGGGTGGCCGCGACGTCGGTGTAGAGCCCAAGGTCGGTCGCATCGGTAAATGCCCCCGGGGGGACGACCAGCGTGGCCTCGCCGCCGGTGAGCGTCCCGCCGTCGGAGCCGATGGTGGCGGTGGCCAGGGCATCGCCGCCGGGGTCGGGTCGCGCACCGTTGTCGCTCCCTGAACATCCCCACAACCCCGCAGCCACCCAAATCAGGATGAAAACGAACGAACGGCGCACGCGCATGATGGATCTCCCTCCTGTCCACGGGCATCTCCGTGATCCTGAGGGTCGCGTTGTCGGGCCGGGCGCGGGCCGCGGGCCGGGGATGTCCGAACATCAATGAACGACAAGAACAATACGGGATCCAGCCCTGGATCCCACGGCTCCAGTGTAGTGGAACCCGGCCCGGGGCTGTACAGGAAACCCCGGCTGTTGCATCGCCTTGACGCCTTTGGGGCTCTTGCCTAGACTTCGCCTGGACCGCTCTTTCTACCCGAGCCGGAGGGAACTCACCATGGCCTGGTGGATCTGGATCGTGGCCGGCGCCGTACTCTTGAGCGCGGAGGTCGTGATTGCCACCGATTTCTACCTCGTATTCCTCGGAATCGCCGCCTTGGTGCTGGGTCTCCTGGGTCTCTTTCACGTCGTCCCGCCGGACTGGCTCCAGTTCCTGCTCTTTGCCGCCGTCGCCGCGGCGCTCATGGTGTCGTACCAACGTCACTGGAAACGCCGCCTCATGACTCCGGATCGGGAGATGGGTCCGGAGCTGGTGGGAGAGGTGGGCGTGGCCCAGGGCGCTATTCCGCCCGGCGGGCGCGGCCGGGTGGATCTTCGCGGCGCGACCTGGGCCGCCCGTAACGACGGCGAGGAGGAAATCCCCGCCGAGACGCATTGCGTCGTGCAGCACGTGGAGGGTTTGAACCTGCACGTACGCGCGGCCGACTAGAGCTCGAACTCCCCGGGGAGAGAAACCATGCCAACCCTGATCGCCGCCGGTGTCATCGTCATTCTCGTCATCATCGTGATCGCAAAGACCGCGATCGTGGTGCCCCAGCAGGCCGCCTACGTCGTCGAGTACCTGGGGAAGTACCGCAAGACGCTTCAGGCCGGCTTCCACATTCTCATCCCCTTCGTGGAGAAGGTGGCCTACAAGCATTCCCTGAAGGAGATCGCCCTGGATATTCCCGAGCAGATCTGCATCACCCGGGACAACGTCCAGGTGGGCGTGGACGGGATTCTCTACCTGAAGGTTCTCGACCCCCGAAACGCGTCCTACGGGATCACCGACTACGTGTTCGCCATCATCCAGCTCGCCCAGACCACCCTGCGGAGCGAGATGGGAAAGATCGACCTGGACAAGACCTTCGAGGAACGCGGCGCCATCAACGCGTTGGTGGTGACGGAGCTGGACAAGGCGTCCGACCCCTGGGGGGTCAAGGTGCTTCGCTACGAGATCAAGAACATCAATCCTCCTCAGGACATCCTGAGCGCCATGGAGAAGCAGATGCGCGCCGAGCGCGAGAAGCGGGCCACGGTGCTGACCAGCGAGGGGGAGCGGGACGCCCAGATCAACGTGGCCGAGGGCGAGAAGCAGCGAGTGATCAAGCAGTCCGAAGCGAAGAAGCTCCAGCAGATCAACGAGGCCCAGGGCGAGGCGCAGGCCATTCTCGCGGTGGCCGAGGCGACCGCCGAGGGGCTCCGCCGGGTGGCCGAATCGCTCACCGCTCCCGGTGGGTCCGAAGCCATGTCCCTGCGGGTCGCCGAGCAATACGTGGGAGAATTCGGACGCCTGGCCAAGGAGAGCACCACGTTGGTCCTGCCGGCCAGCCTCAGCGACGTGGGGAGCATGATCGCCCTGGCCACCAACCTGATCAAGCGGACCTCCGGAGATTCGCGGAACCCGACGACGACCGCCGACTAGCGTCTTCGCCCCTTCGTGGGGCATCCGTTTTCGGGCGCTTCTACGAGAGAATCGCCCCGTCCGCCGCGTCGAGAGCCGAGGAGTTCCATGCTCTATCTCGTCAATCGAAGATCCTCGGGAACGATGGTGGGGTTCCTGGAGTCCTTCTGGGCCGAGGACATGGTGGACCGGATCCGGGTCGTCACCTACCAGGATCTTCTCGCCACCCGGGAGATCCCCGCCGCCCCGATCCTGTTCACCGATCACGAGATGTTCACCCCCTCCCAGCGCTCGCTGGTTGCAGCTTTCTGGAAGGAGGTGGGGAATGCCGACTGGCCGCGGTGGAACGATCCGGGGAAGGTCCTGCGACGGCCCGCCTTGCTCCGGGCGCTCTACGAGACGGGGGTCAACAGGTTCCGGGCGGTTCCGGCGACCGACAGCCTCGACGGGCTCCGTTATCCGGTGTTCGTGCGCCAGGCCAACGAGCATACGGGTTCGCTGACCGGCCTGCTCCGAAGAAGAAAGGAGCTGGACCGAACCCTGCGCCTGCTCACCGTGCTCCCCGGCTACCGGCGGCGGGATCTGCTGGTGGTCGAGTTCTGCGACACGCGGGGCGTGCGGGGTCTCTTCCCGAAGTACTCGGTTTTCCGCGTGGGAGAACGAATCTTGCCCCGGTGCTTGATGTACAGTCGGCACTGGATGGCCAAGAATGAAGGGCTCGTGATCGACGAGGAGCTCGCGGAGCGGGAGCTGGACTTCATGCGCACCCATCCCCATGAAGCGGTGTTCCGGGAGATCTTCGATCGAGCGGGCATCGACTATGGGCGCGCCGACTACAGCCTACAGGATGGCCGCGTCCAGGTCTGGGAGATCAACACCAACCCGCGTCCCGCCCAGCGCCCCTTCAGCCACGGGGGAATTCCCTCGGATCAGAACCATGACTGGCCCTTCCGGCGCGAGGCCAAGGAGATGTTCTTCAGCGCCTACCGGGACGCCCTGAGGGAGATGGACCGACGGGTCGAGGGGGAGCCTCTCCCGTGGAGCGTGGACCGAGCCCGGGTGCGGCGGTTGGAGCGAGAAGAGGCCGCCTTGCGCCGGAGGCACCGGTTCCAAGGCGCGGCGGTGAAGCTACGGCGCCTGGGGTGGCTTCGGGCCGCCGCGCGGCGGGCCACGTTGACGAGTGGCGGGTAGTCGTGCCGCGGGACGCCGCGCCCGCCGCCGGTTCCTGATGGCGAGCCGGGACGCTCCCCGAAGGGAACGCCCCGGCCGGCGTCGATCAGTTCCGCTTCAGCTCGCCCCGGAACGCCGCGCGGGTGCGCTCGCGCACGGGTCCGAAGTTCGGTTCGACCGGCGGGTGTGCATCGTGGAGTTTCAGCACTTCCTCGATGGCGCGATCGAGCTGGGCGTCCTTGCCCCGGGCCAGATCCTGGGGCAGGTTCTGCACCACGATGTCCGGGTCGACCCCGTGGTTCTCGATGGTCCAGCCGCCCTTCGCCTCCCACCACGCGAACTCCGGTTCGGTGAGGAAGCCGCCGTCGACCAGGAGCTTGTCGCCGCGAATCCCGACCACGCCTCCCCAGGAGCGCATCCCGATGACCGGGGCGAGCTTCTCGCGCTGGATGGCGGCGGGGAAAATGTCCCCGTCGGACCCGGCGAACTCGTTGGTGAGCACGACGAAGGGCCCGTTCAGCACCTTGGCCGGATAGGTGGAGACGCCGCCGCCCCGGGCCCGGTCGAAGCTGATCACGTGGCGTCGCAGGCGCTCCACGATCATCTGGGAGACCGCACCCCCGCCGTTCCAGCGGGCGTCGACGACCATGCCTTCCTTGTCGAGCTGGGGATAAAACCAGGTATTGAACTCGATGAGGCCGTTCTTCCACATGTCGGGAATGTGGATGTAGCCGATCTTGCCTCCGGACTTCTCGGCCACGTACTCACGGTTCCGCCGCACCCAGTCCGAGTAGCGCAGCTCCTTCTCGTTCCCCACCGTCTTGACCACGACGTCCCGGGATCCGGAGGCCGAGGGACGGTCGTTGACGGTGAGCAGCACCTCGTGACCGGCCAGGTTCTCGAAGTAGGAGTAGAAGGGACGGCTGCCGTCGAGGGGCGCGTGGTTCACGGCGAGGATGTAGTCGCCTTCGGCGATGCCGACGCCCGGACCCGCCAGAGGCGAGACCACGTTGTCGGCGGGAGCCCCGCGGTAGATGCGCTTCACCCGGTAGACGTTTCCCTCGCGGACGAGATCGGCCCCCAGGAGCCCGGTGGACACATGGCGGGGATGCACCCCGGGGTCGCCCCCGAAGACGTAGGTATGGGAGTTGTTGAGTTCGCCGATCAGTTCCCCCAGCAGGTCCCGCAGGTCCTCGCGGGTCGCGAGGCGGGGGAGGAGCGCCGCGTAGCGGTCGCGGATGGCGGTCCAATCGAGGCCTCCCATGCCCGGGTCCCAGAAGAAGTCGCGCTCGTGGCGCCACGCCTCGTAGAACATCTGCTCCCATTCGGCCCGGGGGTCGAGATCGATCACGATGCCGTCGAGCGAGACCTTGGCGTCATCGAGGTCCCCGGGAGGGCTCCCGGCGTCCACCACGTAGATCTCCCCCCGCCTCTTCATGACCGCGATCTTCCCCTTGCCGGCCGCGAGAGAGTAGCTGGAGATTCCGCTCAGGAACGTCTTCGCTTTCTTCGACTCCAGGTCAAAGGCCATGAGGGTGTTCTCGGGGCCGCCCTCCTGGAACAGGCCCGGCATCTCGGCAAAGCCCTTGACCGGAACCGAGACGTAGAAGAGGGATCCCGAGGTGGCGCCGAGGCCGAAGTAGCTTCCCCGAGGGACCGGGATCTCCACCACGCGATCGGCGAGGCCCTCCAGGTCGATCTTAACCGGCTTCAGGGTTTCGTCCTTTCCGGCCTTCTCGTCCTTCTCCTTCTTGTCGTCGTCTTCCTTCGCCTTGTCCTTGTCGTCCGAAGGAAGTCCCTCCCGGTCCAGGAACGGATTCTCCACGTCCTTGCGCAAGAGCACCATGTAGGGCCGGGTGTTCTTGGCCTCGACGTTGTCCCAGTCCTGCTCCCCGAGGAGAGGGTTGACGGCCCGGTGGCTCAGGAAATAGAGGTAGCGTCCGTCGGGGTCGAAGACCGGCGAGTCGTCGTCGGTGTCGGGGCCGGTGACCTCGTGGATCGAACCGTCGGCGGTGTCGTAGAGGTAGATGGAGCTGTAGTCGGTGGGGAGCGTCTTGCTATAGGTCAGCCAACGTCCATCGGAGCTCCAGCGATAATCCCGAATTTCCCCCTGATCCGAGTGGTCCACCCTGCGGGGTGCGCCTCCCTCGGCGGGGACGAGATAGAGCGTCTGGGTCTGGTCGGCGTAGGCCACCTGGGTCCCGTCGGGGGAGATCCTCGGCGGGAAGTGCCAGCCGCTGGTTCCGGCCGGGAGCACGGTATTCGGGGCGTCGCGCCCCCAGGCGTCGATCCTCCGAATCGCCTCTTCGTGGGGGGCGTCGGTGACGTAGACGATGGTTTTTCCCTTGGGGCCGAAGGAGGCCCAGCTCTCGCGGGCGCCGCTTCCGTGGGTGACGGGAAGGGTCACCCCGTCCTTCACCGGTACCGAGAAGATCTCACCGCGGGTCGTGACGGCCAGCCGGTCGCCGTCGGGGGAGAGATCGAAGTCGGTGATGGACCGCCCCGGGTTCGGATAGCGCACCCGGGTCAACACCCGGTCGCTCGCGAGGTTCACCGCCACCTTGTGTTCGGTGCCGGCTACGGGGTCGTAGACGTGGATGGCGGCGGCGAGGGTGAAGGCCACCCGGCCGTCGGGGCCCATGGAGGGCCAACGCGCGTCCCACTCCGTGAAGTTCGTGAGCGAACGGGCATCGCCTCCGTCGGCGTCCATGCTCCAGAGGTTCGCCGTGCCGCCGCGATCGCAGAGGAAGACGATGCGGCCGTCGTGCCACATGGGGAAGGCGTCCATACCGTCGAAATGCGTAACCTGGTGGAAGTCGGCCTTCTTCGGGTCGCCCACCCAGATGTCGGTGGCGGTGCCGCCGCGGTAGCGCTTCCAGGTCCGGCGCTCGCGCGACTTCCGGTTGAAGGCCCAGAGGCCGGAGGCCGGATCGATGGAGATCCGCGCCGCCCAGCCCAGGGGAAGCATCTCCGGGTCGCCGCCCTCGACCGGTACCCGGTAGAGTTCGGTGGAGCGGTGGGGATCGGATCGGCTGCTACGGAAGAGCACCGCGGCGCCGTCGGGGGTCCAACCGACCACCTCGTCCGAGGCGGGATGCCAGGTCAGCCGCTTCGGCTCCCCCCCCTCGGCGGGGATGAGAAAGACGTCCCGGTTCCCGTCGTACTCGCCGGTGAAGGCGATCAGGGTCCCGTCCGGCGAGAACCGGGGAAAGTACTCGGTTCCGTCATGGGTGGTGAGTCGATGGGCGGTTCCCCCGTCGGCGGGAACCAGCCAGAGATCGGACTCGGCTGAGAAAACGATGCGGTCGCCGTGGATGTCGGGGTATCGATAGTAGCCGTCCCGGGCCGCCGCCGTGCCGGGAGCCGTGCCGAGCAGCCCCAGGGCGAGGGCGGCGAGGAGGGTGGTTCTGAACATGATTGGGTGATCCTTTCTGCGCGTGAAAGGGGAAGACGGTGCCGTGCTGATTTCTTGAGGGGCTCTGAGGGTATTCCTCCGGCTCCGGGGTGACAAGCCCGGGGGCCGCGCCGGGGGGCTCCCCTCCCCGGCGCGATTTCAGGGGGCGAGACCGGCTCGGGTCGTGGCATCATGGGCCGATGCGAATACGATTCCCGTCCCGCCCCGTGGCGGGAGGCCCTGGTCTTCGGAGCCTCGCCGTTCTTGTCGTTCTGGCTTGGAGCCTCGCCTCGATCTCCCGGGCCATCGCCCCGGTCTCCCGGGCCCTCGCCCAGGAGACCGAGTGCCCCCCTCTCGGTACGGAGCTCTTCCCCGGCATCGTCGGCGCCGCGCTCCAGGACAGCCTCCGCGCCCGGTACCGGCCGCCGGTCGGGTTGAGCTACGGCGGTGCCCGGAACGTCATGTTCTCGGAGATCGACAACCACGGGGGCACCGTGGTCGGAATCTATACCGGATACTCGGTGTCGGTGAGCCCGACCTCCCCCGATCCCAAGGGGGACGCCTTCGCCGCCGGGCTGAACACCGAACACACCTGGCCCCAGAGCAAGGGCGCGGGAGACCTGCCCGCCCGGGCGGATCTGCACCATCTCTTCCCGAGCGAGATCGACGCCAACAACGCCCGGGCGTCGTTTCCCTTCGAGGAGATTCCCGACCAGGAGACCGACTTGTGGTACCGCAACCGTACGGTGACCGCGACGCCCGATCCGGAATTCATCGATGCCTACAGCGAACTGGACCGGAGCTTTCCCGGGACGGCCTACGGTGGGCGGTGGGAGGCCCGGGAGGAGCAAAAGGGCAACACGGCGCGGGCCATGTTCTATTTTTATACCGTGTACCGCCGCGAGGCCGACGCGGCCGACCCCGCCTACTTCGATGTGCAGAAGGCGGATCTGCGCGCCTGGAACCTCGCCGACCCGGTGGACGAGGCGGAATACGAGCGCACCTGCGCCATCGCTCCCCACCAGGGTGGGAGGGTGAATCCGTTCGTCGTCGATCCCACTCTCGTGGACCGGGCCTACTTCGGCGGGGTGCCGGTGCGCCTGGTTTCCTTCGCCGCCGTTGCCGAGGGGGATGGCGTTCGCCTCAACTGGACGATCGCCGACGCATTCGATCACGCGGGCTTCGACGTGATCCGCGCCGGAGCCGGAGAAGAACGCCGGATCAACCCCGGGTTTCTTCTTTCCCGGGAGCGCTACACCTTCCTGGATCGAACCGGCACCGCCGGGATCGTCTACGCCTACAGTCTCGACGCGGTGGCCCGGGACGGGAGCCGCGAGCGCTTTGGGCCCCGACGGGTGCGGTTTCCTCCGGTGCCTCTCGCGGCCATGGTCCGACCAAATCCCGCGCCGGCTCGGGGCCCGATACGTTTCGAGGCCGGTGGGGCGGCGCGTCTCACCGTCGAGATCTTCGATCTTCGCGGGCGGCGTCTGCGTCATCTTGAAGGAGAGGGAAGCGTCCTCGAGTGGAACGGCCGGGACACCTCCGGAAGCGAACAGGCTCCGGGGGTTTACTTCGCCCGGATCCGCACCGACGAGCGGACGGTGAACCGGAGGTTTGTTCTTCTTCGTTGATCGCCGGGGCTCCGGGACGGACGCGTTTCCGGCAGGGACGTGCCGTGCTAGGGTCCTCCGGTGTCGATCATCGAGGAGCCTCCCCAGCCATCCGCCGGTTTCCGGACCGCCGACGTTCTCACCATTGCCGGGGGCCACGCCGCCCACGACACCTATACCGGATTCCTCCCCGCGCTCTTGCCCTCCTTCATCGACCGTTTCCTGCTTTCGAAGACCGAGGCCGGGCTTCTCGCGGTCACCCTGCAGCTTCCCTCGCTGCTGCAGCCGGTCATCGGCCACCTCGCCGATCGCCTCGGCCTGCGCGCCCTCATCATCCTTGCCCCGGCAGTGGCGGGCATCCTGATGAGCCTCCTCGGGGTGGCTCCGGGCTATCCCTTCCTGCTCGGCATGCTCCTTCTGGTCGGCCTGAGCTCCGCCGGTCTTCACGCGGTGGCACCGGTCCTGGCCGGACGCCTCGCCGGACCGAAGCTCGGACGGGGCATGAGCTTCTTCATGGTCGGCGGCGAGTTGGGTCGGACCCTCGGACCTGTGTTCGCGGTAACCGCGCTGGTCAAGTTCGGTGTCGGGGGCATGCCGTGGCTCATGGCGGGGGGCCTCGCCGCCTCGGCGGTGCTGTTCTTCCGCCTGCGGAGGATTCCTGAACCTCATGTCGATGCCGTAGGCCGCCTCTCGCTTCGCCCTGCCCTTGCGGCCATGGGACCGGTCCTCTTACCCCTGACGGGGGTGATCGCGGGGAGGGTTCTCTTCGTTGCCGCGCTCGGCACCTACCTTCCAACTTACCTGCGCGGCGAGGGGGCGAGCCTCTGGCTGGCGGGGGCCTAGCTCACGATTCTCGAGGCGGCCGGAGTGGTCGGCGCCCTGCTGGGCGGCTCTCTGAGCGACCGTTTCGGACGCCGGCGGCTCCTGGCGGCGGCCATGACCGCGGCGCCGCTCCTCTTGTTCCTGTTTCTTCCGAGCGGCGGCTGGGTTCG
>Ga0114931_10012003_pt1 | contig 10174 bp, 4 predicted proteins | sample 2SBtaG_FD_89579 | JGI IMG/M metagenome (GOLD analysis project Ga0114931, IMG submission 89579) | Deep subsurface microbial communities from Kolumbo volcano to uncover new lineages of life (NeLLi) - 2SBTROV14_V59a metaG | ecosystem: Environmental > Aquatic > Marine > Volcanic | place: Kolumbo... | reverse complement strand
GAGCGCGGCTCCGCTGGGCATCGGCGACCATCCCCACAATCTGCGAAAGCATCGTCTCTCCGCCGACTTTTTCCGCGCGCATTAGGAAGGCACCGGTTTCGTTGACAGTTCCACCAATCACCTCGTCGTCGGGATTTTTCTTCACGGGAATAGGTTCGCCGGTAATCATCGATTCATCGACCGAACTACTCCCTTGCACCAGCACGCCGTCGACCGGAATTTTATCGCCGGGACGAACGCGAAGCAGATCGTTCTTTTTTAGCGATTCGAGAGGAACCTCTTCTTCGACACCGTCTCGAACGACGATTGCTGTCGGTGGTGCCAAAGCCAGCAGTTCTCGAATGGCAGAACCAGTGCGACGACGCGCTCTCAGTTCCATCATCTGACCCAGAAGCACCAGAGCAATAATCACGGTGGCAGCCTCGAAGTACACTTCGACGTTGTTGCCGTCTTTCTTGAACGACTCAGGAATGAGTTCGGGAAAGAGAACCGCAATCAGACTGTAGAGGTATGCGGCACCTGTCCCTAATGCGATCAACGAGAACATATTCAGACTGCGATGAAGAAGCGATTGCCAGGCTCGTTGAAAAAACGGCCATCCCGCCCAAAGAACGACGGGCGTGCTGAGCACCAATTGAATCCAGAGAGAATCCAAACGAGAGAGCGAAAGAAAATTGAGAAGGGGATCGCCAAGCATCGCCAGCAACAAGACAGGCACGCCCAATGCCGTCGAAACCCAGAAACGTACTGTCATGCTGCGTAGTTCAGAGTCGTCCTCTTCCCCGTCCGCTTCGATCGTTTTGGGTTCGAGATCCATTCCGCACTTGGGGCAAGCCCCCGGGGAATCCTGTTCGATTTCCGGGTGCATCGGGCAGGTGTAAATGGTTTTCGTTTGCGGAAGAACGGGAGAAACCGCTTCCAAAGCCATACCACATTTCGGACAGGCTGCGGGAACGTCGCTTTCGACTCCTTCGCACATCGGGCAGAAGTATCTCGCCGATGAGCTTGTTGGCTTTTCATTTGCGGTGCCGGTGACCGGGGAAAGGCTGAAGAGTTCGGGAGGAGCGGATTGGAATTTTGGATCGAGAAATTTCACCCTGCAGGATTCGCAACAGAAGTAAAACGTCTCGCCATTTTTTTCTGCACTGAGCGCGGTCGCTTCATCGACCTGCATTTGGCAAACGGGATCGATCGCCATTAATCAGGAACCTTCCTACGGGGAGATAACATAAGGCAAACGAGATGGAATTTTACGCTGGGTGCCACTAGCTCTGCCAGTGTCTGATATGCAGATACTCACTTTCGTTGCAATCGCATGTTCTAGAATCGATGCGAATTCCTTTGGCATTGATCGTCTCACGCATCCTGACGGTCGCGGCTCTTTATTTCCTTTGTGGTTATTTTTGACCGATGCTCCAACGCAGATACGCGTCGATGAAGGGGTCGAGTTCGCCGTCGAGGACCGGCATGGGGTTGCCTACCTTGTAACCGGAGCGGGTGTCTTTGACGTATTGTTCGGGGTGAAGAACGTAATTGCGGGCGGTTTCGCCGCCGAAACCAATCTTCGATTTTTCTCCCCGCCTTGCGGCAACTTCTGCGTCCCGTTTTTCCATTTCCATCTGGTGTAGTTTTGCGATTAACATTTTGCGTGCGGCAGATCGGTTTTTATGCTGACTCCGATCGTTCTGGCACTGCACCACGACTCCGGTTTCCAGGTGCGTGATGCGAATGGCCGAATCGGTTTTGTTGACGTGCTGCCCCCCAGCACCGCTGGCGCGGTAGGTGTCCTCCCTAACGTCGGCATCCCAGTTGATATCGACATTCACGGCTTCTCCCATATCGGGAAGGACATCGACGGCGGCGAAGGACGTTTGTCTTCGACCGGCGGCATCGAAGGGGCTGATGCGAATCAGACGATGATTCCCCGTTTCGCCTTTGAGGTATCCGTAGGCGTAGTCTCCTTTAATATGAATCGTTGCATTGCGAATGCCTGCGATTTCCGACTCCGATTTTTCCAGCACTTCCATTTTGAAACCCCGTTTTTCGCACCAACGGAGATACATACGAAGCAACATGTCGGCCCAGTCTGCCGAGTCGGTGCCCCCTTCTCCCGCCTGCACGGTGAGGTAGGCATCGCAGGTATCTTCGGGGTCGGACATAATCGCCTTGAGTTCGACCTCGTCCAGCTTAGGCTCCAACGAAGACAGCAACGACTTGAGTTCTTTCTCGCTTTCGCCGGAGTCGTCTTCCGTGGCGAGTTCGAGCAGCGCTTCCACATCGTCGGCAGCGGTGGAAAGCTCTTCCAATGGCTTGACGACACCGGTGATTTGGCGCAGTTCGCCGACGATTCCCTGTGCCTTTTCCTGATGATCCCAGAAACCGGCAGCCGCCATCAGCCCGTTGATTTCCGCGGCGCGTTTTTTTCGACCTGCATAGTCAAAGAGAGTCCTTGAGATGAACGATGCGATGAAGAACCTGTTCGCTTAACTGCTTCAAGTCCTGATCCATATTGTCTTGGCCCTCTTGGGGAAGTTTGTGATATCGAATCATCGGAGAGGGGATTATGACCGGGAAAGCGGTTTTTGTCTATCCTTGTTGTGCTGATATTCTATTGAGCACCGACGAAGCCAGCTACGCCCTGCGTTGGGTGGCACGCTCTCACTGTGAAACAGGGTGAGCATGTGGGGCGGTTAGAAGCAATCGACATGCTTACCCGCCTGCGGCGTGAAAACATGACGCCCTGCTTTTCTTTACTTCCTTTTCTTCTTTTGCTTTTGGTAGTTGCGGTACCATTCGTCTAATCCTTTAGGCCAGCGGAAGCGGGGGGATTTGCTGAAATCGTACCCTTTGAGATGTCCCAATTTTTTTCGGTGGGTCGGTTTCACATACTTCAGCTTGGTTTCGCCGAAGACTTCTTTGCAGAGTTTTGCCAAACCGGGATCGTACTCGATCAGTTCCTTGCGGGTATCGACGAAGTTGTGGTCGTGGTCCGGCTGACGGTTGTTGTCGAACCAGGACTGCACGCCTTCGGCGAAGTATTCGTTTTTGTTCTTGGAAGCGTATTTCCCCTTCCACGGACCTTGCGCCATCGCTTTGTTGTAAGTCTCGCGTAACCGTTTGTCGAACGTGGGGTCGATACGGGTCATCCCGTTTAAGTGAATTAAGTGGGCGAACTCGTGAATGAGAATGTTTTCGGTGCTGTAGGGGTCGCCGGGAAAACAGAGCATGTTCTCTTCGGCACAACTGGCGACGGGGTCCGTGCGCGACCCTCCCAACCCACGCGCCCGCCGGTCCCAGAATTTATGCGGTTTGAGCCTACCATACTCGGGGATGTCGCTGGTGAATTCGTTGTAGGCCATCACGACCAGTCTGCATCGATGTTCGATAAGCGTTTTCCTTACATCGTTACGTTTGGCGAGCATCAGATTGACAATGTAGGCGGCTTCACGCAGGGCGTAATCCGAAACTTTTTCGGAACTCAGGACGGGGAAACCGTTTGCCGAAACGTACTTCTTGTAGAACGAGTCAAGATTGAGACGTTTGACGAGTTCCCGGGGTGGCTTGGAAACCTTAAACGTCGGAGTCGGTTTTTTCGCAGGGTTTTCTGCTTGGAGTTGTGGAGTGATTCCAGCAAAAGACATGGCAGCGATGACGAGAGAAAAGCAGATTTTCGAAAGCATAGAGAACTCCAGTATTGGTATCTTCGATTCGATTGCGTTTTAGACTATCGCCAAATATATAACAAGAAAAGCCCTCTTCGAGACAATCGGCAGTCGAAGAGGGCTTGTCGATTTTCTAGCGAGATTAAATCGTTTCAAAAATGTCGTCGAGTTTTACCGCGAAGAGTTGATCCAACATGACTGGTGTCTCGGTGATTGGATTGCCAAACAACGAATTTCCAAAGTTTTTGGAATCCAGCGAGTTGCTCGAATTCTCCAAAGAAGAGATCGTTAATAAACTGCCCGTTGTTGGAGCCAGGTTCGAGGGAGTCGTTGGAAGAAGATTCGGGGGATCGGTCGGCGTTGGAGAAATTCCACCGGTTGACGAAGAAATTGGTGCGACCGGATTGGTGGGATTGTCGCCGATGATGAGTAACATGCCGGGGCTGGAAGGCCCGTTCGATCCTCCGCCGTCAGAACCCTGACCGCCCCCACCGCCCCCGTTAGGACCTCCGCCGGAGGGTCCGAACGGTGAATTTGGGCCACCGCCACCCGGAGGGGATGATCCACCGCCGCATTTGTTTGTGGGAAATCCCTCCCGACAACCGCCGCCGGGTGTGACGAGCGGGGCACCAAGATCCGTCCCGGTGATATCGTTCGACGCTAGATTGAAAGCACTGCCGTCAAAAAAGAGCGAATTGGAATAACGGCCGCTTTGAAGATTGTAGGTGAAGACATCTTCGTCCTTTCCGGCGACATCGAGCACATCGAAGGCTCCTTCGGTTGAGAGGAAAAGCGTTTGTTGTTCGACCGAGGCGGCATCGACTTTTTCTCCGGACGTTGTCAATCGTTTGGTGCTGCCATCGAAGTACATTTGCCAGGTTCCCCCCGAACTGAAATCTCCGGGAACCGATGGGGTGAACGCGATCAAATCTTCGCCACCGCCAGAAACGCCCGGCACCGAGAAGGTTCCACTTGTCGAGACCACCAGGCGACCATCACCGGGCAACGTGACCGCATCGACATTTTCACTGGAACCGGTTAAACCTGCTTTACTGGCATCGAAGAACATCTCGAATTCCCCGCCCGTTGCTTCGCCAAGACCGAACGCCTTAAACCTCAGAATGTCCGAATCGTCAACGAGTGTCCCCGGAGCAAGACCGGGAAGCGGAAAATTAAATCCCACGAAGAACGACGATCCAAAACTCATGAGAATGCTACTGCTGCTCTCGACATGAAATCCGTCAATCGACGTGTTCGTCAGGCCAATCTGAGAGCCATCCACGACGATATCAAAAAATCCATTGAAGAACTGAATGATATCTTCGTCGCCAAAAAAGTGGCTATCGAGAACCGTTGCTTTCTCCAGCGTAAAGAACAGCGCCTGGTCGATATCGTCATCCAGATTGACGAGAGCGACATCGTCGGGATTCATGCCGTCGTATTTGGGATCGAGTGAAAGAATTGTGGGAGTGACAACATTGTAGGCAATATCGCCGTCCTTTACCGTGTCGTCCACACCGACCACAGTAATCGTCACCGCTCGATTCCAGTTTGTAGCATTGAAGACCAAACGGATTTCGTTATTGGTGGCTCCCTGAAGATTCCCCTCGGTAAGATCGTCGGAAGCGAAAACAATTTCAACATCCTGTACCGGTTCGGATTGGAGAACGACGGTGAACGTGGCAGTCCCCCCTGCTTCGGTGGTCTCAAGTCCTGCTATCGGATCGATGATCACACCTGCCGTGTCGTCGTCGAGATTCAATCCGTTGAGGTCGACGAGATCGATTCCGTCATAAGTTAAATCGGTACTCACTGCGGGATTCGTCACGATGACGAACGGTTGATCGTTGTCGTCAACGAAATCGTCGACCCCTTGCACCGTGACGGTTTGAACTACGTTCCAGTTGGTCGTGTCGAATGTGAGGGTCAAGAGATTTGTGGTTGCACCTTGAATGATGGCTTCGGTAATGTCGGAAGATGAAAGATCAATGGTCACAGGTGCGGAAGGCTTGGTGTCGAGCACGATATCGAACGACGCGGTCGTGCCGCTTTCTTTCGTTTGTAGCGTTCCGGTTGGTGAGATGGAGATTCCCGGTTTCCGGTCTCCGAAATCGAGGTTTTGAACAACATTGCCCGTTTGAAGCACCACGACATGAGAATTACGCGCTGGAGTGGAAAGCACATACAACCCGGTCCGAATATCGCTGGCGACAAAAAGTCCGGGATTCGAGGGTAAGGGGTAGACCCCCCAGTTTCCATCGAAACCGTTGACCGCACCGGGGAAAGTATCGTAACCCCCCAGATGAATGGGATTCGTCGGATCGGAAATATCGAAAGCCTGCACTCCGGCTTGATACCAGGAAACGTAAAGAGTATTTCCATCGATCACAGGGTTATGCGGCGAGAAGGCATTGATTCCCAAACTGGCCGCTGTCATCGACGCGACAAGGACAGGGGCCGAAGGTGTTCCGGTGACACCGATATCCCAGATATTCACATCGCCACCGGAGATTTCACGAGCGACGACGAGATAATTTCCGTCCGCGGTGGGCCAGTTCGAATGAGTATTCGATCCCGAAGCGAACGTGCCTAAAAGAGGGGCCGAAGCTGCAACATTCGAAACATCGAAAATTTGTGTATCGCCCGAGCCAAAATTGGATGCAAAAAGAGTTCCGTTTTGGACCGTAATATCGTGCACGAAACCCGTCGCGACAATAGTTCGTACAAAGAACGGGCTGGCGGGAGTGCTGACATCGAAAACGCGGATTTCCGGAATTCTGGAATCTGCTTCATAGAGGAAGCCGTTTTCGTAGAAGACATTGTGAATGGAATCGAAACCGCCATTTAGCGAGGTTACTCTTGCCAATTCAACCGGTAGTGCGGGGTTCGAGACATCGACAATATACAACCCCCCGCCATTGTCACTGGCGAAATAACCGATGCCATTGGAAACTTTGACATCTTTAATTTGATTTCCACCGAAAGAGCCCTGCCAATTTGTGAGAAAGACCGGATTCAACGGATCGGAGATGTCGAAAATATCGACGCCACCGGTCGTACTGAAATGCCCCATATAGGCATAGTTTCCCTCAGCCCAAACATCGCCATGCAGGAGTCCATCGGGGTTACTATTGGAGATTAGTTTGATGGGGTTCGCGGGATGTTGACCGGGGAAAGTTTGCTCCCAACCGGCGGGAATGACTTCCGCCACAGAATAGACGCCGGAAGTTAAGCTGGAAAATACATAATCTCCATTCGCGTCGGTGGTCGTCGATACTTCACCGGCATCCAGGATTTCGTTTCTGTTGGTATCGAGGAAGACGGTCCAGTTCGCCAGAATCGTTTCGCCGGCATCTTGAACTCCATTGCCATCGGGATCATTCCATAAAGTTCCGTGGAGTTCGCCAGAAGTCACATCGTCATTGAGGATTGTTCCCAGCCCCTGATTATCCGCAAAAACGACGTTCAATCCGCTAGCCTGGATATTCGATAAATTGACGAAAAATGTTTCGTCGCCCTCGACGTTCCCGTCGCCATTGACTGTGACAGTGACCGTATGCGTTTCGCCGTTGGTGCCTGCGAAACTCAGCGTTCCGTTGTTTGCGACGTAATCATTATTTGCGACGGTTGCCGAACCATCGGCCGTCGCAAAATCGAGTGTGACTGAGTTCGCGACATCGCCTGTGAGACTGACGGTGAAGATGAAGTTGGTCGTGGTCGGCGAATTTCCTTCGGCAAGGGTAATATCGTCAATCGCGAAATTAGCCTGATCGTTGTCCCGATTGACGACGGCGACATCCACGGGATTGAGACCCTTGTAAACTTTATCGACGGTATTCAGCTGAGAAGTGACGATTGTGTAGGAGATATCTCCATCGACAATCGTGTCGTCTGCTCCCGTGACTGTCACTGTTTGCGGGACATTCCAATTCGCGGGGGTAAATGTCAGCGTGAGTTGATTACCGAAAGCTCCGTTGATCGTTCCTTCGCTGACATCGCTCGAAGAAAGTGTCACAGAGACATTCGAGGTAGGGACAACATCAAGCACGACATCGAACGTCGCTTGACCACCAGCTTCCGTCGTCACCAACCCAGACGACGGCGTGACGGAAACGCCTCGATTCATCCAGCGGATGGCATCGAACGCATTCAATCGGCCATCTGTGGAAACGATTCCTACCATCGAAGGAATCACATCCACCGAGTTAAGAATGGCATCTCGCACCGCAAGATGACTGGCACCCGGGTTTGTGCTCCAGACAAGAGCGGCTGCACCGGCAACATGAGGAGTCGCCATCGAAGTTCCACTCCAACTGGCGTAGCGGTTATTGGGTAGCGTGCTGACGATAGCCGAACCGGGGGCACCCAAATCGACCGATACTTTTCCCCATTGAGAAAAACCGGATCTGGCATCGGTTCTTGTGGTCGCTGCCACGGCGATGACATTGGGAATATTGTAGCTAGAGGGGTAATTCGGACGGATGTCGTTATCACGATTGCTGTTCCCTGCCGCGGCAATGAATAACTGTCCCGCCGTGTTGGCAGCTGAAATCGCGTTGAAAAGACCGGTACTGAATCCACCGCCTCCCCAACTGTTGTTTGTGAGATTCACGCCGATTGTTCTTGCATAGTTGACCGAACGAATGGCGTTCGATGTCGAACCGCTTCCCGATGCGCTTAAGAACTTAATCCCGGCGACACTCACCTCCCAGTTGACTCCGGTCACGCCGACGCCGTTATTACCCACGCCACCGAAAGTTCCAAATGTATGCGTACCATGACCGTGATCGTCGCGGGGATCGTTATCGTTGTTGACAAAATCCCAACCCACAAAGTCGTCCGTAAAACCGTTACCATCGGTGTCGATTCCGTCTTCCCATGTGACATCGTTCAGGAGATCGCCACCGTCGATATACCCCGTGCCGTTCACGTCTGTGACGAATGACGAGTTGACTGCGTCGTTCAAATCGACGAACGAAATGATCCCGTCACTGTCTACATCGGTAATCCCCGCTTTGGAGGCGGGAATCTCACCCTGGTTGATCCGCACATTCAAGTAAAGATCGGGATGAGTATAATCGATCCCGGTATCGATTCCGCCGATCGAAATATTGCGAGAACCGGTTGCCAAATCCCAGGCTTGTGGAGCGTCGATATCGGCATCGGGTTTGCCTCCGTTTTGGCCCGTGTTATTAAGTCCCCACAGACTTCCGTTTAAGAAACGTGGATCGTTGGGTGTTGCGTCTATTTGAACGATGTAATCAGGTTCAGCATAATCCACATAATCGCTGGTCGAAAAGCTGGAAACCGCAGATTCAACTGTCATTCCAGCTGGAAGTCCTACGAGATAGGTACTACTTCCAAGATCGAGCGTCTCCATCAGCGTCGCACCGGGAACCAGTTGATCGATCACATAGCCCGGTTGCGTGGTATTCTGAAAACCGACGATGATTTGAGAGTCGAGGAAATCTGGCGTTGCTGAAATAGAAGGTGACCCGATTCCCGGATCGAGAGGACCACCAGTCACAGCAGACAAAAGGGTCCGATCCTCCAGTAACTCGGCCTGTCGAAAAAGAGAAACGCTCCATTCTCTATTGTTGCTTTGAAGGGAACGGAGCGAACGGTGTTTGGGTTTCGATAGAAGACTGCTCAGCCAGGGAGTAAAAAGCATTCTGTTTTCCTCTCGTGAGACTCTGATAAAGAGAATAGTTTCGTCTGTCCGTGTGACGAAATAATCGGAAATGAAATTCTGAAAATCGAAATGAACCGGACACGAAAGCGATCGATGATAACCTAACGCATGAGACCGGGTCGGGAACTCGGATTGACGTGGAATAATTCAAAACTTTTGCGACAGATTTTATACTTGGACACGACCTCTCCCGACCCCCCTCAAATTCCTCAATTTATGTGAATGCTCACATCGGAATCTACACATAACTCTAAAAAAACCTCGCTCCCAAGTCAATCAGGAACAACCCAAGTTACGGAAATTATTCGTCCACCATATGAAACGAGGGGGTCGGTCGATGGTCCGCATGTCGGCAATGATCACAGTCCGACCGCAATCAAAGATTTTTTTGGAGACAGGCAAGTTCGCCCATCTCGTTTTCAAAACAGAGTGTTAGCAACAAATTCATCGTTACGTTTCCTCACTTTTTCAATAAGTCTGCCCCGACTTGATCGTTTCCAGAGGGATGTGTCTGGAAACGGTTGAAGTTCACGAAACGCGACGATATTGTTGAGATTCTGGTGCGATATTCCGATAATCGTATCAATTGGCGCCGTGGCCAAGTGGTCTAAGGCAGCGGATTGCAAATCCGCCATCCCCGGTTCGAATCCGGGCGGCGCCTTTCACGGAAGTCTCTTAATGACAGGGACTTCCATTTTTTTATGATTTGGGTGATTTCCCCAAAAACAGCAAGTGTTACCCAAAATGTTACCCAAAGGTGGTATCGCTTTTTATTGGTGGTCCAGATCGCTGGTGTTTTCTTCTTTCGATTTCAATTTCT
>Ga0114931_10012002_pt1 | contig 10175 bp, 8 predicted proteins | sample 2SBtaG_FD_89579 | JGI IMG/M metagenome (GOLD analysis project Ga0114931, IMG submission 89579) | Deep subsurface microbial communities from Kolumbo volcano to uncover new lineages of life (NeLLi) - 2SBTROV14_V59a metaG | ecosystem: Environmental > Aquatic > Marine > Volcanic | place: Kolumbo... | reverse complement strand
GACGACGCGGCGGGTCGGCTATGGCCGCCGCGGCGCTGAATGCCCTGGCTGCGGGGGCTCGGACATGAGCGATCCCTGGCTCAGCATCGTCGGTATCGGCGAAGAAGGGATGGCCAGTCTGACCTCGACCGCGCGCAAGATCGTCGAGGCCGCCGAGGTCATCATCGGCGGCGACCGTCACCATCAACTGGCGCCGGAGATCGAGGCCGAGCGCATCGCGTGGCCTTCCCCTTTCGATGCCCTGATCGAAATACTGAAGTCATTTCGAGGTCGGCGCGTCGTGGTGCTGGCGACCGGCGACCCGCTCTGGTACTCGGTGGGCGCGCGTATTGCGCGGTCGATCCCGCCCGATCAGATACGCTTTTTCCCCGGCCTGTCGGCTTTCCAGTGGGCCGCCTGCCGGATGGGCTGGTCGCTGGCAGATGTCGAGACGCTGACCGCCCATGGCCGCCCCGCGGCGCAGATCATCCCCTGGTTCTGGCCCGGCGCACGGCTTCTGGTGCTGACCTCGGGGACCGGGACGCCAGGCGAACTGGCTCGGTTGCTGAGCGTGCGCGGTTATGGCGAATCATTGATGACGGTGCTGGCCAATCTGGGCGGTCCGGAGGAAAACCGGACCGCTGGCACGGCTGGCGAATGGGCGGCCGAGGACCCGCAAGCCACGATTCCGCCGTTTCATATCCTGGCAATCGAATGCAAAGGCACACCGAGTCCGCTGCTGTCGCGTCTGCCGGGGCTACCGGATGAAGCCTTCGAGCACGATGGCAAGATGACCAAGCGCGAGACCCGTGCGGTAACGCTCTCGCATCTCATGCCTGCGCGGGGCGAGATTTTATGGGACATCGGCACCGGCTGTGGCTCGATCGCCATCGAGTGGATGCGCGCGGCGCCCGATGCCATCGCCGTCGGCTTCGACAGCCGCGCCGACCGGCTGGAGATGGCCCGGCGCAACGCCGAGACGCTCGGCACCCCGCGGCTGACGCTGATCGAGGGGTGCGCGCCCAGCATCCTCGGCAAAATCCCGGAACCGGTTGGCACCAAGCCGGACCTTCGATCGCCAAATGCGGTGTTCATCGGTGGCGGGCTCGGTGACGAAGTGGTCGCCTGTGCCTGGGATGCACTTGGACCGGGCGGGCGGCTTGTGGCCAATGCCGTGACGCTGGAGAGCGAAGCCCACATCACTGCACTGCACGGTCGAATGGGCGGCACGCTGACCCGGCTGTCGGTTGCCCGCGCCGAGCCCGTGGGAAGGCTGACCGGGTGGCGACCGATGATGCCTGTGACCCAGTGGAGCCTGCAGAAATGACCGGGACGCTCTATGGCGTGGGCGTCGGCCCCGGCGATCCGGAACTGATGACCCTGAAAGCGCATCGGCTGATCCGGTCCGCGCCGGTAATTGCCTATCCGGCACCCGACAGCGGCAATAGCTTCGCCCGCGCGATAGCGGCAGAGGCAATTTCCGCCGGGGCCGAGGAAATCCCCATGATCGTGCCGATGCATGCCGCGCGGTTCCCGGCGCAGGAAGTCTATGCGGATGCGGCCACACAAATCGCACTTCATCTGGAAGCCGGGCGCGATGTGGTCTGTCTCTGCGAGGGCGATCCGTTCTTCTTCGGCTCTTTCATGTATCTGCATCGCCGTCTTGCCGAACGGTTTCCAGTCGAGGTGGTACCCGGCGTCTCGTCACTCGGCGCTTGTGCCGCGGCCTTGGGGCGACCCCTGACAGCGCGCAACGATGTGCTGACAGTGTTGCCGGGCCCGCTGCCCGATACGGAATTGCGCGCCGGGATCAAAGCCGCCGAGGCCATTGCGATCATGAAGGTCGGCCGACATCTGGGGCGCATTCGCGCACTGATCGGTGCGATGGGCCTGATGGCATCTTCCGGATATGTTGCCCGGGCCAGCCTAGGGGATCAGACAGTGCTGCCGCTCTCGGAGGCCCCCGCCACGGCGCCCTATTTCTCGATGATCCTGATCTACAAGGGGGGCGACCCATGGCTGACGTGAAACCGGTCGTGCTCTGCCTCTCCGGCTCGGGCAAGGCGACCGCGCGGCGGGTTGCCGATGCGCTCGGTGTCGCCCTCCACGGGCGCGAGGACCGTGTAGCCGGCGCCGATGCGGTTTTTCCGGATGCTCTGGAGCATATCCGCGAGCTCTTCTCCGCGCGGGTGCCGGTGATCGGGATCTGTGCTGCGGGAATTCTGGTGCGCGCCATTGCCCCGCTGCTGGCCGACAAACGGGTCGAACAGCCGGTGATCGCGGTTTCCGAGGATGGCCGTGTGGTGGTACCGCTGCTGGGCGGGCATCGCGGGGCCAACCGGTTGGCGCAGGAAATTGCGGAAGTGCTCGGGGCTACGGCTGCAATTACCACGGCTGGCGATGTGGCGCTTGGCGTCGCGCTGGATGAGCCCCCAGCAGGGTGGCGCCTGGCCAACCCGGATGACGCCAAACCGGTCATGGCCAGATTGCTCTCCGGCGGTGGCGTCACAGTCTCTGGTGAAGCCCCCTGGCTGACAAAACTTCCATCCGGGACTGATGTGAAGATCACCATCACCGAGCGCCCGCTTGCCGGCGGGCCTGACCATCTGGTGTTTCACCCACAGCACTACGTCCTCGGTGTCGGCTGCTCGCGGGATTGCCCGCCCGAAGAACTGTCCAAACTGGCAGATGATGCACTTGAAGCCGCAAACATCGCTTCACAGACCGTCGCGGCGGTGGCAACCATCGACCTGAAAGCCGACGAGGCGGCGGTGAACGCGCTGGCGGGTGCGCTGGATGCCCCGCTGCGGCTGTTTGATGCCGCCCGGCTCGAAGCCGAGGCCCCGCGGCTTGCCAATCCCTCCGAGGTGGTCTTTGCCGAGGTCGGCTGTCACGGGGTCGCAGAGGGCGCAGCGCTCGCCGCCGCCGGGGCGGATGCGGAGCTGGTAGTGGCGAAAATAAAATCGACCAATGCGAGCGTGGCGTTGGCCCGCGCACCAGAGCCGCTGACCGACGTTCCCGGACACCAGCGTGGACGAGTGTCGCTGGTGGGAATCGGGCCAGGGCAGGCCGAATGGCGCACGCCCGAGGCGAGCCGCCTGATCACCGAGGCCGAAGAACTGGTGGGCTACGGGCTCTATATCGACCTGCTCGGACCGCTTGCCACGGGCAAACCACGTCGTGACTTCCCGCTCGGAGCCGAGGAGGAACGTTGCCGCTATGCACTAGAACGCGCCGGCGAAGGGCTCGATGTCGCCATCATCTGTTCCGGTGACGCGAGCATCTACGCCATGGGCGCGCTGGTGTTCGAGCTTCTCGATCGAAGTGAGCATGGGGTCTCGGATGCAGCGCGCCGTGTCGAGGTGGTCTCAGCACCGGGCATCTCGGCATTGCAGGCCGCCGCCGCACGGGCGGGCGCACCGCTTGGCCACGACTTCTGCGCCATCTCGCTTTCCGATCTGCTGACCCCGCGCGAAGATATTTTCCGGCGTATCCGCGCCGCCGCCGAGGGCGATTTCGTCATCGCCTTCTACAACCCGGTCTCAAAGCGCCGCCGCACGTTGCTGGCCGAGGCCCGCGAGATCCTTCTGGCCCATAGGCCGGAGGACTGCCCGGTGCTGCTGGCTTCCTCGCTCGGGCGGCCGGAGGAAGCGGTATGCTATCGTGCGCTTTCGGAGCTTTCGGTCGATGAGGTGGACATGCTGACTGTGGTGCTGGTCGGCTCGTCGCAATCCCGCCTTGCCCGGCTCGGCGACGGCCCGCGGATGTACACGCCGCGCGGCTATGCGAAGAAACTGGAGACCGTCCGATGACCGTCCATTTCATCGGCGCGGGCCCCGGCGACCCGGACCTGATCACGGTCAGGGGGCTAAGGCTGATCCAATCCTGCCCGGTCTGCCTCTATGCTGGCAGCCTGGTGCCCGAGGCGGTGGTGGCGGCAGCCCCCGAGGGCGCGCGGGTGATCGACACCGCGCCGATGACGCTGGACCAGATCGTCGCCGAGATGGCGGCGGCGGAGGCACACGGCGAGGACGTGGCGCGGGTACATTCCGGCGACCCCTCGCTCTATGGCGCCATCGCCGAACAGATCCGCAGGCTCGATGCGCTGGGCATCGGCTATGACATCACCCCGGGCGTGTCGGCCTATGCCGCCGCGGCGGCGGCGCTGGGGCTGGAGCTGACGGTGCCGGAGGTGGCGCAGACCGTGATCCTGACGCGCACGGCGATGAAGTCCTCGGCGATGCCGCCGGGCGAGGACCTTGATACGCTGGGGCGCACCGGTGCGACGCTCGCCATTCATCTCTCGATCCGCAACCTGTTGGAGGTGGAGCGAAAGCTGACCCCACATTATGGCGCCGATTGCCCGGTGATCGTCGCCTACCGGGTGGGCTGGCCGGACCAGCAATTCATCGAGGGCACGCTGGCCACCATCCGCGACAAGGTGCGGGCGGCAAAGATCACCCGCACGGCGCTTATCCTGCTCGGGCCCGCGCTGGCAAGCGACAATTTCCGCGACAGCGCTCTCTATGACGGGACGCACCCGCATATCCTGCGGCCCAAAAGGACCGGGTGAGCGCCCAACAGAAATATCCATGATCTCCGAAATGTGGATCATGTTCTATCTTCTTGATTTGCCGCAATTTCCGAGTCGGAATATGAAACCGTTTTCCTCGATATTGCATTAACCCGGCTCGATCACGTGGGCGAAACTTCCCATCACGCGTCTGTCGATCAGGCCAGCGGGGCCAAGCGGCGTGCCGGCCGCGTCCTCCATCTCGAACAACGGCATGCCCTCGGCCTTCAGGGTCCGCGAATAGTGGAACTCGTGGCCCATCAGCACCGCGGGAAACGGGCCACGATCTGTGCGCAACTTTCGGTAACCAAGATGGCGCTCGGGCGTCTCGAAACTGGTCTCGAGATCCAGCAACCCCAGCATCGGGTGCGACCGCCCCCCGGCATCGACGATCCTGCGACCGAGCACCATGTAGCCGCCGCACTCGCCGTAGATCAGCGCCCCGCGATCCCGCGCGCCGATCATGCCCTCGCGGAACGTCGCGGCATTCGCAAGGCTCCCGGCGTGAAGTTCTGGATATCCCCCGGGCAGAAAGACGGTATCGGCAGAGGGATCAGGGGCATGATCCGCCAGCGGCGAGAAGGGCAGGATCTCGGCCCCCTGAACTCGCCAGTCGTCAAGCATGTGCGCATAGGCGAAACCGAACGCCACATCCGAGGCGATGGCAATTCTCTGACCGAGCGGGGGCAGACGCTTGGGCGTGCCGGGGCTATCCGTCATCACGGGATATGCGTGTTTCAGTACCTGATCGAGGTCGCAATGCGCCGAGATCCATGCGGCGGCGCGTTCGATCACTGCCTTCAAATCCACGCGCTCTGTGGCCTGAACAAGCCCGAGATGACGCTCGGGCATGGCAAGATCGTCCCGGCGTGGCAGAATGCCCAGCACAGGTGTGACCTCGCCAACCGCCCGGGCGACCATCTCGCCGTGACGAGCGCTGCCGACCCGGTTCAGTATCACACCCGAGACACGCACATCGTTCCTGAATCTGGCCAGGCCCTCGACAATTGCCGCAACCCCCTGCCCCGCGCGCGCGACATCGACCACAAGGATGACCGGAAGCTCCATCGCAGCCGCAAGGTCGGCGGTCCCGCCCCGCCCGCGAGGCGTTCCATCTGCAGCGCCATCGAACAGCCCCATCGCGCCCTCGACGATCAGCCATTCAGCGGACATCTCTGCCGCCCGTGCGCGCAACTGCTCAGGGCTGGCCGCCCAGGCATCCAGCGTGACACAAGCCCGCCCTGTTGCGGCTGCATGGAAAGCCGGGTCTATGTAGTCGGGGCCAGACTTGGCAGAGACAATGTCCAACCCACGCTTGCGCAGCGCGCGCAACAGCCCCAGCGTGACGGTGGTCTTGCCCTGCCCGGAGGCGGGAACCGACAGAACCAGACCCTTCACCGGCTCGCTGCGTGAGCGCGTGCGTTGATCGATACGCGGAAGGAATAGTACAAATCACACAACATCGCGCGATCCATGCCCCGGTCCCAGCGGATTGGTGTCACGCGGCGGCCGGCCTGCCATCTGACCTATCCAGTCGAGCGCGCGGTGCATCAGTGCTACCCGACCGATGCAGACAATCGCCGGCGGCTCCAGCCCCGAAGCTGCGAAATCCGACACTGCTGTCCCCAGTGTGGTCTCCAGCACCGCCATGTCGGGCTGGGTCGCGTTGACCACGATTGCGACCGGCTCGGCCGGGCTGCGCCCTGCCGCGATCAATCGCGCGGTGATCGCAGGCAGTGTCTTGACCGCCATATAGCCGACGATGACCGGCGAGGCCTTCGCCAGCGCCTCCCAATCGATCGCGGTCGGGGTGTCCCCGCTCTGGTCATGGCCGGTCACGAAGGTCACCGCCTGGTTGACATCGCGATGCGTGACCGGGATGCCGGCATAGGCGAGCCCACCGATCCCGGCCGAAATCCCGGGCACGATCCGTATCGGGATGCCCGCCTGAACCAGTGCCTGGGCCTCTTCACCGCCACGACCAAAGACAAACGGGTCACCCCCCTTCAGCCGCAATACCCGGCGCCCGGCGCGGGCGAGTTCGACCAGGCGAAGCGAGATGTCGCGCTGTTTCGGGCTCGGTTTGCCACCACGCTTGCCGGCGTATTCGATCTCTGCGCCCGGTCGGGCCCAATCGAGGATGCGGCGATCGACCAGAGCGTCATAGACGATGACATCGGCTTGCCGCAGCGCATTCAGCCCGTGCAGCGTCATCAGGCCGGGATCTCCCGGCCCTGCCCCGACCAGCCACACCCAGCCCGGTTGCAGTTCCGGCCAGTCGCCTTCTTGGGGTAGTATGTCCGGGCCGTTCGTCATAGGAGCTTTATAGAGCCGAGAAGGGCTTCGGCGAAGCCCTCAACCGACAGAAATGACGCATTTCGCGGCCCGGAGCCCGCGCCCATGCCCAAACACCAATTTACAACATGACCCGAAAACCTTCAGGCAAGCTTCGCACGGGATGGACAACCGGTGCCTGCGCGACTGCCGCCGCGCGCGCAGCGGTGGAAAAGCTGCTTCTGGGCCACTTTCCGAACCCGGTTTCGATAACGCTGCCAAAGGGCGAGACGCCCAGCTTCGCCCTGATCCACAGTGCTTCCGGACAGGGTTGGGCCGAGGCCGGGATAGAGAAGGACGCCGGCGACGATCCGGATGTCACCCATGGCGCGACCATCATCACCCGCGTCGAGCGTAGCAAGCCGAACAGCGGCATCAGCTTCCATGCGGGAGACGGGGTTGGTATCGTTACAAGACCCGGCCTGCCGATCGCGCCGGGTGAGCCGGCGATCAATCCTGTTCCGCGCAAAATGATCGCCGAGGTTCTGTCTGCCGTTGCCGCGCATGTCGGCGTTTCGGCAGATTTCGCGGTCACCGTCTCAGTTCCCGGTGGTGCCGAGATTGCCAAGCAGACCTGGAACCCTCGCCTTGGCATCGCTGGCGGAATATCGATCCTGGGCACCACCGGCATCGTGCGGCCGTTCTCGTGCTCGGCCTGGATTGCCTCGATCCACCGTGGCGTCGACGTGGCGCGGGCTTCAGGGCTGACCCATGTCGTCGGTGCCACCGGATCGAGCTCCGAAGATGCCGTCAGGCGGCTCTATCCGGAGCTTCCCGAGATCGCTTTTATCGACATGGGAGACTTTGCAGGCGGACTGCTGAAATATCTCCGCCGCCATCCCGTCGGGCGGATCACGCTGGCCGGCGGTATTGGAAAGATGACCAAGCTGGCACAGGGGGCGACCGATCTGCATTCCAAACGCAGCCAGGTGGATTTCAAACGGCTTGCCGAAACGGCACACCGGATCGGGGCGGATGCAGAACGTGTCAACAGCGCCAACACGGCACTTGAGGCACTTGATATCGCCGGCCCCGCTCTCGCCGAGGCCATCGCACACGATGCCCGGGCCACGGTGCGCAAAATGTTGCGCGGCGCTCCCGAGGGGATGGGGATCGAGGTCATCGTGACGGACCGCTCGGGCGTGATTCATTCCCGGCTGGGCTTCGTATGACCCGCGCGTCGGTTCTTCTGCTTGCAGGGACCCATGAAGCGAGGTCATTGGCCGGGCGCTTGTGGGACATGCCAGGGATCCGCCTGATCGCCTCGCTGGCCGGCGTGACCAGCAACCCCAAGCCAATCGCGGCCGAAACCCGGGCTGGCGGATTTGGTGGGGCCGAGGGTCTTGCGGCATTTCTTCGCGATCACCGGATCGCGGCACTGGTCGACGCGACCCATCCCTTCGCGGCACGGATGCCATGGAATGCCAAGGCAGCAGCGGAGATCGCGGGAATTCCGCGGCTGCGCCTGATCCGGCCTGAATGGGACTTGCGCCCCGAGTGGCTCGATGTGGCCTCGCTCGGGGACGCCGCACGTACACTGCCCTCGGGCGCGCGTGTCTTTCTGGCAACCGGTCGTCAGCATCTCGCTCCATTCCTTGAACGCTCCGACTGTCAGTTTTTGCTGCGCTCAATCGAGCCTCCCGGCACGCTGCCATCCAACTTTCGGCATATACATGGCCATCCCGGCCCGGACTTCTCCAGCGAGTTTGCACTGCTCTCAAGCCACCAGATCTCCCACCTGGTTGCCAGGAACTCCGGCGGGCCGGCTCGGGCAAAGCTCGACGCGGCGGATGGCCTCGGTATTCGGGTCATCCTGGTCGCCCGGCCGCTCCAGCCGGACGGACAGGAAGCGCACACGGTCGCCGAGGCGGTCGCATGGCTGCGCCACACGGTCGGTTTCTGAACCGGATCCGCCGTGGCAGGGGTCATGCCAGCGGAAACGCTTGACACCGGGCGACCATTCGAAGAACTGTCGAGAAGCATGGTTCTGCACTGCCTGCCTAAGCGGGCTGCGGATCAAAAGGGAATGCGGTGCGCACTGACCCAGACCGGGGGTGCAAGGCCGCAGCCGCCCCCGCGACTGTAAGCGGTGAGTGGCCCCCCAAGCGCCACTGGTTCAGGGCCTCGTGCCCGGGCCGGGAAGGCGGGGGCCACGTGACCCGGAAGGGTCGGAACCGCGAGTCAGGAGACCTGCCACGCAACCGGGTAACACCGGATCAGTCTCAACACCGCCGGAGGGGCGGAATCGGAGGATCCAAGATGACCGTGCAGACCACGACACATCAATCAGCAACCCAGACCAAGGCATTGACAGTTCTGACCGCCATGGCGTTCGGGGCCCTGTTCCTGTTCTTGACGGGGATGATACCAGTGCAGGCCGTTCACGACGCCGCGCATGACACACGTCATGCTGTCGGCTTTCCCTGCCACTGAGCTTGAGGATTTGACATGTTGAAGCGCATCCTTGGATGCGCTCTCCTGGCCGGCGTGATTGCCGGCGGGGCGAGCGCTGTCTTGCAGCAATGGCTGGTGATTCCGGTCCTGCTGGAAGCTGAACTCTATGAATCCGGCGAAGCCGTGCATTTCGGCGCCGCCCCGGAGACCACGGGCTTGACCGAACATGAGCCTGGCGTTGCGGCAACCACCAGTGCGACAGAAACCGAAGCCCACAGCCATCTCGCGGCCGGTGGTCCGAACCCCGGGCGGGTTTTTACCACTGTGATCGCAACCATCGGTTTCAATGTCGGGCTGGCAGCCTTTTTGGTAGCGCTCTTCTACCTGCGCGATGCCAGGCCAACGATCCGTGAAGGCATTGTCTGGGGGCTCTGCGGCTTCGCCGTGCAAGTCATCGCGCCCTCTCTGGGTTTGCCGCCGGAACTGCCCGGTGTCGCGGCGGCGGATCTGACAACCCGCCAGATCTGGTGGGTGGCAACGATCATCTCCAGCGGGCTCGGCATCTGGCTGATTGCTTTCGGTCGCCAGGCCTGGACAACCCCGCTGGCGATCCTGCTGCTGCTCGCCCCGCATGTCATCGGCGCACCCCACCCCGACAAATATGCGGGCACAGCCCCGCCCGAGATCGCCCTGCTCTGGGTCGGGCGCACAATCGGCATCGCCTTTATCAGTGTGTTTTGCTTGGTGCAGTCGCCGCCGCGGTTTGGAGCCGGTTCAACCGGGCCGCTGTCTGAGGCAATGACAGGCTTTCCGGAAGCGTTCCGCAACGATCTCGACCGGCTGTTCCGGTGGCGCCGCGACGTGCGGCGTTTTCGGGTGGATCCGTTGCCCGGGG
>Ga0114931_10012001_pt1 | contig 10175 bp, 9 predicted proteins | sample 2SBtaG_FD_89579 | JGI IMG/M metagenome (GOLD analysis project Ga0114931, IMG submission 89579) | Deep subsurface microbial communities from Kolumbo volcano to uncover new lineages of life (NeLLi) - 2SBTROV14_V59a metaG | ecosystem: Environmental > Aquatic > Marine > Volcanic | place: Kolumbo... | reverse complement strand
TCATTCCACCAGGGGGGAGAGCCGGCGGAGGCGGGTGAGGATCGGTCCCAAGGTGCCGACCAACGCGTCGATCGCGGCGCCGGTGGTGGTGGTCTCCAGGGTGAAGGTGAGCGACCCGCGGGCCTCCCGTGCCGAGAACCCGAGCGCGGTCAGGACCGGGCTCGCCAGATCGGCCCGGGAACAGGCGTAGCCGGTGGAGGCGAGGATCCCTTCCAAGGCGAGGGCGGTCACCACCGACTCCCCTTCGATCCCTTCGGCCAGGTAGGAGAGATGGCCGGGAAGCCGCTCCTCGGGATGGCCGGTGAGGCGAAGGATCGGTGGGGGGGCGAGTGCGGCGAGGCGCTCGCGGAGCATCGCGGTGAGGGTGTCCAGGCGCCGCCGGCGCGTCTCGAGGGTCTCGGCGGTGCGGCGCGCGGCGAGGCCCATGGCGACGAGGGCGGCCACCGAAGGCGTTCCCGCCCGCCGTCCCTCTTCCTGCACTCCGCCGTGGAGGAGCGGGGTCAGGCGCACCCCCTCGCGCACCCAGAGGGCGCCCACGCCGCTCGGGCCGCCGAAGGCGTGGGCGGCGACTGAGAGAGCGCTCGCCCCGGCGGCCCGGGAACGCAGAGGCAGGCGTCCCGCCGCGGCCACTCCGTCCACCACCAGGGGCGTTTCGGTCGCCGCGCAGGCCTCGGCGAGCGCCGCGATCGGCTGCACGGTGCCGATCTCGTTGGACGCGGCGGTCACCGCCGCCAGCGCCGTGCCTTCGCCGAGGGCTTCGCGAAAGACCTCCGGGTCGATCCGTCCGGTGCCGTCGACCGGGACGACGGTGAGCGCGAAGCCCTGCTTCTCCAGGAACCTTGCGGAATGGAGGACCGAGGGGTGCTCCACCGCGCTCACCACGATTCGCCGCCGCTCCCGGGGCGCGCTCCAGGCGATTCCCTTGACCGCGAGGTTGTTGGCCTCGCTCCCTGAGGCGGTGAAGAGCACGTCCCGCCCTTCGACCCCGAGAAGGGCGGCGACCTCTTCCCGAGCGCGTGCCGTCGCCTCGGCCGCGCGTTCGGCGGGGGGACCGGCTCCCACCGGAGACCCCTGGGGTCCCTCCAGCCAGGGGAGCATCGCCTCCCGCAAACCGGGCTCTATTTCTGGGTTTCCGAAGTGATCAAAGTTATGCAATGACAACAGATCCAGCCTACAGGTTGAAGTTCTTTCGAGGGATGGGGCGTGTGTCGCAGAATAGCCCCCGGGGCCGGGATCGCGCAAGCGCGGCCGGGCGGGTTAGGGTACACTCTGCGGCTTCCATTGAGACGACACGCCTCCGCGGGGAGACGGAAGGAGCGGCAATCGATGCGGAACGACAGGGTCGAATCGGGGTCGGGTGGACGGGAAACCGAGGCGGCCGTCCCCGGGACACCGGGGGGCAACCCCCTTCGCGAGGGGCTCCCGGGCACCCGGGACGCGGCCCCCTGCACGGTGGTGATCTTCGGGGCGAGCGGCGACCTCACCCGGCGAAAACTGGTGCCTGCCCTCTATGATCTCGCCTGGGACGGGCTGCTTCATCCCGACACGCGCCTGATCGGGTTCGCCCGTCGTCCCTGGAGCGACGAGGCGTTTCGGGACCTGATGCGGGAGTCCACCGCAACGCACGCGCGCCGGGACCTCGATCCCGGGGTCTGGGACCAGCTCGCCGACGACATGGGCTATGTGGCCGGGACCTTCGAAGACGGCGAAGCCTACGCCAAGCTGGCCGAACGCCTCGCCGCTTCGCCCCTCGGTGCCCGCTGCCTCTTCTACCTGGCCACGCCGCCCACCGCCTTCGAGACCATCGTCGAGAACCTCGGGAAGGCCGGTCTCGTGCGGCCGCCGCGTTCCGGCGGGGGAGCCGTGGGTCCGGAGCCCGCCTGGTCGCGCGTCATCATCGAGAAACCCTTCGGCCACGACCGCGCGTCGGCCCGGGAGCTGAACGACTTTCTGCACGGCGTCTTCCACGAGGAGCAGATTTATCGGATCGATCACTACCTCGGCAAGGAGACGGTGCAGAATCTCCTGGTGTTCCGCCTCGGGAACGGAATCTTCGAACCCCTCTGGAACAGCCGCTACGTGGACCACGTGCAGATCACCGTAGCCGAGTCCCTCGGCGTCGGCACCCGCGCCGGGTTCTACGACGGCGTCGGCGTGCTTCGCGACATGCTTCAGAACCACATGATGCAGCTCCTCACCCTGGTCTGCATGGAACCCCCCGCCTGCTTCAACGCCAAGGCGGTGCGCGACGAGAAGGTGAAGGTGCTCCAGGCCATTCCGCCCTTCACTCCGGAGGAGGTCGCGGCTCGGGTGGTCCATGGCCAGTACGCCCGCGGGACCGCCGCCGGGGAACCGGTGCCCGGCTATCGCGAGGAAGAGGGCGTGCCCGAAGACTCGCGCACCGACACCTATCTCGCGGCCAAGTTCACGGTGGAGAACTGGCGCTGGTCCGGGACCCCCTTCTACCTTCGTTCCGGCAAGCGCCTTCCCAAGCGGGCTACCGAAATCTCGATCGTCTTCAAGCAGCCCCCTGTCTCCATTTTCGGCGCCGCCGGAGCCTCGCGCCCGCGCTCCAACGTGTTGAGTCTGCGCGTGCAGCCCGAGGAAGGAATCTCGCTCTCTTTCGGCTCCAAGAGTCCCGGGCAGAGCCTTCACATCGACGACGTGCGCATGGACTTCCTTTACTCCACTTCCTTCGGCCAGGACCCGCCCGAGGCCTACGAGCGGCTGCTCCTGGACGCGATCCTGGGCGACTCCACCCTCTTCGCCCGCGAGGACGAGGTGGACCTGGCCTGGAGGTTGATCGACGCGGTCGCCGACGGTTGGCGTGCCGCCGACGCCGCCCCCGAACCCTACGAGGCGGGAAGCTGGGGCCCCGAGGCGGCCAACCTGCTCCTGGAGCGCGACGGACGCGCCTGGGTGCGCCTGTGAACGTTCCGGACATCGTCCATCTGGGCGAAGGGACCCCCCGCGGCTTCGACGTGGCGGCGATCGAGAACGACATCCGCAGCCTCTGGAAGAGCGCGGGAGAGGACGGCGCGCACGCGGTCTCCCGCGCCTGCCTCGCGAACCTCATCGTGCCGGTGGCGGGGGACGCCGACGTCCAGGATCTGGTCGAGGACGTCACCCGGTTGCAACCCTCGCGGGTCATCATCGTGCGTCTGCACGCGACGCGCGCGCCGGGGCCGATCCAGGCCTACGTGAGCGGCACCTGCACCCGTCGTCCGGGAGAGGCCCTAGTGTGCAGCGAGTCCATCACCCTCGAGACCGGCCCCTCGAACCGGAGCGCGATCCCGGGCGCGATCCGATCCCTCGTGGTGGGAAACCTGCCGCGCACCCTGCTGGTGGAGAACCTGCCCTTCACCGGCCTCGACTGGATCCCCGCCCTGGGTCGGTCCCTGGACACGGTCCTCGCCGATGCGGCGACCCTGGAGCCCGCCGAGGTTCTCGCCCTCTGGCGACGTTGCCTGGCCGGCGACCGTCCGCCGTGTCGCGACCTGGTGTGGACCCGCCTCGTGGACTGGCGCCGGGCGTTGGCCATGGTGTTCGACCCGCCCGGGGAGGCGGGGCTCCTGCGGCGCATCCGGCGGGTGGAGGTCGAGATCGCGGACCCGCCGACCGCGCTTCCCGGAACGGCGCTGCTTCTCGGTTGGCTGGCGGCGCGTCTGGGTTGGAAGGCGACGCCGGAAGGGCCGGTCCGTTTCACCGCCGCCGACGGACCGGTGGAGATCCGGGTGCGCGCGGTGCCCCCCAGCCGGGATCCGGCGCGCATCCGCTCGGTCACCGTGTCCTTCGACGGCGCGGCGCCCAAACGATGGCGGCGCCTTTCCACCCAGCGGGCCATCGAAATCGAAACCGGGCACGGGGCGCGGCGGTTGAACCAGTCCAAGACCTCCCGGGCCTCGGCCATCGTGACCGAGCTGCATCATCACCACGGCGACCCGAACGCGGGCGCGGCCATGCGCGTCGCCGCCGCCATCCTGGAACGCTTGGAGGCCGGAGAATGAATCCCACGCTACCCGAAGGGCACCGCCTGCACGTCTTCGCCGAACCGATCGAGCTTATGGAGGGCGCGGCCGAGGCGATGATCGACAGTCTCGGCGGCCTGCGGCGGGCGCCGCGGGTGGTTCTGGCCGGCGGGCGCACGCCTCTGAACCTCTACGGCGCGCTGTCCTCACCCGCGTTCCAGAGTCGCCTCGACTGGGAACGGGTGCGTTTCACCTTCAGCGACGAACGCGGTGTGCCTCCGGATCACGAGGAGTCCAACTACGGCATGGTGCGGGCGGCGCTGTTGCAGCCCCTGAAGATTCCCGAGGACCACGTGGTTCGCATGCGGGGGGAGGACCCTCCCGAGGCGGCGGCGGAAAAGGCCCATCACGCGCTCCAGGGATGGACCCAGCAGGTGCCGCTGTTCGACCTGGTGCTGCTCGGCCTGGGGGAGGACGGTCACGTGGCCTCCCTCTTCCCGGCCGAGAGCTGGCCCGACTTCGGAACGCGCCTGGTCGCGGCGACCCGCCATCCCTCGGGCCAGGACCGGATCACCCTCACCCCCGCCGCCCTGCGCGCGGCGGACCGGACCTTCTTTCTGGTGTCCGGCGCCCGCAAGGCCGAGGCGGTGCGCGATACCCTCACCGCCGCCGAGGCCTCGCCACGAACGCCGGCGCGTCTGGCGGTGGGGAAGGAGGCGGTGTGGTTTCTGGACCGCGAGGCGGCGGCGTTGCTGCCCCCGCAGTGGGTGGAATGACCCGGGTTTCGAGTCGGTGGGGGAGACTCCCCGAGGAGGCGCACCTCCCCCACGCGGCGCGTCGGGGAGCGACCCGGCGGTGTCACGGATCGGGCCCGGGAACCGTCTCCCACCTGAACCGGTTCTAGAATCCATGCGACGTCTTTTCATTGGACTCCTCCTTATCGCCTCGGTCTCGCCCGGCCGGGCTCTCGCCGGCGCCTGGCTCCAGCCCGAAGGCACGGCCTACCTGCGTTTGAGCGGCGGCGTGCTCAGCACCGAGAGCCGGTTCGACCAGAACGGCGATTCGGTTCCATTTGATGCGGCCGGGGGCGGGTTCCGGGACACCGGATACAACGACTTGGCCTTCACCCTCTACGGCGAACTCGGCGTCCACGAAGACTGGACGGTGCTGGCCGACATCACCTGGAAGTCGGTGGAAGCGGACCAGCCCTCGGCGCTTTTTACCACCACCGGTCTGGCCGATGTCGGCCTCGGGATCAAGCGGGCCCTGTGGCGCGGGAGCCGCTCGGTCGCCTCGGTCGGCGGGTACCTCGTGATCCCGAGCGGCTACGACCCCGCCGAGTACCCGGCCCTGGGCTCGGACGTCGCCGAGGGCGGCCTGCGACTCCAAGCCGGGACCGCTACGGCACGCTTCTGGGGAAATCTCGAAGGGAACCTCCGGATTCGAAGCGGCGCGTTCCGCGACCAGATCGGGGGGGCGCTGACCGGTGGGTTGACCCTGACTCGCACCCTGGGGTTTCGTGCCGAGGCACGCGGGAGCGTTCCGGTGGGGAGCGCCGCCGGGGGGAGCGACAGCGTGCGTTTCGATCCGTCCCAGGTCGATCCTAGCCAGCTCGACCTGGCGGCGACGGTCTCCTACCGGGTCGGGGGCGGGATCGCGGTGGAGACCGAGGTGCGGCGCACGATTCTCGGCGAGAATACCCTCGAAGGAACCCGGTTCTCCTTTGCGCTGGCAACCAGCCCCGCGGTCCGGTTCTGGCGCCCTCGGGAGGCGACGCCGTGACGCCTGGGGAACGAGCTGCGAAACGGCGGAACCCGGTTGGCGATGGTGGCCGGGAAACGACGGTGCGAACCTCGGCCCGGTGGGGGGGCCCGCGGCAGGGCTTGGGCGGCCTCGTGCTTCCCGCCGCCGCGACGGTGCTCTTGGCCCTCGTCTCGGGCTGCAGCCACAAGGTCGAGCCGACCGCGGGCTACACCGATCCCGAGGACATCCCGGTGGTGGCCAACCTCCGAGCCGAGGTGAGCGCCCAGGCACGCAGCGTCCAGCTTTTCTGGGAGGCGGGGCCCGAGATCTTCGCGATCATCGACGGCTGGGCCATCGATCGGGCCGAGGTCGTCGACGGAGAGCCCGGACCCTTCACCCGCCTGAACCGAGATCTGCGCCTGGAGCTGGACTTCATCGATTCCACGATCAACGGCAACGTGCTCTACGAGTACCAGGTGCGCTCGGTCACCCCCGCCGGGGTGGAGAGCCTGCCGGTCACGGTTCGGGTCACCGCAGATTTCCTGCCGCCGGCCCCGCCGGTCAACCTCCGGGTCGTCGAGGTCTCGGTGGCGCCACCGGCGAAACGCGTGCACCTCGAGTGGGATCCCTCCCCGGACGACGACGTGCAGTTCTACCACGTGTTCCGTCTGCCGTCGTTTCGGACCCTCACCTTCATCGAGCTGCCGGCGGTGACGACCTTCCTCGACGACAGCTTCGACCTGGAGCCGCTCCTCACCTATCGCTATTTCATCACCGCCGTCGATTTCGCCGGAAACGAGGGCATCGAGAGCGAGGTTGCGGTGATCACCCTGAGCGGCAATCCCTGACCGGTGAGCCTCGGCCTTCGATCTGGTACGCTCCTTCGGTTCGCGAGGGCGGGGAGGGTGCTTCCCGTCCCGGCATGAGAATCGAGCGTGGGGGGAAACCGGCGGTGAGAACGAGTTCGTGACGAGCGTGACCCGGGAACGTCGGCGGTCGCCGGATGGTCGTCTCCGCCGCGCCGCTCTCCTCGTGGGTCTCCTGGCGATGCTGGCCGGCGGTGTCGTGGCCTGGGCCTATCCGCGACCCCGCGGCGACGTCTTTCTCGCCCTGGCCGGAGGACGTGAGGTGTTGGAGGGGGGCCTCGGGGCTCCCGACACCTGGTCGTTCGCGAGCGCGGGGCGGGTCTGGGTGCATCAAAACTGGGGAGCCGACGCCCTCATCTACCTCGCCGAGCGCGCGGGGGGGGAGACCGGTCTCCGGGCGTTGAAGGCCTTGCTCCTCGCCCTCGTGGCCGGGGCGATGCTGCTCGCGGCCCGTGGCCGGGGGACCGGGACCGCCGCCGCCCTGCTCGCGGCGGGGGCGGCGCTCGCGGCCTGGCCGGGGGGAATGACGCTCCGCGCCAACCTCTTCTCGCTCGTGCTCGCTCCCCTGATGCTCTGGCTCCTCCACCGTTCGCGTTCCTGCCCCCCGCGGGTCTGGCTCGCGGCGGCGCTGGTGGGGGTGTGGGCGAATCTCCACGGCGCATTCCTCTTCGGCCTGGGGATGCTCGGGCTCTGGAGCGTGACGCGGATAGGCGCGGCGGTGGCGGCGGTCGGGTGGCGCCGCGGCCTGCGCCGGAGCTGGGTTTTCCCCGCCGCGACTCTCGCGGCGGGCGTGCTTGCCGCCTTCGGGACGCCCTTCGGGATCGCCGCCCTGCGGGTGCCGTTTCGGCTCGGGGGAAGCGAGGCATGGCAGACGGTCACCGAATGGTTGCCGGTGTTCGACGCCACGACGGTCCCGGCCGAAATGCCCTGGGTGTTCCTCGCGATGGGCGCTCTGGTCGTCGTCGCCTTGCTCAAGCGGTTCGCGGGCCGCGGCCGGACGGGAACCGAAGATCGCGCCGTGTTCTATTTCGAGCTGGTCCTGGCCGCGCTGCTGATCGTGATGGCGCTTCGCGCCCGGCGCTTCGTGCTCTTTTCGTCGGTGATGCTTGCCCCGTTGGCCGCCCGCGCTCTCGACGATCTCGTGCCCCGGCGACGGCGCGAGACGGCGGTTCTGGTGGCGGGGACGGTGTTCCTTGCGGCTGTCGTGATCGCCTATCGCGGATTGCCCGCCTATTATGCGTCGGATTTTCCTTTGCGGCCGCCGGAAACGACGTTCCAGCGCCTGGTGAACGAAGGCACCGACTTTCCCCGCGGCGCGGCGCGGTTTCTGGTCGACAACGGCATCTCGGGCCGGGTGTTCCAGGAGTGGCGCTGGGAGGGCTACCTGCGCTGGAAGGTCCCCGCCCTGAAGACCTTCGTCGGCGGACGGGCCCACCAGATCTACACCGACGCCGAGGCCGCGCGCCGCCGGCAGATCCTCGGCGAGGCCGATCCCGCGGCGTCTCTGGCGGCCATGGAGGTCTCCTTCGCCCTGGTCCCGCTCGGTCCCGAGTACGGGGGCTTCGTCCAGCGCCTGCTCCGCAGCCCCGATCACCGTTGGGCCTACCTCTACGTGGACCTTCGGACCGCCCTGCTGGTGGATGTCGACGCCGCGCCGGAGTGGACGGAGCGGTTGCGCGCGGGGGCGCTCCGGTTCGCCGATCCCGCCGACGAGGCGCTTAGCCTCGGCATGGGCCTCGGGTCGCCCGCCCTGGCGGCCCCTCCCGGCGGAGCGGTGGAGGCGCTCCAGCGGGCGGTGACCCTTCGCCCGGTGTTTTTTGCCTACGCCCTGCTGGCTGACCGTGCTTTGGCCGCGGGGACCGGGGCCGCGGCGGTGGCCGTCTCCCTGGAGGGGGAGGTGGGGCGCCTGGGGCGGATGCCGGTTCAAACCGCGGACGGGGTGACGGTTCTCGACGCGCGCCGGGCGGCGGCGGGCGTGGCGGCCTCGCTCTACGGAACACTCGGCCGAAGGGCGGACCAGGAGCGCATGAATCGGGTCGCGGGGGAGGCGGCCCGGGAGATGGCTCGCCTTGGCGTGCGGCGTCTTTGAGGGGGATGCAGGCAGCTAACCCGCCAGAAGCGTCTCGATTGCGTCCAGGAGTTTCTCGAGATCGAAGGGCTTCTCGAAGGTCATCGTTGCCCCGAGCTTGCGCGAGACATCGAGGGCGATCTTCCCGTCCATGATTCCCCCCGAGGAGATCGTGATGATTGGAAGATCCGGAGAGTCGGCGCGGATGTCCTGAATCGTCTCCAGCCCCTCCTTCTGGGGCATGAAGATGTCGGTGATGATGAGGTCCGGTCGGTTCTCGCGGAACAGCCGCACCCCTTCGAGGCCGTCCTTTGCCTCCAGGACCTCGTAGTCCGCCGCTTCCAGGGTGTCGTGGAGAATCTCGCGGGTTTGGCGCGAGTCCTCGATGATCAAGATCTTCGCCATGACGCGGCGAGTGTAGCAGGTCGGCGGAAAGAATCACACGCCGTCGGCGGGGAGGATCCGCTCCCGGCAGGCGTCGCAGAAGCGGTCGCTCTTCAGGTCCGCCTCCTCGGCGGAGCCGGAGAAGCGCATGACGCATTCGGGATTGCGGCAGTGGATGAGACCGAGCAGGTGGCCGGTCTCGTGGAGGGCTTCCCGGCGGGCGCGGGCCAGGAGCCGATCCGGGTCCGGAGGCAGGCCATAGACGCTCTGATGGAGACGGTGGAGGGAGAAGACCCCGGTCCGTCCGCCGAGATGGGCCTCGCCGAAGACGAAGGTGAAGACCGCCGAGTAGAGATCCACCTCCGTGATCCCGAGCACCCGCCGGGAACGCTCCGACGCCACCGCATCGAGAAGGGGAAAGATTCTCCGGCAGTCGTACTGGCCCCGAACGCGGTTGTAGGCCGGCGCGGGATCCACTTCGTCCTGCCCCACGGAACAGGGGCAGCGGCAGGATGCGGCCAGGAAGCGGGCGATCCGGTCGAGAAGTCCCGGGGCCACCCGGCCCACCGGCACCACCATCAGGCCCTGCACGGATCACGCCTTTCGAAGGGCGTACTGTTTGATCTTGTTGTAGACCGTGGTCCGATCCACGTCGAGGACGCGCGCGGCATGGGAGATGTTCCAGTCGACGCTCTTGAGCACCCGCAGGATGTGGGCCCTCTCCACATCGGCGAGGCGCATCCGGAGGTGCTCCTCCGGGGGAGACCCTGAGTGGACGGGGGGGGCGAGGGCGATGGGCAGATGGGACGCCCGCAACCGGCTTCCCCCGTCGATGCGCCCCACCACCAGGGCCCGCTCCAACGCGTTGGCCATCTCCCTGACGTTTCCCGGCCAGTCGTATTGCTCGAGGATCTTCATGGCTTCCGGATCGATGGCGGGCACCGGGCGATTCATGGAGCGGGCGATGCGGGCCACCAGGGCTTCGGCCAGGATCGGAACGTCCTCCCGACGCTCCCGGAGCGGAGGGAGCTCGATGTGGAAGACGTTCAGACGATAGAAGAGGTCCTCCCGGAAGCGGCCGCGGGCGACCTCTTCCCGGAGTTCCTTGTTGGTGGCGGTCACCAGGCGAAAGTCGGCCTGGACGGG
>Ga0114931_10012000_pt1 | contig 10176 bp, 7 predicted proteins | sample 2SBtaG_FD_89579 | JGI IMG/M metagenome (GOLD analysis project Ga0114931, IMG submission 89579) | Deep subsurface microbial communities from Kolumbo volcano to uncover new lineages of life (NeLLi) - 2SBTROV14_V59a metaG | ecosystem: Environmental > Aquatic > Marine > Volcanic | place: Kolumbo... | reverse complement strand
GGTGATGTAGATATTTGTTGGAGGATAATTGAAAAAGGATATAAAATAATTCCATCTTATTATTCACTTGTAGAACATATAAATATTGAAGATGCAACAAAAGAATTAAACTCAGGCAAAACCTATATTGCAGATACATATACATTTTTTAAAAAATGGATAAATCAAATAAATAAGCTCAAAGATAAATTGCTTGTTAAAGAACGATATTTATTAAAGATATACAAAAAATTAAAAAACATATATTTGAAACATCAATTAAAAATAATGTTTCAGTCGAAGATTTAGTCAAAGTAGATGAGGAATATGAACAATTTGTTAAACCGGTTTTAAATAATTAATGTTTTATACAAAATATATTTGGAATATTTTTATTACTTAAAGAATATTTTAATGGGGACTAAATGAACGATCGTTAATACCGTAGATAAAATCAACTTCAAACCAATCATTAATTTTGATTACAAAACTATTGTTGAATTAAAATAAATACCAACCTTCAACCATTTTATGCCAAACTTTTTCATATCATTTAAGAAAAATATTATTATATTTAACAATATAGTTAAGTCCACTTCATCCGAAAAAAATAAATTTAATACTTATAGGCATATATGAATAAAACTATTGAACAATGGTTGTCCGAATACGGAGAAAGCCATCAAAATCCTACTAATAAAAGAATACATTTTATTTGTGTTCCAACAATATTCTTTAGCTTACTTGGTTTACTTTCTTATGTACCAATTAAATTCTTAACCGGAAATTCGGATTATAGTATTCTTATAAATCTTGCATCAGCAGTAATAATATTAAGTTTCATTTTTTACATTCGTTTATCATTTACAGTTGCGATTGGAATGTTATTTGTTTCTCTCATTTCTCTTTGGATTAATTATTTAATATACTCTTCAGGCGTAATTCAACTTTGGAAATTTTCTGTTATTATTTTTGTGTTAGCTTGGATTGGGCAATTTTACGGTCACAAAATTGAAGGCAAGAGACCTTCCTTTTTTAAAGACCTTCAATTTCTTTTAATTGGTCCCGCTTGGATTTTGAGTTTTGCTTATAAGAAATTAGGAATAAAACTTTAAATTTATCGAATATCCAGTCATGTAATTTATATTGATTTAGTTTCAACTTTATAATAAATTCACAAATAATTTAAAGCCTATTACCAAAAATAAATTAATCATCTAAGGAATTTTATGAAAAAACTTTCACTCATTCTATTATTATCGGCATTTTTTATTTCATCACTATCTTATTCTCAATCAAATTCTAAAATTGAATACACTCTTTTAATGAGTAAACCCTACACTCATTATTTTGAAGTTGAAATGAAGGTAAGCGGATATAATAAAAAAGTTATTGATTTTCTAATACCTGTTTGGGCACCGGGTTCTTATTTAATTAGAGAATTTCCTAAAAATATTTCTTTCTTTGAAGCAAATGATAAAAATAATAAACCCTTATTATTTGAAAAGACAAACAAATATACCTGGAGGGTTTATTTAAATAAATCCAAAACAGTCTCAGTCAGATATAAAGTTTACTCTTTTGAATTGTCTGTAAGAACAAGCTTTTTAGATGCTTCACACGGATACATAAACGGCTCAAGTGTTTTTATGTATGTAAAAGGTATGAAAGACCAACCTTCAACATTAAAGATAATTCCATATAAAAATTGGAAAAAAATCAGCACAGGTCTCACTCCTGTTAAAGGTAAAAAGTGGGAATATTACTCGCCCAATTATGATATACTTGCAGACTCTCCAATTGAAATTGGTAATCAAAATATTTATCAATTTACTGCAGCCGGTGTTTTACACAATATTGTTATGTATGGTGAGGGGAATTACAACATGGATTCTTTAAAAATACAAATGGCTCAAATTGTAGAAACAGCCACAAATATTTTTAGAGATAATCCCAACAAAGAATATACTTTTATAGTTCATAATTTAAGTAACAGAGGCGGTGGATTGGAACATCTCAATTCTACAACTCTTCAATTTAGAAGATGGGACTACGACACAGAAAACAGATCAAAAAGTTTTTTGGGATTAGTTGCTCACGAGTATTTTCATTTATGGAATGTAAAAAGAATCAGACCTTTACAATTGGGACCTTTCAACTATGAAACTGAAAATTATACTAAGCTTCTTTGGGAAATGGAAGGTATAACAACTTATTACAGCGGACAGATTTTATTAAGAGCTGGTTTTAACTCGCCGGAACAATATTTAAATAATGTAGCAAGTTCTATTTCCACTTTGGAAAATCAACCCGGTAACAAAGTGCAATCAGCAGCAATGTCCAGTTTTGACACTTGGATAAAATTTTACAGAAGAAATGAAAATAGTTATAATACAGAAATATCATACTATACTAAGGGTTCAATTTTGGGCATGCTTCTTGATCTAAAAATAATAAACAGTACAAACGGACAGAAAAGTTACGATGACGTTCTGCGATTACTTTACAAAAAATATTACAAAAAGTTAAAACGAGGATTTACAGAAAATGAAATGAAAAAAGCAGTTGAAATAACTGCGGGTAAAAAATTAAACTACTTCTTCAACAATTATGTTAATGGGACTAAAGAAATAAATTATAATAAATATTTTGGTTATGCAGGATTAGAATTGATGGATATAAATAAAAATTCAAAAATCAAAAATCTTGGTATTACAAGTAGAACGCAAAACGGAAAATTAATAATTAAACGGGTGGTCTATGGAACTCCCGGTTACAATGCCGGCTTAAATGTAAACGATGAAATAATAGCAGTTAACAATTTTAGAGTAGATAAAAATTTACTTGATAAATTTGTAAAAGAATTTACTTCCGGTTCTGATTTAGATTTTCTACTTTCCCGGGATGGAAAACTATTAAATATTAAATTAAAACTAAGAAACAATCCCTATAAAAAATTTGTTATTAAAGAAATACCTAATCCTACAAATGAACAAGTAATGGTCTATAATAAGTGGTTAAGATTAAAATAATGGTTGGGAAGGTTTCAAGTTGAAAAGTTACAAGTTTAAGATAAATTGAATATAAAAAAGGGTAAACACATTATGAAAAAAATTAAGAATATATTTATAATATTAATTTCTGTTTTTATTGTGTCTGCTTGCAATACAAATTCAGAACAAGCTAAAGTAAATAAAAAACTTAAAAAGGCTACTTTTGCCGGAGGATGTTTTTGGTGTATGCAGCATCCATTTGAAGAAGTAAAAGGAGTAAAAAATGTTATTGCCGGATATACAGGCGGTACGGTAAAAGACCCTTCATATCACCAAGTCTCCGACGGCAATACAGGACATTATGAATCAATTCAGGTAACATACGATCCTGCCGAAGTTTCTTATAAAAAATTACTCGATGTATTTTGGAGACAGATTGATCCAACAGATAATGGCGGACAGTTTGTTGACAGGGGACAACAATACACAACTGCTATTTTTTATCAAGATGCAAAGCAAAAAAATATAGCAGAAAAATCTAAAAAAGAATTAGAAAATTCTGACAGGTACAATAAACCAATAGTCACTAAAATACTGCCGGCTCATACATTTTATAAAGCTGAAGAATATCATCAGGACTATTACAAAAAAAATCCTCTAAATTATTTCAGATACAGAAACGGTTCAGGTCGGGATCAATATTTAAATAAAATCTGGGAAAAGAAAATTAAAAAACACAAAAAAAAGAAATCAAAAACGGGATTTAAAATGCCATCAAAAAATGAATTAAAAAAAGAGCTGACCCCTTTACAGTATGAAGTTACACAGAACGAAGCAACAGAACCGTCGTTTAACAATAAATATTGGAACAACCACAAAGAAGGTATTTACGTAGATATTATTTCAGGTGAACCATTGTTTAGTTCAACGGATAAATATCCGTCTGGTTCCGGCTGGCCTTCATTTACAAAACCAATTGATAAAAACAACATTATTGAAAATAAAGATGCTTCATTAGGAATGATAAGAATTGAACTTAAAAGTAAAAAAGCCAAATCACATCTCGGACACGTTTTTGACGACGGTCCTCAGCCCACGGGTCTACGGTATTGTATAAATTCTGCTGCACTCCGATTTATCCCCAAAGAAGATCTTGAAAAAGAAGGTTACGGTAAATACGCTTATCTATTTAAGTAAATTGTCATTCTGACCCCGATGGATTGGGGGAAGAATCTCACTAAATTAATTCTTGAAATTTTAATTAAGTTGACTTTCCAACAGAATTAGCCAATACTTATACTTTAAATTAATTTAATTATTAATCCATAAATATAATTATGACCTCAATATTAGACAGAATAAAAGAACTTGAAAAATCATCAAGATTACTTGAACCTTCCATTGAAGAAAGAAAACAGACAAGAGACAAAGTAATTGATTACACTGAAAACTTTATCAATAATATTTATAACATTAATGCTTTTAATTTAACGGATAACACGGGTGAAGGTTTACTAAATACTCCATTCTCAGAAGAACCGATTGAGATTGAAAAAGCTATCGAACTTTTCAAAGACAATGTTGACTTTCCGAATTTAAACCCCGCTTCGGGCGGACATTTGGGTTATATTCCCGGAGGAGGTATTTATAACTCGGCACTTGGGGATTACCTTGCCGATGTAACCAACAACTATGCAGGTATATTTTATGCAGGACCGGGAGCGGTCAGAATGGAGAATATGCTAATCCGTTGGATGGCAAAAATTGTTGGTTTCCCGCCGGAGACTGTCGGTAATTTAGCATCCGGTGGAAGTATTGCTAATCTTATTGCCATTGTGACGGCAAGAGACGCGTATAATTTAACTACAACAGATATAAGTAAATCAGTAATTTACCTCTCACAGGAGGTTCACCACTGCATTGATAAAGCAATCAGAATAGCAGGGTTGAAAGAATGTGAACTGAATTTTGTTGAACTGGATAAAAATTACAGGATAAAACCGCAGGCTTTAAAAGATACAATCGATAAGGATAAAAGAGAAGGGAAAAAACCTTGGCTTATAATTGCATCTGCCGGAACTACTGATTTTGGAGCAGTTGATCCCCTTGATGAAATAGCAGATATAGCAAAAGAAAATAATTTATGGTTCCACGTTGACGGAGCTTACGGTGCGTTCTTTGTCCTTTCTGAAAGCGGCAAGCCAAGATTAAAAGGAATTGAAAAAGCCGATTCTCTGGTTATGGATCCGCATAAAGGATTGTTCCTCCCATATGGTTTGGGTGTTGTTCTTGTTAAAGATAAAAACAAAATGAATGCCGCTCATTATTATAAAGCTAACTATTTACAAGATGCCGTATCATTAGAAGAGGAACCGTCACCTGCCGATCTTTCGCCCGAACTTACAAAACACTTTCGCGGTCTGCGTCTTTGGCTTCCGCTTATGCTGCACGGTGTAAAACCATTCAGAGCGGGACTGGAAGAGAAACTTCAATTAACAAAATATTTTTTTCAAGAATTAAAAAAGATGGACGGCTTTGAAATGGGACCCGCCCCCGAGCTTTCCGTTGCTTCATTTAGATATGTACCCAAAACAGGTGATGCAAACAAATTTAACCAATTACTTCTTAATGAAATATTAAAAGACGGCAGAGTATTTCTTTCTTCAACAAACGTGGACGGAAAATTCATAATAAGAATTGCGGTGCTTGCTTTTAGAACACACTTGAAAACTATAGACCTTACATTAAAATTATTGAAAGAAAAAGTACAACTTCTTCTTAAAGATTGGAATTAAATTTAAATTTTTGTGTTGATTAATTCTCCCTTTATTTTTTTCATCTTAACAGGAATTGTTTTTAATATTTCTTCTCGCAGTTTATCAATTAATCTCTTCTTTAAATAACTTCTATCTACAATTATACTTACTTCACGTACAGGCACATAATCGTTGAATGGCTTAATCATGTCCCTTTTATTTATGTTAATTTCATTTACTGCCAGCTCCGGTATTACTGTAACTCCCATTTGATGTTCAACTATTTTTCTTAATGCATCTATAGACAAACTCTCGTAAAGGAAATTACTTTGATTTGTACTTTTAACATCTTTTGAACAAATATTTATAACTTGATTGCGAAAACAATTGCCTTCTTCCAACAGCCATAAACTCTCTAAACTTATATCCGTAGTATTTATTTTTTTCTTTTTATATAAGGGGTGCTCTTTTGAAACGTAAGCGTAAAATTTTTCATAATATAAAGGAAAAACCGTTATTCCATTCATTTCATAAGGGGTCACAATTATCCCCACATCAAGTTCACTTTCCTTTAACTTTTTTATTATATCGTCTGTTATCAACTCTATAAAATCAAGTGTAATATTAGAATATTTTTTAATGAAATTATTTATAAAAAGGGGTACTAAATATGGAGCTACTGTTGGAATAATTCCTATTTTTAATTTACCTTTTAATTCGGAACCAAAAGTATCGGCTATATCCTTAATCCTTTCAACTTCCTTTTGTAAAACTCTTGCCTGTTTTATTACTTCCAATCCTATTTCAGTAGGAATTAATGGTTTTTTAGTTCTGTCAAATATTGTAACACCAAGTTCATTTTCTAAATTTTTAATCTGAATTGTCATTGCAGGTTGTGTTACAAAAGATGCTTGTGCTGCCTTACTAAAATTTCTAAATTTATTTAGCACTAATAAATATTCAACTTGTTGTAAATTCATTTTAATCATAAATATATTTTATAATAATATAAAAATTATAAATTTGACTAATAGTAGTCAAGCTAATAAGTTTAAATCGTAAAAGAAAAAACAAAATATAAGAGGTAAAAAAATGGAACAAATAAAATCAAAAGAATTAAATACTGTTGATGCTTTAAATAAATTTCTATCTAATAATCAGATTTATTATCAAAATTTAAGAGGTCTGCATTGGAATATTGTTGGTGAACAATTCCTAAATCTTCATGTAAAATTAGAGGAACTTTACACTACTGCTGCAGAAGATGTTGACGAGATTGCTGAAAGAATTAGAATGCTTGGTGCTACTCCCCTTCATACATTTGAAGATTACTTAAGAGTTGCATCGTTAGATGTTACAAAGAATGTTTCAAACGAAAAAGATGCTATAACAATTGTCCTTGAAAATATTACAACTTTAGTAAAAGAAGCTAAAGATATTTTTAGAAATGCGGAAGAAGTATCTGATATAGGAACTACGGATATGCTCAGTAAATATATCTTAGAATCTGAAAAAAACATTTGGATGCTGAAAGCATCATTAAAAAAATGATTATTATATAAAAGGAGTGCAAAAATGAGCGATAATAAAAAAATTACAACCATTAGCGGTTGTCCGGTAAACCATACGCAAGCATCACAAGCAGGAGGAACTAAAAATGAAGATTGGTGGCCAAATCGATTAAACTTAAACATTCTTCGTCAACATTCTTATTTATCTAATCCAATGGAAGATGAATTTAACTATCCTGAAGAATTCAAAAGTTTAGATTTAAAAGCTGTGAAACAAGACATCAACAAATTAATGGTTACTTCTCAAGATTGGTGGCCTGCAGATTATGGCCATTATGGTCCCTTATTTATTCGTATGGCTTGGCATAGCGCAGGAACTTACCGCATATCAGATGGACGAGGAGGGGCATCAACAGGTAATCAGCGTTTTGCCCCGGTAAATAGCTGGCCTGATAATGTAAACCTTGATAAAGCTCGTAGGCTACTTTGGCCTATTAAACAAAAATATGGTAAAAAAATATCTTGGGCAGATTTAATCATTCTTGCAGGAAATTGTGCCTTAGAGTCAATGGGATTTAAGACCTTCGGATACGCAGGAGGACGTGAAGACATATGGGAACCGGAGCAAGATATTTATTGGGGAATGGAAACCGAATGGTTAGGGGATAAACGATACACAGAAAATCATGATTTAGAAAATCCTTTAGCAGCAGTTCAGATGGGTTTAATTTACGTTAATCCTGAAGGACCTAACGGAGAACCAAATGTTTTAGCTTCGGCTAAAGATATTCGAGAAACATTTGCACGAATGGCAATGAATGATGAAGAAACAGTTGCCCTTGTAGCAGGTGGACATACTTTTGGTAAATGTCATGGGGCAGGTGATACTGCATTAGTAGGCCGTGAACCTGAAGCAGCTCCTATTGAAGAGCAAGGACTTGGTTGGAAAAGTAATTTTGGTTCGGGGAAAGGTGTAGATACTATCTCTAGTGGTATAGAAGGAGCTTGGACTCCTACACCAACACTATGGGATAATAGTTATCTTGAAACTTTGTTTGGTTATGAGTGGAATTTGGAGAAAAGTCCTGCTGGAGCTTGGCAATGGAAACCAACTGATCCTAAAGCAGCTACTACCATTATAGATGCTCATGACCCAAATAAACTACATGCCCCTATGATGACTACGGCTGACCTTGCGTTAAGAATGGACCCTATTTATGAACCTATCTCAAGGCGATTTCTTGAAAACCCTGATGAATTTGCAGATGCATTTGCAAGAGCTTGGTTTAAATTAACTCACCGCGATATGGGACCTATCTCTCGCTATTTGGGTCAGGAAGTTCCTCAAGAAATTTTAATTTGGCAAGACCCAATTCTTTCTGTAACACACGAATTGATTAACGATGAAGACATAGATGCATTAAAAGATAAGATTTTATCTTCAGGTCTATCAGTATCTCAACTAGTTTCAACTGCTTGGGCTTCGGCATCTACATTTCGTGCTTCTGATAAACGAGGAGGTGCAAACGGTGCTCGTATTCGTTTTGCTCCTCAAAACAACTGGGAAGTTAATAATCCGACTCAACTAAAGACAGTATTGGTAATATTAGAAGGTATCCAAAAAGAATTCAATAATTCTCAATCCGGAAACAAAAAAGTTTCAATGGCGGACTTAATCATTCTTGGGGGAGCCGCAGGAATCGAAAAAGCAGTTAAAGATGCCGGCCATTCGGTTACAATACCATTTATTCCAGGTCGTGGAGATGCTGCTTTAGAACAAACAGATGTAGAATCAATAAAAATGCTTGAACCAAAGGCTGACGGATTCCGCAATTATATAAATGTAAACTATGAATCAATAGCTGAGGAAATGTTAATTGATAAAGCTCAACTTTTAACGCTAACTATTCCAGAAATGACAGTCCTTGTTGGAGGAATGCGTGTATTAAACACTAATTTTGATAACTCTAAACATGGAGTGTTTACAGAGCATCCGGAAACATTAACAAATGATTTTTTCGTAAATTTACTTGATTTAAGAACAGACTGGCAGGCAACTTCTGAAGCCGGAAAACTATTCAAAGGTTCAGATCGTGAAACTAGTAATAAAAAATGGACTGCTACAAGAACAGATTTAATCTTCGGCTCTAACTCAGAGTTACGTGCTGTAGCAGAAGTTTACGGATATGAAGATTCTCAAGAAAAGTTTTTACAAGACTTTATAAAAGCATGGACAAAAGTAATGAATCTTGACCGTTTTGATCTTCTATAATCATACTTAAATTCAATTAGTAAGTGCGACAAAAATTGTATAAATAATAGTAGCTTTGATAATTAATCAAATCTGTTTATTTTGTCATAAATCACTTTCGTACTTAAAATGTTTTTAGCAGTTTATAAAAACCCGACTAATCAAGTTGGGTTTTTTATTTAATATTTTCTAGCAAGATAAGAATATCTTATGTATTCAGCTTATATTTAATATACTTTAAATACTATATATTTAAATATTAATGCCCAGAACAAAAAAGTTTGAACACGGAAACATAATAACTATTTCTTTTGCTCTTTTTGTGCACGATAGTTATTCAGAACTAATAACCCAATTCTTCAATTTTTAAAAAAGAATATTTCACTTACAAAAGAAAATAAAACTATTATAAAAAATATGTATATTTTATTATCTGTAATTCTACTAAAATAGACAACTTTTAATCCGTATTTCATATATTTATAATAAAAACAAGGTTTTTTAGCAGGTACAATTTTTGATGTTAAAAACTACAAATTCATAATAAATTTTGGGGTTTATATGAAAACATTTTTAATTTTTTCCTTTTTGATTTTCTGCTCATCTATTACTCTAACTTTTTCACAAACAAAAGACTCACTTTCTAATTACTACTATAAGCAGGGATTAACTGCAATAGAAAGAGG
>Ga0114931_10011999_pt1 | contig 10176 bp, 7 predicted proteins | sample 2SBtaG_FD_89579 | JGI IMG/M metagenome (GOLD analysis project Ga0114931, IMG submission 89579) | Deep subsurface microbial communities from Kolumbo volcano to uncover new lineages of life (NeLLi) - 2SBTROV14_V59a metaG | ecosystem: Environmental > Aquatic > Marine > Volcanic | place: Kolumbo... | reverse complement strand
GGCTTTCAACACGATATCATAATTTCCGGCCGGTGTGGTGTAGTGCGCTTGCTGCCGCAGGTAACGGAGCGGCAAATCAACCCGGCATTGTCTGGCCTGCTCCTCCAGCTCTCGGCGGCGGTTCTCAAATTTCTGTTGTAGCGGTTCTGGTGTGTTCATGTTCTTTGGGTTGCATTCCCATTAATCCAGGCGAAAACATAAATCGTTCGCGGTGCCGGCTGGCCTACGCGCCTGGTGCCTCGTATGGCGACATTCTTGTCGGCCATCCACTGTCAAAGACGGGATAGTATAGCAAGTTTGGACTATTATTTCAAATTAATTCAGCAGCAGGCTCATAGGAAGTCGGCCGTGTCCGACCGCAAGCCTCGTTGACGGCTAGGAAACGAAATCCACGGCAGACGTAGGTTGCGAGGCAACCTGCGTCATGATGGGAGCGGCAGACAGTCCAACTTTCATCTTGCATCGCAGCCTTTTTTGCTTATATTAAACGCAGCGAAACGAAGGACGAATAAGCGTTTGCAAACATTTCACTTAAACCCTGAAGAACATACAGCGGGTGTCAAGGAATTCCTACGATTCTTCCAGCTTGCACCTGGCAAAGCAAACGTGGCATTGTTGCAGGCGATCCTGAGTAGCTGTGCCCAGATTCCGTACGAAAACATCAGCAAGATCATCACCTACAGCCGCTGTGGCGACGTTGCCAATCCGCGCCTGCGGTTGCCTCAAACAGTGATTTCAGACCATATCCAACACCATCTCGGAGGAACTTGTTTTTCCTTAACTTTCTTTCTGCAAACGATCCTGTCGCACTGCGGTTTTTCCTGCTATCCGGTCATGGCCGATATGAAAGTGGGAAAAAATGTTCACTGTGCCCTCATCGTTTGGATGGATTCAGTGAAATACCTTGTTGATCTAGGATATCTGCTGACCCGGCCGATGGCGTTAAACCCTGTTAAACCGGAGCATTTCAGAAACGAGTTCTCGCGCGTACACATTCGGCCAACCGACTGCCCGCAATCATACGACGTTCTGACATCGGACAAGAGGCAAACCCGGTGGCGTTACCAGTTGCACGACCGCCCGGTCCCGGCCGACGAATTCCTGCAATATTGGCTGGCCTCTTTCCGACGAAACAGTATGCATGGCATTTGTCTGACAAAGGTGCTGCCGGACGGTTTGCTTTTCGTCAATCGTGAGTTCATGCGCGCAACAACTTTCGACAGCAAACAAAACTATAAGATCCGCCGAAACTACCACGCTGCTATTTTCGAGCACTTCGGCATTGGAAAGGAACTCGTTGAACAGGCTCAGGCGGCTCTCGCCTTAAATTTAGAACGTGCAAAAGCCACGCGCCGCGGTCAGTGTCAACCGGCTGCCTGACGGCCGGCGTTTCGATGTCATGAAACCAGAACCACCCGACCTTGTAAAATATTTTATCGGCCTGCTCTACGCGGATGAGGCGTTTGTCCCAAAAGCTACGGCGGCGCTGGTCGCAAATATGGGTGCGTTTGACTATGAAAGTCCGGAATTTGAATTTGGGTTGACCACATATTACGAAGCCGAGATGGGAGCACCTCTTTTTCGCAGGTTTTTGGCCATCGAGGCCTTGATGAGTCCCGGCGAGTTGGCTCGCGTCAAACTGCTGGCCAATGAAATCGAAACTCAATTTGCTGTTGCGAACTGCCGTCGCGTCAACCTTGATCCAGGTTACATGGATTGCAACAAGGTTATCTTAGCCTCGGCGAAATATAATTCACAAAAAATCTACCTGGAGCAGGGCATTTATGCGGACCCAACATTGTGGTATGAGAAGGGCAGATTCACTCCCTATGGCCATGCCTTCCCAGATTTCAAATCCGGGGTTTACCAGAAGGTTTTCCAACAAATCCGCGCCTTGTACAAAGCCCAAAGCAAAGGTTCCAATTGAGTGAAATTGACAAACTGCGCGCAGACGCGATGGCAATCTTCTCCGCTGGCCTGGCCGCCGCCGACCCCAAGGCTGCGGTGAGACGTCATTTGCGCTTAAGGGGGGATACACTCTGTGTCGGAGACCGTTCTTACAGTCTGAAGGACTTTGACCACATCTTTGTCGTGGGGGCAGGCAAAGCCGGAGCGGCCATGGCAAGTGCTGTCGAAACCATTCTTGATGACCGCATCACCGCAGGCCACGTAACGACAAAATATGGTCACCTGGATGCGGTCAATAAGATTGTCGTGCACGAGGCGGGACATCCGGTCCCGGACGAGGCGGGGGTGCAGAGCACAGGCGAGATTCTCAAGATTCTGCAGCAGGCCGGCCAAAAAGATCTCGTTCTATGCCTCCTCTCAGGCGGTGGCTCGGCGTTGTTGCCACTCCCGGTCGACGCCGTTTCACTAGCAGAAAAACAAGACGTAACCCGCCATTTGCTCGGCTGCGGCGCAGCCATCGAAGAGATCAATGCGGTCCGCAAGCACCTGTCGCAAATAAAAGGCGGGCAACTCGCCAGGTTGGCTTATCCGGCGACTTTGGTCACGCTCATTCTGTCCGATGTCGTTGGAGATCCCCTGGATGCCATCGCGTCTGGGCCCACGGTTACCGATCCGACCACGTTTGCAGGTGTGCAAGAGATCCTCCAAGAATATGGCATCTGGCCCGCGACTTCTGAAGCCGTGCGCCGCTATATTTCCGAAGGACTTGCCGGTAAGGTTGCGGAAACACCCAAAGTTGGTGACCCCGTTTTTGACCGGACGCAAAATGTCTTGATTGGTAGCAACATTCAGGCGGTACAAGCCGCCGCCGCGGAAGCCAGCAAGAGCCGATATCACACGCTGATATTATCATCATTGATCGAAGGCGAAACGAAGGAGGTTGCTCAGGTGCACACAGCGATCGCGCGTGAGGTTCTGAATACGGGCAATCCCGTGGCTGCACCCGCCTGCCTCATATCGGGCGGTGAGACCACGGTTACGCTACATGGCCATGGCAAAGGCGGGCGCAACCAGGAATTTGTCCTCGCCGCTGCTGTCGCACTTGATAAGGTACAACCGGTGGTTATCCTGTCCGCCGGCACCGATGGAACCGACGGGCCCACGGATGCCGCCGGCGCCATTTGCGACGGGCACACCGTAGCGCGCGCGGGCGCAAAAGGGTTGGATGCCGCCTTTCATCTGCGCGAACATAATGCGTACCCCTTCTTTTCAGCACTCAATGATTTGATCATCACAGGCCCAACGAACACGAATGTCATGGACCTGCGCATCGTCATGATTGGAGACGCTTAGGATGAGAAAGACGAAGATCGTTTGCACCATTGGTCCGGCCACGGATTCAGACGATACGATTGGCAAGCTAATCGATGCCGGCTTTAACGTAGCCAGATTGAATTTTTCGCATGGCACCCATGAGCTACACCGCGAAAGCATGGATCGCATTCGCAAGGTCTCGAAAGAAAAAGATGTCCCCATCGCGATTATGCAAGACCTGGCGGGTCCAAAAATAAGGACGGGTACCATTCGTCAGGGTCCTATCGAATTGCAGGCCGGGCAAACATTTACGCTGGCCTGTATGCCCGACGTGGATGAACCGAACCGGGTGTCGGCCAACTATGCTAACCTCTCCAAAGAAGTCGAAGTGAACGATCAGATATTGCTGGCTGATGGCACAATCGAATTACGGGTCAAAAAGGTGAGTGGCAGCGATATTATCTGTGAAATCGTGATCGGAGGGGAACTCAGTTCACACAAGGGAATCAATCTTCCCGGGCGTTCCCTTTCGGTTGACGCGCTGACGGAAAAGGACAAAAAGGATTTGATTTTCGGTCTGGAAAACGAAGTTGATTATGTCGCCATGTCCTTTGTGCGCCGCCGCCAGGATGTTCAGCAAATCAAAGACATCATGCAACAGAAAGGCGTGCAGGTCCCTGTCATCGCCAAGATCGAAAAGCACGAAGCTATTGACAATATCGATGAGATTCTGGACATTGTAGATGGGATCATGGTGGCGAGAGGTGACCTGGCCGTCGAAACGCCGTTAGAACGGGTGCCCCTGGTGCAAAAGATGCTCATCAAACGGTGTAACCGGGCGTGCATCCCGGTCATTACGGCCACGCAGATGCTGAAATCGATGGTCGACAGTCCTCGGCCTACCCGTGCCGAAGCCAACGATGTCGCCAACGCCGTTTTGGATGGCACCGACGCCGTCATGCTTTCAGAGGAAACGACGATCGGCCATTTCCCCGTCGAAGCGGTCCGGACGATGGACAAGATTATTCGCGTCACGGAAGATAGCCGTCTGACGCATTGGATGGAAGACGAAGAAGTGAGCAAAGAACCGACCTCCATCGGCGCAGCGGTCAGCCACGCGGCCTATCATATGGCCAGGGATCTTAAAGCGGCAGCCATCCTGACCCCTACTCAGTCTGGCATCACGCCGCGCATGGTCAGCTCGCATCGCCCGCGGCAGACCATCATTGCGTTCAGCCCGGAAGGAAAGACGGTCCGCCGCTTGAATCTGGTCTGGGGTGTTCATCCCCTGCTCGCGGACGGCTATTTTACGCTGGATGAAATGATCGAGCAGGCCAAGGACAAGGCCCTTCGACTCGGTTTGCTCGGTTTTGGAGATACCGTGGTGGTTACGGCAGGCGTGCCGATCGGAGTTGCGGGCACGACGAATCTGATTAAAGCGGAAGTGGTTTGAGAACAGATCGGAGGTCAATATGTGGAAAAGTGCTCTGTCACTCTGCCTCTTGTTTCTCTGCATCAATAGTGCCTTTTCTCAGTTCATAGGAGTAGTTGACGGTTATGATGTTCCATCACGTTTTCAAAACAGTCTTTCTTTCCACCCCAATATCGTGACCGGTGAAAAGTGGAAAATACGGTACTTATCCGGACGCCACATGCGGCTACTAACTCGGTCGAGTGCTGACTTCTCCCAGGTAATCCCGTACATGTTGGCCCAAGCAGGTCAGGTGGCAACATTCGTTGATATCATGGGCATTGCCGGTGCAGAGCCGTGGGTTATCTCTTTCGATGGAGAAGTTGGCAAGGCAATACTGAGACGAAGAAATTACACCGCACGCGCGGATGATTTGCCTGTGATTAATTCGCGCTACTTCGATGCGATTTCCAACAACTCATCCCACGCCAAGAACCTTGAATGGACAGCGGCTTTTTTCCTGCCTGACAGGCAGAAATGCACGATCGTCCACTACCGCCACGATGGGTCCTTTTGGCAACCCGACACCATCGACAGCGTTGACAGAATTCGGGGCCAGGCGTTGCGATACACCCAACACTCGTCCGGCACCAAAACCATTGCGACGGTCTCGGATAGCCTCTTTCGCGTTAGGATGCAGACGTCCGGCGCCTGGAACATCGTAGAAACCTCATTGCATGAGAAATATTCAAATATTCTGAGATCCGCGTCGACACGCAACGGGTCACCTATCTGGATTTATGGACGCAAAGTGGTTGCCCTATCTCAGGGTGTGTTGTCTGTTCAATCGGTGGTTCTGGACACTGCAACCCGCGTGACGAATCAGGGTGCATTCGTGGACAACTACGACAACCTGCATCTACTTTACCACATGCTCACGCTTGATCGCGTATGGTCGCTGCGTTACATTCGTCTCGGCGCCAACGGAGATATTCATAATGAAATAATCGCTGAACCGGCTCCCAACAATATTTCAGGCGATATTACTGTTCGTAACGATTCGGTTATCGTCGCTCTAGCAGATTTGCATCAGCAAACGATTCAGCTTTACGAAAACACGAATGGCGAGTGGCAGCATACCATTCTGGACAAACCCGGAGATCTCGGCATCGAACTAGGTGTCGCCCATAGTCAGGAACGCCACGCCACCGCAGTCGCCTACTATGACGCGACGAATGGCGGGCTCAAGCTAGCCGACGTCATCGGGTCCTACCAATTTGAAACCAGCCCGAAAGTGCAGCTAGTCGCGGCGGGAAAGGGGGTCGGTCGTTATCCCAATGCCGTCTTCAGTGAGGATACGATCCACGTCGTTTACGTGGATGCGGGGTATCAAACGATCAATCACGCCTTTCAGATAAATCATTCTCCCTACTCCGTTGAATATGCACCTTGGGAAAAAACCACTATCGATTCCATCGGACCAGCTACACTGCCATTCGCGCTCACCAACGAGAAAGGGCCGGTCGAGATCGCGTACCAAAACTCGCTGACCCGGTCCATCGACCATGCGCGATTTTCAGGGACGGATTGGCACGTCGAACACGTTACGGATGCTGATTTGCAAGCGCCCGGTGAGATTTCATTAATCAGGACCAGCGATAGCTTATTTGTCGGCTATGTTGAAGCTGGCACTCTTCGACTGGCCGCCAGGGATTCAGCTGGTCCGTGGCACGTCGAACAGCTGCCTAGCACGGGGCTCCCAACCTATGCAGCCTGGGTGTCAGACGTTGACGACAATGTCAATGTAGTCTATCGTACTCAGGTTGGATTTGGAGATGAAATGCGTCATGCGCGTCGCCTGGGAGGTGTGTGGGACGATGCGTCGATTCTGACCACGTTTAACACCGGCACCTACCTACGCTTGAGAAGGGTTAGGAATTTTAACAACGCTTTAATCTTGGCGTTCGCTGACGATAGCAGGGCCCAAACGTACTGCTATGGTGGGCAGAATTGGTTTAAGATCATGGAAGGCAGTCGATTCATGAGTGACACATCAATCGATTTTACTCTGACCGACTTTTTTACGCTAACCCTTTTCTATCGCGCCCTCGGTGAGATCCCGGTTTCTTACGATCCCGAGCCCTTTCCGGAAGTAGTCGCCGATGTTGTTACAAGCATCGTGGATAATGTTGAACAGGCGTTAGCCGATAAGACTTCTGAGAACTCTTTCTCGCAATACCCAAATCCGTTCAACGAAGAAACCACCATTGAATACGTCGTCCCTGAGGCAGGAACGGTACGGATTTCCATTTACAACATGGCCGGGCAACGGGTAAGAGAATTGGTCAACGAAGCGCAGCCGCGCGGAACCTATCGGGTGGCATTATCCGCCGCTGATTTGTCCAGCGGTGTCTATTTTTGCCACTATTCTATTTCCGGTTCTGACGGAACGGTGAAGATGGCGCTGGTGAAGTAGGAAACGCCAACTGGCAACCTTGAGAACCCATCATTAAGGAGGATTACATGTCAACCATCATCGAAGTGTTCGCGCGCGAAATTCTGGATTCAAGAGGAAATCCAACGGTTGAGGTAGATGTATTTTTGGAAAACGGCGTTTGGGGGAGAGCGGCGGTGCCGTCCGGAGCCTCAACGGGTGAACATGAGGCGATTGAGCTGCGCGACAAAGATGAGAAGCGTTACTCGGGCAAAGGCGTCCTCACGGCGGTCAAGAATGTGAATGAAATTATTGCTGAAGGACTGATTGGTGAAGATGCCACGGAACAACCTGCCATCGATAAACTGCTGATAGAATTAGACGGCACCCCGAACAAAGGAAACCTCGGTGCCAATGCCATTCTGGGGGTTTCGCTGGCGGTTGCGAAGGCGGCGGCTAACGCGGTGGACCTGCCGCTTTATCAATACCTGGGCGGGGTGAATGCACGACGGCTGCCGGTTCCCATGATGAATATTTTGAATGGGGGTATGCATGCCGACAATAACATCGACCTGCAGGAATTCATGGTCGTGCCCGCAGGCGCCGCGACCTTTTCTGAAGCACTCAGAGCCGGGTCCGAAGTGTTTCACGCTCTCAAGAAGGTGTTGGCGAAGAAAGACTACAACACGGCGGTTGGCGATGAGGGCGGCTTTGCACCCAACCTCAAGTCCAATGAAGAAGCCCTGCAGGTTATCGTGACCGCCATCGAGCAAGCCGGCTATAAACCGGGCGACGATGTTTTCATCGCGCTGGACCCGGCTGCAAGCGAGTTCTATAAAGCCGAAACGGGCCGCTATGTGCTGGCCTCTGAAAACAAGGAGCTGACCTCTGAGGAGATGGTAGACTACTTTTCGGATCTGATCGGCAAGTATCCGATCGTTTCCATCGAGGACGGCCTTGACGAGAATGATTGGGACGGCTGGCAGGTTCTCACCCGCACACTTGGCAGCAAAATTCAACTGGTTGGAGATGATCTGTTGGTGACCAACACCGCGCGCCTGAAGCGTGCCATCGACCAAACTATAGCGAACTCAATTCTTATAAAGGTAAATCAAATAGGCACTCTCACTGAAACCCTCGACGCCATCGAAATGGCGAAATCGGCCGGCTACACCTCTGTCATTTCGCACCGTTCGGGCGAGACGGAAGACACGACGATCGCCGACATCGCCGTGGCGACCAATGTCGGTCAAATAAAGACTGGCTCTGCCTCACGCTCTGACCGCATCGCCAAATACAATCAACTGCTGCGTATCGAGGAACTGCTGGGCGATTCTGCCATTTATTCCGGCAAATCGATGCTAAAGCAATGATTGCGTTTTAGTTGACATGGAAGAAAGAAAACGAGACTCCAGGTTATTTTGAGTGGGTTAGAAAAACAAAGCGGGCCACGGATTGACACCGATTGAACACGGATAAAATGAGATTAGAATTAGCCTGAATTATTCACCGCTGAGTTCACAGAGAGCGCTGAGGTTGCATAAAAACAAAATCCTGTGTGCTCAGGAGCACTTACCCACTCTGATAGACATAGAGCCGAACACGAAAGCGCTAACGCATGAGCAAATTCATGATGTTTAAGAAGTGCGTCTTGACCACGGGAGTCGCAAGGTAGTCCTATGGCGGAAAGCGTAACAACCCCGGAGACCGGTACGACCACACCCCGGCCACCGCTGCGCCAGCCGACCGTTATGCTCGTCGACGACGAAGAGATGGTAACCACCACGCTTGCGGCCTACCTCGAGCTGGAAAGCGATTACATCGTCGAAACGTATGGCACTCCCGCGGCTGCACTTGAACGGCTGCAGAAGGGTCCCGTCGACGTCATTATCAGTGATTTCCTGATGCCGGATATGGATGGTCTCACCTTCCTGAGTCACGTGCGGGAGCTTTATCCTGAACTACCGGCGATTCTGCTGACAGGGTACGCAGACAAAGAGAATGCCATCAAGGCGATCAACGAGGTAAGTGTTTTTCAATATGTCGAAAAGCCGTGGGATAACGATCATCTCATGATCATGATTCGCAATGCCTTGCAAAACAAAGCCCTCAAAGAAGTCTTGCAAGAGAAGGTACACGAGCTGGACAAAGTCTTGTTCGAACGGGACAAGTTCATTGAACAATACGAGATGTTGAACGACGAACTGCTGCTGGCTCAGAATGTACAACAAAGTCTTCTGGCTCACGACCTGCCTGAATCCAGCTCTATCGCCATTCAGACGAAGTACTTGCCGGCGCTAAAAATCGGAGGCGATTTTTACGACGTGGTTCAGCTTGCGGAAGGCAAAATCGCGATCTTGATCGCAGATGTGACAGGGCATGGTATTCAAGCCGCCCTGATCACCGGCTTGCTGAAATCCTCGGTGCAGGGCATGCGTAATCGAGATATGACGCCCCGCACGATCTTGATGCGGCTCAATCAGAGACTGGTCAGTATTCTGCCGGCAGATATGTTCGTGGCGGCCCTGGTGGTCGTCATCGACCCGAAAACCGCGCGTTGTTCGCTGGCAAATGCCGGCATCCCACATCCCTTTCTAATAAAACGTAGCAAGAAAAACGTCGAACGCATTGCAGCAAATGGTCTCCTGCTTGGCATCGCGGATGGAGAACTTTTTGCTCCAGGAGAAGAGGTCCATTTTCAATTAGGCAAACGAGACATATTACTTCTTCTAACAGATGGTCTGACGGAAGTGGTCAATGAGCAAGGCGAGCAATTTGAGCAACGAATCATCGACGAATTATTGTCATCCCTCGCCCGCGAACCCGGGGATCTACTCGCCCACCTGGCAGATTCGGCCTGCGTCTTCAGTCGGTCAGAACACAACTGGGATGATATGACCTTGCTTAGTGTTGAGCATAAAGGCTCGCGCTAACAAACACTCCCGATCATTCCCCAAAGTGATGTTTCTTTTCTTGCCAGCGTCAGTGGAAGAGCACTTACCGGATCACGGGTGGGTATTACATCAAGACAAGCCGTGACAATGTTTGAACTTTTGCCCGCTGCCGCACGGGCAGGGATCATTGCGTCTGGCCTTCCGAAATCGTGCCT
>Ga0114931_10011998_pt1 | contig 10177 bp, 9 predicted proteins | sample 2SBtaG_FD_89579 | JGI IMG/M metagenome (GOLD analysis project Ga0114931, IMG submission 89579) | Deep subsurface microbial communities from Kolumbo volcano to uncover new lineages of life (NeLLi) - 2SBTROV14_V59a metaG | ecosystem: Environmental > Aquatic > Marine > Volcanic | place: Kolumbo... | reverse complement strand
AGCCTATCGCGTCACGGTCCAGACCGTCGAGACCATCCGACACATGTTCTTCACGCACAACGTCGGCCTGAGCAAAGTCAGCGGGCCCGTCGGCATCGTCCGAATGGGCTCAAAGGTGGCGGACTCGGGTATGCTCAATCTTCTCTTCTTTCTCGGCATCATCTCGGCGAATCTCGCCGTGATCAATTTCCTCCCCATGCCGATTGTAGACGGTGGTCTGTTCCTATTCCTCATTCTGGAAAAGATCCGCGGCGAACCGGTCAGCATCAAGACACAGATTGCCACGCAGCTGATCGGCATCGCCCTGATCGCCACCGTGTTCCTGCTCGTCACTTACCAGGACATCCTCAACTGGATCACCGGGGCGTAAGTTTCGAGTCACGAGTTTCGAGATAGGAGTTGCGAGTTCCGAGTTGCTCGTGACTTGTGCATGGGCTGCGACCACGGCTTGCCGTTTGGCGGACCTCACACACGACCAATGGCCTGTCGCCAGGCGCATGTCCTACCGAAGAATCGGAAGCGAATTCGTGACCGCCTCGGCGATCAGATCATACCCCCGGCTCCCGGTGCAGCGCACGGTCACAAAGTCGCCGGGGTCGTGCTCGCCGTCCTGAACGTAGACCACATTGTCCACTTGCGGGGCCTGGCCCTGGTGCCGCGCCGGATAAACACCATCGCGACCATAATCATCGACCATCACCTCGAACGTGTCCCCCACGCGCGAAGCCGCCTTGGCAAAGGCCACCTCCTGTTGGGCGAGCATGATCGCTTCGACCCGATCTCGAATCACCTCCGGCGGCAGGTGCCCCTTGATTCGGTGGGAAGGCGTGTCCGGTTCATCAGAGTATGGAAACACCCCCAGCAGGTCGAACGCGAAGTTGCGGACGAAATCGCGAAGCTCCTCGAACTCCGCATCCGTCTCGCCCGGAAAACCGGCAATGAGCGTTGTGCGAATCGCCACGCCGGGAATCCGGTCTCGCAGCTTCCCCAGGAGCGCTTCGGTTTCCTTCCGCGTGACCCGACGATACATCGCCTTGAGCATACGGTCGTTGATGTGTTGCAGGGGGATGTCTATGTACTTGGCAACGCGATCGCATTCGGCAATCGCCGCGATCATCTCATCATTGAAGTTCGACGGATAGGCGTACATCAGCCGCAGCCAGTGCAGACCGTCCAGCGCGTTCAACGATCGAAGCAGGCCGGCCAGCCCCGGTGCGTAGCCGATGTCCACGCCGTAGTTGGTCGTGTCCTGGCCGATCAGCATGATCTCCCGTGCGCCGTCGGCGATGAGTTCACGGGCCTCGGCCATGATCTCCTCAGTGCTCTTGGAGTGCATCGGCCCGCGAATCGAGGGGATCGTGCAGAACGTACACTTCTGATCACAGCCTTCGCTCATGCGGAGGTAGGCGTAATGGGCCGGCGTCAACCGCAGCCGCGTCCGGTCGGATTTGTTGGCCCCGCTCCAGGATTGGGGGTGATATTCACCGAGAAACAGCAGGCTGTCTCTCGCGCCTTGTCCGTCACGTCGGTCGGCGGTGACGGCCCGGACAATCGCGGCACGGTTGTTGACCCCGACCAGCGCGTCGATCTCCGGCACCGCTTCCAACAGTCCCTGTCCGTCGCGCTGAACGAGGCAACCGGCGACGACGAGCCGGCTAATGCGGCCCTCACGTTTTTGGGCCGCAGCATCGCGAAGGGTCTCCACAGCTTCATCCCGCGACGCCGCGAGAAAGCCGCAGGTGTTCACGACCATCACGTCGGCCAGGCCGCTCTCTTCCGCGACGATCGGGCAACCCGCCTCGGCCAACAAGCCGAGCATCTTCTCCGAGTCGACGAGGTTCTTCGGGCAGCCGAGAGACACGAATGAAACGCTTGGCATTTCCACGGGGAAGACTCCTGCCCGACGCCCCGGGCCGATAGGCCGCAGGCGACGTCCGAGCAATCAAGCATCCCCGATTATACCGCATCTCCCTCCATTTTCATCCGTCCGGCCCGATCGCGCCCGGATGTGCGCCGTCTGGCTCGATAGCGGCCAGAGTTGCACACGATCTCGTCGCACGGCTTGCCGTTTGGCGGACCTCAACAATGGGCGGTTCGACGTGGTAGCGATTTCTTGCCCACGCTGGAGCATTTCAAGGTTGAGACGGCCTGTTGCCTGACCTTGTCAGAAGTCTTTTGTTGTGGCACCGCCGTCTCGGCGGCGGGAACACAGGCGAGACGCCTGTGCCACATCAACCTTGAAATGCTCTAAACAGAGCGCTGCCCTACGCCATTCCTTCAGCCTGTGCGAGCAGCGGCGGCCGTCGCCGTCGTCGTCGCTTCTTCGGCGCACCGGGAATCCGCTTCTCAGGTATGCGTGGCTCAGCCTTCCCGGCGATCTCCAGGGCCTCGGAGGCCGTCTCCGCAAAGAAGTCGGCCTTCACCTCGCGCCATAGTTCAGCGGCCCGATTGAACACACCACCGGAGACCAGAATGTTCATCGTCGGACAGGCGTTGATGTCGCGGACATGGTCGATCAGTTGCCGCACGATCGGTGCATCGGTCGGCTTGCTGCCGACAATCATGAGCAGGTCCGGTTGCAGCTTGCCGACCAGGGACGTCACCTCGTCGCGAGGGATACCGCCGCCCAGGAGGAAGACCTCCCAGCCGTCGGACTCGAACAGATCGGCACACATCTGAGCGCTGATCTCCTCGGCCTCGCCTTCCGCGCAGGTGACGATGATCTTTTTCCCCAGAAGCGACGAACGGTCCAGTCGCGATTGCAGGTGGTCGACGACGGTGCGGTTGATGCGCGTCGCCATGTGCTCCTCGGCGAGGTTGATCCGGTCTTCTCGATAGAGCTTTTCGACGTGCTCCAAGGCCGGCCAGATCAGCTCGCGATAGAGCTTCCGCGGCGCCATGCCCGAATCCAACGCGGACATCACCAGTTCGCGGCAGGCCTTGCGGTTGCCGCCCAGGAGCGGATCGATGTACTTCGGCAGGAGCTTGAATGATGAGGCCATGAGTGATTGTCTCCAGTGGGTGGGGCCGGAGGCCTTTCGGCAGTGAGAGCCACCAACTCCGCTGGTGACTCGTCCGGCGCTGTTCCCTAACGGGTCCGTGTCAAAAGGGTCATCGCCTCCGGCATGACCACCAAGCGCAGGTCTTGCGTGCTACAAAGCGAAGGCCGACCAACAGGGGCCTTCGGAACTGTTTGGAGTGTTAAGATAGATAAACTGGGTAACATAGGTAAAACAGTAATCGTCCACCGGGTCTCAAAAACTTGAGCCTTTGGGCCGATACTGCGACTCGCGGCGCAAGAAGTGCGTTGGTCGGGCGGGAACAGGGGGGCGCGAAGATTCAACGGGCGGGCCGTGAAGGCTCACGACAGCAGCTTCCTGACGCCCTGAGCACACCCCTCGGGAGCGGCTCGCCGTTTGGCGGCCCTCACCTTCGCAGCGGACGCTCGGCGCTGGCTGCAATCCCCATTCAGATTGGTCGCTTCAGCGGTCAGGCCGGGGTTTGTGAGGCGAGCAGATCGTCGATGATCTGGACGAGCTTGGGCAGTTCCGGCTTGGTCAATTGCCGATCGGCGCCGACGGCCTTGCACTTCTTCAGGTTGTCATCGCTGACCAGCGAACTGAAGACGATGACCGGCAGAACCTTGAGCCGCGGATGTTGCTTGATCTTTTTCGTGAGGGCCAGGCCGTCCATACGCGGCATCTCGATGTCGGTCACGACCAAGTCGGGCAACGCGGCGGATTCGAGCATCTCGTTGAGGTTGCGCCAGGCTTCTTCGCCGTCATGCGCGATGTGCACGTCCTGGAATCCCGCGCTGCGAATGGAACACTCCAACATCCTCCGCATCGTGGCAGAGTCGTCCGCCAGCAGAACCTTGACCGACCCTCGGTCGACCCCATTGGCCGCCTGCGGGGCTGCCGCTTCCAGGCCGGTGACGCCGGCGATCTTGAAGACGATCCGCTCAAAATCGAGCATCAGAATCAGGTTTCCGTCGATGCGCAGCACACTCGTGATGGCTGTGTCTTCCTCGTGACCGGACCAGGGCACTTCATTCATGTCCTGCCAACTTACCCGGTGAATACGATCGACATGGTCAACCAGGAAGCCCATCTGATCGTTGTTGAACTCCATGATCACGACGCGGGCATTCTGCTCGTCTGTGGCCTGTGGCATATCGAAATAGGACCGCAGATCCACAAGAGGGTGGACGCGGTCGCGTAGCTTGAACACGCCGCGAACGGCCTGATGGGCTTCGGGCAACCGCGTCAGCGGCACGAGCTTGATGATCTCGCGGACCTTCGCCACGTTGACGCCATAGTGGCCGTCGTTCAGATGGAAAACCAGAACTTCGACTTCGTTCGTGCCCGCGTCGGTGAGGATATTCGTGAGTTGCTGCTTGCCCATGGCGTTTACCCCGTGATTCATAGACCCGTGTCTGGTGTGGTTGCCTGGGCCATATATCGGTTCGCGGGTAGGGCGACCAAACTTATCGGAGAGGGAATTCACACGCAGGGTCGGACACGCCGATATCGGACGCCGCCTTGCTCCTCGGCAAATAACGGCCGATGGTGAGGATCAGCCGAATCGTGCGGCGATGGGCATCCGACGACCGAAACCGAAGGCCCGACTCGTGACCTTCAGCCCGACCGCCGCCTGCTTGCGTTTGTACTCGTTGCGATCCACACGGTTGATAATGTCGCGCACCAGGGCCGGATCGACGCCCGTGGCGATGATCTCAGCGGCCGAGGCCTCCTGCTCGACGTATTGATGGAGGATCGCGTCGAGGACGTCGTATGGCGGAAGCGACTGTTGGTCGTGCTGGTCCGGCCGCAACTCTGCAGAGGGGAGTTTGGTCAACGTCGATTGCGGGATCAGCACCCTCGCCGCCCGGGCATTCGCGAAGCGGGCAAGCTCGTAGACCATCGTTTTCGGAACATCACTGATCACCGCCAGGCCGCCGCACATATCGCCATAGAGCGTGCAATATCCTACGGCCAGCTCGCTTTTGTTCCCCGTGCTCAGCAGCAACCAGCCGAACTTGTTCGACAGGGCCATCAGAATGGTGCCGCGGGTACGGGCTTGGATGTTTTCCTCGGTGATGTCCGGCGGCCGCTTCTCGAAGGCAGGCGCCATCTGCCGCTCAAGCGTTTCGTGAATCTCCCGGATGGAAATCGTCCTGAAGTCGATCCCGAGGTTCGCTGCGAGGGCCTTGGCGTCTTTGACGCTGTGTTCGCTGCTGTAACGCGACGGCATGGCAACGCCATGCACCCGCCGGCTGTCCAGGGCTTCAACGGCGATGGCCGCGGTCACGGCCGAATCAATTCCGCCGGACAAGCCCACGACAACCTCGCGAAAGCCACACTTCTCGACGTAGTCGCGCGTGCCCATCACCAATCCCTGCCAGACCGCCTCAATCTGGTCCGGATACGGTTCCACGCGCGCACGACCCGGATCGTCCATGTCCACGACGAGCAGGTCTTCCTCAAACGCCTTGGCCCGGGCGATGAGCTTACCGCCTGCGTCGAAGGCACAACTCGCCCCATCGTAGAGCAGGTCGTCATTCCCTCCGACCTGGTTCACGCAGACCACCGGGATCGACTTGGACGATGCGTGGCCGCCCATGAGCCGCTCGCGAATCGCCTGCTTGCCGACGGTGAACGGCGAAGCTGATAAATTGACCACCAATGACACACCGGCCCGTGACAACTCATCCATCGGGTCGCGATGATAGAGACGCCGATTGAAGAGCTGTTCGTTGTTCCAGAGGTCTTCGCAAATCGTGACGCCGACGTGGACGCGCCGACCGCCGAGATCGATCTCGACCGAGCCGGCGTTTTCGGCAGGCTCGAAGTATCAGCGTTCGTCGAAGACGTCGTACGTGGGCAGCAGAGATTTGTGAAACTCACCATCCACTCGCCCGTTCCGCAGAAGGGCCGTGGCATTCCACAGCGCACGGCCCACCGACGAGGCATTGGGCTGAGCAAAGCCGACCAGCGCGGCAGGCCCACTGGCAGTCTCGGCGGCGAGGTTCTCGATCGCGCGGAGGTTATCCTGCACGAAGCCGGCCTTGCGGAGCAGGTCTTTCGGCGGATATCCCGTGACCGCCAATTCGGGAAAGACGACCAACTCTGCCCCCGCCTCGCCGGCACGTTTGATCCATTCACCGATCCGGCGACAATTGGACGCGATGTCACCGATCACGGGGTTGGTCTGTGCGAGCGCGATGATCATGGGATATAGAGTATAGCCAAGGGGCCACGAAGGGTAAGGCGCAACACCAGCCCGAAGTGTTAGCGGGGTCCATGACAGTGTAGGCGGCATTCCCACAGGATTCGCCTGAAGCGTCATGGACCCGCGTTAGCGAGGTCCGCGGAGCAGGACGCAACAAGTGCTTCCTCGCCCGAATGAGCCGGCGGAGCATTCTCGGCTCCACCGCGTTCACCGAGCGCGGCTTTTTAAATGTGGTTGCAAGGATCAGGCGGCGGCATGCCTATGGCCTACAAGGTTCTGCATATCCTCTCCCAGCGTCCCTCCTTCACCGGTAGCGGCGTCTCCCTGGATTCCATCGTGCGACTTGCCGCCGCAGCAGGCTGGCACCAGCGCGTCGTTGTGGCGACACCGGCGGATGATCCCGTTCCGAACGTCGGTGGTCTGCGACCCGGGCAGATTCGCCCTCTGGTCTTCGGCCGCGACGGGCTGGACTTCCCGATCCCCGGCATGAGCGACGTCATGCCCTATCCGAGCAGTCGCTTCTCCTCCTTGAACGCCGAACAGCTACAGACCTATCGCCAGTCGTGGCGGCAACACGTGGGCGAGGTCGTGGCGGAGTTTCAGCCGGACCTGATCCACTCGCGGCATATCTGGCTCCTCAGCGCCATGATGAAGGATGTGGCGCCGCAGGTGCCCGTGGTGACCCACTGCCACGCCACCGGCCTGCGACAGATGTCGCTATGTCCTCATCTTGCCGAGGAAGTTCAACAGGGTTGTCGGCGGAACGACCGTTTCTTCGTGTTACACGAGGGGCACGCCGAGCAGCTCACATCAAGACTCGACGTGAGTTATGACCGGATTCATGTCGTGGGAGCGGGCTATCAGGATGCGACCTTTCATGCCAACCGGCGGCCGCCGGACTGTGGGGCGAGCCTTCTCTACGTCGGAAAGTACAGCCACGCCAAGGGTCTCCCCCAATTGCTGGATGCGGTTGATCGGCTGGCAGAGCGCCGCAGTGATCTCGTACTGCACGTGGCCGGTGATGGGGCGGGCGCGGAGGCGGAGGCCTTGCGATCCCGGATGGCCGCGATGGCCCCGCGCGTGACGATGCACGGCCAGCTTGATCAGCCGGCGCTGGCCGATCTCATGCGCCGCTGCGCGCTGTTTGTTCTCCCCTCGTTCTACGAGGGCTTGCCCCTGGTGTTGATTGAAGCATTGGCCTGCGGTTGCCGAGTCGTGTGCAGTGACTTGCCCGGCGTTCGCAAGGGGTTTGGGCCGGGCGCCGAGGGTGCGTTCGATCGGGTGCCGTTGCCGAGGCTGATCGGCGTCGACACGCCGGCCCCCGAAGACCTTCCGGCGTTTGTCAATAAGCTGGTTGCCACGGTCGAATCGAACCTCGACCGGCCGCGAGGAGACAGTGCGACGCAGCGCGTGAACGACCTACTCAAACACTTCACCTGGGCAGCAGTATTCCAAAGGATTGAGCGCGTATGGCTGGAGTTGGCATCGTCGCAGTGAGCAGGGAACGCTGAGCGATGGAACTGTGGCACAGGCGTACCGCCTGTGTATTCACCGCCGGGACGGCGGTGCCACAGGAACCAAAGGCTCACCCCCCGATCGGCAGCGTCAGCACGGGTGTCGTTCCTTTGGCGCTGCCGGCCTGAAGCGTGAAGAGTTGCCCCAGCAGGGAGAATGTCGATTTCGAGTCCTGGTCCGTGTCGAGAATATAGAACCAGTAGCCGCGATGGTGCACCGCGACGGCGGCACCGCGGGGTGGAAGCGTGCTTGAATGAACCTTGAATAGACGGCCCAGAACGGACGACCAGTCGAAGGGGCCGCTGACGTCCTGCGTTGTCGTCACGCGGCCGCCGCGGACATGTGCCTTGGGGACTTGGACGCCCTGCGATAGGTAGAACATCACACCCAGGAGCGACCTCGCGTCGATCGCCACACTCTCGCCCGCGGTCTGCGCAGCTGCGCCGATGGTTCGGACGCTGGCGGAGGGCACGAGGCGATATTCCTGTTTGCCCGCCTGAAGCCGCAGCGCCTCTCTGAGTGCCGGCACACCCTCTTCTCCTTTCGGGTCTTGCCCGAAGCGGACGACCAGCCGTCGGACCTGCCGAGTGAGAACATAGGAGTTTCCGTTGGCCACAGCGCGGAACCGGTGGCCGGCCTTCGCCGCCTGCACCAACGCATCCGCCGTGAGAGCCGCGATATTGATCGGGTCGGAAACCTCCTCGGTGACCGTCTCATAGCCCAGTTCGATTAGCCGCTTCTCTTGCAGCGACCACAGCAGCCGGGCGGCATCCGCGAATCCCGCATACGCCGGTGCCGATGCAGGCGTGGGGCCGGAGGCGGCTCGGGCGTTTTCCAGCCCGTTCATCTCCTGAACAATGAGCCGAAACACCCGATCCATCCGCCACCCGGAGTGTGTGAGCAGGACGATGGTGTTGAGGCTGATGGGCGAGAGGAGCCGTTGAACGAAGTCGTCACCGCTGAGCGGTGCATAGCTGATGGTCGGGCGTTCGGTGTATCCGAGACTGCCGCCGAGGCGGAGGACGTCAGGATTCCCTCGTTGGGCGCCCACGTTCTCGTTCAGCGTGCCGGCGATATCGCCGGATTGGTCAAAGACGAATTGCGCCGAGACGCTGCCCACCTCCAGGAAGACCGGGGCTTCGCCATACCGAAGTCGCACGAGGTTCAGCAGCAATTGCTCAGCGGCGGATTCCTGAAGGGCTTGGTTGTATTGCGTGTGGCTTATCTTCAGCGCGCTGGGCCCGAACTGGCAGCCCGCGATCGCCAGTGCGAGGGCTCCTGTGACGGCCGGCCCCAGGGCGCGGATTGGCCTTCTCGGTATGTTGGACGGACGGGCCAAGCGCAGCGGTATGATGGCTGTCTCCTCACGCTGGTGCGAGTGTCGGTTCCACCCCTCGGCCGCACCGGGCGGCCATGCTGAGTCCATATCGGTCTTCCCCATGTGAGAGTTTTGCAATCCCTCGCGGCGTCGGAGTATACTACTCGCGAATTGAAGTGGACCGCACAGCCTCCGGCGGGAGCTGGACGGTTATTCAGGGGCCTGCACGGATCAAACCCCGGCTTCCGCCTGAGGCTGTTGAAGTGTCGCAAGACAGACTCGTGGGGTGCCTCGAAGTTCCACGTCCCATGAATACTTCATCGCGCGGTTTGCCGTTTGGCGGCCGCCTAACACTGGCAGTTGGCTACGCGGCTTTCACAATGTACCGACCGTTCGAGGCATGTCGCCCCGATCGGGTCAGAGCATAGGCGGCAGAGGGGGAGGTGTCGACGTGAAGCCTGGATTGGTTCCCGGCATTAAGGCGGAAGTGGCCTTCGAGGTCGCCGAAGACATGTGCCCGGCCTTCGACGGCCGGGTGGTGCATCATGTGTGCGCGACCTGGACGCTGGTCCACTTCATGGAGGTGGCGGGGCGGAAGATCCTGATCGACTACCTGGAGCCCGACGAGGAGGGCGTGGGTAGTCATGCGAGTTGCGATCACCTCGGCCCCGCGGCGATGGGACAAAGCGTCCGTGTGGTCGCGACGGTGGCCGCAGCCGATGCGCGAGAATTGGTGTGCGACGTGACCGCCTATCGCGGGGACCGGCTGATCGCCACCGGCAAGACCGTCCAGAGAATCCTCCCGCGCGCCATGCTCGCCAGATTACTCCGGGATGTGTAAGGTACCGGTCAGCGGGCCCCTGCGACGCAGCCCGCTCGCCGGCCCGATGGCGGAATCCGGGAAGGGGGAGTCCGGAGCCGCTCCTGTGTTTTTGATTGAGGGATGTGAACCATGTCCAACGACTTCATCGTGACCCAACTGGACGGCGCCGTCGGCATCGCCCGATTGAACCGGCCCGACGTGCTCAACGCGCTGAACATCAAGCTGATGGACCAGCTCATCGAGACCGTTGAAAAGTTCGACGATGACCCGTCGATTCGCTGCATCGTTCT
>Ga0114931_10011997_pt1 | contig 10177 bp, 7 predicted proteins | sample 2SBtaG_FD_89579 | JGI IMG/M metagenome (GOLD analysis project Ga0114931, IMG submission 89579) | Deep subsurface microbial communities from Kolumbo volcano to uncover new lineages of life (NeLLi) - 2SBTROV14_V59a metaG | ecosystem: Environmental > Aquatic > Marine > Volcanic | place: Kolumbo... | reverse complement strand
GCCGGCGCGCGCGCCCTCGGCATCACCTCGATCCGCCTCCGCCAGACCCACGACGACACGAGCCCGCTCCCGGACGCGGACCACGTGGTGGCCTCCCACGCGGAGCTGCTCGGGCTGCTGGGGGAGCTCGGGGTGCTCGGCTGAGAAAGGGACCGGCGGGCCGGCGAGGCGCGGCGAAGCTAGTCGCGCGCCAGGAAGAGCCAGTTGGTCTCGCGCTCGCGGGTCACGCGGTTCTCGAACGTCACCGCCTCCACCTCGACGCGCGCGAAGACTGCGCGCAGGGCGTCGGCGAAGGGCGAGCTCTCGGCGTAGGACCAGACGCCCAGGACGCCGCCCTCGGCGAGGTGCCGCTTCGCACGGGCGAGGCCTTTGGCGCTGTAGAAGGCGGCGTTGGCATCGCCGAGCCGCTCGTCGGGCGAGTGGTCGACGTCGAGCAGGATCAGGTCGAAGCGCCGCTCGGCGGGGGCGGCGAGCCGCGCATAGACGTCGCCGGGCGCGACGGCGAGCCGCTCATCCGCGTTCAGCTCCGGCGAGAGCGGCATCTGCCCGGCCCGCAGCCAGCCGACGACCTGGGGCAGCAGCTCGACGACCTCGACCCGCGCGACGCGCGGCGACCCGAGCGCTTCGAAGGCGGTGTAGCCGAGCCCGAGGCCGCCGATCAACACGCGCAGCGCCGTCCCCGGGTGGCGCTCGAGCGCACGGCTCGCCAGCGCGCGCTCGGAGTCCGTGTGCTCGCTGCTCATCAGGAGCTCGTGGTCGAGGGTGATCTCGGTGATCACCGTTCCGGGGCTCGCCCGGAGCTCGCGCCGCCGCAGGCCGATCATTCCGATCGGGCTCTTCTCATAGGCGAGCACTTCGAGGTTCGTGGTCGTCAAGGGGGGCCTCGCTTCGGGTTCCGCCGGGCGTCGGCGGCGAGAGTTCGCGTTCCGCCGGGAGCCGACGGCGAAAGGTAGCCTCGAAACCCGCCGGCGACCCGGCCCGGGCTGGCTCGCCCGGGTTCGCGCCGGGCCGCGGCGCGTGGGAGGGGCCCCGCGAGTCTCCCCCGCTATCCTCCCCGGCCATGACTGCCCGCAAGAAGACCTCGAAGACCCGGCCCGCCAAGAAGCCGCCGGCCGCCCGGAAGAAGCCCGCGAAGAAGGCCGCGCCCGCGCCTGCGAAGAAGGCCACGAAGAAGCCCTCGGCCAAGGCCACACCCGCGCCTGCGAAGAAGGCGGAGAAGAGCCGGGTCGGTGTCGAGGCGGTGACGCTGGGCCACGTCTTCGCGCTCCGCCCGAAGGTGAACACCTCGTTCCCCCAGGCCGAGTTCCTGAAGGCCAAGCGTGCGCTGTCCGACGAGCGCTACGGATCGCTCGAGGAGGCGGCCCGCGCCCTCGCCGAGCGCGCCCTGGCCGACACCAACCGGAAGCCCACCAAGCACTCGCTCCGGCGCCGCTGAGGCGCGGCGACCGCTAGGCCCCCGTCGAGCCTCCCAGCCAGGGGCGGTCGGGCGCGCCGACGCCATAGAGCTCGGCGGCGTTCCCGAACAGGATCCGGTCGCGAGCCGCCTCGGGCAGGTCGCCGAAGGCCCCGCATCGATCTTCTGGCGGACCTCGTCTCCGTGAAGACAGATCGGGTGGGGGTAGTCCGTCTCGAACAGCACGCGATCGGATCCGATCTCGTCCAGGCACTGCTTCGCCGCGAACTCCTCGAAGAAGGTGCAGGCCCAGACCTGCTCGCGGAGGTACTCGCTCGGGTGCCTTGCGAACTCGGGCTTCTCGGCGCGGACGTTGGCGTAGTCGAAGCCGTGGTCGAGTGCCTCCTTCACGAACGGCAGCCAGCCGATCCCGCTCTCCACGGAGACGACGCGGAGCCGAGGATTCCGCGGCAGGATCCCCGACATCGCGACGTCCATCAGCTGGATGGCGTTGGCCAGCAGGATCGACATCGAGCCCGAGACGATGGTGGGCCCGATGCCGTGCGCGGCGAAGCGCGCCGGGTTCATGAGCTGCTCCTGGAAGTCGCCGCTGCCGATGTGGAGGCTGATCGGGAGGTCGACCTCCTGTGCCGCGCTCCAGATGGGATTCCAGTGAGGGTCGCCGAGCAGGGGCATCCCGAAATCCTGGGGCGCGCTCGTGAAGAGGATGGCCCGGTGTCCGATCTCGCGCCCGCGCCGGATCTCGGCCACCGCGGCCTCGACGTCCCAGAACGGGGTCGCCATCACCGGGATGAAGCGGCGCGGATCGGGCGAGATCCACTCGATCAGCCAGTCGTTGTAGGCCTGCACGCAGGCCAGCATGAGCTCGGGGTCGTCGAGCCCGAGGAACGTCTCGCTGCCGAAGCCTCCGATGTTCGGGTAGAGGGCCATCGCCCAGGCTCCGATCTCGTCCATGTAGGCCAGGCGAGCCTGGGCGTCGTAGGCGGCGGGCGGGCACTCGTCGAGGTTCTTGGGGATGGAAGGGAAGGGCTCGGGCCAGCAGGCCACCGCCGTGGCGCCCACCGGGATCTTCCGCTCCCTGCGTCCGAACTGCCAGAGGTCGACTCCATCCTCGGTGCGGATCATGCGCGGCGCCGCGTCCTGGAACTTTCGAGGCAGGCGGGCCGTCCAGACGTCGCCCGGCTCGGTGATGTGGGTGTCGGCGTCGATGAACCAGCTCCTGCACTGCATCGGCGATCCTCCTGGCCCATGGGCTTCGGCGCCAGCCGGGCTCGGCTGGCGCAGCGAGGCCTAGCCCACGCGAAGTGTACCGTGGCCGTCCACGCGCCCGCGCCGGCCACAGAACTCCTCGCGCATCAGGGCGGCGAGCAGCTCGGGGGCGTCGAGCGTCGCCCAGGTGCGGCAGCCGTCGTCCGTGAGGCAGGCCACGTGGGCGATCCGCGCCGTGCCCTTGCGGTGCGCCACGGTGTAGGCCTCGAGCGTCACCGGGCCGTCCCAGTCGACGCGCGCCTCGCGGAGCGGCAAGGCGTCGAGCTGCCGCTGGAGGTTCTCGTAGCGGAAGCCAGCCGCCGGGGGCTCGGTGGAGTAGATCCCGATCGCGTGCTTCGCGAGCCAGCCGCCGTTGCCGTGCACCAGCCCGGCCGCGCCCCGATCCTCGCGCACCACCTCGGCCATGCGCGCCACCGCGTGGAGCCCGTAGCTGTTGAGCGGCCCGCCCCCGAACGTGAGCCCGCCCGTGACGGTGAGCGGGCGGCCCGCGGGAACTCCGAGCTGCGTCGCCGCCACCTGTACCGAAGAAGGGAAGCAGCTGTAGAGATCGAAGTGGTCGATCGCCTCGATGGGCCGGCCCGCCAGCTCCAAGGCCCGCGCTCCCGCGATGCGCGTCGCAGGCGAGCGGTGGAATTCCATCCGGGTCGAGAGGAACGGGCTGTCGCGGGCCTCGGTCGCGGCGTGCAGGAAGACGAGCTTCTCCTCGGGCACGCCCGCCCGGCGCGCGGCCGCGAGCGAGCAGACGATCAGCCCGGCCCCCATGTCGACGCGCGCATTGGCGTTCAGGAGCCGCGTGTAGGGGTGCGAGATCATCGGATTGTCGGGCCCCGCCCGCGCGATCTCGCGGGCCGTGTAGGGCTTGCGAATCCAGGCGTGAGGGTTGCGGCCGGCGACCGCGCTGAAGCCGGCCCAGAGCTCGGCGATCCGCGCTGCGTGGGCCGCCAGCGTCTCCCCCCTGGCGAAGCGGATCGCGCTCTCGATCACGGCGAACACATCGCTGGCGCTATTCATCCCGCGCGCGAGCTCGGCCTCGTGGAAGATCGGCCCGTCTTCGGCGAGCTTCCGGTCGGGCACGCCGGGGGCCTCGCTCTGGCGGAGCTCCACGCCCTGGCGCTGGGCCTGCCCGACGCTGCGGCCGTTCTCGGCGCCGGTCACCAGGACCACCCCGCGCCGCCCCGCCCGGATCGCGCGGGCCGCGTCGATCACGCAGGCCTGGGAGAAGTTCCCGCCATAGGGGGTGCCCACCGTCTCCGCGCCGCTCGCGCCGAGCCGGCGTGCGATCTCCCGGCCCGGATCCCCGTAGCCCCAGGCCCCGCGCAGCACGTAGATCGAGTCCGCGTGCCGGAGCAGCTCCGGAGCCTCGGCGTCTTCGCCCGCCTGCCCGAGTGCCGCGATCATCAGCTCGAGGGGCTCGGCGGCCTCGCGCGGGTCGTCCGCGCGCTGCAGGATCTGCCCGACGCCGACCAGCACCGGGGTCGCTTCGGCTCGGCTCATCGTCTCTCCTCGGGCTCCGCTCGGGCGCGATCCCATCCCCTTCGCCTTCGTCCCGAATCTGCCCAAGGTCGAGGCTAGGCCGCCTCGTCGCGGGATCCTGTCCGATCCGGTCGCATCCCGGGTCGATTCCGGCCAGAGCCGAGCGGAGGTCCCGTGCGACGGGCCGGAGCGGCCCGCTCGCTAGGACGAGTGCGCGTGCAGGAAATCGGCCGGGCTCCGTCCCGTCCAGCGGCGAAACGCCTTCGTGAAGGCGCTCGGGTCCGAGAACCCGAGCAGGAAGGACACCTCGTCGACCGCCCGCTTCTCCCGCGCCAGGTAGCGGCGGGCCAGCTCGGCGCGCACGTCGTCCAGGATCTCCTGGTAGCTCGTGCCCGCGTCCTTCAGGCGCCGGCGCAGCGTGCGGCTGCTCATGGAGAAGTGCCCGGCGACGGCTTCGGCCGTCAGGCGACCCGAGGGCAGGGCCGCTCGGACGTGGGCGCGGATGCGCTGGGGCAGGGGGGCATGGGCGAGGATCCGGGCGAGCTGGTCGGCGGCATGGCGCTCGAGGAGCTGGCGGAGGGCGGCGTCGGCCGAGGGGTTCGAGCGGTCGAGGGTCGAGATCGGAAACACGACGCCGTCCTCGCCCGCGTCGAAGCGCACCGGGAGCCGCAGGATCCGCTCGTACTCGTCCGCCCAGGCGGGCGCGGCGTGGGAGAACCTCGCCTCCAAGGGCCCCGCACGCGTCGCGCCGAGGGCTCGGCTCATCGTGACCGTGAGGCCGATGGCGTACTCCGTCGTGAAGCGGCTCGCGCGCGCCTGGCGGACGGCCCCGCACCGGATGAACGCGATCTCCTCGTCCGTCTCGAGGTCGCAGGCGAAGTCTTCCCAGAGGAGCGGGGTCAGGCCGCGCACGAGCTCGAAGGCGTTGCGGGGCGATTCGCTCGCCGAGGCCAGATACCCGATCACGCCGAGCGTGCTCGGCTTGACCCGCGTGGAGACGCGCAGGGCGATGGCGGGGTCGCCCGTGGCCTCGATCGCAGCACGCCACAGCGCCTCGAACTTCCCCTTCGGGAGCCGGACCCGCGGGTCCTCGAGCGCGGATCTCGGGATGCCCGCGCCCTCGAGGATGGCTCTCGGATCGAAGCCTTCCTGCTCGAGGTACTCGAGCAGCGGCAGGATCGCGTGCAGCGACCCGTAAGAGGGCGTTCTCGAAGTGGATTCAGACAGCATGGGAACCCGTCCTGGGGCCTCCGACGCCACAGCATGGCCGATCTCGCGGCTGGCCGAAATCGACCCCGAATGCGACCGGACGGGACGAGCCCCGTCCGGCCCTGCCCGGTAGGATGGGTCTCGCAGCGGGGCGGGACGGCGCCCGAGCGCCCGCCCGCCGCGCGGCCCCACGTGGCCCCGGAAAGACAGGATGACCGAACCGCCTTCGACCCCTGCGACCGAACCGCCTTCGACCCCTGCGACCGAACCGCCTTGGAGCCCTACGTCCACGACCCGCGCTCGGTCCGACCTCCGCTTCCTCGTCATCGGCGCGGGGATGTCGGGCATCCTGTGCGCCATCAAGCTCCGGGAGGCCGGCTTCGACGACTTCGCGATCTACGAGAAGGCCGACCGCCTCGGCGGGACCTGGCGCGAGAACAGCTACCCGGGCCTCGCGTGCGACGTTCCGTCGCACCTTTACAGCTACTCCTTCGCGCCGAACCCCGAGTGGAGCCACCGCTTCTCGCCGGGCCCCGAGATCCTGGCCTACTTCGAGGACGTGGCCCGCCGCTACGGCGTGGACGAGCGAGTCCAGTATGGCAAGGAGGTCACCCGCTGCGCCTTCGCGAACGGACGTTGGTCCATCGAGATGGCCGACGGCACGGCCGACGAGGCGGACGTCGTGCTGGCTGCGACGGGGGTCCTGCACCACCCCGCCATGCCCGATCTCGAAGGCCTCGACACCTTCGAGGGAGCCGCCTTCCACAGTGCGCGCTGGGACCACGACGCGCCGGTGGTCGGCAAGCGGGTCGGCATCGTCGGGACGGGCTCCTCGGCGATCCAGATCGTGTCCGCCCTGGCGGGCCAGGTGGCGGAGCTCACGCTCTTCCAGCGCACGCCCCAGTGGGTCATGCCCGTCGAGAACCCGGCCTATAGCGAGGCCGAGAAGGCGGAGTTTCGCACGCGGCCCGAGGCCATCGAAGGGGTCCGCGAGGCGGTCTCGCGAGCCTTCATCGACGGGTTCGCCAACGTCCTGGGCGACGCGGACTCGCCCGTCCTCCAGGCGATCCACGACGCCTGCGTGGCGAATCTCGAGGGGAGCGTGGCGGATCCCATCCTTCGGGAGAAGCTTCGGCCGAGCTACCGCGCGGCTTGCAAGCGCCTGATCCTGTCGCCCGATTTCTACGACGCTCTCCAGCGGCCGGGCGTGCAGCTCGTGTCCGAGGGAATCGAGCGCGTCGAGAAGTCGGGTGTGCGGACGCGCGACGGGCAGCTTCACGAGCTCGACGTGCTGGTCCTGGCGACCGGCTTCCGCGTCGACCAGTTCGTGCGGCCCATCGAGGTCGTCGGCCGGAGCGGCGCGCTGCTGGACGAGGCCTGGCAGCACGGCCCGTTCGCCTACATGGCGATGTCGGTCCCGGACCTCCCCAACTTCTTCCTGCTGAACGGCCCGAACTCCCCCGTCGGGAACTTCTCCCTGATCGACGTCGCGGAACGGCAGCTCGGCTACATCCTGCAGCTCGTGGAGCAGGTCGGGTCCGGCGCGTGCCGCGAGCTCTGCGCCTCGCCCGAGGCCATGGCGCGCTTCGACGCCGAGCGCCGGGAGGCGGCTCGAAGGACGATCTGGAACACCGGCTGCAAGAGCTGGTACCTCGACGAAGACGGCCTGCCGACGGCCTGGCCCTGGTCCTTCGACCGCTTCATCGAGGCGATGTCCGAGCCTCGGCTCGAAGACTACGACCTGCGCTGAGGAGGAGCCGATGAACCCCGAGCACTGCCGGGTGGAGTGCGACGGCCACGTCCTGACCGTCACCCTGAACCGCCCCGAGGCCAGGAACGCGCTCTCGGGCGGCATGCTGGCCGGGATGTACCGCGCCTGGCGCCAGCTCGACGAGGATCCCGAGCTGCGGGTCGCCATCCTCACGGGCCGCGGCAACGTCTTCTGCGCCGGTGCCGACCTGAAGGCCATGGGCGGCGGTCCGCGCGACGAGGGGTTCCAGGCGCTGATGGCCGAAGTGCCCGACCTCCACTGGCAGGCGCTCCTGCGTCACAACCGGCCGATGAAGCCCATCATCGCGGCGGTCGAGGGCTTCGCCGTGGCCGGGGGCACGGAGATCCTGCAGGGCACCGACATCCGGGTGGCCGCCGAAGACGCGATCTTCGGCGTGACCGAGGCGCGCCGCGGCCTGTTTCCGCTGGGCGGCAGCAGCGTGCGGCTGCGGCGCCAGATCCCCTACACGCTGGCGGCCGAGATCCTGCTCACCGGGCGGCACGTCACGGCCCAGGAGGCCCTGGCTTTCGGTCTCGTCGGGCGGCTGGTGCCGAGCGGGTGCGCCCTGGCCGAGGCCCGAACCATCGCGGCAGAGATCTGCGAGAACGGCCCGCTCTCGGTGCGCGCGCTGGTTCGCATGCTGCGCGAGGTTGACGAGAGCTACAGCGAGGCCGACGCCCTGGCGAAGGAGCTCGAGATCGGAGGCCCGGTCTTCGCCTCGAAGGACGCCCGGGAAGGGCCGCGGGCCTTCGCCGAGAAGCGCAAGCCCGTCTACCGCGGCGAGTAGCGCGGGAGCGCCGCCCGGGGGGCGTTCGTCTTCGACCCGGGGCGCCCGGCTCGCGCGCAGGCGGGCGGCGGCGTAGGATGGGGCCATGGCGACGCTGAGCGGCGGAGAGCTTCTGGCGCGCTGCCTCGCAGCCGAGGGGGTGCGCTTCGCCTTCGGGCTGCCGTGCCCCGAGCTCGATCCCCTGCTCGCGGCCTGCGAGGGCCGGGGCATCCGCTTCGTCCCGATCCGCCACGAGGCCGCCGCCGCCCACATGGCGGAAGGGCTCTACAAGACGAGCGGCGGCGTGGCGGCGGTGCTCGGCAACCCGGGCCCCGGCTCCGCGAACCTCCTGCCCGGCGTGATCACCGCGCGCCACGAGGGCGTGCCGCTGGTCGCGATCACCGCGCAGCATCGCCTCGACCTCGTCTACCCCTCGCCGCCCTCGACCTTCCAGGGCCAGGATCAGCTCGATGCCTTCGCGCCCAGCGTCAAGTGGGGCGCGCCGATCTTCGCCTGGGGCCGCATCGCGGAGGTCACCCGCATGGCCTTCCGCGAGATGTGGGCCGGCCGTCCGGGCCCCGTGCAGCTCGAGGTGCCGGGCCCGGTGCTCTACGAGGAGCGCCCCGAGGAGGGCGCCCGAGTGCTCGCGCCCGAGCAGTATCGCCCGGGGCCGCCGCAGGCCTCCGAGAGCCAGCTCGAGCAGGCCTCGGAGCTGCTCGCGGCGGCCGAGCGGCCGCTCGTCGTCGCGGGCTCCGGCGTCGACCGCGCCGGGGCGGCCGCCACCCTCTGGCGGCTCGCCGAGCGGCTCGGCTGCCCGGCGATCCCCAGCATGGCGGGCCGCGCCGTCGTGCCCCGCGATCATCCCCACTACGTCTACGGCTACGGAGCCGGCGGCGACCTCGCGCGCCGCGAGGCGGACGTGGTGCTGGTCGTGGGCTCGCGCCTCGGGAACCTCGACCTCCCCTACGACAAGTACTGGGCCGACCCCGCGCGCCAGAAGATCGTGCAGATCGACGTCGACGAGCGGAACATGGGCGTCACCCGCCCGCTCGCGCTCGGCATCGTCAGCGATGCCGCGAACGCCCTCGAGGGCCTGCTCCGCCTGCTCGAGAAGCGCGGCCTGCGCGAGCCCGACGCCCGCTACCTCGCGCGCTGCCGCGAGGCCGACGCGGCCTGGCAGGCGGGGGTGGACGCGGGGGTCGAGGCCTGGTCGGGCGAGGGGATCCACCCGGCCCGCGCCATGCAGGCCGTGGGCCGCGTCTTCGGGCGCGACGCCATCTACGCGGCCGATGGCGGCAACACCTCGCTCTGGGCGCACTGGAACCTTCCGCCCACGCAGCCACGCTCGTACCTGAACATCCTCGAGCTCGGCATGCTCGGCACCGGCATCCCGTCCGCGATCGGCGCCAAGCTCGCGAACCCCGAGCGAAGCGTCGTCTGCGTCACGGGCGACGGCGCCGCCGGCTTCAACTTCATGGAGATGCAGACCGCCGCGCGCGAGGGCCTCGACCTGACGACCGTGGTCTTCGCCGAGGGCGCGTGGTCCATGGAGGAGCCGAACGAGCGCCTGCGCTACGGCCGGACCTTCGGCACCGCCATGGGTGACGTCCGCTGGGACCTCGTCGCCCAGGGGCTCGGCTGCGAGGGCTTCCACGTCGAGCAGCCGGGCGAGCTCGAGCCCGCCCTCGAGCGCGCGAAGCAGGCGGCCGGCCCCGCCGTCGTCTGCCTCCGCACCAGCCGCGAGGCCAACCTCGCCACCCCGCCCGACGCCCTGATGCGCTTCGTCGAGGTCTACCAGGGGCCGATCTAGGCGAGGGGCCTCGATCGATCACTGACGTGAGGCTCTCCGCCCGGCCATCCATGGGATCTCGCCGGCGGGCCGGCGGGGCCGCGCGATCGACTGGATACGCCTGACCGATGTCGCCGAGTCGTTGATCGAGCGACTGCGGATCGATCGGATCCTGCCCGAAGTTCGCCGTATCGACCTCGGCTTTGGGCTGCGGGGATCGGGCTTTTGGCAACCGTTCCTGGGCAACCGGAATCGGGCCCCAGGGCAAGAGCGGAGCGCGGGACCGACGGAGCCGGGGCTCAGGTGTCGCGGCGGTCCAGCGGCACGCCGCAGCTCACGCCGACGCCCTCCATCGCCTTCTCGAGCGGCACGTCGAGGGCGCTGGCCACCGTCGTCGTGTATCGCATCAGCGCCACGGCGGCGACGATCTCCACGATCTCCGGGTCCGTCCAGCCCGCGGCGCGCAGCGCCTCGGTCTGCTCGTCG
>Ga0114931_10011996_pt1 | contig 10177 bp, 9 predicted proteins | sample 2SBtaG_FD_89579 | JGI IMG/M metagenome (GOLD analysis project Ga0114931, IMG submission 89579) | Deep subsurface microbial communities from Kolumbo volcano to uncover new lineages of life (NeLLi) - 2SBTROV14_V59a metaG | ecosystem: Environmental > Aquatic > Marine > Volcanic | place: Kolumbo... | reverse complement strand
GCTTCTGCAAGGGTGGTGAATCGCGGTTTAAAACCGGCCTTGTCGTGGCGCGGAATCTGGGTAAAACTCTACCTGTTTCGGGGGCCGACAATAGCTGTCACGCAGCTTGCGCTTTCGGGGCTTGCCGGTCGCCGAGCGCGGCAGCTGATCATGGCCCACCAGGCGCGATCTGGCATATCCGTTTCTCGGCAGGGAACCGACGGCAAGTCGACATCGCCATGATATGCCGCCCCCACGGCATCGCCAACCATCGCGCGTTTCTCCGCGATTCCGGTAATCTGTTTGATAATCTGATTTCTCTGGCGGTTGGTGCCGCCGGTTGGGTGGTTGCCGCTCACCGGGAGATTACGACGCGGCCAGATTTCCACTACTTCTCAGACACGACCCACCCCAGGGAAATACCTCAAAACGGAAACAGTTTGTCAGGATGCGCAAGCTTAACAACCGAGGCAAGTCGACTACGATGGCGGCCAGGCTGTTGTGTTTTTGCACACTCCGGATTACCCGATGGAGGAGGGGCACCGCGGGCGGGAAGCTTTTTGGCATACCGATTGCGAGACCGGCGCCGGGATGGCGATACTTGGGGAAAACATTGCCATGTGTGGAATCACGGGCTGTCTGTCGGCTCTCGGGAACGCGGAGAAGCGTTCCAGGGTGAGCGCGATGACCGCGGCCCTTCACCACCGCGGTCCTGACGGTCGAGGCATTCACGTCGAAGCCGGCGTCGGCTTGGGCCACGCGCGCCTGAGCATCATTGATCTCGCCGGTGGGTCTCAACCGATGAGCAACGATGACCAGAGCGTAACGATCACCTTCAACGGCGAGATCTTCAATTTCGTCGAATTGCGCGCCGAACTCGAAGCGCGCGGGCAGCGCTTTCGCACCCGCTCCGACACCGAAGTCATCCTGCGCCTTTACGAGACCTATGGCGAGGATTGCGTCGATCACCTCAACGGCGATTTCGCGTTCGGCATCTGGGACCGGCGCAAGCAGAAACTGGTGCTCGCGAGAGATCGCATGGGCGTGCGGCCGATCTTTTACACACAACATCGCGACGGGTTCCACTTCGCCTCCGAAGTGAAGGCGCTGCTCACCGTTCCCGGGGTCTCGGCCGAACTCGACCCCCTCGCGCTCGACCAGATATTTACCCTGTGGTTTCCGCTGGCCCCGCGCACGCCATTCAGGAACATCTTCGAATTGCCGCCGGGTCACATGCTGGTGGCCGACCGGAGCGGCGTCAGGTCGCGGGCCTATTGGCGGCTTGAGTATCCCGATCGGGACGACAAGGCGGCGCTGGACCGGCGCCCCTCGGCAGAAGTTGCCGAGACGCTTGCCGACCTGTTGATCGACGCCACCCGGATCAGGCTGCGCTCGGACGTGCCCGTGGGCGCCTATCTCAGCGGCGGCCTCGACAGCTCGATCATCACCGCCGCGGTCACCCGGATCGCGCCGACGCACCTGCGCACGTTTTCGGTCGGGTTCGAGGACGACGAGTTTGACGAAACCGTCTTCCAGCAGCAGATGGTCAAGGCGCTCGCGACCGACCACGAAAGGGTCTCGGTCACCAGCGCGATGATCGGCGAAATCTTCCCCGATGTCGTGCGCCATACCGAACGGCCCATCCTGCGCACCGCTCCGGCGCCACTCTATGTGCTCTCGAAGCTGGTGCGGGAGCGCGACTACAAGGTGGTGCTGACGGGCGAAGGGGCCGATGAGGTGTTCGCCGGATATGACATCTTCAAGGAGGCCAAGCTGCGCCGGTTCTGCGCCCGCCAGCCCGGCTCGCAAATGCGGTCTTCGTTGTTCCGGCGCCTTTATCCGTATCTGCCGGGATTGCAAAATCAGTCTCAGGCCTATCTGGAGGCCTTCTTCAAGGTCGGCCTCGGCACCGACGACCCGCTTTACTCGCATCTGCCCCGGTTTCGCACAACGGCCGGCGCCAAGGTGTTTTTCTCAAGCGAGCTCAAGGCAGAGCTCAGGGGCTACGACACGCTGGAAGACCTGCGCGACGCCCTGCCGGCGGATTTCACCCGCTGGCATCCCCTGTCGCAGGCGCAATACCTGGAGGCGGCGCATCTTCTGCCCGGATACATTCTCTCCTCGCAGGGCGATCGGATGGCGATGGCCCACTCGGTCGAAGGGCGGTTCCCCTTCCTCGACCACCGGCTGGTCGAATTTGCCGCCACCATCCCGCCCGAGCAGAAGATCCTCGGGCTGCGCGAAAAGCACATCCTGCGCAAGGCAATGAGCGATCTGCTGCCGCCGGAGATCGACAATCGCACCAAGCAGCCCTACCGCGCCCCCGACAGCCCGTCATTCAACGGCCCAACGGCGCGCGCCTATGTCAATGATGTGTTGTCGCCGCAGGCGCTCGAGGAAACCGGCCACTTCAACCCGCGCGCCGTGGCCAAGTTGCGCGCCAAGTGCGACACCGGAAAACCCCTCGGCTTTCGCGACAACATGGCCTTCGTCGGGATACTCTCGACGCAGTTATGGACCCGAACCTTTTCCAATGCCGGCCGCCAGAGCCAGCCCACAGATCAACCCGCCTGACGCAAGGAAACCTTCATGTCGAACAACCCCAATCCGGATCTGCAGGCCTTCATAGAGAAGGATGTGCGCCTGTTCATCGCCGAAAACCTGACCTTTTCCGACACCCCCGACGAGCTTGACGCCGATACGTCGATGCTCGAGGCCGAAATCATCGATTCGACATCCATTCTCGAGCTGGTTTCCTATCTCGAGGAACGGTTCAACATAGAGATCGAAGACAGCGCGATCGTGCCCGCCAATCTCGACACCCTCAACCGGATCGCGGAATTCGTCGCATCGCGGCTCGAGAGTCACCCTGGCGCCTTCGACCTCGAACAGCTGAGACAGGATTCCTGACGGCTCCCGGAGGAGCACGACTGACATGCGGGTGGAAGATTTCCTGAAGGACACGGCGCGGCGGCTGCCCGACAAATGCGCGCTGGTCGCGGGTGGTGTCAGGATGTCCTATGGCGAGCTTGACGCCATGTCGGACCGTCTGGCGGCCTTTTTCGTCCAGGAAGGGATCAAACCGGCGACCGGATCGTCATATTCATGGGCAACCGGCTCGAGGCCGTTGTCGCCATTTTCGCAGCACAGAAGGCGGGTGCCGTGTTCTCGCCGGTAAATCCGTCGACCAAGGCCGGCAAGCTGGGCTTCATTCTCAACAATTGTGATGCCGTCGCGGTGGTGACCGAGGCGCGTCTCGGCCCGGTCGCGGCCGAGGCCATCGCCTTGCCGGCGCCGTCGGTGCGCCTGGCGATCCGCGTCGGTGGCACGGAAAGCCGTATCGCGCCGAAAACCCTGAGCTTCGAGCAGGCGCTCGCCGAAGGTGACGCCGCCATTGGCGAGCCGGGCATCGATATCGACCTGTCGATGCTGATCTACACCTCGGGATCGACGGGCCTTCCCAAGGGCGTGATGATGACCCATCTAAACGTTGTCACCGCCGCGAGGTCGATCACGACCTACCTCGGGATGACCGAGGATGACATCGTTCTCAACGTGCTGCCGATTTCGTTCGACTATGGCCTCTATCAGATCCTGATGGCCGCGCGGACCGGCGCGACGCTGGTGCTGGAAAAGAGCTTCGCCTTTCCCTTCGCGATTCTCGAGCGGCTCGCAGAGGAGCGCGCCACCGGCTTTCCGCTGGTTCCGACCATGGCGGCGATGATCCTGAAGCTCGACGGGCTCAGGCCCGGGTCCTTCCCCCACCTGCGCTTCATCACCAACACCGCGGCCGCGCTTCCCGTCGCTCATATCGAGGCGCTGCAACGGCTGTTTCCCGACACCGAGATCTACTCCATGTACGGGATGACGGAATGCAAGCGCTGCACCTATCTGCCGCCGGAAGAGCTGCGCAGGCGCCCCGGATCCGTGGGCATCGCCATCCCCGGCACCCAGGCCTTCATCGTCGACGAGAACGGCAACCGGCTGCCGCCGGGAGCGGAGGGCGAGCTGGTGATCCGTGGCGCCCATGTCATGAAAGGGTATTGGAAGAATCCGGAGGCGACGCGGAAGGTTCTCAAACCGGGACTGCTCCCTGGCGAGAATCTGTTGCACACCGGCGATCTCTTTCGCACCGATGACGAGGGCTACCTGTATTTCATCGGGCGCAAGGACGACATCATCAAATCGCGCGGCGAAAAGGTCGCTCCCAAGGAGGTCGAGACGGTCCTGCACGAGATGCCCGAAATCAGCGAGGCGGTGGTCATCGGTCTTCCCGATCCGGTTCTGGGCGCCGCGGTCACCGCCGTCATCGTCCCGGCAGGCGGCGCCACGATCGACACGCGCCAGGTGCTGCGCCATTGCCGGCAGCGGCTGGAAGACTTCGCGGTGCCAGTCGGTGTCGAAATTCGCGATGACCTGCCGAAAACTGCCAACGGAAAGGTCGATCGGCGTCTAATCAGAGAGATGCTGATGCACGATGACAAGCGACAGCAAGCGGACCCGGAAAGCCCTGCGTCCCTGCGGGAGAGGGACGGATGACAACGACCGGAACATCGCCCCCACTGTGGCATGAACATCTTCACCGTCTGCGGGCCGGGCTCGAAATCCTGGAGGACAAACCCGAAGAAACCGGGGAAACCTGCCTGCGGGCTCTGTGGCTCAAGGCGGCGGGCATTGCAGTCTCTGCGTGGCGGGCGCGGCAGATGGACCTTCCGGCCCTGACCGACGAACAGACGCGGCATCTGTCCCGGCTGGTGGAGCAGCGTCTTCAGGGCGCGCCGTTGTCCTATCTGACCGGCCGCCAGAGTTTCATGGAGCTTGAGTTCATGACGACGCCCGGGGCAATGATCCCGCGCAAGGAAACCGAGATCCTTGCCGGAACCGCGCTGGGACTCATTGACGGGATGGATGCGCAAGGTGAGGGGCTGTGTGTGGTCGATATCTGCACCGGCTCGGGGAACCTGCCCGTCGTCTATGCAAAGCACACCCCGTCAGCGCGGGTTTTTGCCGCCGATCTTTCCGGCGAGGCGGTCACGCTCGCCCGCCAAAACGCGCGCCTTCATGGCGTCGAAGACCGGATCGAATTTCGGCAGGGCGATCTTCTGGCGCCTTTCGACAGCGATGAGTTCCGAGGCAAGGTCGACCTTCTGAGCTGTAACCCCCCGTATATCTCCAATGCAAAAGTCGGTGAATTGCCCGAGGAGATTGCCACCCACGAACCGCGCATGGCCTTTGCCGGCGGCGCGTTCGGGATCGATATTGCAAAGCGGCTGATCGCCGACGCCCCGCGTCTCGTGAAGCCGCAGACAGGTCGGCTCGCGTTCGAGATCGGTCTTGGTCAGGGACCGTTCTTCCTCAGGCGGCTGCAAAAGAACCAGAACTTCACGGATGTCGAAGGGGTGGCCGATGAAAACGGAGAAATTCGTGTCATTGTCGCCCGCAGGGCGTAACCTCACATCCGAAAAGGGAGATCATGATGGACGAAGCAATGTCCGCGCCAAACGGAACGTTCAGCAGCGAGGTATTGCGGCTCGACTATGAGCAGGCAGCCGATGCAATCGTTGCCGCCATTCGCGCGCAAGTGACCAAAAGGCTGCGCAGGCGGGGCATTGTCCTTGGCCTGTCGGGAGGGATCGACAGTTCGGTGACGGCGGCGCTGTGCGTCAGGGCCTTGGGGCCCAAACGGGTGCTTGCCGTGTTGATGCCGGAGAAGGACAGCGAAAGCGAAAGCCTCTCGCTGGGGCGCACGGTGGCCGATCATCTCGGCATCGACAGCGTGGTCGAGGATATCGGGCCGATCCTTGACGCCGCAGGCTGCTATCGGCGCCGCGACGATTTCATCCGCGAGGTGGTCCCCGATTTCGGCGACGGCTGGGGGTGCAAGGTGGTGCTGCCCAATGTGCTCGAAAACGAGGGCTACAACCTGTCACGGCTGGTGGTCAAGGCGCCCGACGGAACCCGGTCGGAGCACGCCATGCCGCTCGCTGTGTATCTCGGCATCATCGCCGCGACCAACATGAAACAGCGGACGCGCAAGCAGATCGAATACTACCACGCGGACCGGCTCAACTACGCGGTTGCGGGGACGCCGAACAGGCTCGAATACGATCAGGGGTTCTTCGTCAAGAACGGCGACGGAGCCGCGGATTTCAAACCGATCGCCCATCTTTACAAGACACAGGTCTACGAGATGGCGGCGACCCTCGACATCCCCGAAGAAATCCGTTCGCGGCCGCCGACCACCGACACCTGGTCGCTGGCCCAGTCGCAGGAGGAATTCTACTTCTCGCTGCCCTATCACCAGATGGATCTGTGCCTCTACGGGCTCAACGAGGGCATTGCCGCGTCCGAGGTCGCAGCGGCGGTGAATCTCACGCCGGAACAGGTCGAGCGGGTGTGGCGCGACATTGCCGCCAAGCGCAGGGCCACGCGCTACCTGCATGAACAACCGCTCCTGGTCGAGAATGTGGCGCTCTTGTCCGATTGAGCATATTGGATTTTTGGGGGGACGAGCGTTGCCGAAGGAAAATGCGCCGGCGCCGAAAACGGTTGCCATCATTATCCTGAACTACAGGACGCCCGATCTGGTGGTCGATTGCCTTCACTCCCTGGAAGGACAGATGGAGCCGGGGCTGAAGGTTGTCGTCGTCGACAACGCGTCGAATGACGGCTCGGTCGAGAGGATCGAGGCACAGATCGACGCCAACAGATGGGGGGCCTGGGCCGGGGTGCTTCGCTCTGCCGTGAACGGGGGCTTTGCCGCCGGAAACAACCGCGGCATTCGGTCCATCGATGCAGATGCGTATATCCTTCTCAACAGCGATACGATCGTTCTGCCCAATGCGATTGCGGAGCTGCTTCGGGCAATGGAATTACGGCCGCACGCCGGCCTCATCGGACCTGGGTTCGTTACTCGGGATGGCAGCAGAGACCTGAGCACGTTCCGCCTGATCCGGCCGATGTCGGAACTCGTGCGGTCTGCCTCAACCGGGCCGGTTTCACGTCTGCTCAGGAGCTGTGACATACTTTTCCCGACCGGGGACACGGTTGCGGAACCGGATTGGATCGGTTTCGCCGGTGTCCTGATCCGCCGCGAGGTCATCGAGCAGGTTGGCCTTCTGGACGAAGGCTTTTTCATGTATTTTGAAGATGCGGACTACTGCAAACGCGTTCGGAATGCGGGGTGGACGATACTGTACTGGCCAGCGGCGACCATCATTCATCTGTTGGGCGGGAGTTCGGGGTTTTCCTCCGAAAGCGCTTCGCGGGGGCGGGCGCCGCGCTATTTCTACGAGTCCCGGTCCCGCTATTTCGCCAAGCACTTTGGTCACATGGGATTACTGTTGGCGAACCTGGCGTGGCTGTCGGGGCGGTGCATCTCGCTTCCGCGAGAGCTTTTCGGAAACAAATCTCCACACCAACGCGAGCGCGAAGCCCGGGACAACTGGATCAATTTCTTCGATCCTCTGCGGATCCCGGCACTTCCAGAAGAAATGAAGGCGGGGCAATGAGCGAACTGTCGGATCAACCTCACATGCTCCCTGGACAACAGGACGCGCCTGACCCCGCGGCGCATGACCGTGCCCTACCCGTTGGTGGCGAGAATCCCACCCCCGGGGACCGCAATCAGAACCCCGCCGGGATCAGCTTCTTGCGTCTCATCGAAGAGGACTTTCGCACCCACGACAGAAACCTTCTTGAGCCCGGTTTCTGGGCCGTGGCCATCCATCGCTTCGGCAACTGGCGCATGTCCATACGCCCGCGTCTGCTGCGTATGCCCTTCAGTCTGGTCTATAACATCCTGCACGCATTCATGAGTGGCTTCTTCGGTATCAGCTTGTCCTACTCGGTCAGGTTGGGAAGACGTGTCCGCCTGTGGCATCACGGCGGCATGTTTCTTGGGGCGATATCGATCGGCGACGACGTCACGATTCGGCACAACACCACCATGGGTGTCCTCCACAAGGAGGACAAATGGAAGAAGCCGATCATCGAAGACCGCGTCGACATTGGATCCGGCGCCTGCTTGCTTGGCGACATCACGGTGGGGCACGATAGCGTAATCGGCGCAAATTCGGTTGTCGCGCGCAGCTTCCCCCCACACTCGACGATCTTCGGCGTCCCCGCCCGGCGCATCAACGTCAAGCCGGGCGATGAGTGAGGCTGTCGACAAGATTGCCCGTCCTGCAAGGGCGGGGTCACCCAGGCAAAAACGCCGCCCCATCTGATCGAGGGCGCGCTGCCGACGGAGGGCGCGATTGCCCGTGTGTTGGTCAGCAAGTCCGTGGCGACCGTGGCCCCGGTGGGGCCGCGTAAGCGCCAAGTTCGGCCCACCGGAGATCATGAATACGGATAGTCATACGATTGGTGCCAGTTCTCGGGTGGTTTGACTCAAACACCGATCGACCATTCTCTGGGTTGGTGCCGTATGGTTTCCCGGTGTGATCTGACCCTCACTCCGATCGACCTGACATGTGTCTTTCCCTGGACCTGTCGATCACCCGGGAACGCCTTGCGGCGAGCTTGTCTCAAAGGTGCTGCCGTGACCCAAGAAGGGCCTGACCATTTGGTCTCATGACTGTCCTGTCCCTGCATTCTTCTGAGCAATGCTTGTTCACATGCCGCAGGAAAGGATTATAAAATGGCCGAGCTCTCAAAAGCATCCCTCGTCGTTGGCGGGGTCGATACCCACAAGGACTTGCATGTCGCAGCCGTCGTCGACGACCACGACCGCGTTCTCGGCACCGAAAGCTTCCCCACGACCCGACACGGATATCGGTTGATGTTAGCCTGGATGAGGTCTTTTGGCAGCCTGCAGCGCATCGGGATCGAATGCTCAGGCAGTTATGGCGCGGGACTGCTGCGCTATATGCAAGCGGCCGGTATCGAGGTTCTGGAAGTGACCGCACCCGACAAGCACGACCGCCGTCGCCGAGGCAAGAACGATGACTTCGACGCGGAAAGCGCTGCCCATGCCGCCTTTGCTGAACGGCACACGGTGACACCGAGAAGCCGGGACGGAATGGTCGAAAGCCTCCGCGTTCTAAAGGTATGCCGCAAAACCGCTGTCCAGGCCCGCCGCATTGCTTTGCAGATGATCCAGACAACAATCGTTTGCGCGCCTGACAGGTTGCGAGATCCACTGCGCCAGATGACGCGAATGCAACTGATCAGAACTTTGGCGGCATGGCGGCCTGATCTCACCGCGTATCGGGAGGTCGAAGAAGCCTATCGTATCGCGCTCAAGTCTCTGGCACGGCGATATCTAGAGCTGCATGATGAGATCGCCGATCTGGACGACATGATCGAAGCCATCGTCAAAGACTTGGCGCCAGAGTTGCTTGAGCAGACCGCGATCGGCCTGAACAGCGCAGCGCAGTTGCTGATCACCGCAGGGGACAATCCCGAGCGATTGAAATCCGACGCCAGCTTTGCAGCGTTGTGCGGCGTCAGCCCGGTGCCCGCATCATCCGGGAAGACGGTGCGCCATCGGTTGAACCGGGGCGGTGATCGAGCTGCCAACAGCGCGCTCCACATCATCGCCATTGGACGGCTCAGGCTTGATCCTCGAACTCAGAATTATATTGCGAAACGCATTGCCGCCGGAAACTCAAAGCTGGAAGCCATTCGCAGCCTCAAACGCTACGTCGCGCGTGAAGTCTTCGGCATCATCATGCGCCGCCACAAACAGATTAATCAGGCGCAGATTGCCGCTTGACACTTAGAAGGGCGTCCAGGGCAGCCAGTTCACATCCTTTGCATGGACAGACCGGCTACGCCGCTCTGGCGTGCGCATCTCAATGGACGGCAAGGGCCGGTTCCTCGACAACATCTTTGTCGAGCGGCTTTGGCGGAGCCTGAAATACGAGTGCGTCTACCTGCACGCCTGGGAGACCGGATCGGAAGCCAAGGCGGGTGTCGGCAAGTGGATCGAGTTCTACAACCGAAAGCGCCCACATTCCGCACTTGGCGGCAAACCACCCGCTGTGATCTATTGGCAGAGAAATGAAACGACCAACCCCGATCAGCCGGTGCAGAGAGTAGCTTAATTTACGCCAGTTCCTGTCCAACAAATGGGGGGTATGTATGAACTGCCTTCCCCTGCAAGCGATTTGTTGATGTCCCTTTGACCCTGCTTCTATGTATTCGGTCTGTTGATGGGGCCATATGATTTGCCCCTGACCAAGATGGGAAGTCG
>Ga0114931_10011995_pt1 | contig 10177 bp, 6 predicted proteins | sample 2SBtaG_FD_89579 | JGI IMG/M metagenome (GOLD analysis project Ga0114931, IMG submission 89579) | Deep subsurface microbial communities from Kolumbo volcano to uncover new lineages of life (NeLLi) - 2SBTROV14_V59a metaG | ecosystem: Environmental > Aquatic > Marine > Volcanic | place: Kolumbo... | reverse complement strand
TTTTGAAAAATCGCGTACTAATTGCAAAACTCCCCGACTTTTGCAGCCCCCTTAAACACGAAACCCTTGCCCGCTTGCGGTTTAGCCAATCGAACCGTGCAAAACAAATAATTTTGCACCCAAAAACGCGTTTTCGCCTTTTTCGCGACAAAATTACAACCTTCCGATGCCTAAAACCACTGTCATAAAGCATCTTTGCGACAAATCGATCCCGACTTTTGCATTTTTGCAAATAAATCTTCGTTTCAAAAGTCTCGACTTTTCTCAACTTGAAAACATGATTTCCGCAGTGGTTTTTAGCGATAATCTAGCGGACCTGAGCAGAGCCGGTGTATGCTACAGTCTCCTTTCCGATGGTTCTTCAATGCTTCCAGACAGTCGCCCAACGCCATCCACTAAAACTTGTGGCAGACGATGAACAGCAAGTTTTCGATTTCGACGATCTTGATTCGGCTCTGCCTTGATGTTTTGGGGGTGAGCAGCCTGATAGCAGTTGTCTGCCTGCCCCTCTCGTTGGCCGACGACACGACCCAGCCAGAGATCAATTACCTACGTGATATCAAGCCCATCTTTACCGAACATTGTTCCTCTTGCCATGGAGCGGAAGAGCAAGAGAGCGGCCTACGGCTGGATGACCGGGAAGCTCTCCTTGTCGGCGGCGACTGGGGTGAACCGACGGTTGTGCCAGGCAAGAGTCACGAAAGTTTCCTGATACGTGTTGTCTCAGGCAATGAGCCCGATTTGACGATGCCGCCTGAGGAGGAGCCGCTTACCGCTCAGCAAATCAAATTACTGCGGGCGTGGATCGACCAAGGGGCAACCATGCCTGAGAGGGACAGAGCAAACCAGTCACCCCATTGGTCGCTCCTGCCGATCAACGAAGTCAAGATCCCCGCGAGCGACGATCCTTGGATCGCAAACCCGATTGACGCTTTTGTGTTGGCTCGCCTCCACAAAGCAGGGCTTGAGCCCTCGCCACGGGCCAAACCGCGGGTGCTCGCCCGACGTACCTACATGACTCTACATGGCCTGCCGCCCTCACCCGACGAAGGGGAACAACCGAGCGAGACTCACGCTGAACTTGTTGATCGGTTACTCAGTTCGCCCCGTTATGGCGAACGCTGGGCCCAACATTGGCTTGATGTGATTCGTTGGGCCGAGACGACTGGTTACGAAACGAACTTAGCTCGACCTCGCGCTTGGCCCTACCGCGATTGGTTAATCCAGGCACTGAACGACGACATGCCTTACGACCAGTTTATTTTCGAACAATTGGCAGGTGATACGATCGGGATCGACGCCGCAACAGGTTTTTTGGTAGCGGGTCCGGTAAACTTGCCTGGGCAAATTGGCAAGGACGAAGAATCGATGCGTCAGGCCCGCCAGGATGCATTGGACGAAGTAATTCGCACAGTCAGCGGTGCTTTTTTGGGTCTAACCATGGGTTGCGCACGTTGCCATAGTCACAAATTCGACCCCATTCCCCAGCACGACTACTACGCGTTTCAAGCGATTTTCGCAGGTATCCATTTTGGTGAACGTCGGCTACGAGGGGAGGAAAACGATCGTTGGGCTGCTGAAGCAGTCGAGGTGAAGCGAAAGCTCTATGCAGCTCGTAGTGAGTTAGAAGCAATGCGCACAAAACTAAACTTGCTGCCAGCGCTTTCGCCAGATAACCAAACTGAATCGTTCAAGCCAATTCTTGCCGACACGGTGCGAATGGAAATCAAGAACATGAACCATAGCGGTCGGCCTACGCTGTTCGAGTTCGAAATTTGGTCTGCCGGCAAAGCCACGAGTAAGAATGTCGCTTTGGCTGCTAACGGCGGAGTCGCAACCGCTTCGAGCTTTGCCCTCGAAAACCAAACACGCCATCCTGACAATCTCATAGATGGCATTTTGCGAACCGGCGACCGTTTCCCCTGGATCGCTAAGGTGCCGGGAGCCGCCTGGATCGAAATTCGGCTACCTCGGGCGGAAATGATCGACCGTATTGTTTGGCAACGAGCTGCTGAATTTCCGGTGGAATACGAAATTAAAGCCCGTAGTCCCGATAGCCATTGGACAACCGTCGCACATACGCGTAACCGTATGCTCCACCCCGAAGATACACGGTCGGCCGACAAGATTGCACTAGATGGGGTCGACAAATCGAGTATCGAAAAATTAGTAGCCCAATCGGCAACCGTCCGAAAACTTGACGCCGAGTTCAATCGTCTCAGCGCGGGGCCCCAGGTGTTTGCCGGTGTTTCGCGAGCCGCAGAACCTACCTACCGGCTAAAACGGGGCGACCCAATGCAGCGGCTGGAGCAGGTCGAGCCTAACGTCCCTGGCGTACTCGGCTCGATTGATATCGAACCCGAGGCCGATGAGTCGGAACGTCGCGTGGCCTTGGCTCGACATTTAGCCAACCCCCAGAACCCGCTGACTGCTCGTGTGATGGTCAACCGTATTTGGCAACACCATTTTGGTGACGGATTGGTGCGAACTCCATCAGACATGGGCAAGATGGGTTCGGGCCCGTCGCATCCCGAGTTGCTCGATTGGCTTGCAGAAGAGTTTGTCCGCAGCGGTTGGTCGGTCAAATCGCTGCATCGTCTGATCCTCTCGTCAAGCACTTTTTGCCAGGCCCACCAACCTCGCCCTGAGGCGCTTGCCGTCGACGCCGATTGCCGGCTACTTTGGCGATTTCCGCCTCGCCGCTTAGAAGCGGAAGTCTTGCGAGATTCGATCTTACAGGTTAGCGGCAAGTTGAACCTCGACTCTTCGGGACCGGGGTTCGACTTTTTCAATCAGTCGGGCGGGTTGTCGGATTACGTGCCCAAAGAAAAATTTGACAAGTCGGGTTGGCGACGCATGATCTTTGCGAAGAAGATTCGCATGCAACAGATCGACGTCTTTGGTGCCTTCGATTGCCCAGATGCAGGACAAATGATGGCGAAGCGAAGCCGTTCGATCACGCCTATCCAAGCATTGAACCTGCTAAACAGCACTTTTGTGAACCGGCAGGCGGGCTTCTTCGCCGAGCGCGTCAGAGCACTCTCTGGCGACGACTCTTTAGAACAAGTATCTCGCGCAGTAAAACTCGCGCTGGGCCGTCCACCGACCGAAGCAGAAGCACGACAACTAGCCCGCCTGTGTGAACAACATGGACTCGAACAGGTAGGACGCGTGTTGTTTAATACCAACGAATTCGTATTTCTGCAGTGATTTATTATGCTGACTCGACGTTCATTTCTGACGAACACCTACGATGGCCTGCGTGGCATTGCTCTGGCGTCGCTGCTGGCCGAAAGTGGGTTGTTGGCAAACGATGGGTCTAGCCGTCCCAAGATCGATCTGTCCAAACCCTATGCAGCGCGTTCCCCGTTGTTCGAGCCCAAGGCCAAGAGTGTGCTGATGATATTCTGCGCCGGTGCCTTGAGCCAAGTTGACACTTTTGATTATAAGCCTGAGCTGATTCGCTACGATGGCAAGCCACTGCCGGGCAACGAAAAACTGACTTCTTTTCAGGGCGAAAACGGAAACCTCACCCGGCCGCTGTGGCAGTTTCGTCCTCGCGGGGAAGTCGGCAAAATGGTCTCCGATTTGGTCTCACAGATTGGCAAACACTCCGACGATATTTGTTACCTGCATTCGCTCACCACCAAGACCAACACCCACGGCCCGGGCGAAAACATGATGTCGACCGGCTTTACGTTCGACGGTTTTCCGAGCATGGGTTCTTGGATTTCCTACGCCTTGGGAACTGAGAATCAGGATCTACCCTCGTTTGTGGCGATCGAAGATCCACGCGGCATGCCCCAATCGGGGCCCAACAATTGGGCCAGCGGGTTTCTCCCGGCAGCATTTCAGGGAACGCCATTCAGTACTACAAAACCAATTCGATACCTCAACCCGCCAGAAAAATTGAATTCGGAGTCGGATCTTCATGCTCGCCGCGTGCTGAACCAACTGAATCAGGAGCATCTGGCACAATTTCCTGGCGACCAAGCACTCGCGGCACGGATTGCAAGCTACGAACTGGCCGCTCGAATGCAGCTTTCCATTCCTGAAGCGGCAGCCGTAGAAAATGAATCGCAGCACACGCTGGCGCTATACGGTGCGGATAGTTCGAATCGTCACAAAGCGGCCTTCGGTCGAAATTGCGTTCTTGCCCGTCGTCTGATCGAGCGGGGCGTACGTTTTGTGCAGTTATTCAATGGGGCTTATGCCTCGGGGGGGAATCTCAATTGGGATGGTCACAGCAAATTGAAGCAACAGTACGATGTCCACGGAGAAATACTCGACCAGCCGGTAGCCGGCTTGCTGGCCGACCTCAAGCAACGTGGCCTATTGGAATCGACGTTGGTCGTTTTTTGTACCGAGTTTGGCCGCATGCCGATGTTCCAAATGGGCACCTATGGCCGCGACCATAATCCAAACGGGTTTACTTGTTGGCTCGCTGGTGCCGGCGTGAAAGCCCCTTTTACATACGGCTCGACGGACGAATTCGGTTTCAAATCAACAGAAAACGTCATCACGGTCCATGATTTTCACGCCACGATTCTGCACCTGCTGGGTTTCGATCATGAGCGATTGACATTCTATCACAACGGTATCGAGCGGCGGCTGACGAACGTACACGGTTCAGTGATTCACGAGATACTTGCCTGAAATGCCTGGTTTGGCAGCCCTGCTTGATCTCAACTCGAACTTGGTAAGGAGAATGGTAATGCTCAAGTCCCGTTTCAAAAATGCCAACGCTTTTCGAGCGGGGTTGACCGTCGCGACCGCCCTCGCCGCCACGACAGTCAGTGCGGACGAGGGGGCTGAGAAGCGTCCAAGAGACCATCGGCCCCATGTGTTTTCGGCAGAGTTTCCTTACGAGTCGAAATACCTTGATGTGCTGGGGTCGAAGCTGCATTACATCGACCAGGGGGATGGCGACACGTTTCTTTTTCTCCATGGCAATCCAACTTCATCGTATCTCTGGCGTAATGTTATCAGATATGTTGCGCCACATGGCCGGATCGTTGCTGTCGATAATATTGGTTTCGGCAAGTCAGACAAACCAGACGTCGACTACACTTTTCAAACCCATTTCCGTTACATCGAAGCGTTTATCGAGACGCTTGGCCTGCAAAAAATTATTCTCGTTGTACACGATTGGGGCTCAGCAATCGGGCTCAACTACGCGGTCGAGCATACGGATAATGTGAAGGGGGTTGTCTTTATGGAGGCCCTTATTCCACCGGCTTTTCCGATGAAAAACCTGGACGCCTTTGGACCCGCAGCCGATCTCTTCCGCCGTTTTCGCGATCCGGTGGAAGGCAAGAAAGCGTTGATTGACGAAAATATCTTCATCGAAGTCCTCCTCGCAAAAGCCACGCTCACACGGCAGATGACGAAAGAGGAACTGGACGTTTATCGGGCACCTTTTCTCGAACCCGCGAGCCGTTACCCCATCTATGTGTGGCCAAACGAGTTACCGGTTGGTGGAGCACCGGCCAGAAATGTCGAAGTGGTAGAACGTCTCGACAGGTGGCTTCGTGCATCAGAAACTCCAAAGCTTCTACAATATGCCTCACCGGGTGTTCTCATTCCGCCAAAAGCGGCCGAGTGGGCGGCGCAAAACTACCGAAATATTGAAACCCAGTTCGTCGGCTACGGCCTGCACTACATTCAAGAAGACAACCCCGAAGCAATTGGACGCGGCATTGTCGACTGGCATCGCCGCCTAACTGAATCCTCCGAGCCTCAACTCCGACACTGAATGAACTGGGTAGGAGCTACGAGCAGCTAGTCGGATCTAGCAGCTAGTCGTACTACCATTCGCCCTGATTGCTGAACTTTTCTGCAGCATTGCTTGAAAATTTCTGGCCTGCTTGATTGTATGCAGTGAGAATCTCTTCCATGCTTTTTCCTGCAGTGTCGCGTCCGGCGGGAATCACGGTTTCGCATTCGTTGGTGTCCATGAAGACCGATGCTTCGAGTAGGCGTTGTTCTTCACCGAGGGGTACCGCGAGAAATCCGTGCTTATCGGCATGGATCAATTGTCCCGGCACAATCGTGCGACCAAAAACTTCCACTTCGCATCCCCAGCGGATTGGCCAGGAATAGGCGTGTCCGACGCACAATCGCCGGGCAAGTGCTTTGAACCCGGCGTTTGCCATTTCGTCGACGTCGCGAATTGCGCCGTCGGTGATCGTGCCTACGCAACCGAGCGCACGATGACGATTGCTGTTGACTTCGCCCCAATAAGAGCCGCAGATTGCAGGCTTGTCGATGTCTTGGAGAACTAAAATTTTCGGGCCCGGTACCGAGGCGATATAGCGAAATGATTCGTCCACCGCTGCGGGTAGTTCTTTGCGATGCTCTGGATTACTTGGCTCGCAGACTACGGTCACGGCGTAGCCAACCATCGGCCCCATCTGCGGCATGAAGTCTTCGGTTGGTTCCAGGTTAAATGCATCACGGCTCGCATCGTGCCGGGTGATCTGTTCCCAACCGTTGTAAATGGTCGGGGTATTCCATCGCTTGAGCTGCAAGAGCTCGGAATGGCTCAAGAGTTCCCGCTTGTCGGCATGTTGATGATTGCTCATGTTTTTCTCTCGAGATTATCGCCATATTGAGGTTCCGTGAGAGATGGCTACAAATAGACATCGATCCGAGTATAATGCCGCCTACCGACCAAAAGCAATAACTCGAAAGATGACGACATGCCACGCTTACCAGTCAGCCGCGATATTACCGGCGAGATGATATTTCTCGGGACTGGTACCTCCGTAGGCGTACCGGCTATAGGTTGTGGCTGCGACGTTTGCACCAGCGACAACCCCCGTAATTGTCGAACACGCTGCGGCCTAGTGCTCGGGTTGCCCGGCGGAAATCTACTGGTCGATACGCCGCCCGATATACGTCAGCAATTGTTGCGGGAGAATATCGGCATCATTCATTCGGTGCTCTATACCCATGAACATGCCGATCACGTCTACGGGCTGGATGATCTTCGCCTAATGCAATTCTATTTGGGCGGCCCCGTGCCCCTCTATTGTGAGCCGGCGGTGGAAGCTCGCATTCGAAAAACGTTTGACTATGCTTTTGTTTCGACCGAAGGTGTTCACGCAGGAGCCGTGCCGCAGGTAGAAATACGACCTCTCGGGCTGGAGGAACTCGAGGTGCTCGGTGCACGCGTGATACCGGTTCGTCTCAAGCATGGACCAAGATTCAATGTCTTGGGATTTCGCTTTGGCGATGTTGCCTACTGCACCGATACCAATGGCATTCCCCCGGAAAGCATGGCAAAGCTCCAGGGCTTGGACGTGCTGGTGCTTGACTGCCTACGTCGCAAGCCACATGAGACCCACTTTGGGCTGGAAGAATCGCTGGCCGTAGCGGCACAATTGAGGCCGCGGCGAACGCTGCTGACGCACCTATCCCACGAGCTGGGCGATGAAATCAGCGAGTCGTTGCCCGAGGGTGTCGAGTTGGCTTACGACGGCTTGAGCATTCCCCTGGGAATCAACGGTTAGGGAAATGACGAATTCCAAAATACCCAAATCCAAAAGAATGCGGCGCTAGAACTACATGTATTTTCGTATGAAATGCGGTACTTTTTGTTTCGACATTGGGTATTTCGTCATTCGTCATTCGTCATTTCCCTTATCCCTCGCTAACCGTCGGGTTCCGATTGGTAAGCTTTCATCTGCCCCTTGCCTTAGCTCACTTAACCACGGCGATTCGGTTGTCGCCTAACAGGCGTAGATAATCCAATGAGATCGCGATGAGTTCCTCGTTGTAGGGATTCGTCGGAAACACAGGTCGCGTGTCGTCCTGCAGATCGTCAAAGAGCTCTTCTTGATCTTTCTCGGTGTTTAACTTCTTACGCTCGTCAAGAAATTTTTCTTTGTTGAGCGTTACCATGGGATTTTCTTTTTGTTCCAGATACCGCTCGATTTTTCGGCGTTCTGCGGTGAAGAACTCAGATTCTTTACATCGCTCAGCCGAATTCGACTTTAATTGTTGAATGATTTGGGCTGTCGCGCTGCGATAGTTCATATGTTGGAGCGGTCGGATGCGATCAAATTTCATCGCATAGTCAAGATCGGCTTCTCCCACTTCCCAATACGAAGTGCGGTAAGGCAACTCGACGTCGGAGACCACTCCACGATTTTGGGTGCTGTCGCCACTGGGGCGATAAAATTTCTGGATCGTCATCTTCAAGGCACCCCAGTTTGGCCGAACGAAGGGCGATAGTTTGGGCCCCAGTTCCACGAGTGACTGAACCGTGCCTTTCCCGTGTGTGGTACGGTCGCCAACAATGATTCCACGGCCATAATCTTGAATCGCCCCAGCAAAGATCTCACTCGCACTTGCACTAAACTTATTGATGACCACCACCAAAGGACCTTTCCAGACCATGCCCGGATTGACATCTACGAGCGGTTGAACGCGTCCGTCGGGTCCTTTCACTTGGACGACGGGGCCTTTGTCGATAAATAAACCAGTTGCTTCGACCGACTCCGGGAGGGAGCCGCCGCCGTTGAGGCGAAGATCCATAATCACAAGGTCGACATCCTGGTGATTGAAGTCTTCCAGTAGCCGGCGCATGTCCCGCGCGGTACTGCGGTAATTGGGATCGCCGGCACGACGGCCTTCGATATCCATGTAAAAGCTGGGCAGGCTGAGAACGCCTATCTTGAAGGTCGAGCCATCGTCAGCTTGTTGTTCGAATACTTCGGCAGTCGGCTTGGTCTGGTCGCCACTCGCTTCGGCAGACTCAGCAAGATTAGGGTCTGTGCCATCGGAACGACGCTTGATAATTTGGCTACGAGCTTCTTTGTCCTTGAGCTCAATGTGAGCACGGGTGATATCGTAAATAACACTTCCCGCATTGCCTGCCTTATTGATTTGTAAACGAACAATCGTACCCGGCTCGCCACGGATCAAGTGCACAACATCGTTGATTTTCATGTCGATGATATCAACAAATTCGCCATCCGTGCCTTCGGCAACGCCGACAATGACATCCTCGACCTCAAGTCGGCCATCTTTGTCAGCTGCGCCGCCAGGAACGATTTGCTTGACAATCGTTTCCCCGTATTTCGAGAGGAGCGAAGCACCAATACCATCGAGCTGCAGCCGCATCATGATGTTGAAATTTTCTACGGTTTTAGGAGACATGTACGTGCTGTGGGGATCGAAGCTCATCGTCACAGCAGTCAGAAACCACTCAAGCAGTTCATCACTGTCGGTTTGTTCGGAGCTGCGTAGGATGCCTCGATAGCGTTTGTGGAGTTTCTCAACGGCTTCGGCATAATCCACCTCATCGGCAATCTGAAGCAGGAGGTCGAATTTGACTTTCTTTCGCCAACGCTCGTCGGCTTCTTCTTTCGTCTTGGCAAAAGTCATTTTGTCAGGGTCGCGGATCATCTCTTCGTCGATCGTAAAATCATGCTCAACGTCGAGAAGCTGCTGTGCCACGGCGACGCGTTCGTTGACGCGTTGCAAGAAAACGTCGTAGATTCGTTTTGCCAACGTGACATCGCCACGTTTGACGTAGTCGTCGATCGAGTCACGCTCGGCTGCAAATTGGTCTATATCGCTCTGTAAAAAGAAAAGCTTCAAGGCATCGAGGCGATCGAAAAATAGGTCCATCGCACGGTGCGAAATCTCGTCGTCTAACTTCATCTTCGATACGTGTTGACGACCTATGAGCGACGATACGGCTATCGAGATTCGCCGATCTTCTTGCGAGGGATCGCTGGGTCGAGCCGAAACGAACGGGGCGAGCAGCCCTGTCCCGATGGCAGAGAGTGCCAGAAGGCCCAGAATGAGAACTCGTGGGCGACGTAATTGTGAAAGGCCTTTTTGAGCAGAAGTCATGTTCAATCCCTCGGTTGGGTTCAAATACCGATGCTCGCTGATGAATTCATTTCATGCCTAACGAGCCAAAAAAGGCGACCAGGAAAGAGTAGGCCGCCCGAGAGTGTTCCAGCTAACGTCCTTTGTTGCTGTTATACTAGCGACCGATAGCAATCGGGGCAAGGTCGACCATTGCCCCTGGTACGCGCGGGTGCAGCCTGCCCTTTGCGCGTGGTTTGGTTTTCGTGTAGAAGTGATAGCTGGAATTGACGGCGGGTGGGGCGTTCCAGCGGGAAGCTGGGTAATAGAAAGGACCAGGGATGGCAACTAG